>Ga0302325_10000830_pt1 | contig 82024 bp, 77 predicted proteins | sample Palsa_T0_2_FD_201948 | JGI IMG/M metagenome (GOLD analysis project Ga0302325, IMG submission 201948) | Peat permafrost microbial communities from Stordalen Mire near Abisko, Sweden - Palsa_T0_2 | ecosystem: Environmental > Terrestrial > Soil > Palsa > Peat permafrost | place: Sweden: Abisko... | reverse complement strand
AGCAGAATGGTGAAGACCCACGCGGAGCTTTTGCCTCCGCGCCTTGAGGTTACGCCCAGCGGCACACCCACCAGCATCAGCACCAGGCAGGCGGCGGGATAGGCGAAGCGCTTGTGCAGTTCGATCCGGAACCCCTTGCCGTCGGGGCCGTGGGTCTTCTCAATGAGCTCCCGCATGGGCAGCGCCCAGATGGCGGTGTCGAGCCGTCCAAGATGGCCCTCGCTTTGCTGATTCGAGGCGAACGGCAGATCGTTGATGGCAAAAGTGGAAATATTCGATTGCTCCGGCTGGCCTGGAACGGGCTCGTCCTCGGTTCCATTGCGCAGCCGCATGAGCAGTTCCTGGGTGGTGTCGCTCACCACGGTGGCGGAAGCGGCAGTGGTGATTTTGGGCAATGCGGGGTCAGTGATATCGGCCATGAAAACCTGGCGCCAATTGGCCGCGCCGGTGCCTGAGCGCACGTCCTGCACGTAAAGAACGGTGTTCTTGAAGTCTTCGTAAAAGACGCGCGGCTGGATTTCGTAAGTGGCCTGGGAGGCGAGAGCCTTATCCAGGTCGAGGATGCCCTGGTTGGCACGCGGGGCAACGTAGAGAGAGTTGAAAAGCCCAATCGCCGTTCCACCAACGGCGATAATGGCAGCTACCCGCACAAAGTAGCCGATCCCCAGGCCGGAAGCGCGCATGGCGATGATTTCGCTGTCGGCGGCCAGGCGGCTGAATCCAAGCAGCACGCCCACCAGCACCGCCATGGGGATGGTGACCATGAAGAAGTTGGGCAGCAGAAACAGGATGACTTCAAGGACGCTGGCCAGGGTGTTGCTGTTACGCACAACGGTATCAAGGATTTTGGGCAACTCCTTCATCAGGAGGATGAAGGTGAACAAAGCGCACCCAATCAGCGTGTGGGAGAGGATTTCACCGAGAATGTAGCGGGTGAGGATGCGCACAGGCTGGCTCCGTTTTTAGTCTACTGTCTCAGGGTTCCCAGGCGCGCAGCCGCAGACTGTTGCCCAGCACGCAAACGGAGCTGAGCGCCATGGCGGCGGCGGCCAACCACGGCGTCAGCAACAGGTGGAAGCGCGGATAGAGCAGCCCGGCAGCCAGCGGAATGCCGAGCAGGTTGTAGCCCGCGGCCCAGGCAAGATTCTGGCGCATGATGCGCATCGTCGCTCGTGCCAGGCCAAGCGCTTCGGGGATAGCCGACGGTTGGGCGCGCAGCAGCAGCACATCGCCCGCCTCCTGGGCCAGATCTGCGCCGGAACCCATGGCGATGCCGGCATCGGCCTGGGCCAGCGCGGCTGCGTCGTTGATGCCGTCGCCCACCATAGCCACGCGCAAGCCGCCTTGCTGCAGCTCGCGAATCCGGGCCAGCTTGCCGGCGGGGTCGAGGCCGGCCTCTACATCCATGATTCCAGCCTGTTCCGCGATGGGCGCTGCCGCTTCGGCGGTATCGCCGGTGAGCATCAGGACCAGCATATCGGCCTTGCGCGAGCCATCGCGGTGAAGCGCTGCAATGGCCTCGGCCGCATCGGGACGAAGCGCGTCGCGAGCATCGAAATAGCCGACAGGGACGGTGTCGAGCGCCATCCACATGCGGGTCACGCCCGGCTGCGGCCCGCGCACCTGGGCCGGCAGAGGGATGAAGAGCTCGCGAAAGAGCGTCTCGTTGCCAAGCAGGCATTCCTGCCCCTCAACGCGAGCAGAAAGGCCGCGACCGGGATAAATCTTCAGGTCCTCGGCGGACGGCCAAGTCAACCCAAGCGAGTGCGCCTGGTCAATTACTGCGTGGGCCAGTGGGTGGTTGGACTGCTCCTCGGCCGCGGCGGCTATGCGGAGCAGATCGTTGGCCAGCCGGGGCGTAATGGAGCGGACAGCGGCAAGCGCCGGACGGCCCACGGTAATGGTTCCCGTCTTGTCGAGAACGATTGCGTCGATATGAGCAAGCCGCTCCAGCGCTTCTCCACCTTTGAAGAGGATGCCGAGTTGAGCGCCGCGGCCCACGGCGACGGTAAGCGCAGCGGGCACAGCCAGACCCATGGCGCAGGGGCATGCGACCACCAGCACAGCAACGGTATTCGCGACAGCCAGTCCGAACGAGTGTGCCGCAAACAGCCATGCGGCGAAGGTGACGGCGGCCAGCGCCAGCACAACGGGCACAAAAATAGAGCTGGCGCGGTCGGCAAGACGCTCCATGGGCGCTCGGGAAGACTGCGCCTGCTGCACCATGCGCGTGATCTGGGCCAGCACCGTGTCCTGGCCTAAAGATTGCGCGCGGCAGGTGACGGCGCCGTCGTAGTTGAGCGAGCCGGCCAGTACGCGCTCCCCCGGCTCTCGCGGCTGCGGAGTGGGTTCGCCAGTGAGCATGGATTCGTCGACCGAAGTGCGGCCTTCAAGAATCACCGCGTCCACCGGGAACCGCTCGCCGGGAAGGACGAGAACGCTGTCGCCGGGCTTTATCTCTTCCAGCGGAACGACAGCCTGCACGCCGTCGAGAATGCGGCGGGCAGTCACGGGCCGCAGCCGGGCGAGCGAGTCCAGCGCAGAAAGGGCGCGACGCTTGGCGCGACCTTCCAGGCTCTTACCCAGAAGGAGAAATCCTATAATCAGCAACACCGCGTCGAAGTAGACCTGCCGGCCTTCAGCGGGCAGGATGGTTGCGTAAGCTGACCAGGCGAAAGCCACTCCGGTACCCAGGCTCACCAGCGTGTTCATGTTGGTTGTGCCGTGTTGCAATGCGCGCCAGGCATTGAGGTAGATGTCGCGCCCGGCCCAGGTCACGAGAAGCCCCGTCAAAATCAGCAGAAACCAGCGCAGCAGGGATGGCGGCAGGGAATAGAGCCATGGAGCGATGTCCATCAAGGTGCGATCAAGCGGACCCATTTCGGTGTCGAGTGGCATGGCCAGCAGCATCGCTGCTGCGCCGGCAGCGAGCGTGATCCAGGCTTTACGGTCCGCGGCAACGTTGTCTGTTTCGTTCGCGGCGGATGCGGCCGCGGCAGCATCGGCACGGGGAAGCGCGGCATCGTAGCCGGCGCCGCGAATTGCCTCGATCAACGCTTCCGGGGCCGTGACAGCAGGATCAAATACAACCGTGGCGCGATTGGCCATGAGATCCACGCGCGCGGACTGAACGCCGGCAGTTGAATTCAGAGCCGATTCGACATGATGCTGGCAGGAGGCGCACGTCATCCCCAGGACTGGGAGCGTAATCGATTCGGCGGCTCGCTGACTCACTAAGTTTCCAATTGCGCGGGATACCCGGCTTTGGCCAGAGCGTCCAGCACCTGATCGACCGGAGCGGGGATCTGAGAGGAGCTAACGCGCGCAGCACCGATGCGGACCTCCTCGACCTGGAGACCTTTGATCGATGCCAGGGCCCGGCTTACGTGTCGCAGGCACGAACCGCAATGCATGTTCTCGATGCGAAGAATGATTTCCGGCATGATTTCCCTCGGGATTTTGCTCAAGTCCCCCCAGTTGTGTTTGATGATAGCGCGCTGGGAACGATGCAAGTGAGCACAAAAGAGCTTGGACAACAGACCCGCCACATGGTGCGGAAGAGCTGCAAGCGAACTATGGTAGAAAGAGTCCGGATGGCAAGTGGAGGTCAGATGCAACGAGAGTTTCCCGAATCGCCATTGGTAGGTGTGGGCGCGGTTGTTGTTGACCAGGGCCGCGTGCTGCTGGTTCGCCGTGGCCGCGAGCCGCTCAAGGGCCAATGGTCGCTACCGGGAGGGCTATTGGAGATAGGCGAGTCGCTCTCTGCCGGCGTAGTGCGCGAGGTGAGGGAAGAGACAGGGTTGACCGTTGAGCCGGTGGAGCTGATCGAGCTGCTCGACCGCATTCATCGCGAAGGTGAGCGCGTCCGTTACCATTATGTGATTGCGGACTATTTGTGCAGGGTTGCAGGCGGGGATTTGAAGGCGGCCTCGGATGCCGAGGCTGTGCGATGGGTGGAGCGCGCGGAGTGGAACAGCCACAGCGCTTTGAAGCTCGATCCCATAACGGTTCGCGTGATTGAAGCAGGCTGGCAACGCGCGCGAGCAATTGAGAGGGACAGGGAGGGCCGTTGAGATTGGGCAGGAAGCTGTTCTGGGGCGTGGCATTGCTTCTGGTGATTGCCGGCGTTGGATTCTGGGAGCGGCCGGTGAGCTACTACAACGAGTCGATGTATGTGCGCGATTGGTTTGCGGGCGTTCGCAGCGGCGAGGTGATGGTTGGTGGGCATCGCCTGCATTATGAAACGGAAGGCCCGGCCGGCGGATTGCCGGTGGTGCTGGTACATGGGCTCGGCAGCCGGGCCGAGGATTGGCGCAATCTTGCGCCCTATCTGGCCAAAGCCGGATTCCGCGTGTATCTGCCGGATCTGATCGGCTACGGCCGCAGCGAGAAGCCCGCGGATTTTTCCTACTCCGTGCATGACGAAGCAGATGTTGTGCTGGGTTTTCTGGATGCTTTGGATCTAAAGCAGGTGGATCTGGGCGGATGGTCGATGGGCGGCGCAATTGTGCAGCACGTGGCTGCCGACCATCCGGAGCGCGTGCGCCGGCTCATGCTGTTCAATTCTGCAGGGCTCTTCGTCTTGCCCTCGTGGGATCAAAAGCTGTTCACGCCGCAGTCGGCAGCTGAGCTCGATCAACTGGACATATTGCTTATGCCCAATCCTCCCAGGGTGCCGGCGTTTGTGGCACGCGACATTCTGCGCGTCTCAAATGGAAGAGCATGGATCATTCATCGCGCCTTCGCTGAGATGCTCACCGGAAAGGACGCTACCGACAAGCTGCTGCCGCAACTCAAAATGCCGGTGCTGATTATATGGGGCGGCGAGGACCACATTACGCCGCCCAACCTCGGCGAGACCATGCACAAACTGGTCCTGCAATCCGAGTTCGACGTCATTCCAGGTTGCGGACACCTCGCGCCCGAACAATGTGCAAAGCAAATCGGCCCAAAAGTAGTTGAGTTCGCGAAGCGGTAAGTTGCTTGCGCATCCACCCGCAAGTCAGCGTTGTTGGCGCCAACTCGCTAACTTGCTTGTCCCCGCGCAGCGGGGGCTAACTCGGTGCTCTTATACAAATCTCTTTCCGGAATCCTTGTAGAATGGGCGATCCAACGCAGCGCCCCGGGAAAAGCCGCAAGCCCGATCGGCGCCGTCGCGCGACCGATGCCGGTAACCATAGCACGCGACAGAAACGTCGCCAAACGCATGCCCCTGCCGAGATTCGCGCGCAGCTTCTGCTGGTAACGATCCGCACTCTCGCCGGCCAGATACATCTGCGCCGCAAGCGTCGCGCTATGCAGCGCAATCGACATCCCGTCTCCGGTGAAGGATGGGATGACCGCAGCCTGATCTCCAACACACCACAAGCCATTCGGCTGACCAGCCAGGTATCCATAGGGTATCGGCGAAACGGCTAGTGGCCGCTCCCACAGCGGCGTTGCGCTGCTCAGCCGCTCCGCGATGTGCGGATTTTCATTCTGGATTGCCGCCAACAGTTCAGGCCATCCACCCTTGCTTCGCAGAACGGAGCGGCGGACAACCAGGCAAAGATTCGCGACATCGCCTTCAACCAGCGATAAGCCGCCATAGCCGCCAGGAAACAGATAGAGTTCCATCAGTTCGCGCAACGCGTCGGTCTGATCCGGAGTCAGGCGCCAATGAAGTTTGAAGCCAACAAGGTCGGCTTGCGGCGCAGGCTTGCGCTCGAAGCCGTGCAGATCGTGCTTCCCGTTGGCGAGAAAGACAGTTGGGGCGCTCCAGCATTCCCCACCGCGAAGTTGCGCACGCCACAATCCGTCGCCGATGGTAAGACTTTCGACAAATGCGCCGCGCTTGACCCTGCACCCCTCTTGCGCCGCGCGCGCAAGCAAAGCCTCATCCAGAACGCATCGAGAAACCGACAGTGCGGTGAACGGCAGATTGGTCTCGATCACGCGCCGCTTCGAAGTGAGACGGACGCGTTGAATGGCCTGCGCTCCGAGCGCCAGCGGATCCACGCCGGCCTGCTTGAGATACTCTTGAGCTTCCGGGCTCAGGAACTCGCCGCACACCTTGTGATGCGGACCGCGCTCGCGCTCCAGCAGCGTAACTTCGCGACCTGCCGCCGCCAGCCTGAGTCCCACCATAGACCCGGCAAGCCCTCCTCCGATGACCAGCCGATCCGTGATTCGAGTCGTCGCACTCATTGCGGCATTCTCCGCGCCACGCACAGCCTGGCCGGCCTGAAGGCTCGAATCTCAACGCTCCCCTCGCCCAGTCCGGCCACAGCGCACATGGCTTGCCATTCAGCCGGGATGAAGGATCGCGCAACAGACACAGGGCCATCGTACTGGACGAAAGGATGAAGCCGGACGATCTTTGCAAAAGCGCGAAAGACATAGTACGGCACGGGCGCTCGGGAAAGATCGCTGATGAACCATCCGATTTGCGCGTGGGCCTCCAACCAGCGGAGGAATTGAATGATTTGCTCTTCGGCCAGATGGTGCGTGAACAGCGAGCATATCACCAGATGCGGGGAAAGCGGTGGAGAGTATGTGAGAATGTCCGCCGTAACCCACTCGATTGCACTCGAAGCGTCCGTGACTTCGGCGGCGATGGCGGTTGCGTCGGGATTGAGATCGAGTCCGGTCAGCTCGACGGCGATGCAGCGCGCCTTCGCCCATCGCTCAATGCGGCGCAGTCCGTCGCCGTAGCCGCAGCCCACGTCGAGAATGCGTAGCGGCTCGTTGCCATGCGGCAGTGAAGCAGTGACCTCATCGAGCCAGTTGAGCAATGGCCGATACGCGAATGTCCAGCGGTTGGTGCGCGCAATGTCGCACAGGCAGGCGCGCAGCGTGTCGCGGCTGCACGGCTCGTCCATGAGCTCGATCAGTTGCGCCCGGCGGCGAAAATCCGGAGCACTATGCGGCATGGAAGAGCATGGTCTCGGCGGTCAGTCCCGGCCCGAATGACATCGCGCATCCCAGCTGTCCGCTCTCCGCCCTCTGCATAATTTCGCGCAGCACAAACATGACCGTAGCCGAAGACATGTTGCCATACTGCGCAAGCACGTTCCGCGATGAGACAAGCGCATCCGCGGGCAAGGCAAGGCCCTTCTCAACGGAGTCGAGGATCGAACGGCCGCCGGGATGAACCGCCCAGAGATCGATTGCGATCGGGTCACGGCCGCGCGTCACCTGGCTGCCCACCCGCTTGAGGGCGCCGCCAATCTCGCCGGGCACCTGGCCGGATAAATACATGTCGAAACCAAGTTCGCCGATGCGCCAAGTGATCAGTTCGCTGCTGCCGGGAATGGTGAGGGCAAGAAAGCTGTCGATGGCCAGGCCGCGCGGTTGCGCGCTGATCAGCGACGCGGCGCATCCGTCGGCGAACACCAGGAACGAGAGCACCTGCTCCAGTTCGTGAGTCTCCTGGAAATGCAGCGAGCACAGTTCGAGATTCAAAATCAGAACGCGCGCCTCGGGCTCGGAGCGAATAATATGGTGAGCCGACTTGAGCGCATTGATGGCCGCGTAACAGCCCATGAAACCGATCATGGTCCGCTCGACCGAGGGGTTGAGCCCGAGGTGCTTGACCACTTCGAAGTCCAGCCCGGGAGCGTAGAGTCCGGTACACGAAGTTACCAGCACGTGCGTTATAGCCCCGCGTTCCTCTTCGGTAAGCGAGAGTTTATCCAGAGCATTGTGCGCAAGTTGCGGGGCAAAGTTCTCGAAGAACTTCATGCGGCGCGCGGTGATAGGAAAGTTGCCCGGCTCATAGACCTGCTCGACATCCTTCCATGCCCCATCCTCGGTGGTAACCGGCTGCACAAACGAGTAGCGATGTTCGATCGCCGACAGCCGCGCCATGCGCCGGAACAGATTGCGCATCGTCCCCTCCGGCAGCAGGCCGGTGGCGAACGCGATGAAGGCCTGGTGCACGTCGTGCGGCGGAACCGCGGTTGCGATACGGTTGATGAAGGCTGTTGTCATGAATGCAGTCTTTCCAGTGAAGTCTACACCGTGAGATGCAGTTCAGGAGACGCCGTGAGCGAATTACGACAAGGGAATGACAAAAGAGTCATGGCGCGGAGGCAATCGACGAGATGAATGACCGGAGATCTGAATGTTGAGCGCCCGGCAGGAATGGAGATACGGCGCGTAAAAAGGGAGAGGCAGCGTTGATGCGGCCCGAGGAATGAATGAAAGGTACGGCTGGCTGCGCTTATTGCTTGACCAGTTCAACGCGGCGGTTGAGGGCGCGGCCGTCCTCAGCATCGTTGGAAGCGACGGGTGCGTAGGGGCCGTCGCCGTAGGGCTGAAGCTGGGCGGCCGGAATGCCGTACTTTGTGGTGAGCGACGCCACCACGGCGGCTGCGCGGCGCTTGGAGAGGTCAATGTTAGCTGCGAGTCCGCCCACGTTGTCTGTATGCCCGACGACGTAAACCTTGAGGGCCGGGTTCCCCTTGAGCATCTTGGCCACTTCCTGGAGCGCTGGATCGGATTCAGGCTTGACGTCGGCCTTGCCGGTGTCGAAGAGGATGCCGTTGACTATCACATGACCATTGCCGGCAAGGCCTCCTGAAAGCGCGGCGGCGTTGGCGACAACTTCCTGGGTCATGGCCTGTTCGACAACGATGGTTTCCTTGTACCAGCCGCCCATGCTCACCTCTTCCATGATCCATGTCTTGCCCATATGCACGGTAAAGTCGCCGTTGTCTCCTGAGTCGTAATCGAGTGTGTAGCCGGCGGTCCTGAGCGCGTTATTCAGATTCCGGACCACTTGGGATTTGCTGGCCTTATCCCGCGGCCAATTGTAGAGCAGCTGAAAATACTTGCCTTCGATACGCCTTGTTTTGTTTTGCTTGCTCACCGTGATGGTGAAGTCATAACCGTCGAACGGCTCTTCCTTGCATGTGCTGATGATGCTGCCCGGGAACCGGTTGACAAGCGGAGAGTCCTTACAACCCGTTGCATCCTGCGCCTGGGCTGTAAAGAAAGGTGAAAAAAGCGGCAACGCAAGAAAGGCAAGCAGAGTCCGGATCGTTTTCAAACTGCCTCCTCGATGGTCATAAATTGCGCGACTGATCACAAAACCCAATTCCGAACCGACTGGGATGGGATGCGCTGCGTTCCGGCGCAACGGACGATGCTAAACGCCGATAACCGCACAGAGCTCCTTCACCGCTTCAGCGCTCTTTTTGAGCGCAGCATCTTCTTCGTCGGTGAGTTTGATCTCGATGATCTTTTCCAAGCCGGCAGCACCCAGCTTGCATGGAACGCCGATGTAGTAGCCCTCTATGCCGTATTCGCCCTGCAAATAGGCGGCGCAGGGAAGAATCTTTTTCTTGTCCTTGAGAATGGCTTCTACCATCTCAGTAACCGCGGCCGAAGGGGCGTAGTACGCGCTACCGGCTTTGAGGTACTTCACGATCTCCGCGCCGCCGTCGCGGGTGCGCTGAATTAGCGATTCAAGCCGGTCAGGCGCGATGAGTTCTGTGATTGGAATTCCGGCGACGGTGGAGTAGCGGGCGAGCGGGACCATGGTATCGCCGTGGCCTCCGAGAACAAAAGCAGTAACATTTTCCACGCTCACGTCGAGCTCCGCGGCAATAAAGGTCCTGAAGCGCGCCGAATCAAGCACGCCTGCCATGCCGATGACGCGCTCGCGGTTGAAACCCGCCTGGCGATAGGCAGCCTGCGCCATAGCATCCAATGGATTCGACACGATGATGAGGATCGACTCCGGCGACTGCGCCACGACCTTCGAGACCACGTCCGACATGATTTTGAAATTGGTATGCAGCAGGTCGTCGCGGCTCATCCCCGGCTTGCGCGGGATGCCGGCGGTGATGACTACGATGTCGGAGTTGGCCGACGCCGCGTAGTCATTGGCGCCTGTGATGCTGACGTCGCGCTTTTCGATGGGCATGGCCTCAAGCAAGTCAAGCGCCTTGCCCTGGGGAATGCCCTCGACCACGTCAATCAGAACTACATCGGCCAGTTCTTTGGAAGCGATCCAATGGGCCGCGGTGGCACCTACGTTGCCGGCGCCTACAATGCTTACTTTCTTGCGCATTTCAACTCTCCCGGGTGAGCTGGCAGCTCACATATTGCCAATGATTCGCGTCGCAAATTCGCTGGTACCCACTTTGGTTGCGCCAGCGGTCTGCCGCTCGAAATCATACGTCACAAACTTCTGCTGAATGGTCTTCTCCATCGCTGTCTCGATCAGCTTCGCCGCTTCCTTCCAGCCGATGAAATCGAGCAGCATCACTCCGGAAAGAATCACCGATCCAGGATTGATGACATCCTTATCTGCATACTTGGGTGCGGTTCCGTGCGTGGCTTCAAATACCGCAAAGCCATCGCCGATGTTGGCGCCAGGAGCGATGCCGAGCCCGCCAACCTGCGCTGCTGCGGCGTCGGAGATGTAGTCGCCGTTGAGGTTGGTCGTGGCCAGGATCGAGTAGTCGGAAGGGCGGATGATGATCTGCTGAAAGATGGAGTCGGCGATGCGGTCGTTGATGAGAATCTTCTTCTTCCACGCGCCGTTGCCGTGCGTCTTGCCGATGGAGTCCAGCACGCCTTTGATTTCGGCATAGAGTTCGTCGCGGAATTGTTGATTGCCGAACTCGAGGCCGGGCTCGATCAGTGCCGCATTCTCCTCAATCGAGATTCCGGGCTTGGCGTCGACATTGCCGAGAATCCAGCTTTCGCGCTCGGTGACAACGTGTTCGCGGAACTCTTCGACCGCAACCTCGTAACCCCACTCGCGGAACGCTCCCTCGGTAAATTTCTGAATGTTTCCTTTGTGCACCAGTGTTACGGTCTTGCGGCCGGTCTCGAGAGCGCTCTTCAGGGCATAGCGAACCAGCCGCTTGGTGCCGAAGATGGAAATAGGCTTGATGCCCACGCCTGAGTCGGAGCGAATCTTTTTCTTACCGCCTTTAAGCAGATCCTCGTTGATGAACTCGATCAGACGCGCCACATCTTTGCTGCCTTGCTTGAACTCGATGCCCGAATACACATCTTCCGTGTTCTCGCGGAAGATGACGATGTCGACCTTCTCTGGATGTTTCACCGGGCTGGGCACGCCCTGGTAATACTTGACCGGCCGCACGCACGCATAGAGGTCGAGAAGCTGTCGCAACGCCACGTTGAGCGAGCGGATTCCTCCCCCTACCGGAGTGGTCAGCGGCCCCTTGATGGAGATGCGCAAATCGCGCGCTGCAGCTACCGAATCGTCGGGCAGCCATGTCGAGAACTGGCGAAACGCCTTTTCGCCTGCGAAGATCTCGAACCAGCGAATGGCCCGCTTGCCGCCGTATGCTTTCTCAACCGCTGCGTCAAAAACGCGCTGCGATGCTTTCCAGATGTCGCGGCCGGTGCCGTCGCCTTCAATAAAAGGAATGATGGGATGATCGGGGACTTCGAAGTTCCCGTTGCGGTATTCGATCGCCTGACCGTCCTTGGGAAGTTCCAATCCGTTGTAAGAGGTTTGCATGGCTTTGAGGGGGTTCCTTTCTTGCGTAGTCAACGATGAGGCTAACACCTGCAAATTGGAGGTGGCAATGGCGGGGGATGCAAGCTTGCCAGGGCTTCCCGTTGTGAAAGTGCGATGAAATTGGCGGGAATGCTGTTGCCACCCGGCCAGATGCGATAAACTCATGCGGGAACGTTTAATGGGAAACCCATCTTTGAAACTCACGGAGGATACATAGGAATTGGGAAAAAGCATGGTCCCGAAGAAGCTTTTCTTCACCAAGGGCGTAGGCAAACACAAGGAGCGGCTGACGTCGTTTGAGCTGGCGCTGCGGGATGCGGGGATTGCCTCGCAGAATCTGGTACGTGTTTCTTCCATCTTTCCGCCGCGCTGCAAGGTAATTCCGCGCAAAGAAGGGCTGAAGTACCTGGATGACGGCGAAGTGGTTTTCTCGGTGATCGCCGAGAACTCAACGCGCGAGCCGCACCGGCTGATTGTTTCGAGCATCGGTGTAGCTATTCCGGCGGACAGAGACACCTATGGCTATCTGAGCGAGCACCACAGCTTTGGCGAGACCGAGGAGCAGGCAGGCGAATACGCTGAAGAGCTGGCCGCGGAAATGCTGGCAACCACGCTCGACGTGGACTTCGATCCAGACAAGAGCTGGGACGAGAAGAAGGAGATTTATCGCATCTCCAACAAAATTGTGCGCACCAGCAACTACACGCAGTCCGCGGTGGGCGACAAGCGCGGCTTGTGGACCACCACAATTGCCGCAGCGGTGCTGATTCTTGAAGAATAGGCATCGCATGCGGCCGGCGATTGCGTCGGACTGACCATGCCGCAGACCAATAGGGGCCAATCCCGTTGAACGGGGTTGGCCTTGCTGCGTGGGGCGGTGGGAACTGGCAGAGGGTTGATTAACGAATGACGATGAGTGGGCGCAAATACGTTGTCGGGCTGGTGCAGATGCGCATGGGCGCTGATCCCGAGGTCAACTTCGCGACTGCGGTGCGGCATGTGCGCGAGGCCGCGCGGCTGGGGGCGAATGTGGTCTGCCTACCGGAGCTTTTCCGCGCACAATATTTCTGCCAGCGCGAAGACATTCGGCTCTTCGATCTGGCCGAGGCCATCCCCGGGCCGTCGACGAACAAGCTGGGAGAATTGGCGCGCGAGTTGCGCGTGGCCATCGTGGCTTCGCTGTTTGAGCGGCGCGCGCCGGGGCTCTACCACAACACGGCAGTAACACTGAATGCCGACGGAGCCATTGCCGGCGTGTACCGCAAGATGCACATCCCCGACGATCCGCTCTACTACGAGAAGTTCTACTTTGCGCCCGGAGATCTTGGTTTTCAAGCCGTGGATACGGCGTTTGGGCGCGTGGGCACGCTGGTTTGCTGGGATCAGTGGTATCCCGAAGGCGCGCGGCTCACGGCTCTGCAAGGCGCGGAGGTGCTGTTTTACCCCACCGCGATTGGCTGGCACCCGGCGGAGAAGGATGAATTCGGCGCCGCGCAGTATGACGCGTGGCAGACCATCCAGCGCGCGCATGCAATCGCCAACGGCGTCTATGTGGCGGGCGTGAATCGCGTAGGAGTGGAGCATGGCGACGTCAAATTACCGCACGGCGACGTTTTGAGAAATCCTGCTGCAGGACCCGGACTCGAGTTCTGGGGCGGAAGTTTTCTCGCCGATCCGTTTGGGCGCGTGATTGCCAAGGCCTCACACGACGCCGAAGAAATTCTGCTGGGTGAAATCGATCTCCACCTGATTGAGGAGACGCGAAGAAACTGGCCTTTTCTGCGCGACCGCCGCATCGATGCGTACGGGCCCATCACCAAGCGATTCCTCGATCCTGTGAATTCATGGCCTGCTGATGGAGATTCCAAGTAGAGATGGCCGACTTGATTGCGACCGAAAAGACGCCGCGCGAACTTGGATTTTGCATGCCCGCCGAATGGGAGCCTCACGAGGCGACGTGGCTTGCGTGGCCGCACAACCCCGAGGACTGGCCGGGAAAATTCCAGGCAATCCCGTGGGTGTACGCGGAGATTGTGCGGCTGCTTTCGGCGCGAGAGCAGATACATATTCTGGTCAACGACGCCAAAGCAGAGCAGCGCGCACAAGGCATTCTGGAACGGGCCGGAGCAGCGCTGGAGCACGTGAGCTTTCATCGCTGGCCAACAAATCGGGTCTGGATGCGGGATTCGGGACCAATCTTCGTATGCGATGCTGAGTGTCGCGTGGCCATTACTGATTGGCGTTTCAACGCATGGGCCAAGTATCCGGACTGGCAGCTCGACGACCAGGTGCCCGCGCGCGTGGCAGAGCTGCTTGGCATGCCTACGTGGCAGCCAGAGATCGAGTCTGACAACGGCGCGAAACACCGGCTGGTGCTGGAAGGCGGTTCGATCGACACGAATGGCGCGGGAATTCTGCTCACGACCGAAGAGTGTCTGGTGAGCCAAGTGCAGGAGCGCAATCCAGGCGTGAGCCGCGAACAGTTGGAGCAGGCCTTTCACGATTTTCTTGGGGTCGATCAGGTCATCTGGCTGGGCCGCGGCATCGCCGGCGACGATACGCACGGCCATGTGGACGACATTTCGCGATTCGTCGCTCCGGAAACGATCGTGGCCGCGGTCGAGCCAGACACCCGCGACGCGAATCACGAGCCGCTCGCTGAGAATTTGCAACGGCTAAAGGCCGCGCGCACCCTCGGTGGAAAACAATTCACGTTGGTGGAGCTGCCGCTGCCGAAGCCCGTGATCTTCCGCGGCCAGCGCCTTCCGGCCAGCTATGCGAATTTCTACATTGCTAACGGGCTGGTGTTAGTGCCGACCTTCAACGACGCAAACGACCGGGTGGCATTGAGCATTCTTGCGAACGTCTTTCCCTGCCGCGATGTGATCGGGATTCACAGCGTGGACATGGTGTGGGGGCTGGGCACGCTGCACTGCATGACGCAGCAGCAGCCCGCGGCGCTTATTCGACCTGGGATATAATTTATGGCACGGAGGTCCGACGATGCTTGCTCCAAGTGAAGCCTTAGTTAAAGCTCGCATTTACCTGGGCGAGGTGATTCCAGAGTTTGCGGCCCTGGAACCGAAGGTAGATGAGATGGTCCTGGCGAACAACTCTTCACGTTGGGAAATCACCTTCTATGCACGAAGTGGGACCAATCCAAAGCCAGCAACAGTAGCGGATCTTTTTAACAATCCTAGAATTGAGAAGGTTGTCGCCGTTAATGCTGAAGACGGAGCATTGCTTGCCGTAACAAATCCTCAATCCTGAGTGATATCGATGACACTGGAAGATCAACTATTAGCGCGCCATGCAGGAAAGAGCGTTCTCCTCGATTCCAACCTTCTCCTTGTTTACCTGTCGGGTTCTATTGACCCAAATCTGTTCGGGCGATTCAAACGAGTCAGCGCCTATACACTCAAAGACTATGACTTGCTGGTGCGTCTGCTTGGTTTTTTCACTGTCTTGCTCACGACTCCACACATTCTCACGGAGGTAAGCAATCTCGCGAACAGTTTGCCGGATCGGTTCAAGCCAGAATGGAACCACCATTTCGCGGCGCTGATTGCATCGCAGCAGGATACGCCAGGCCTTCGAGAGCGATGGATGCCTGCGGCGGAGTTAACCCTGATGTCTGAGTTTGCCGCGTTTGGCATTACTGACGCTGCTCTGAGCGCACTGTCGGTGGAGGCGCTGGTTGTAACTGAGGACTATCGGCTCTCAGGCGCTTTGCGCAGCCAAGGCGTTCAAGTGCTCAACTTTGGCGATCTTCGCAAGTTGCAACAGCTCCTCTGAAATCATCCACAAATGACCGATCTTGATTTCATGTCGTCTGCGCTGGCCGAGGCCCGCCTGGCCGGCGAGGCCGGCGAAGTGCCCATCGGCGCAGTGGTGGTGCGCGATGGCACGATCGTGGCCCGTGGACAGAACCGCGTGCTTCGCGATCTTGACCCCACAGCGCACGCGGAGATGGTGGCATTGCGCGCGGCGGCTGCAGCAGTGGGAAATTACCGGCTCAACGGCTGCACGCTCTATGTGACGCTGGAGCCGTGCGCCATGTGCGCCGGTGCCATGATTCATGCACGGATCGACCGCCTGGTCTTTGCAGCAGCCGATCCCAAGGCGGGCGCTGCAGGGTCAGTGCTCGAAGTGCTGAACCACCCGCAGTTGAATCACAAGATGGTTGTGGAGCTTGGAGTTCTTGCCGAGAAATCGGCTGAGTTATTGAGGAGTTTCTTCCGTGAAAGGCGGTAGAGTTAGCTCCTGCTTAATGCCCGGATTCTTTCCGCTTCTCTCGGCCATTTCGCCACTAACTCCTCATAACCCGCACTGCGGTAGTCGGCAAAGTCGAAGCCCGGAGTTACCGTGCAGCCCAGCAGGGCAACCTTGCCGTCACCGATGAGTTGCGTGCCCTGCCAGACGCCGGCAGGCACGGTGAGTTGCACGTGCTGGCCAACCGCCAGATCCGTTCCAAGAGTGAAAACAGCGGAGCTTCCATCGGGGTAAAGCTGGAGCATCTCCACAGGATCGCCGAGATAGAAGTGGAAAATCTCGTCGGAATCGAGAACATGCATCTGGGAGAACTCTCCGGGCTCCAAAAGGAAATAAATGGTGGTGCTGGTTGAGCGCGTTCCGCGGGGCAGATCGACTGTGCCGGAGGCGGTGTAAGTTCGGCGAAAGAAGCCGCCTTCCTTGGGGTGGGGCCGGAGATTCAGGAGGATCTTGATCTCATCTGCGGTCATGTCACCGATGTTATCAGGGCGGTTGGCGGGCCGGAGACGCTAAAATGAGAGTATGCATGTGCTGGTTTATACGGCTGAATGGTGCAGGGATTGCCGTTCCGCCAAGCAGTTTCTTGACGCTCACGGGATCGTCTACACCGAGATCAATATCGATTCCGATGCGGCGGCTTCCGCAGAGGTACTTCGGCACGTGGGCAAGCGGGCCATTCCGCAACTGGTGATTGACGGGGAGTGGTTTCAGCCGTACAAGCCAGGGCGCGGATTGCTTTTCGATGAGTTGCATGTCCGGCTGGGCATTCCGCGCGGCTAACAGCATCCTGCTCGTACAATTGACAGTTGCACGATCAGGAGCTGGAACAGGGCGCGTTAAGTTGCCCGGGCAAGGAGTTCTCCGTTGATCGATCGCTACACACGCCCCGCGATGGGCCGCATCTGGACTGACGAAAACAAGTACTGCTGCTGGCTTGAGGTGGAGTTGGCGGCAAGCACGGTGCTGGCCGAAGATGGAGTGATTCCTCAAGCGGCCGCCGAAGCGCTCACCGCCAATGCCAGCTTTTCCGTTGCGCGCGTCCAGGAGATCGAAGCCGAGGTCAAGCACGACATAATCGCCTTCACCACCGCTGTGGCCGAGAGCCTGGCTGCGGCCGGAGTGGGAGCCGAGTCGCGCTGGTTCCACTATGGCCTCACCTCCAACGACGTTGTCGACACGGCCCAGGCCCTGCAAGTCGCCGAAGCTTCAGGGCTCATTCGCAGCGGGCTGGATTCGCTGCTGGCAGTGCTCAAACGCCGCGCATTGGAGTTCAAGCACACGCCCACCATCGGCCGCACGCACGGCATTCATGCGGAGCCGACGACGTTCGGGTTGAAGCTGCTCAACTGGTATGCGGAGATGGAGCGCAACCTCGCGCGCTTCGACGCTGCTGCCGAGGACATGCGCGTCGGCAAGCTGTCCGGGGCTGTGGGCACCTTTGGTCATCTGAAGCCGGAGCATGAAGAGAAGATCTGCGAGCGTCTGGGTTTGAAGCCGGCGCCAGTGGCCACGCAGGTAATCCAGCGCGACCGGCACGCGGCGTATATCTCAACGCTCGCCATCATCGGCAGTACGCTCGACAAGATTGCCGTCGAGGTGCGCCACCTGCAGCGGACCGAGGTGCGCGAGGCGCAGGAGTACTTCAGCGAGAGGCAGAAGGGCTCGTCGTCCATGCCACACAAGAAGAATCCGATTACGAGTGAACAGATCAGCGGGCTGGCGCGCGTGCTGCGCGGCAACGCTCAGGCGGCGTTTGAAGATGTCGCCCTGTGGCATGAGCGCGACATTTCGCATTCCTCGGTCGAGCGCATCATCTTTCCCGATTCGACGATTCTGGTGGATTATCTGCTGGCCAAGACCACCGATCTTATCGACCGGCTGCTCGTCTATCCCGAGCGTATGAAGAAGAACCTCGAAAGCACCGGCGGCCTGATCTTCAGCGGCCAGTTGCTGCTCGACCTGGCCGAAGCAGGGATGTTGCGCGAGGATGCTTACCGATTGGTCCAGGGCCACGCCATGCGCGCCTGGAAAGAGGATCTGGTGTTTCGCGACGAAGTGGCTAAGGATGCTGCGATTGCTGCGCTGCTTAGCCCGGAGAAGCTCCAGAAGACTTTCGATTACACGCGGCAGTTAAGCAATGTGGAAGCCATCTTCAAGCGTGTATTGGGTGAGTGAGGGCGCCTGGCGCTCCGGATTTGATATCGTCTGTTGAGCAAGGAGGGTCGTGATGAAGTTCTTCGTTAGCTTCCTATTTGCATTGAGTAGCTTGCTTGCGGTTGGTCAGCAGCCGAGCGTCCAACCTGCGGATGCGCTGGCCAAGCTCGCGTTCATGCAGGGCGACTGGATGGGCAAGCAGGATTTCAATATGCAGGGCGGAGCGGCGATGGTTGGGGACGCCACCGATCGCATTGACTTGGGGATTGCCGGGAAGTACCTCTGCGAAATGCTTTCCACTACGCTGCCCGGCCGCAAGCCTACCGACACGCGGCACTTCATCTCCTATGATGCGAAGGCGCAGAAATACACGGCTTGGTGGTTCAACGACACGTCCTACCATCCGACCGCGCTGACCGGCGACCTTGCGGGCAACAAGCTTGTGCTGATGAGCGATGCCTCCGCGCCGGGGCCTGTGCTGCGCGCTACATACGAGAGCCCAACGCCCGACAAGTTGACGTATCTGCTCGAGATGAAAAACGGCGACAACTGGACCAGGCTGTTTCTCACCACTTATTTGAGAAAGGCTCCCGCAGCGAAGCAGTGAATTCCTGTGCAATTGGGGAAAGGGAACTCGCACGTGGATGGTCTCAGCCTCACTGTCGCGATGACTGGCGCATCCGGGGCCGTATTCGGCAGGGAACTGCTGCGCGCGTTGGAAGCCGACGAGCGCGTGACCCGCATTCACTTTGTGGCCTCAGAAAATTCGCTGCGCGTGATGGCGGAAGAGCTCGGAGTCAGCGGCCGAAACGGCCTGCTCGAAAAGCTGCTCGGCGCGGAGACGAAAAAGACAGTGCAGCATGCAGATGCGGACATCGGTGCGGCCATTGCCAGCGGCAGCTATCCCTCGCACGCGATGATCATCCTGCCATGTTCCATGGGCACGCTGGCGTCCATCGCCAACGGCCTGGCCAACGGCCTGATTGCGCGCGCCGCGGATGTAGCGTTGAAAGAGCGCCGCCCGCTGCTGCTCTGCGTTCGTGAAACGCCCTTCAACCGCATTCATCTGCGCAATATGTCGATGGCTGCGGAGGCCGGCGCCGTCATCTTCCCCGTAATTCCGGCCTTCTACAACAAGCCGGTCGATTCGACCGAGATGGCTCGCCAGTTTGTCTGCCGCGTGCTGGCGCACATTGGATTACCCCAGCCAGGCGCGTATGTCTGGAAGCCCGACGAGTAGGAGGACTCGATCAAGGGCCAGCTGCAGCCCTGGGCCTCCGCGCCGGCCTGTTGAAAGCCTAGATGTGTTCCGCGACGTACTGTGCCAGGTACTCAGCCAGCCCGACCAGAATTCCTGTCCAGCCCTTTTCATTACTCCCGAGATATTCAGCCGGAACATTCGTCTGCGTCAGCGTAAGATCGCAGCCTGACGCTGCCGGCTCGATCTCAACCGTGACCTCCGTCGTCAGCGACGAATACTTCGGCACGCGAAAAGTGAAGACCAGGCGGCGCGGCCGGTCGATCTCGACATATTCCCCGCTGTGCTCCACATCCTCTCCGTTGCGCCGGTCGACGATGATCCACTTCCCTCCGGCGCGCGCATCAACCTCAACGCGAACCATCTGGCCTTTAGGTGTGGCGAAGAGCCACTTGCCAACTGTCTGCGGATCGAGCCACGCGTCGAACACACGCTCAGGCGAAGCGTTGAAATGCCGAGTCACTTTTACTTGGGCTGTGGCGCTCATCTCTTTGCGTCCTTTCCTTTGGATGTCACTGTTGCCCGGCAGTCCTCCGACCCGAGCAGCGCGTCCAGGCGGTCAAGCTGCTCCGTCCAAAGCCGGTGGTAAAACTGCAGCCACTCATCGGCCGCGGCCAGCGGCGCGGGTTGAATGCGGCAGACATGCCTGCGCCCCTGCACCCTGCGGCGGACGAGTCCCGCGCCTTCCAGCACCTTTACATGCTTTGCGGCAGCGGCGAACGACATCCTGAAAGGCGCCGCCAATTCACCGATGTTACGCTCGCCCGTCGCCAGAGTGCGCAGCATCGCGCGCCGAGTTGGATCGCCCAACGCTCGAAAGACAGGATCGAGTGCAATGTTGGATCGTTCAACCATACGGTTTAATATAAGTGGGTGAACGAAAATCGTCAACCATCTGGTTGAATATTTGTTGGCCATTGTTTCCATTTGACTTCCAAGGCCGACACAGCAGATACTGCCGTTAATGCGAAACTCAACCAAGCTCGGAACTGCGGTCACGCACCTGTGTATGTGTCGGCCGTGCGGCCGTGTCCGTGCTGAGTTTGAGACGCGAATGCGCTAGGCGCAACCGATTCTCGAAGTCACGCGGCCCGGGTCCAATCAGGATTCGGGCCGTTTCTAATTTCCTGCGGCCTGATCCCGTATCCGTCTTCGACATCAGCCAACCTGAGCCCACAAGGAGCCCATCATGTCCGAATCGAATCAGCATTTCGCCACTCTCGCCGTTCACGCCGGCCAAACGCCCGATCCGGCGACAGGTTCGCGCGCCGTGCCCATCTACCAGACCACTTCATACGTCTTCCAGGACGCCGACCACGCCGGACGGCTGTTCGCGCTGAAGGAGTTTGGCAACGTCTACACACGCATCATGAACCCCACCACCGATGTGTTTGAGAAGCGCGTCGCGGCCCTCGAAGGCGGCGCGGCTGGCCTTGCAACGGCTTCGGGCCAGGCCGCCGAAACACTCGCGCTCACCACGCTGGCCGCTGCGGGAGACGAGATTGTTTCGACGACCTCGCTCTACGGCGGTACCTACAACCTCTTCCACTACACCCTTCCGCGCTTGGGCATCACAGTGCGCTTTGTGGATGCGGACGACTTCGATGGCTTGCGCGCGGCCATTAACTCGAAGACGCGCGCTGTGTTCACCGAATCGCTCGGCAACCCGAAGCTCGATGTCGTCGACATCGAAAAACTGGCCGCCATTGCTCACGAGCATGGGGTGCCGCTGGTGATCGACAACACCACGCCGTCTCCGGCGCTGGTGCGGCCCATCGAGTGGGGCGCGGACATCGTGGTGAACTCGGCCACCAAGTTTCTCGGCGGCCACGGCACAGCCATCGGTGGAGTGATTGTTGACGCCGGAAAGTTCGATTGGGCAGGTTCGGGGCGCTTCAAGGAGTTCACGGCGCCCGACCCCTCGTACCACGGCCTTTCTTTCACAGAGGTATTCGGCAACCTCGCATTCATCATCAAAGCCCGCGTGCAGGGCTTGCGCGACACCGGCGCGGCGCTGTCGCCGTTCAATGCGTTTCTACTGCTTCAAGGGATTGAGACGCTGCACCTGCGCCTCGAGCGGCACTCACAGAATGCGCTCGCCGTAGCGCGGCATCTGGAACAGCATCCCGGTGTGGAGTGGGTCAATTATCCCGGCCTCGAGTCCAGCCCCTATTTCAAGCGGGGGCAGAAGTATCTGCCCAACGGGCGCGGGGCAATCGTCACCTTCGGAATTAAGGGCGGATACGAGGCAGGCAAGAAGCTGATCGACTCCCTGGAGCTGTTCTCGCTGCTGGCCAACATCGGCGATGCCAAGTCGCTGGTCATTCACCCTGCATCCACCACGCATTCGCAGCTTTCAGTCGAGGAGCAGGCGTCAACCGGCGTTACGCCCGAGCTGGTGCGGCTCTCTGTGGGCATCGAGGACATTCGCGACATTCTGGCCGATCTCGACCACGCGATTGAAGTCGCCAATGGACACACCTTGGCAGGCGCACCCTCAACCGAAGAACTCGCGGCGCAATGAGCCTCAAGAGCGAAGCCCGACTATCTGCCGATGCAGGCGCGGATGCAGCCAGAGCTTCTGCGTTGGCAAAGCAAACGCCTCGGCCCACGTACGAAGGCGACTTCGTGCTTGACGAGCACCTCGTGCTGGATTGCGGGCGCACGCTTGCCGGCCCTACGCTGCACTATGCGGTGTACGGCCGGCTGAACGCCGCGCGGGATAACGCGGTGCTGGTGTGCCACGCGCTGTCGGGCTCGGCGCAGGTCGGCGTTTGGTGGCCGGAACTGCTTGCGCCCGGTGGGCTTCTCAATCTTCAAACCGATTGCGTGCTCTGCGTCAACCTTCTCGGCTCCTGCTACGGCTCAACGGGTCCTGGCTCGGTGGACCGCGAGACCGGCGAGGTCTACGGTCCAGACTTCCCGCTGATTTCCATTGCCGACAACGTGCGCGCTCAGGGACTTCTGCTCGATTCACTGGGCATCGCGCGGCTGCGCCTGGTTCTCGGCGGTTCCATCGGCGGCATGCAGGCCCTCGATTGGACAATCATTCATCCGCACCGCGTGGAGCGGGCGGCGATCATTGCTGTGGCACCCCTTTCCGCCATGGGACTGGCGCTGAATCACCTGCAGCGCAAAGCCATCCAGGATGATCCTGATTGGGCAGGCGGTCACTATCAGCAGCACCACCCGCCGCACCGCGGATTGGCGCTGGCGCGTCAAATCGCCATGCTTAGCTACAAGTCGGCTTCACTCTTCGAGGAGCGGTTCGGCCGTAATCCCAACCGCAATGGCGAGGACCCCTGGGGATTCGACAACCAGAAAGAAGGCGGAGGACTGATCGGCGGCCGGTTTGACATCGCCGGCTACCTCGACCATCAAGGGCAGCGATTCATCGATCGTTTTGACGCCAATGCCTACCTGGCAATCCTGCGCACCATGGAAACCTGGGATCCGCTGCATGGCCTCCACTCGCCGACTGAAGCGTTCAGCCACATTCGAGCGCGGCTTAGTTTTATCGGCATCAGCTCCGACTGGCTTTTTCCGCCCGAGGCCGTGCGCCACTTTGCCTACTCCATTCGCGCAGCGGGCGTCCATGCCCACTACCTCGAGATGACCACTGACCACGGCCACGATGCCTTCCTGGCAGAGCAGGCCGAGCTGGTAAAGCTGCTCCAATAATGCACAGGTAATATTAATTAGAGCTTCCAGGAACTGTTTTTCAGAATCCGGTGTCTAAGCCTTTATGCTGAGATCGGGCGAACGATCCGGGGTCTTGAGAAAAACGGAGTTCAGGGTATGCTGTCTGCAATGGGTTGTGAAACTTCCAGGCTCCATGCCGCCGGGGCGATTCCAAAATTCTGCCCATAGACCGCTTGTCAGCCTGACCGGGGCTTTCTATAATCGTCGCAACACTCAGCCCGCAGCCGTGGTATCGTTTACCCGTGGACCCGGTACTCGGCAGCCGAAGATAAATGGATATGCTTTCCCCAGCGGGTGCTTGAAAATTGATCTCTATTTCGGAATTTCCCAGGAGCACTGAATGAAGAAGTTAGTCCTTGCGTCTGTGATGGCCTTGGCGAGCCTCAACCTCGTTTCCGCGCCCATGCTTCGAGCCCAAGCGGATATCAGCATTAAAGATCCAACCGAGTACAACTCCTACAACACCGCCATCACGCAGTCTGATCCCAAGCTCAAGGCCGCCGGTCTGGAGAGCTTTCTCCTCACCTATCCGCAGAGCGTGGTCAAGACCATCGTGCTCAATACCCTTGTGGACACCTACTGGGGACTTCAGGATGCTGACCATACGCTGACCGCGTGCACGCGCCTGCTGCAGGTGGACCCCAACAACCTGAAGGCCATCCTCTATTCCGTCGTTATCAAGAAGAAGCAGGGCGGCGGCTCGCCGATCGATGCCCAGGCTTTGGACGACGCAGCCGCACTGGCGCAGAAGGGCCTCACAGTCCCCAAGCCGGCCGACACCGCCGACGCCGATTGGAAGAAGCTGACCGGCGCGGCGTATCCCATCTTCCACTCCGCCATCGCTCTGGACGACGCGGCTTCAAAGAAGGACATGAAAGCCGCCGAAGCCGAATACACAAGCGAATTAATGCTCTATACCGACGATCAGAGCAAGAGTGCCGGGCTGCAGGACACGCTGCTGCTGGCGCAGGCGTATGGCTCGCCGGGGCCAGGCCAGGATCTGGTAAAGGCAGTCTGGTTCTACTCGCGCGCCTGGGACTTCGCTCCTGCCGCGTACAAGACCAAGATTGAGCCCAGCCTCGAATACTGCTACAAGAAATATCACGGCGCTTTGGACGGCCTGGACGCCATCAAAACCCAGGCAACCGCTACCACATTCCCGCCTGGCTCCTTCACATTCGCTCCGGCAGATACACCTGCGCAGAAGATCCACAAGATTCTCATCAGCACACCCGACTTGACCACGCTGGCCCTGGCCGACAAGGAACTGGTTCTCGCGTTCGGCGAAAAGGACGACGCCGACAAGCTCTGGGCGCTGATGAAGGATAAGGACACGCCGGTCCCCGGCATCGTCATTGATGCGACGGCGTCTCAAGTCAAGGTCGCGGTGACCGACGACGCCAAGCAGTCCAAGGTTGCTGACTTCATCGTCAACATGAAAGAGCCGATCGCCGACAAGGACATTCCAAAGGCTGGAACAGAGTTCAAGCTCCTGTCAGAGGGCGGTCCTGAACTTGACGGTACCTATGACACCTACACCCAGATCCCCGGCACAGATACGGTATCGCAATCGGCGCAGATCGTTCTGCGCGACGGATTCATCCAGGAGAAGAAGAAGGCTCCGGTGCACAAGCCGTCGCCCGCACATCACGCCGCGGCGCACTGATTCTGCCGCTGAATCCTGATCTCAACCGCGCGCCAGATTTCAGACGAAATCTGGCGCGCTTTATTTTGCTTCGACGAAAAATCGGGAATAACCCGGAAGCGAAACTTGGGAAGTCCTGTTCGGGCTCCGATCGCCGCGACAGAAAACGCTCCAGTGGTAATCTAGAGGCAGCATGCAACAGATGAGAACCCTGTCTCTGAAACTGACCGCTGCCTTCCTCGCCTCTGTCTGCTCCCTCATGCAGGGTCAGTCGGTCAGGGAGTCTCCTGTCAAGGCGAGCGATCCGGGTGAGAAGGCGGTGCCTGGCCAGGCGCGTTTGCTGCCATACTTTTCTTACGATTCGGCCCCCGTCCACGCTATCGAGTTCCGCGCCGTCGACCAGATGACTGAAAAGGATCGTCTTCAGGCGGCAAACGCGGAAAGTTCGATCGCGGAGAGCACCCGCTATGCAGACCTCGAGTTCAACCAGGGTCAGTGGAGCTACCAGCAGGTGGTTTGCCCCGCGCTGCCCAATCACATCTTTCTCCGCTTCCTGCGCAATAACGGCGTAGGCGACGCGACCGTGTTTACGGCGTCGATTCCGCGCGGCGGAGAAGGCCGGGTGCGCATCATCCCCATTCAGCTTCGCGGCTATTCACTTTTTTCGCCCGCGCCCATCAACGCGCTCACCATTTCAGCCTTCAACCACATTCGCGCGGAAGAGAACCCTGACCAGGATCCAGACAAAACACCGGACTGGCTCGGGACCGCTCTTTGTTACGCTGCGCTTGCCGGCGGACATCCGCAGCCCGCAGCGCTCACCAGCGATCCTGCTGCCGACAAGCTCCCCATCGCCAGTACGGCTTTGCTCGAAGTGAGCAGCAACGGCGGCGCGGTCCTCTCATTTACCGATGTGTCCGCCAAGCCGCGCCCCATGCGCTGGACCCTGACGTTCGACCGCAAGGGGAGACTGATCAAGGGCGGTCTCTCGCCGGCCGACTTGCTCTCCGTCGATGTCGAGCACCCGCTTCTGGTAGATAAAGTCGGGCCGCCCAGCCCATTGGCGTCTCCCAAAGTGACCACCATCCATCCAGCGGCTCCCGCCGCGATCACACAAGTACCGCAGTCGCCGCCTCGGCCGGTTACTATAGTCCCAGCCGGCAATCCGCCCAGCTAACTTAAAATCAGAATTCCATTTTTGAAAATGACCTGTCATCCTGAGTGAAGCATACTCAGTGGAGTCGAAAGCCTGCCTGAGGGCAGTCGAAGGGGACGTGCGTTTGTTCTTCGCAACAACGCTCACTCCCCAAGCATGATGCGCTGAATCGCAGAAGCGCGCCCCGTCACCGCATCGCACGTCACCAGCGCAGCACACATCTTCGGATTCCCCTTGGCCGCCTCGAACTTCCCCGGCATGCCGGTGAGGAATTTGTTCAGCACCAGTTCGGTCTCCACGCCGATCACGCTGTCATACGGGCCGCTCATGCCCACATCCGTCTGGAATGCGGTCCCTCCGGGAAGCACCCGCTCGTCGGCAGTGGGGACATGCGTATGCGTGCCCAGCACTGCGGTCACGCGCCCATCGAGATGCCAGCCCATGGCGACCTTCTCGCTGGTAGCTTCAGCGTGAAAATCCACCACGATGACCTTGGCCTGAATGTCGGCGAGAATGTCATTGATGGCGTGGAATGGATCGTTGGTGGCGTTCATGAAGACCCGTCCGCCAAGATTAATCACCGCATAAGGCACGCCGCCTTGCGTGATCCCTTCATAGACCCCGTATCCGGGCAGCCCCGGCTGGAAATTGGCCGGCCGCAGAATGCGGCGCGCACGCTCATGGCTCTCCGCCTTGGCGGAATTCATATAGTCGATGAGTTCGCGCTTGTCCCACACGTGGTTGCCGGTGGTGAGCACATCCGCGCCGAGGTCGAACAGGTCTTCGGCAATCTGCGGCGTCACGCCGAACCCGCCCGCGGCATTCTCTGAATTGATGATGGTCAGATCGACATTGTTGGCCTTGCGAACATGGCCAATGTGTTCGCGCACAATCTTGCGCCCCGCGCTGCCGAAGATGTCGCCGACAAAAAGAATGTTCACGGACTGCCCCCGGTTTCTTGTTCCTGGTGTTTTGCCCTGCTACTCCGACAAAAAAGCAGTCATCCTGAGCGAAGCGTACTTCAGCGGAGTCGAAGGACCTGCGGTTGTTCTTCGTCCTCCCCACATCACAGATCTGTCATCCTTAGCAAAACGTACGTCAGCGGAGCCGAAAGCCTGCCCTGAGCGTAGTCGAATGGGGACATGCGGTTTCACGTTTGGTCTGGCGGCTGGTTTTCCTGCGCCTTGTTTCTCATGAGTGGGAACAGTATCACGTCCCGGATGGACTTCGATCCCGTAAGCAACATCACCAGCCGGTCGACGCCGAGCCCTTCGCCGCCGGTTGGAGGCAGGCCGTAGGCGAGGGCGCGGACGTAGTCTTCGTCCATCTGATGGGCTTCGTCGTCGCCGCGGTCGCGCTCGGCAAGCTGCTGGCGGAATCGCTTCTCCTGCTCCACTGGATCGTTGAGCTCACTGAAAGCATTCCCCAACTCAAATCCGCCTGCAAAGAACTCGAACCGCTCCACGTGTGCCGGATCCTCCGGCTTGGCCTTGGAGAGCGGCGAGACCTCGGTTGGGTAGTCGTAAATGATTGTCGGGTGAATTAGGAATGGTTCGACGACTGCTTCAAAGAGGTTGTAGATCACCTTTCCAATCGGTGCGCCTTTCTCAAGATCGTATTGGATTTTGGTGAGCGCCAGTCGAATTGTCCTGAGGCTGTGCTTTCGTTCTGCGATTTCGTGAATGTCCCCTGCCGGCTCAGATTCAGCTTCATTTTCTGAACCATCGTCTACAAACTTATCGTCGATTGCCTCATCGAGCGATGAATACGCCGACTGCAAATTTCCCTGGAGTGCTTGTGTGGATTCGAACTCTGCCGACGCGGGTTTGGTCCCCGCCTCCTCCGGCCAGTATTCGCGAATCGCCTCACGCATGGTTAGGCGCGTCCACTTGCTCAGATCGATCTCTGCGCCATTGAAGTTCGTGACCGTCGTCCCATTCACTTCCTTCGCCACAAACGCAACCAGATCCTCGGTAATCTGCATCAAGTCGTGATAATTCGCATACGCCTGATAAAACTCCAGCATGGTGAACTCGGGATTGTGCTGCGTGCTTACGCCTTCGTTGCGGAAGTTGCGGTTGATCTCGTACACGCGGTCGAGGCCGCCGACGACCAGCCGCTTCAGATAAAGTTCGGGCGCGATGCGCAGAAACAAATCCTGGTCGAGCGCGTTGTGATGCGTCTTGAATGGCCGTGCCGCTGCGCCCCCGGCTACTTGCTGCATCATCGGCGTTTCTACTTCGATGTAGCCGCGCTCGTCGAAAAATTGTCGCAGGGCCTTGAGCGTCTTGGCACGCTTGATGAAGACTTCTCGGGCTTCCAGATTGACGAAAAGATCGACATAGCGCTGGCGGTAGCGCAGTTCGACATCGGCGAGGCCGTGGAATTTTTCGGGCAGCGCCAGCATGGCCTTGGCTAGGAACGTGAGGTGCTCCACGTGGATGGTGAGCTCGTTGGTGCGGGTGCGGAACAAATAGCCAGACACACCAATGTGGTCGCCGAGGTCGAGCAATTTGTAGAGCACGAATCCCTGCTCGCCAACTGCATCCAGGCGCACATAAATCTGCAGGCGTTCGCCGCCCTGTTGCAGAGTCGCAAAGCCCGCCTTGCCCTGGGCGCGAATGGCCATGATGCGTCCGGCGACGGTGACAGTGATGCGATTGGCTTCGAGTGCTTCGGCCGTCGCTTCGCCCCACTGCATACGCACCTCGGGAACGGTGTGCGAGGCAGGGAACTGGTTGGGATAGGCCGCCTGGCCCAGCTTCTCGATCTCTTCCAATTTTGTTTTGCGCAACTCAAACAAATTGCGCTCAAATTCCGAATCGAACACGGATGTTTCCTTTGTGTGAACTGCGTTGGAGATACAAAAGCCAGTATATCGTTTGCGGGTTCACGCGAATGGTTTGCAATCTGCGGCAGTGGATCGGCTTCAGAGCGTCCATCCTCGCGGCCAAAAAAGGATGCGAAGCAATTCTGCACGCTTCATGCGGGGGTTACCCCCTTCCTCCGGAACGAGTTTTTTCGTGGCATGTAAAGTGTCGATGACTTTGTAGAGCTTGTGAATGAGCTGAGGTCCGTACGCTCCAAATTGACTCGCTCTGAAGTCGGCACATTCATTGACGCAGCCCTCGTCTCGCCGTGTAGGATGATTGCCATGAACCCCAAGCTGGTTTTGATGGTCTTATGTGCGTCACTTTGCGTCGCTGTGCCTGCCCGCGCCAAAACGGTCCTGCCGGACTCCTGCGGCGACGACAAAGTCAAGTTCAATGTCAAGCCGGCAGAGCCGCAACCCGCGCCCGCCCCTCTGCCTGCGGGCAAGGCGCAGATCGTATTCATTGAAAATGTGGAAGAATATGGGTACTACATGACCGAGCCTGCTACTCGATTCGGCGTGGATGGTGCGTGGGTCGGCGCCAATAAAGGCAATTCGTACTTCGTATCGACCGTCGATCCAGGTTTGCATCATCTTTGCGTGAACTGGCAGTCCAGCAAAGATGCTGAGAGCAGCAAGGTAAGCATGGCGTCCTTTACTGCCGAGGCGAACAAGGTTTACTTCTTCCAGGTGAAGGTTCTATTGAGACAGGACAGCCAAGGTTGGGTAAAGGAACGTACATTTGAATTGACGCCGTTGAACGAAGACGACGGCAAATACCGTGTGAAGGCCTCGGCGCCAGTTACATGGAAATCGAAGTAGCGAGGCGCGCCCTTTTCGCGCCTCAGGTCGCTGATCGTGTATAACGACGATTGGATGGCCGTCAATCGCCCCATTCCGGAATCGAACAAACCGCCGGGCGGGTCGGGCGGAATGCACTCGCTGGTCGAAGCCGAAAAGCTGATGCAGATTGCCTTTCTGCTGCCCTCGGCGGTGCTGGTGGGGTGGGGCATTGGCGCGTTGGCCAACAGCCACTGGCATCAGAAGTGGATGGTTGCGGTCGGGCTGATCCTGGGCTGCGTTGCCGGGCTGATGTCCGTGATCCGCGTGGCGTTTGCAGCCGAGCGGGCGACCAGCAAAAGCGATAATGCCGACGCCGGAAATGACGCGGGAAGCGGCACGAAGCAATGACCGAGGGCACGCATCCGATTGTCGAAATGAAGCAGGCGGATCTTGACGCGCTGCTGACCCGTGCGCTCAAAAAGACGCTGTTGGCAGGGGGTGCACTGGCAGTGGTGTGGTGGATTATCGGTGGCTGGCGCAATGGGGCCATGGCTGTTTCCGGAGCAGCAATCTCCGCCGCCAGCATCCTCGAATGGCAGCGCCTGGCGCGCGTGATGAGCGCCCGGATGGACAATCAGCGGACGCCGGCCGGCGCCTGGTCGACTGGGCTGTTCTTTGTGCTCAAGCTCGCGATCTTTGCCGGGGTCATTTATGGTAGCCTAAAGTGTTTCCGGGGATCTCCAATAGCTCTACTGTGCGGCTTGGCGCTGGCGGTGCTGACCCTGGGCTGGGAAATGATTCGTTTGCTGCGCGATTGAACCTGAATCGATGCAAATGAGACTGAAATGAAACTTGCCGTGGTGCCAAAAGCGCGTATAGCGGGCAGAAAGATCGTTTGTTCTAATGACGGCTCCAATGGGAATTACCAATTTTTTGAATGCCGTGTTTGGCGGGGTTGTAGCTTCCGTCATGCACGCCATGGGGTTGCAGGCTAATCCTGCCACCGTGTTCAACAATACTTTTTCGGTTGAATTGCTCATAGCGACCGGCCTGATCGCCTTTTTCGTGCTGGTGCGGCTGACGCTTTCCGTTGAGAAGCCAGGCCCGGCACAACAGGTGGCCGAACTGATCCACGGCTTCGTGGGGAGTCAGGCCGAATCGATCATCGGCCATGGATACGAGCGCTTTCAGCCCTTCATCGCCTGCGTGGCACTCTTCATTCTGCTTTGCAATCTCTCCGGACTGATTCCCGGCGTTCAGGCCCCTACCAGCGTGCCCGTAGTTCCCCTCGGGGTGGCGGTTCTCGTCTTTATCTACTATAACTTCCAAGGTCTCCGCGCCAACGGTTTTGTGGGCTATCTAAAGCAGTTCGCGGGCCCGGTTTGGTGGCTGATCTGGCTGCTGCTCCCCATCGAGATTGTTTCGCATCTTGCGCGCGTCATGTCTCTCACCATCCGTCTTTATGCCAATATGTTCGCCGGCGACCAGGTTACCAACGTTTTCTTTTCGCTCGTCCCCGTGGGAGTGCCAGCGGTCTTTCTGGCGTTTCACTTCTTTGTTTCGATCGTTCAGGCATTCGTGTTCATGCTGCTGACGACCATCTACCTGGCGCTGGCTGTGGCACACGAACATTAAGTTTTGCTGTTTAACTCTCTCATTTGAGAGGAGAAAAGGATTCCGCCAGGGGGCGCTTCCGCCCTGGGAAAACGGATGGCTGCAAGCGTGAGGGGGTCAGCACGGTGAGCCTCAACCACCCACTGGCGGCCAAATTCATAGGAAGCAGGAGAAAAATGCGGAAACTTCAGTATTTATTCATGGCCCTGGCGGCGCTTTGCTTTGCCACCCCGGCCTTTGCGGACGGCGGCTCGCCGGCTCTCAATCTGGTGCCGATTGGCGTAGGCCTTGGCATGGGTCTGGCGGCCGGTCTTTGCGGTCTGGCGCAGGGCCGTGCGGTGGGCTCGGCTGTGGAAGCACTGGCTCGCAACCCCGGCGCGCGTCCTGGAATCTTCACCTTCCTGATTCTGGGCCTGGCGTTCATCGAGTCTCTTACCCTGTTCACGCTGCTAATGGTCTTCCTCAAGATGTAGTGGAAGCATCGGCAGGATTTCTGAGCGGCCTCACCTTTGCGGTGGGGCCGCTTTGTTTATGCGCCTCAATGTCGGGCCTGCGCCGGGGGCCATGAATTCGCGCGCAGCATCTGAATTGCCTGCTGGTAGCTCAAATCCGCAGGCAGCGGAGCGAAGTGCGTATACTCCTGCACGGAATCGGAGGGCTTGGTCTTGAACAGCACGCGCACGTTCATTTTCAGCTTCAGATGGACAATGCGCCACTCATGCTGGCCCACATCCGCCTGGTCGATCTCGACCCAGCCGCCTTTGTCCAGTTCGCCCAGGCCCCAGGCTATGTACTTGTCCTGCTGCAGGCTGCCCGCCAGACGCACCACGCGCTCCTGCACGGGATCGATCCAGAGCTCGCCCGCCATCGCCGTCAGGACGCCTGTCTCCATATCCGGCGGATCGAATTGCGGATTGGGCCTGAAGGTGAACTTCAACACCGTGCCGGCGGAGGCGGTGGCAGTGCCGGCGAACTGGTAGTCGAAGGCCGTGGGCAACACGCGCAGCACTTTCATGGCGCGCTCCGTATCGCTGTCCTCGCTCTGTTTGCGATGCTGCTGCAGGCTGGGATTATCCAGCAGCGCTTGCAGCCGGGCCTGCTCATGCTGTTCGTCTTCTGCGCTCAGCGGCTGGTCGTTGATGGATAGCAAACGCGCCACATCGCCTTCGCGGGTCTCCACAATCTCCTTGGTCGAGGTCAGCCGGGGACTGGTCTTGCGCAACTGGTAGCGCATGGGATGGCTGGCGTGGCTCATGTCCTGCGCGGCGTGCGACTCCGTGGCAAGCGCGCGTTCCACGAGCGCCTGGGCTTGCGCGGGCGTGAGCGGGGGTGGAGCGGTCTGACCGCAAAGGGAAAGACTGGTCCAGCAGATGAAACCGGCAAGGAGGCTGCGCACTGTATACAGTTTACGAGCCATGGTTGCCCTGTGCACAGCGTTTCGATTTCATGAATTCTTAGACGCCGCGAGCGAGCGTGGGATTCCAACATTGAAGCGGAGCGGCCCGGTTGCGTATAGTTCGGGCAGGGGGTAGTTCTAAACCCCGGAAGGATATAACCATGGCAGGGGAGAACACTCCGGCGCGCATCGGCAAGAGCGTAGTGATTTGCGGGGAATTGAAGGGAAGCGAAGACTTGATTGTGGATGGGCGCGTGGAGGGAACCGTTAACCTCTCCGAGAGCCGTTTGACCATTGGCCCAAGCGCGAACGTGGCGGCGGATTTATCCGCCAAGGACGTGCTGATTCTGGGTCATGTCAACGGCAATGTGGTGGCCAGCGGCCGCGTGGAGTTGCGCGCCGGATGCGTCATGGAAGGGGATATTCGCGCACTGCGCCTGGCAGTGGAAGACAACGCAGTATTCCGGGGAAGAGTGGACCTGACGCAGGGCGCCGGCAAGGCCCTTGAGGGTCAGGTGGTTGCCGGCGGAATCGATTGACGGAACGCCCAGTTTCCAGCCTGTCAAACATTTTCCTGTTTGACCGCAAGGGGAATTCGAGTTGCTAGGCCGTTGGTTCGAAAAGAAGCGGGACAGCGGCTCGCCCGCGACCGTTGCTGGCTTGACGGGGCCGCGCGTGCCGCGCCACTCGGGTGGCTGGGCGGCGCTGCGCAAGCGCCTGGAAGCCGAGCCCGGCCTTCGCATCATTGACGTCGGTTACACTTCACCGGCAAATATCAATTACCTCACCGAACTCGGCCACAGCGTGTTTCTGGCCGATCTCGTCCCGGACGCCTGCAACACCGACTGGAAAATCGGCGTGGATGAGGACGATAAACCGGTTTTGAATGTGCAGGGATTTCTTGATCAGGCGCTGAATTTTTCCGGCCGGATGTTCGACATTGTTCTGCTATGGACCGCACTCGATTATCTACCCGAACAATTCGTCGCGCCGGTCGTTGCGCATTTTCACGCGTCGATGAATTCAGGCGGCCAGGTGCTGGCCTTCTGTCACACGCGAACCAAGGGCGAGGAAACCGTATTCTGCCGCTTCCATCTCACCAGGGGCAACGATGTTGAGGTGCAACTGGCGCAGCCGTTTCCTATTCAGCGCGCCTTTACCAACCGCAGCATTGAGAAGCTGTTTGCCGGCTGGTCGGGGCACAGGCAGTTTCTGGCCAAAGACAGCGTGTCTGAAGTTATCATGACGCGATAAGAGGCCAATATCGGGAAACGACACGCTGGAGTTTCCCAAAATAATTCGACCCAGGACTTCCGGTGACGCCGCTCGATTGACATCCAGATAAAATTCAACGGAGGAATCGATGTCTGCATTGAAGGGAACGCGCATTACATGGCTGGGTCACGCCACTGTGCTGGTGGTTACAGGCAAAGGCACAACCATTCTGATCGATCCATTTATCGCGCACAATCCGAAGTATCCCAAGGACTATGCCCTGCCGTCGAAGATCGACTACATTCTGCTGACGCATGGGCACATGGATCACATGGCGGATACTGTGCCTGTAGCGACAAGGCATGGATCCACCGTGGTGGCAGTCTACGAGTTGTCTTCGTATGTCGAGGGCAAGGGCGTGGCCAACACCATCGGCATGAATCTGGGCGGCACTGTGCAACTGGACGATGTGGCCGTCACCATGGTGGATGCCAAACACTCCTCTGGAGTGCAGGACGAGAATCGCACGCATTACGTGGGCGTCGCAGCGGGCTATGTGCTGACGATTGCCGATGGCCCGGTTCTCTATCATGCCGGAGACACGGCGGTGTTCAGCGACATGCAATTGATTCGCGATCTATACCAGCCGTCGGTCGCCATGCTGCCGATTGGCGGACACTTCACCATGGGACCGCGAGAAGCGGCGCTGGCGGTGCGGTTTCTAGCGCCGAAGACGGTGCTGCCTTTGCACTTTGGCACATTCCCGCCGCTTAAGGGCACGCCCGATGAGTTGGCGGCTCTGGTGGATGGAATCGTTGAGGTTGTGCGGTGGTCGCCTGGGGAGTCCTTCGATTGATGCTGTCGCGAAATGCATTTCCAACGTCCCTATGGGACTCCGAATGAATTGTTGGTTTCGCTAACCCCACGCTGAAGCGCGGGGCTAACAACAATTGCGCCTCCGGCGCGGGCGGCGGCTTATACCAACGATTTATTACTGTGGCTTATTGCGGCTTATACCAACGATTTATTACTGTGGCTTATTGCGGCTTATACCAACGATTTATGGCGGCGGCTAATAGCGGAGGCTTGTTCAGAGGTTAGCTAAGCTTTCGGTGGAAGCTGCGGCTGTTTGCGGACCGCAGGAACCCCAGGAATCTCCTGGTTTGCGCCTTGCAGTTTTGCAGGCGCCTCGGCGGCGCGATAGTTACGCAGATCACGCAGTATCTCCTGTTTCTCGCGCGCATATTGGCCTGCCAGGCGGGTAAGTGCATAAGTGATGATGTCGCTATGGTGCAGGTCAGCCATGGAGGGATCACGCCGCATGTTCAGCCATAGCCTGTGCACCAGTTGCACGTCATCCGGACTCAAGTTCGGAGCGTGCGGACCAATATAGAAGACCTTTACGTCGGAACTGGGATCGACGACGTAGAAATTGAACTGACGCTTCGGCTCGGGCAGCGCCTCCCATGCTTGTCCCATGTGAAAGGCCTGGTCTTCGGCAGTCATCTTGGAGGAGACACTGGAGATGACGGATTCCACTTCAAGATTGTTTGCGCCCTGCACCAGCGCGGCAAACACATCTCCGGCGGGCACCACCAGCAGAGATACTTTTTTGCCAAAACTCTCGGCAACGGACACGGCCTTGGTGAAGACCATTTGCTCGTGCTCGCTGAAGCTCTGCTCTTCGGCGCTCAGATACTCGGGCCCGCCTACGCCCATCATGCGCACGCTGATCACCACCACGTCCTGATCGTCGGTGCTGGTGCGCGAAAGAGTCCATTTCAACGCCAGCGGATTGGTGGGGTCGCGCATGGTGACCATGACGCCGCCGGGGCGGATGGCAGCCGATTCGCGGCTGATGGTGTCTTGATGCTCGAGCTGGAAGTGGTCCTTCATCTGCCGTGAAGTAATGGCATGCTTGCGCAGGTTCTGCCGCTCGGAGATAGAAAAAATAATGAAGAAAGCCGCGGCAAATACAATGCCGCTCACCGTGGCAATGGACTTGGTAAAGAGATTCACGATGGCCGTCGAGAGCAGCACCAGAAATACGGAGAACAATCCGATGGGAAACTCGGTTTTTCCGATGCGGATATTCGGAGGAACCTTCCAGCCGCGTTCGCCGTGGTATTTCCAGCGCAGCACCAGCATCGCCAGGCTGTTGAACGTGAATGACCAGATGACGCCGAAGGCATACGCCTCACCGAGGATGATGACATTGCCGCGGCTGGCGACGATGGTCACCATCTGCAGAATGAAAACCAGGTTGATGATGCGATAGCTGGTTCCGAATTTCCTGTGCGGCTTGCGGAACCAGTCGGTGAGCACGCCGTCTTCCGCCACGCGCATCAGCACGCCGGTCGAGCCGATCATGGAGGTGTTGATGGCGCCCGACAGAATCAGAAATCCCACCAGCACAACAAAGATGCGGAAGACGATGCGCCAGAACATCGGTCCAACCATGTACATGGCCAGGCCGGCGATCAGGTTGTCTTTGTAAAGGGTGGTCCGCTGCAGAGTTGGGATCAACATCGAGGCCAGCAGTGTGGCGCCGCCAGTGAAAATCAGGCTATAGATGGCAATAACAATCGCAGCGCGTTTCAGATTCTTCAGCTTGGGGTGCTCGATCTCGCGGTTGACCTGGGCCAGGCTTTCCTCGCCGCTCATGGCCAGCACGGAATGGCCGAATGCCATGAGGATTCCGAACAGCCCCAGCTTCGCCGCGATGGAATGGCCCTTCAGGAATCCCAGCGCGTTGTCACTGAACTTGAGGTTGTGCACTACCGGCGCCGGAGGCAGGTGAGCTCCTCGCATGAAGACCGAGTAGGCGCCCCAGAGCAGCAGAATGACCACCATCACCGTGGTCACCTGCATCACCTGCATGGCCTTGCCGCTGGATTCCTCAATACCCTTTACGTTTTGCCACCAGTAGAAGATGGTGACCACCGCGGCAAACACCGCCGAGGTGTAATCCATATTGAATTGAAAGGGATTGTTATGCGCGTCCATCAACGCCGGCGGAAGCCAGTGGCTGTTGTTGGCCACCGTCATCAACTCGTTCATCAGGCCGGTAATATATTGCCCTGCGGACACGCCTGAGATGGGCCCGGTAAGAATGTAATCGAACATCAATGCGGAGACGCTGAGCTTGGCAAAGGTACCGCCCAGAGCCTCCTTGACTACGCGATAGACGCCGCCGCGGGTAAACATGGAACAGCTTTCCACGTAGACCGCGCGCACCGCGAAGCTGAACAGCATGATGCCGAGAATGAACCAGGGAGCTGCCGCGCCCACCGCTTCTTCGGCGATGCCGCCCGCATAAAAGGCGGACGAGCCCAAATCGCAAAGGACAATGGACGCAGCCCGCCAAAAGGAGATAAACGTGAGCATCACGGAGGATGCCACGATCAGGCGCACGCGGTCGGAAGGTGGGCCAACGGTCGTTCGGGAGGATGCCATCGTTAAGATGCCGGCGCAAAGGCCGGCCAACTAGTGTCCTAAGAGCGCAATCATCGGCCGCCCTTGGCTGAGTTTATGTCTGAATCGGGGCGGAGTCAACTCGAAACAGGACGACGCCCATTCCGTGCCCGTTTTATCTTCGTTTTTGGGACTTCACTCATCCTTGCCGAACAGCTCTTTGCCGTCCTCGACGAAGCTGATGAGCACAACAATGGTCGATCCGGCCAGGCCGACAAAGAACATGACCTCGAGTATCTGCATGGCCAACCGAGCTAAGAACATAAATTCGATTGTAACGCGAATTTCCTCCGAATCGAGTGTGCAACCCATTGCAACATCCTGCTGCCCCGATGCGGTACACTCGCCCCTGTATGCAGGGCGATTTCTGGAGCTTGAGAGGCTGGAAGCTATGGGCTGCGGCGGCGCTTTCCGCCGGCCTGCTGGAGCTGCCTTTTCCGCTGGCCGGACCGCTGCCGCCATGGCGAGCGATCTTTGCATGGGTCGGATTGGTCCCGCTGCTCTCGGCAATTATGTCGAACGACGCGGCCAACCGGCCACGCCCCCTGCGCCGCGGCTTTCTGCTCGGCTATCTGTGCGGATTTCTCTGGTACATGGGCAACTGCTACTGGGTTCGCGACACCATGGCAGCCTACGGCGATATGCCTGCTATATTTCCCGTGCTTCTGCTGATCGGCTATAGCGCCGTCCTGGGTCTCTACTGCGGCCTCTTTGGGCTTGGTATCGGGTTGATGCGAAAGGCAAGCGGGGATGTGCGGTTGGCTCTCGCCGCAGCTCCAATTCTCTGGACTGGCCTCGACCTGGCCGCCTCACGGATTACATCGGTCCCGTGGGACCAGCTTGGCTACTCGCAGGTGGACAACGCGCTGGTGAATCAACTCGCGCCCTGGACCGGCGTCTACGGCATCAGCTTTGTGCTCGTCGCCGCGAACGCACTGATCGCCGGCGGACTGTTGATCGACCGTTGTCCTCCGAGGCCGTTCTGGCAGGGTCGGCGGCCGTGGGGGTTTGGCGGGGCGGCATTGATGGCGATTGGGGTGGTTGGAATTACAATCGCTCCGCCCAATCCCGAGCCCACAGCCACGGCTGTGCTCATCCAGCCGAACCTCGACGTGGCCGGCAACAACGGCTGGTCCAAACCCGGAGAATGGGATCAGCACATTGCCGAGTTCACGCGTCTCGCCGGCGAAACCTGCGGACCCTACATCGCCGGAGTCCCGGAAACGTCCGCGCCCGACTTGGAACCTCTTTGCGCACAACGACCAACCCACACCGACCTCGTTGTTTGGCCCGAATCGCCCGCACCCTTCGACGAGACCGACCCCAGGTTTCAGAAAGCGCTCAATAGCATCACCCAGGTCGAACAGGCGCCGATTGTAGTCGGCAACATCGGCTGGACATTCGATACGCAAGCACAGGAGTGGCACTACTTCAATTCAGCGCTGGTGGTGAGCGCGGACGGCGCAAAAGTGGGCCGCTACGACAAGATCCACCTGGTTCCCTTTGGCGAGTACATCCCTTTCCAGAATCTGCTGAAGTTCGCCCACAAACTCACTGGCCGGGTCTCGAAGTTCTCCCGCGGCAGCGGCCCCATGGTCTTTCGCCTGCCAACTTCGAACGGACCGGCCCACAAGTACGGCGTCTTCATCTGCTACGAATCGGTGTTTGCGGAAGAGATTCGTGGCTTCGCGCAGCTCGGCGCCGAGGTGCTGGTCAACATCAGCGACGACGGATGGTACGGCGACACCAGCGCCCCCTGGCAGCACTTGAACATGGTGCGGATGAGGGCCATCGAAAACCGCCGCTGGATTCTGCGCGACACCAATAATGGCGTCACCGCGGTCATCGACCCCTATGGCGTGGTGCGCCAGAGCATTCCGCGCCACCAGACCGACGCGCTTCCCGCCCAGTTCGCCTTCCGCGACGACATCACCTTCTACACCGCCCACGGCGACGTGTTTGGGTGGGCGTGTGCCATACTTGGAATAGGAATCTTTGCCTGGGCCTTGCGTGCCAGCCTCGTTCTTAACGTTCAAACCAAAGTCAGGTCATAAGAGCAAACATATGTCGTCGTTGAACGATCTCGAATTCGCATATGCTCCGGTGCGCGACCAAACGCGCGACCTGCGGGAGTATCTTTGACCCGGCTCGCATCCGCAGGGAACTCGCAGACTTGGAAACCAGGCTGGCCGATCCGGCCCTGTGGAACGATCCCGCAGCATCGAAGCCATTGATGCGCGAGCGCAAGCGGCTGGAGAACCTGGTCGCCGACGATGAGCAGCTCGTCCGCCGCACCGGCGACATCGAAGCTTACTTCGAGCTGGCCAAAGAAGGCGAAGATGTGCTCGCCGATCTTGAGCGTGACATCAATGCCCTGGCCGCATTCAATGAAGAGCTCGAAGCCCGCACCATGCTTTCGGGCGAGGCCGATGCGCTCAACGCCATCGTCACCGTGCACCCCGGCGCCGGCGGCACCGAAAGCCAGGACTGGGCCGAGATGCTGATGCGCATGTACCTGCGCTGGGCCGAGCAGCAGGGGTTCAAAACCGAGATCGACGACCTGCAGGACGGCGAAGAAGCGGGCATAAAGTCTGCTACGTTCACCATCATCGGCGAATACGCATTCGGCCAGCTAGCCGGCGAAAGCGGCGTGCATCGGCTGGTGCGCATATCGCCCTTCGACCAGGCCAAGCGGCGTCATACGTCGTTCGCATCGGTCTATGTCTCGCCCGAAATCGACGACACGATTCAGGTGGATCTGAAGGTCGAAGATCTGCGCATCGACACCTATCGCTCCGGCGGAAAGGGCGGCCAGCACGTCAACACCACCGACTCCGCCGTGCGCATGACGCATCTCCCGACCGGAATTGTCGTGCAATGCCAGAACGAGCGCAGCCAGCACAAGAATCGCGAGAAAGCGATGAAGATGCTCCGCTCGCGGCTCTACGAATACGAGCTCGACAAAAAGAAAGCAGTAAGCAGGAAGCTGGAAGACTCCAAACTCGAAATCAACTTCGGCTCGCAGATTCGCTCGTACGTCCTGCAGCCCTACCGCATCGCAAAAGATCATCGGACTAAGGTAGAGGTAGGCGATGTAGACAAAGTCCTCGACGGTTATCTCGAGCCCTTTTTGCGCGGCTATCTGTTAGCCAAACGCCGTGGCACAGCCGTAGCCGCTGCGCCGGACGACGATCTGGACGTGTAGAGGCAGCGAATAGGGAACAGGGAATAGAGTAATGAACAACGACCCCGACCTCATCGACGAAATGCTCCACACCGCCAAAACCATTGCGGTGGTGGGCATGAGCGACAAGACGTGGCGTGCCAGCCACAATGTTGGCCGCTACCTCGCCGCAAACGGCTACCGGGTGATTCCGGTGAACCCAGCCTTCAGCGAAGTCCTGGGCCTGAAGTGCTATCCCCATCTGGACGCCGCCCAGATTGCAGCCATCGCTGAAACAGGCAAGGGAATCGACCTGGTCGACGTCTTCCGCGCCTCAGTGAACGTTCCGCCCATTGTCGACGACGTGATCCGCCTCAAAATCCCCTATCTTTGGCTGCAGGACGGCGTCATTCACGACGAAGCCGTAGCCCGAGCCCGCGCCGCCGGCGTCAAATGCGTCCAGAACGACTGCATCTTCCGCGAGCATTCGTCCCGGCCGGATCTGCACTCGCGGAAATAAAGGAACAACGCATTGCGACCAACGTTCGGTAGACTAAGTCCAATCGGCAGGGGCAGCCGTATCTAAGACATGCGCTTTTTCCCAACGATTCTCGTGTTGCCGTTGTCGCTCGTCGCCGGATTGCCGGCGCACGCGACCACGGATTCGGCAGATGCGCCGCACGTGCACGTCCAACTCGTCGTTCCAGCCTCGTCTTTCAATCGGGGCGAAGGGGCCGACGCCGGGCTCTATTTCAGGATCGATCCCGGCTGGCACGTCTACTGGAAGAACGCCGGAGACGCCGGCGAGCCACCGCACATCAAGTGGACGCTTCCCGATGGAATTGCCGCGGGACCACTCGAGTTTCCCGCTCCAAAGCGGCTGCCGCTTGGGCCTTTGATGGACTTCGGCTATGAGAATGAGGTGCTCTTCCCCTTCAATTTCAACGTGGCGCAGACGGCGAAACCCGGATGGGTCCTGCTTCACGCCAAAGTGGACTGGCTGGTTTGCCAGGCCAGCTGCATTCCCGGCAAGGCCGAGCTCGAAGTTACCCGAGGGGTGAGCGAGCACCCTCGCCGCGCGGTCCTGCTGTCGACAGACGAAGCGATCTTCAAGCGCCTGGGTGGCCGTCTTCCCAGGCCGTTACCGGCGGGAGTTCAAGCCGTCTTTCAGCCCACGCAGCAGGGCTTTCAGCTCTCAATCAACACCGGCCGGAAGGAGACCGAGGCCGCGTTTTTCCCCGCCGACACAGAAATCCTGGACAATCCCGCTCCGCAGACGCTTGAGCCCGCGGAGACAGGGCTCGTCCTCGATCTAAAGAAAGACGCGAATCTTTCCGCGAATCCGACTGAATTAAAAGGAGTTGTGGAACTTTCCGGGGGCCGTACGTATGAAATTGCGGCGCAGCCGGAAACGGCTCTAAAGGCCGCAGTCAAGAATTTGAAGGCCGCATTGTCAGCTCCCAGCCCGGCCCCGACATCAGCTCCCTCTCCAGGCGTGAATACTGCTCCCATCTCGCCCGCGCCTGCTCCAACTGCACCCGCAGCGATTGCACCTTCGATTTCAACTCCGCCGCAACCCGCCCCAACGCCGTCTTCCGGCCTCGGGCTTCTGCGCGCCACCGGCCTGGCCTTCCTCGGCGGCCTGCTGCTGAACCTCATGCCCTGTGTCTTTCCAGTGCTCTTCCTGAAAGGCCTGTCACTGGTCAACTCTGGCAATGAGAAGCGCCACGAACTCAGGACCCATGGAATGGTCTATACCGCCGGCATCCTGGTTTCTTTTTGGGCGCTGGTAGCGGTTCTGCTCAGTCTGAAGGCGGCCGGCGCCATCCTCGGTTGGGGATTCCAGTTCCAGTCGCCAGTCTTTCTCGCGCTCATGGCCGGGCTGCTGTTCTTTTTTGGCCTCTCACTAGCCGGCCAGTTCGAAATCGGACTCACCATCACGGGCGCCGGCGGCACGCTGGCCCGGAAACAGGGTTATACCGGCAGCTTCTTTACAGGAGTCCTGGCCGTGGTGGTGGCCACGCCTTGCACCGCTCCCTTCATGGGAGCAGCACTCGGCTACGCGCTGGCCCAAAGCGCGGCAGTCACTTTCGCGGTGTTTACAGCCCTGGCGCTTGGACTGGCCGCTCCGTATGTTGCCCTGACGCTGCAACCTGCCTGGACCCGCCTGCTGCCGAAACCCGGCGTCTGGATGGACGTCCTGAAGCAAGCGGTCGCGGTGCCGATCTTTGCCACAGCCATTTGGTTGGCCTGGGTGCTTGCGCGCGCCTATGGGGCGGACATGCTGCTGGCGCTGCTGACGAGCTTTCTGCTGCTGGCCATTGCCGGATGGTTTCTTGGCCGCTGGCCAACCAAGCGCTGGGCCACTGCGATAGCTGCAGTCATTCTGATTGGAGTGGTCGCCGCCAGCATCCTTGCGCCGCGAAAACTGATTGCCTCATCCAGGTCCGTCGTCTCATCGGAAGCCCAAGGCGCCTGGGAACCATGGTCTGCCGCGGCGGTAACCCGCTACCAGTCCCAAGGCCGTCCCGTCCTAGTCGACTTCACCGCCAGCTGGTGCCTCAGTTGCCAGGTGAACGAGCGTGTTGCCCTCGACCAGCCATCCGTCCAGAAGGCCTTTCAGGACTCCAACGTAGCCCTGCTCAAAGCCGACTGGACCCGCGGCGACGACGCGATCACGCAAACCCTGGCATCGCTCGGCCGCAGCGGCGTCCCTGCATACGCGCTCTACGTTCCCGGAGAAGCCCAGCCGCGGCTCCTGCCGGAAGCGCTCACACCGGGCATCGTGATCGACGCCGTGACCAACCTTCCCAAGGCCGCAACTCAATCTGCCGCTGCTGCGTCCAATCCGAAGTAAGACACTGGTTGATCGTCTGAAATCCCCTCAGGAGGTTGACTCTCATGGTTTCCATCATTCGGCTTTCAACTTGCGCAGCTCTTGCCGCCGCTCTGCTGTCCGCATCCGCCTTTGCCCAGGATGTTCGCGTAGGCGCACCTGCTCCCGCCTTCACGGCTACGGACTCCCACGGCCAGACCGAATCGCTGACCCAGTTTCGCGGCAAATTCGTAGTGCTTGAGTGGCACAACCAGGGCTGCCCCTATACCAAGAAGCATTACGTATCCGGTAACATGCAAGCCTTGCAAAAGGAGTGGACCGCCAAAGGCGTGGTCTGGTTCACCGTCATCTCTTCGGCTCGGGGACAGCAGGGCTACGTGACGCCCGACCAGGAAAACGCATATCTGGCGCAGATGCACGCCGTTCCCACCGCAGTCCTGATGGATCCTGAAGGCAAGCTGGGCCGTTTGTACAGCGCCAAAACCACGCCTCAGATGATCGTCATCGATCCTACCGGCAAGCTGATCTACGATGGCGCCATTGACGACCGGCCCACGCCCGATCCCGAAGACATTCGCGGAGCGCGTAACTACGTCTCAGATGCGTTGACAGAGGCCATGGCCGGCAAGCCAGTGCAGACTGCATTCACGCGTCCGTATGGTTGCGGAGTCAAATACCCGGATTAAGGGCTCAATTGGATCGCTACGCCTCGGATCAAGCGAAGCTGTAATGGCAGGTAACTCCGGTTTTGCCCTAGTGGTGGTCGGGGTGCTGTTGCCGCCAGTCCGAGTATTCCTTCTGCTCGTCCTTGGTGCGCTGAGTCAGTTCGACATGCGGGCGATGGGTTTCCGTCTCCCACTGCTGGTAGACAACCGTCTCGCTATCACTATTACTCGCCGGAGGCTGGTTAACAGTCTTGCATCCGGTGGGAAGAAGAGCAGCCATCATTGCCGCCGCAAGCAGATAGCCGTTGATTTTTCTGAAGGGCATGAAGTTTCCTTTCGCGCTCATTGCGTGCCTGCCACAAGACAAATTAGATGCGAGTTCACGCTTCGCTGTTGCCACCTGCCAGGCGTCGCAGCAGCCACGGCGCCCTGGTGGACGCGATCATTTGGGAGTGATGGCCCTGCGCGAAACTCAACACAGCACGCCAGCTCTGGTTTCCCTCTAGTGCTTGTCCATGTGCTGGTGCCGCCAATCCCAGTATTCCTTCTGCTCGGCCTTGTTGCGGTGCTTCAGATCGACGTGCTGGCGGTGGGTTTCCCCTTCCCACTGCTGGTAGTAGACAACTTCGCCATCTACGGGGTGGTAGTCATGGTAGTAGGGGTCGTAATACGCATGTCCACCGCAACCGGTGGTAAATACGGGCGTTGCCATCGCCGCTGCGAGCAGGCATAAGCTAATTTTTCTGGCAAGCATCGTCATTCCTTTCGCCTTCAGAGTCGCCGGATGTTTAAATGCCGTAACGATTGGATAGATGCAAGATCCTGAAATCGTGTTGCCAGCCAGTATCCTTACGTCGACGGGCGCTTGGCCTCGAGAACTCCGCGACACAATGATCGCTTGGATCGTCCTCGCCACCCACACCAGCCTCGCAACACGCAGCGTCAAACACTTTGTCGAAATCGCGTCGTCGGCTGTCAGCTCGTGGGAGACATAGTGAACGGGGTCAGGAAACGCAGCTAGATTGAGGTCCTCGCTATCCTCGGTGGTACGAGTGGAACCTGGGCTGATCTCCATCGCGCAGGTATCGGAAGCGCGACCTCAGAAATACAGCTCGGAACTGGCAAGTACGGTGGAAGGAGAGTCTATTCCGCCAGTTACCAGAACTTTTCCGTTGGTCAGGAGCGCGGCGTCGTGTTGGCTACGTGCCTGCACCAGCGATCCGGTGGGACTCCAATTCCCGGTTTCGGGATTGAACAGTTCGGAACTTGCCAATTCGCCTGCTGCATTTGACCCGCCGCTGACCAGCACATTGCCACTGGGCAACAAGGTGGCAGTATGTAAAAGTCGCCCAGTTGCGAGCGAACCTGTGCTGGTCCAACTTCCGGTGGATGGGTCATAAAGCTCAGCGCTGTCAAGGGTGACCAGGGTTGGATAGTTGACACCGCCGGCGACCAGTACCTGGCCGTTGGGCAGCAACGTAGCGGTATGGAATTCACGCGCTGTCACGAGTGAGCCCGTGGCCGTCCATGTGCCTGTGGAGGGGTCGTAGATCTCTGCGCTATCGAGGCTGACAGAACCACCACCATTTGACGTGCTAACCGGATGGTCCCCCCCAGCAACCAACACCTTGCCATTAGGCAGCAAAGTCGCAGTGTGAAAGGCAAGCGTCGTACTCAGTGAGCCGGTAGCGGTCCATATCCCAGTGGACGGGTCGTACAACTCCGCACTGGATAAGTCGCCTGATGCTCCGACACCACTTCCGACGCCACCGACGACCAATACTTGACCATTGGGTAGGAGGGTAGCGGTGTGCCCCCAACGGGCAGTATTGAGTGAGCCGGTGGTCGTCCAACTCCTGGTCGACGGATTGTAGAGTTCAGAACTAGATAGCGCGCCGCCAGATCCGCCGCCGACGTAGGTTCCGCCACTAACCAGAACATTCCCGTCGGGCAGCAATGTTGCTGTTTGGTATGCGCGCGCCTGCGTCATTGCACCTGTTCCTGTCCAACTACCGGTTGAAGGGCTATACAGCTCGCAACTGGCAATATAACTGAGTCCAGTGCTTACTCCGCCGGCGGCCAACACCGTACCATCGCCCAATAGAGTGGTGGTGTGGTAATTACGGGCGGACGCCATTGACCCCGTGACCGTATATGTGCCCGGACCGCCAGGGAGGCCGCAAAAGACATTCAGGTTGGTGACGTTGGCCCCATTGACCGTGCCCGATCCAAACGTGGACGTGCAGGGCTGAACTGTCGGCGTGGTTGCTGCGAGCGTAAGACTATATGCGGTTCCGCTTTGAAGGTGCGTAGCGAAGGTGAACGGACCGTTGCCAGTAACTGTGAGATTGTCGCCGCCGTTGTCACTGAGTGTGATGCTGTTGCCTGAGGCCAGCCCTGTAAGCGTTCCGCCTATCGAATATGTTGCGGGAGGAGGCGGAGGGGGCGTTGTCGATCCTCCTCCGCCGCCGCATGCGGTGAGGAGGAGACAAACTGAGAGAGCGATGATGGCTGACAGGCTCAGTGCCGAAGCTGGACCGTTCTTGAGAGCGGGATGTGTGACGCTCATGACTGCTCCGATGGATTTGTGGATGAGATTTGGATTCAACGAATCGTATGCTAGTCCGGCTCATCGTGCAAGTGAGGACAATTTCAAAAACAGGAGATGTGAGTTAGATCCCGCCCTGTTTTGAGGCCCGAATCCGGCGAATCTCTTCCATGCGCGCAGCGAGCATTTTTTCCCGCCCTTCCTGCGTCGGCTTGTAATAGCTCCGGCCCTTCAGCGAATCCGGCAGGCAGTCCATATCGGCGACGCGGCCTTCTTCATCATGCGCGTAGCGGTAGCCCTTGCCGTATTCCAGTTCCTTCATCAGCCGCGTTGGCGCATTGCGCAGATGCAGTGGAACCGGCTCCTGGCGCGTATGCTCAATCTCTGCCTGCACCGCTCCGTATGCGGTGTAAACCGAGTTCGACTTGGGCGCGAGGCACAAATAGACGACCGCTTCAGCAAGCGCAAGGTCGCCCTCCGGCGAGCCGAGAAAATCGATTGCTTCTTTCGCGCTGAGGCACAGGTTCAACGCCTCGGGAGCAGCCAGGCCGATGTCTTCCACAGCCATGCGCACGACGCGGCGCGCCAGATAGAGCGGGCCTTCGCCGGCGGCGAACATGCGCGCCAGCCAATAGAGCGCGGCGTCGGGGTCAGAGTTGCGCACGCTTTTGTGCAGCGCGGAGATCAGGTTGTAATGCTCCTCGCCCGACTTGTCGTACGTCAGCACGCGCTGCTGTACGGCTTCAACCGCAATTGCGCGGTCAATGTGCCGGGTTGCGGGCGCACCGTCGTGCTCGGTCTGCGCCAGTTGCGCGGCAACTTCCAGCGTGTTGTAAGCCGACCTGCAGTCTCCGCTCGAATAGCTGGCGATCAACTGCAGCGCATCGTCGTCCGCTGTCAGATCCAGAGCGCCCAGACCGCGTTCCTTATCCTCCAGCGCCCGGCGCAGCAGCGCGGCGATGCGTTCCTCGCTGAGTGGCTGCAAAACATACACACGGCAGCGCGAGAGCAGCGCCGAAATAATCTCGAACGACGGATTCTCCGTAGTCGCGCCGATCAGCCGGATCGTCCCGCGCTCAACGTATGGCAGAAATGCGTCCTGCTGCGCCTTGTTGAAGCGATGAATCTCATCGACAAACAGAATGGTGCGGGAGTGCATCTCCGCGGCCTGGCCTGCCGCGGACATCACCTGCTTGATTTCCTTAATGCCGCTCATCACGGCGGAAAACTCGATAAAGCTGGCCTTGGTGGTTTCGGCAATGATTTTTGCCAGCGTAGTCTTGCCCACCCCCGGCGGACCCCACAGAATCATCGACCCGCCTGTGGACGAATCAAGGCCGTCGCGCTCGATCTGCACGCGCAGCGGCTTGCCCGGCCCCAGCAAGTGTTCCTGGCCGCTATATTCCTCCAGCGTGCGCGGCCGCATGCGCTCGGCCAGCGGTGCAGTGCGCAGCGGTCCTTTGGGCCCTTCGGGCTCGCCATCAAAAAGGCTCATCGCACGCTCCCTCGGTGTTCACCGGGTCCGCCGCCATGAACGGATCGTTGCCGCGCCGCTTCATACAGCAAAACGCTTGCCGCCACTGCGGCGTTCAGGCTTTCCACCGGCCCAGGGCAGGGAATCGTGAGCGCTCCGTCGGCCTGTGCGGCCAGGTCAAGTGGAACACCATTGCCTTCGCTGCCGATGAGCAGCGCCACCGGCCCGGCCAGATCCACTAAATCAGCCGGCTGCGCGCCGCGAACGGTGGTGGTCCAGACCTTTACTCCCGCCTCGCGCAGCCGTTCCATTGCAGTCCGTTCGCTGGCCGCGAGCAGCGGAAGCCGAAAGACACTCCCCGCCGAGGCCCGCACCGCCTTGGGATTCCACGCGCCCACCGTCCCCGGCAGGCTGATTACGCCATCCGCGCCAAAAGCCTCAGCCGAGCGCAGAATTGTCCCCAGATTCCCTGGATCCTGCAGCTCCGCCAGGACCAGAACCAGCGATGGAGCCTTTCGATGAGCAACCAGCAAATGCGCCCAGGTCCATTCCGGCGGCTCGACCAGCGCAGCGACGGGTTGCGGCGCCTCGGTGGTCAGAGCGGAATCGAGCAAAGCTTTCGGCACAAGAAGAATTTCCACGCCGGCATCGAGCGATAAGCCATCAAGCGAACGCTCATTGCCCTCGGCCACAAACACGCATTCGACGCGGAGCCCCGCCCGCAACGCCTCTTCAAGCAGATTCGGCCCCTCGATTCCGGCCAGAGTTCGCCCGCCGGCACCGGTCTCGCGCAGCGGCTGAGCCAGCGCGCGCTTGAGCTGCTTGAGGCGTGGATTCTGTTTACTCTGTACAATTCGAAGTGGCATCAATCGGAGACCGCAGAACTCCTAGGCGATTTTAAGCTGATTTGCTAAGCGGCGGGGCAGAGGACGGCAGCGGCACGGCTTTCGGCATGGCTTGCACCATAACTTGCACCGCGGCTGGTGCTGTGTTAGTTTCCGATTTTACGGTGTCCGCAATACCGGCGTTGTCACCTGAGCCGCGCCTCTTGAGAATCGGCGCCGCTGAAATCAGTCCAGGGAACCGAGGTAAGCTTCTTGTCCGCGGAGATCTTGCGCGTCCATCCCGATGAACCTCAGGCAGACCGGATCGAGTACATCGTCTCCTGTTTGCGCAAAGGCGACATGATCGCCATTCCCACCGACACTTTTTACGGGCTTGCCGTCGATCCGGTGAACCTGCAAGCGGTGGAGCGCATTTACCAGCTCAAGACGCGGCAGAAGCACAAGCCGCTGTCGCTGCTCATCTCAGGGCTGGCGCAGGCGTACGAGCTGGCGCGCGACACCGATCCGCTGCTCGACAAACTGGCTGACAAGTTCTGGCCCGGTCCGCTCACCATCATCGTCCGCGCCGGCACCAAGCTGCCCCTCCGCTCGACCGCCAACACCGGCAACGTGGCTCTCCGCGTGCCCGATGCGGCAATTCCCCGCGCGGTAGTGGAGCGTTTCGGGCTGCCCATCACGGCCACTTCGGCCAATCTTCAGGGAGCCTCGGAGTGTACTCACGCGGCCTGTGTGCGCGATCAGATCGGCGACCGCATTCCGCTCATTGTCGATGGCGGCCCGACCGGCCATTCGCTGCCCACCACCATCGTCGATCTTTCGCTGGGACCGGGGCGCTGGGCGGTTCTGCGCGAGGGCGCCATCCCCACCCACGAAATCGTCATGGTCCTGCAAAGGTAAGATGGTGCGCATGGGGCGCCGGGCAAAATCGAAGCAGCCAAAATCGAAGCAGCGCGAGTCAAAGAAAAGCAGGGTCATTTTTTATGCGCTGCTTTCGCTGTTTGCGATCCTTCTGCTGGCTGCGCTGGCTTGGTCGCGCTGGGTCTATGCGCAAATTGAGAGCTACGCCAACCAGGACCAGGCCGCGCCCTCTGACGCCATCGTTGTATTCGGCGCGGCGGAGTACGACGGCAAGCCCTCTCCTGTCTTTCGCGCCCGTCTCGACCACGCCCTTTCGCTCTACCAACGCGGCATTGCTCCCCTGATCGTCACGCTGGGCGGAAACGGCGGCGACCAATACTCCGAAGGTGCGGTGGGGGAAGAGTATCTGGAGAGCAAGGGAGTTCCCGAAGAAGACATCATTGCCGAAACCGAGAGCCGCACCACGGAAGATTCAGCGCGCCGTGTAGCCGTGATTGCGAAAGCCAACGGCCTTCGCCGCCTGGTCATCGTCAGCGATGGCACGCACCTGTTCCGAATTCATGAAATCTGCGCCGCCGACGGGCTGAATGTGCTTACCTCGCCGCGCCCGCGCGTAGCAGTAGAAGGCGGATCGCAGGAGATGGAGCGTATCTGGCATGAGATTGTCAGCTACACGCTGTGGCGGGTGAAGCTGCACTGAGCGAGAAGGCGAGCCGGCAAGTCAGCGAGCCAGCAAATCAACGGATCGAATTTTGCTTCTACGGCCTGCCACGATCGGGTGGGGAAACCTCAGACCTACCCCAGGCCAAATCGAGGCATCACTGCCATCAGCCCCAGCGCGAATCCCGCCGCGCTCGCTGTCGAGAGGAAATTCACCGCATTGTTATTCAGCCAGCCGCGCCGTTCAACCGTCGCGCCCAGCAGGCTGTCGAAAAGCAATCCAAACACTGCCCCCGCCAGGCTGATCCAGAAGAACCGGGCGTCTCCGCGCAGCGCCTGCGTCCCGATCCCCGCCACCACTGCCGCGGCAATCATCCCGGCCAGCGTCCCGGCCAGACTAATGGCTCCATCCGTTCCCGGTTCAACGGCGCGCAGCGTGGTGATCATCCGCGGCCGGCCGCCGAGCACCTGGCCAATCTCGGATGAAACTGTGTCCGCAGCGGCCTCGGCCAACGCAGCAATGCCGACCGCAAACATCAACACAGGCATTGCATGTGCGCGCGAGACCCAGTGCGCGTCCGCAAGCCACGACTGCACCACCTCCGAGCAGACCAGCGCGGCCACTCCCAGATTCGCTGCCACCTGCGCAGCCGTTCGCCCACGCCGATCCTCCGCTATGCCTAATCGCTCTTTTCGTCCGCGTCCAACTCGCGTAGCGGCCCAGGCAAGCAGTGAAACCGCGAGCACCGATGGCATGGCGCTGTCCCATGGCTGATAGGGGAATACGGCGGTCGAAAACATGAGACTGGCGGCGATGAGCGCGCCGGTAAGCGCTCCTGCCGGGGTGGCGGCGCGCACCTTGAAGACCACCGCTGCCAGCAGCAGGCTGAGGCCAATCGCCCACACCGCGACGGGATACGATTGCGTTGCCCACCAGTGCGCTTGCAGCACCAGCCCCGCGCCGACGAACGGCACGACGATCAGCAACACCGTCTTCGACTGCCAGGCAAGCTTGGTTGAGGCCACGATTCATCGTATCGCCACTTGGAGGGAGCAGGGGCATTCATGCCCCTGAATGCAAGGTCAAATAGAAAGGGCTTTAGCCTCGGGTTTCTTCTTTGGAGTCGACCGATGGCCGGGCCTGAAGGCCGCTCTGTTCGCCGCCTTTTTCAGGGGCATAAATGCCCCTGCTCCCTCCGGCATGAATGCCCCTGCTCCCGCCGCGTGCCCGCCAAATGCCCTTGGATTTCCACGCCGCAGCCCACGTCAATCGGTTTACACTCAAGGGCGCGGCGATTCCGGCACGCGGGAATCGTCCCAGGAGTTCGAAATGCAAAGGTTTTCATTAGCTGTTGCAATGGTTGCCGGTCTGGTTCTTGCCGGCGTCTCCGCCCCGGCGCAATCGCAGGACCAGCGCCTGGAACTCAACCGCGGAGGCGCCACGGTGGTGCTGGAGCCGTACGCGCCCAACATTCTCCGTGTGACGCTCAGCCTGAAGAAGGAGCCCGCGCTGGAAGTTCCAGGCTATGGAATCATCGCCACACCGGCGGCATATGGCTGGTACCCGACAGAGACAGCGCAGGCCAATGTTTACCAGTCCAGCCGCATCGTCGCCACCGTCGACAAAGACATGCCGTATGCGCACCCGCCCATGCAAACCGAGATCGACATCAGCAAATACTTCAACGGCTCTGCGCCCGGCACGCACATCACGCTGCGCACGCCCGATGGCAAGAAGCTCCTCGAAATGACCGGCTGGTCGCAATCCGTTCCCAATCACAAAGACGGTACGGCGGATGTGGCGCGTGACCGCCGCTCCACCGATCCCGAGTTCTATACAGTCGGCGCAACCTTCGTCTCGCCCGACGACGAACACTACTACGGTCTCGGCCAGAACCACGAAGGATTCCTCGACCACCGCGGCCACCCCGTTCGCTGCTGGAATGATTATCTGGCTCCTGCGGCGCCCAGCTTCTGCGTGCCGTTCCTGGTCACCAACAAAGGCTACGGCCTGCTGTGGGACAACCCGTCGAAGACCACCATCTCCGCCGGCTTCAACGAGCAAACCCGCTGGAGCTCCGAAGTGGGCGACCGCGTCTCCTTCTTCGTGATCGCCGGCAACACCGCCGACGAGATCTACGCCGGCTACAAGCTGCTGACCGGGCCCACGCACATGCTGCCCAAAGCGGCTTACGGCTACGTCCAGTGCAAGCAGCGCTATGCCAGCCAGCAGGAAGTGTTGGCTGTAGCGCAGGGTTACCGCGACCGTCATCTGCCCGCCGACGTCATCGTGGTGGACTGGTTCTACTACACAAAGATGGGCCAGATGGACATGGACCCCAAGTTCTGGCCCGACCCCGCGGCCATGAACACGCAGCTGCACAGCATGGGCTTCGAGACCATGATCAGCGTGTGGCCGCGCTTTGTTCCCGACGACCGCTTCTATGCCGATCTGCTCAAGAAAGGCTGGCTCATTCACCAGGCCGACGGCACGCCCATCAACGGCCTGCCTTACGACCGCGCCGGCTCCGACATCGATACTACCAATCCAGATGCGGCCAAATGGTACTGGCAGACCATCCACGACAACATCATCAGCAAGGGCTTCGACTCGCTGTGGGCCGACGAGACCGAGCCCGATCTGCCGCCCAACGGCTCTTACTACAAGATTGGTCCCGGCACCCAGTTCTTCAACGTCTACCCACTCTTCCACACCGCCGCGCTTTATGACGGATTCCGCAAAGACCAGCCGGAGCGGCGCGCGCTGATTCTCTCCCGCGACGCTTATACCGGCGCGCAGCGCAATGGCGCTATATTCTGGTCGTCGGATATTTACCCCACCTGGGACGCTTTCAAACGCCAGATCCCCACCGGCCTCGACTTCGCGGCATCCGGTCTCACGTACTGGTCCAATGACACCGGCGGCTGGCAATATCTCCCCGCCGAGCACCATCCGGCCCATCCGCCGCTTCTCGACCCGTCCGATGCCAGGGCGAATGTGGGCGGCTACGACGACTATCCAGAGCTCTATACGCGCTGGTTCCAGTACGCGACGTTTCTACCGATCATGCGAAGCCATGGCAGCCGCGTTGCCAACGAAGTCTGGTCTTACGGCAAGCAGGCCGAGCCGATCCTGGAGAAGTATCTTCGTCTCCGCTACCAGCTCATGCCCTACATCTACTCGCTGGGCTATCAGACCTGGCTCACCGGCGCGCCATTCCTGCGCGCGCTGCCGCTCGATTTCCCTGACGACCCCAAGGTCACCGACATGCGCGATGAATACATGTTCGGTCCCGCGTTCCTCGTCGCCCCGGTCACCGAGCAGGGAGCCACCAGCCGCGATGTCTATCTGCCCGCCGGAACAGACTGGTACAACTACTGGACCAACCAGCGCGCCACGGGCGGCCAGACCATCACCGTCGACGCGCCCATCGACACCATCCCGCTCTTCGTCCGCGCCGGATCGATTGTTCCGCTGGGTGCGCCGGTCGAGAGCACCCACGAGTCGCAGGCCATCGAGCATGTGCGCGTTTATCCCGGTGCAGATTCGAGCTTCACGCTCTTTTCCGACGATGGCAAAACCTACGCCTACGAGAATGGCGCAGGTGCCGTGACCCATCTGCATTGGAACGACGCCAATCAGCAATTGACCCACGACGGGGCAAACGCCTGGACCAAGACCGACAGCGAGATAGTGGAAGTCGCGGGGCATTAGCTTCGACCGGCCCGCAACCGGAATTGGGAGGGTTGTCTGTCTTTCACGGAGGGAGCAGTGGCCTTCAGGCCACTGAATAGCGGCCTCGGGAAGGGGCTTCAGCCCTGGGCCTTCTGCTCACTTCCTCAATAACCCTCTGCGGCTAAAGCCGCAAACGACGAGCTGCATTTGTCAGTGGCCTGAAGGCCACTGCTCCCTCCGGCTCTCGCCCCCCACAAAACATTGCCCTCCGCCTCCCGCCTTCACAGATCGTTGTCCTCCGCGAATCTCCGCCGATACCCTTCCGCCCTCCGCAGGCGTCTAACCCCCGGCAGCCTGATTTACAATCGACAAGTAAGCAGGAATGAACTGAATGAGGCTTTATCCCATGAATTTAGGCCAGGCGCGCACGCGGTTGGTTCAGGGGGGCGCGGCTCTTGTGTCCGCGGCCCTGATTGCCGGCTGTGGCAGTACCTATCGGCCAGTTGTTACACCCGTCACACCCAGCGGACCCGAAGCTCAACCTACTTCGTATACGATCGTGGTTTCGGCGCCTTCTCCCACAACTCCGGGGATAGCCACCGTCGTCGACTACGCCGGCGACTCGGTACTGGCGATTGCGCCCATCGGCATTGGCCCGGTTACCTTTACCATCGACGAGGTCGGCGGCAATGGCTACACCCTCAATAGTGACGGCACCTTGAGCAACTTCCAGCTGTCCAGTTCTCTCCAGGGAAAGAATGTAATCTACAGCACGCTTCCGACCACGGCCAACCCCGTGAACCTGTTCTCGCCATCCCAAGGGCTTTATGCTCCAGATCTCGAAGGAAGCGTTGCGGATGTCTTCACCGGATTCCCGCAGGCATTCAAGATTGCTATCCCGGTTGGCTCCGCGCCCGTCATGATTGCGGGCCCGGCCTTTAACGGGCAGCGTATTTTCACCCTAAGCCAGGAACTTCCCGGCACCACGCCCGCAGCCTCGGCCGGCATGGAATGCAACCTTACGCCCGCAGCGGAGCCCGATGGCATGGTAGACGGAATCGAACTCTCGACGTACACCGTTTCGTCCAATATCACCGTGGGCAAGTGCCCGGTATTCGCGATCCCCAGCGCCGATAGCAAGCGCCTGTTTGTCTTGAACCGCGGCGACGATACCATCTCGGTAATCAACATCCAGGACAATACCCTCGACAACCAATGCCCTCCTCCGACGGGATGCGTGAACCAGAGTGGACAAACGTATTTCACCCATCCCACGCTTCCGCTTTCGCTCACCGCAGTCACGGCAACCGGCATCACACCCCCCAACGGTACTGCCGGAATGGCTGCCACGGCCGGTCCGGTGTATGCGGAATACAACCAGGCCACCGCGCAGCTGGTCGTAGCCGACTATGAAGGTGCAACCATCAGCGTAATCGACGTGAGCGAAGACGAGTACGGCAATGACAGCCAGACATTCGGCACCACCTATACCATCCCCGTGGGGAAGAATCCTGCCGCGGTCACAGTGCTGGCTGACGGAAGCCGCGCCTATACCGCCAACCAGACCGACGAGACTGTGACCATTGTTACGCTGAGCAGCCACACGGTGGAGAAAACGCTGCCCACCACCGGGCATCCCCGCACGGTAGTTTCCACGCAGAACTCGCAGTTCGGGAAGATCTACGTGGCCTCTCCCGACAGCCCATACCTGACCATCGTGCGCACCGACCTGGACATCGTGGATACCACGGTTCTGGTGGAAGGCAACATCGTGGATGTGCGCGCGACCACCCAAAGCGGCTTCAGCGGCAACGCCAATGTTTCGAGCCGCAGGCCCGGTTACGGCCAGCCCTGCTATCTGCCTCCCAGCGTGGAACCCGCTCCCACCGGCGGTGCAACCTATCTGGAAACTTGCCGGACGTTGCCGTAAGACAACTGGCATCTGCAAGTTCGGAAGCAAGAGAAAAGGGTCATTCCATGCAATCGGAATGGCCCCTTTTGCCTTTGGGCCTCGCGAAGGCACCAGCGCCTCACAGCCCGGAGAGCACAATCGGCAACGTCGGCGTCTCCGACCCGCCGGCATTTTCAATCGTTACGCCAAACCCCTGCACTGCCAACCCCGCCGGCGCATCGGCCAAAATCATGGTCGCATTCCCCGCGCTGTCCGGCATAAAGGTGCCTGCGGGCATAGGCTTCTTGCCGTCCGGCTGCAGGATCCAAAGCTCATAAGTCTTTCCCGCCGGCAGCGGGTGCAGATTGGATGCGGTCAGCAACAGCTTCCCGGTGCGCGCTGCATAAACCACACGCCCCTCGGGCGGCGGCGCAGCCACAGGCCCCGGATGCAGCGCCACCCGCTTGGCCTGCGGTGAGGTCAGCAACTCCATCAGCTCGGCCAATTGCGTGGAATTAACCGCCCCCTGCTGAGCCTCTTTGCGCAGTGGAACAAGCTGCACGCTCTTGCGCATATCGTCGATGCCCACCCCGAGCAGCAGGATCGCGAGCGAGGCAGCCAGTGCCGTTGACCAGCGCGCACCGCCGACGCCCCAAAACTGCTGCCAAAAGCTTGGTGGCTTCTCTTCCGTGGCAGCTTTGGCCGTCGTCGCAGGACTTGCATGAGCCGCGGGGGCCGTCTGTGGAGTGGATTCGAGCCGGGCCATGAACCGCTCTTTGGCGCCGGCTGGAAGCTCAACTTCGGGTGTCGTTTGTGCATAAGCAGAAAGCGCCAGCGTGCTTTGGCGGACCTCTTCCTTGCAGCGTGCGCAGACCAGCAGATGCGCCTCGACTGGCTTCGCTTCGTCAGGCGGCAGTGCGCCAGTCGCGTAAAGCGCCAGATCGGAATCGGCAATGTGCAGTTTGTCGTTCATGCTGTCATCGCCTTTCTGATCGCGGTCAACCCGGCGCGTATACGCGTCTTCACCGTGCCCAGCGGGGAACGGGTGCGTTCGGCAATTTCAGTGTGGCTCAAGCCTTGGAAATAAGCCAGTTCCAGCGGTCCCTGCTGTTCGGCAGGCAACGTATTCAAGACTGCCCGCACCTTGTCGATCAGCCAGCTCTGCTCGGTTTCGAGAGTCATGTTCCTGGGATCGGGAAGCGGCATTTCTCCCAGTGGATCGAGCGGCGAGCGCTTGCGCAGCACGTCGATAGCCCGATTGCGGGCCACTACGCTCAGCCAAGCTGCCAAGTTCCCTCGCTGCGCCACAAAGCTCTGCGGCCGTTTCCACACCTGGAGAAGGACCTCCTGCATCACGTCCTCCGCCAGCGAGGGCTCGCGAAGCACACGCAGGGCAATGCTGTATACGATCCGCGAGTAGCGGTCGAAGACCGCCGCCATGGCATCCTGGTTTCCTTCCGCCACTGCTTCAAGCAGGGCTGCGTCATCCATGGTCTCAACCTTTTCGCCTTGTGCCGGATATCCATCTTCAACATAGGTACGAGGCAGAGGAGTTACCGGATTTAAGGGCTTCGCTTCGGGCTGAATTGGTAGCATTGCCAAGAGCCAACATATCCCAGCGACGCTGGTGCGTACAAGGCCGTCGTTCGTTGGTTTCGGGAAAGTGCATTGGAGAAGAATCCGGTTGCAAAGAAAATGCGCCTGGACCTGGCGTTGGTGGAACGCGCCCTGGTTCCCAGCCGCGAGCGTGCCCGCGCACTCATCCTCGCTGGCCGCGTCCTGGTCCGCGAGCAAAAGGTCGACAAGCCGGGAACTTCAATTGCAGAAGATGCGCCGATCCGCCTGCTGGGCGAAGAGCAGCAATACGTGAGCCGCGGCGGCCTCAAGCTGGCCGCGGCGCTCGATCACTGGCAAATCGCCGTGAGCGGCCGAGATTGCCTCGACATCGGCGCCTCAACCGGCGGCTTCACCGACTGCCTGCTGCAGCACGGAGCCGCCCACGTCACCGCCGTCGATACCGGCTTCGGTCAGATCGCCATGAAGCTGCGCAACGATCCGCGCGTCCATCTCGTCGAGCGCACCAATGCCCGCCTGCTCGAGGCGGGAGCGCTGGCCGCGGTGTCCGGATCGCCGGAATTGACCTTGCTCGTGATGGACGTGTCGTTCATCTCCGCCACGCTGGTACTCCCTGCAGTTCTGGCCGCCGCGCCTGGGCTTGAGGAAGCAGTGATCCTTGTAAAGCCGCAGTTTGAAGCCGGCCGCGGAAATGTAGGCAAGGGTGGAATCGTCCGCGATCCCCAAGCGCATCAGCAGGCCATTGACCGTGTGGCGGAATGCGTGCGGTCGCTGGGCTGGCAAGTAGTCGAAACGATTCCATCGCCGATCACCGGCATGGAAGGCAATCGCGAGTTTCTTCTCTACTCCCGCCGCGCGAGCGCTTGACCCATCACTGCCGCAGGCCTCGTGGCGCGCAAGCGCCGTCTGCCGCACCGCGGGTGCCTGAGGGTACACTGAGACTGCATGGTTCGCATTGCGATTGTCTGCAAGCCGCTGAAGGAAGAGCTCGCCCGGCTGCTCCCCGAGCTGATCGCCTGGCTACGCGCGCGCGGCTACGAGCCGCTGCTCGACGAAGAGGCCGGCAAATACACCCCCGATGCCACCGTGGTGGAACGTGCGAAGATGCCTGCATACGCGCCAGGACTGGTGATAGTCCTCGGCGGCGACGGCACGCTGCTCGCCGTTGCGCGCATCTTTGCCGCGACAGGCACGCCCATTCTCAGCGTGAATCTTGGCTACCTGGGCTTCCTTACCGAGGTCCGTCTGGCCGAGCTCTACGCAACCCTCGACGGCTGGTGCAACGACTGCTACCAGATCGACGAGCGAGCGATGCTGCATGCAGAGTTGTGGCGCGGCGCCGCAGAGTACTCCAGCTTCGAGGCGCTCAACGACGTGGTGGTTTCCAAAGGCGACATTGCGCGCATGGGCGAGTTCGCCGTCGAACTGGACGGGAAGACAGTGGCCGTCTTCCGCGCCGACGGCGTAATCGTGTCGACACCCACCGGGTCTACGGCGTATACACTGGCCGCCAACGGTCCCATCCTTACGCCGGACGTGGACGCCATGGTTGTGACGCCAATCTGTCCGCACTTGCTCACGCTGCGTCCCATCGTAGTGCGCGGCGATGCATCGCTCAATGTGCGCATAGTGGGCGTTCCCAACACCGCACTGCTCACCGTGGACGGCCAGCAGGCAGTCGAGTTGCTGCGCGGAGATGAGGTCCGCTGCCGCCGCTCTCTTCACACCGTCAAGCTGGTGCGCTTGAGCGAGGGCAGCTTCTTTGAAGCCCTGCGCAGCAAGCTGAGTTGGGGCGAACGGTAACCTCGTTCGGCCAATCGCTTTCTGTTATTTTTTCATGAGTAACAGACCTGTCATCCTGAGCGAAGCGTACTTCAGCGGAGTCGAAGGACCTGCGGTTGCTCTTCGTCCTCTACCCGCCAAACAACTTGTCATCCTGAGCGAAGCGTACTTCAGCGGAGTCGAAGGACCTGCATTTGTTCTGCCTGCTTCGCCGGGTAGTGCATGTTCCATCATTGCGCCACCGGCAACGAAGCCACATGCGGATCAGCATAGAGCGCACGCAGTGCCGCCGCGTCCGCCACGCCCGGCGCATCCACGACGAACCAGGACCAGCTTGCATGCCCTGTCACTGCGTCCGGCGTCGGAGGATTGCCGGTGAACTCCACGCCAATGGGCTTACCGGGCGCAAACTGCGCCAGCATTCCATCGATGCGGAAGCGCCCATTCACACCGCGCAGGCCGATCTCAAGCGCATCGGTATAGAGCAAGCCAGGAAAATAATCGCTGAAAGGCCCCGCATCGCCCGCATTGAAGCTGGGCGCGGCCGGCTGCCACACCCAAAGCAGATTGTGCAGCCCATCGTGATTCACCAGCCGGTCAAACAGCATGCGATAGAGCTCAGCCGACCCACGAACACCCTTGCGCCCGGCCCACCAGTAACTCTTGCCGTTCGACTCGGGATAAGGATTCCAAAGCACCGCAACACCCGCCTTCTGCAATTCGCGAAGCGACGCTGCGGTCTCATCCGCCTGCGCGGCCCAGCGCGTGTTGAGAGCAGATCCGGGTGTAAGCAGATCGTTCCATTCGTAGTCAGTCAGTTGCCCTTTGCCGCTCGCGGCAGCATCGTCGGTGGGCCGTGCGGGATACCAGCTCATGCTCACCACGGCCTGATTCTTGTGCGCAGCGATAGCCTGCTCGACGATGGCCTTGCGCACCTCGGCAGCATTCGTTCCAGTTCCCGTCACTCCAAGCACCGTCGCATAAACTGCTGGAGTCTTCCCCGCTGCTTGCGTTACCGCGGCCGTCGCTGCGTTGGGCGATGCTGGATCGTTCTGCTGTCCGCTGAGCACCGCCTGTTCTGGCGCCGTAATCAGGCGTGCAAGCAGCGCTCGCGCTTCGGCCGTCGCGCCCGGAGACACCGGATCAGCATCCGGCTTGCTCGCGATGCGGTCCACGGTGGCTTTGCGGATCGTCGACATCGGTCCTGCCAGCCGCGGATCGTCGCGATTCAGTGCGCGCGGAGAGTCGTAGATTGCATGCAGCTGATCAAGAGAGTTCGAAGCCCGCACCAGCTCGCTCCAGCTCATGAAGTATGTCCAGCGCGGCTGCGCGGCAAGAACCTCCAGGCTCGGCACGGCGCCCACCTCGGCCAGCGCAATCGGTTTTCCGGCAGCCAGGGAAATCATGCTGTCGTAGTAGTCCTGCTTGAACTCGCCGTAAATGTCCATGGTTACCACGTCGGCGAATTGCGCGCCGGGGTAGTATTCGGCGATCGATCCCGCATTGCCGCCAGGTGCGTTCACATTCCATACCCAAACCAGGTTGTCGAGATGATGCACATTGACGAAGCGGTCATAAATCTGCCGATAGAGCGCCTCCGATCCGCCTTTGCCCGGACGCCCGCCCCACCAGAACCAGTTGCCGTTCATCTCGTGATACGCGCGGAAGAGCACCGGCACATGCGCGTCGCGAAGCTGACGCAGATATCCCGCCACTACGTCGACCTGCGCGCACCAGCGGTTATAGAGCGGCGTGCCCGGCGTGAGCACCTGCTGCCATTCGTAATCGGTCAGGTGGCCCTGCACGCTGTCGCGAAAGGTCACCGGCTCGTCGTCCGTGGGGCGCACTTCGTGCCACGTCAAAGCGATGACTGCGCCGTTTTGATATTGCCGCTCGGCCTCATCGATCATCGCCGGACGGGAAAGCACGGAGTCCTTATCGTCTCCGGCGGAGAAGCCGAAGTCCTCGCCGAAGAGCCCTGGATATTTGCCGGTCAAGTCATAGGCCAGGTCCGTATACCGCGAGCCGACATTCGGATAATTGTGTTGGCCCGTGATGTAGCCTTGCCCGGAAATGGACGCTAGATACGCAAGCAGTGCGCGCGCCTCAGGCGTCGCATGAGGGTTGACCGGCACGGGGTTTGGCATGACCGCCTGCGCCATCAGCGGCACGCGTCCGCTTCCGAAGACAACGGCTGCGATCGCCGCAACAGTCCGCATAGATTTCATCCACATGTTGGAGACCCAACCTTTCGCGCAGCGAATTATAGCTGATAGCGTCGTCCCGGCAAGGTGATCTCCAGGTGCTTAGGGCTTCCGATCTTCATCCGGAATCAGGATGCGAAGCGCGTTTGGGACAAGAGAGACTTCAATCGGAATGTGGCCCAGCCACTCTCCATCGGCCTGAAAGTGCGGTGGCGGATCTGACAGCGGGCGGCACGAGAAGCGAGTCACCGCTTTCGAATGAAGAAAGCGGTTGAGACCATGCAGGTTCATCCACCCGCAGATGAACCATAGCGGCAACGAGAGCCACGCCGGTGGGCCCACCAGAACAAGTTGAAGGTGCGAGTCATGAATGCCGGCGTCGCGCGCGACGAGCTTGCTGAATAGACCGCCAAGGTCTCCCACACGCACCGCCATCGCGCTAACCGCCCGCCGCGTAACAAGGTGGCCCGATGCCGCTTCTGTGTACTCAACGTCGAAAGCACGAAAGCGACGTGTTAAGAACAATCGCGCCGCACGCAGGTAATAAGCCATGCGGCCCAATTCGGATTTTTGAGCGGTAAATTGATCGTAGACAAGCGCACCGTCCGGCCCTGCACCCGCCATGACCGTGAAATACCTCGCCTGCCCGTCGAATTGCACCTTGCCCACCGAAATCAATTGCGGCGCGGAATGAATCTGTTCGAGCGCGGCCGCCATAGGGTCGAGTGACAGTCGCAAGTGCCGCGCCAGCGCATTGGCGCTTCCCAGCGGAATGATGCCAAGCGTGGCTGTGGCCTGGCCCGATTCAGAAACCAGCGCCTGGATCACCTCATGAATGGCGCCGTCGCCGCCGCAGGCAAACACCGCATCGGCGCCATCCCGCATAGCATCCCGTGCCTGCGCCGTCGCGGAACCGGGTGCAGTGGTTGCGATGAGTTCAGCTTGATGGCCAAGCACGGCGAGGGCATCGACAATCGAACGGAGTTGCCCGAGCCGATCGCGCTTGCGGCCGGACATCGGGTTGTAGATAAGCGTGCAGCGCACGGCTTCATCTTACGATTACAGTCACAGGAAGTATATGAGGTCTTCGGCCCGAGGGCGTGCTACCCAGCCTTCTCCGTCAACTCCGCCCATCGCGCGTAGAGCGCATCGTTCTCATGCTGCGCAGCGTCGAGTTCAAGCAGCGCCTCCTGCAGCGCCACAGCATTAATGGCCACATCTGGATGTTCGACGTGATCCCGCGCAGCAGCCAAGCGCGCGTCAGACTCCTCCACTCGCATCTCAATCGCCGCGAACTCGCGTGCCTCAAGATAAGAGAGCTTTTTCTTCCCGCCCGCGAGCGGCGCGGATTCAGCGCCGGTCTTCTGTGCAGCGCTTGAGCCATCAGCGCGGCGCGCCGTCTTGCCTCGTTCCTCGCCGCTTTTTTCCTGCTCATCCTGTTCTTCGAGCCAGTCTTCCCACTGCGCGTAATCCGCAAACCGACCGGTGTTTCCGCGCCCATCCAGTCCAAGCACCGTGGAAGAAACGCGGTTGAGCAGATAGCGGTCGTGTGTCACCAGCACCAGCGCGCCGGGAAAGTCGAGCAGGTTCTCTTCCAGGATTTCAAGCGTTGGAATGTCGAGATCGTTGGTGGGCTCGTCGAGCAGCAATACATCGGCCGGCTCCAGCATCAGTTTTGCAATCAATACCCGCGCCCGTTCGCCACCGGAGAGGTTGCGCACCGGCTGATTAAGCTGCTCGCCCGTAAACAGAAATCGCGCCGCCCAACTGGCCACATGCACGGTGCGTCCCTGATAGATGATGCCGTCGCCCTCCGGAGCAAGCGCGCGCCGCAGCGTAAGGTCCTCGTCGAGCTCGCGCATCTGGCTGAAGTAGACCATCCGCAAAGCTTCGGCGCGTTTGATGGTTCCTTCCGCCGGTTCAATTTCGCCGCGCAGCAGACGCAGCAGCGTAGTCTTGCCGCTCCCGTTGGGGCCAACGAGCCCGACTTTCATCCCGGCGGTGAGGATAAAATTCAACCCGGTAAATAACAGCCGCGCCCCAATCTCATTTCCATCCTCATTTCCAACCGGTTCAGCCGGAGCCGCCAGGGCCACATTGTCGAACTCCACCAGCCGCTTGGTCTTGCGCATGCTGGCCTCGAAGTCGATTCCCGCCGTATTCACGGTCGTACGCGAGTCCATCGACTTCAGCTGGCCGATCATCTCATTGGCCGTATCGATGCGCGCCTTCGATTTCGTAGTCCGCGCCTTGGGCCCGCGGCGCAGCCATTCGATCTCCGTCTTCACGCGATTGCGCAGGCTCTCCTGCTGCTTGGTTTGCGATTCGAGATACGCTTGCTTCTCTTCCAGAAACCGGCTGAACGTGCCCTTCACGCGAAACAAACCGTCCGCAAACACGCGATTCAGTTCGACAATCTGGCTCGAGGTGGCCTCAAGAAAATAGCGGTCGTGGCTGACAGTGACGGCCGCAAACGCAGACGAGCGCAGTAGTTCTTCCAGCCACTCGATCCCGGCCAGATCCAGATGATTCGTCGGCTCGTCGAGCAGCATCACCTCCGGCTCAATCACCATGGCCTCGGTAATCGCCAGCCGCTTGCGCCATCCGCCGGAGAGCGAAGCAGCCTCTGCATTGAGATCGGCAAACCCGGCGCGCCCGGTAAGCTCACGCAGACGGCCTTCGCGCTCCGCCTCATTCACATGAGCATTGGCCAGCGCCTGCTCCAGCACCTGGCGAATCGTCAGGCCAGCCTCAAATCGAGAGTCCTGCGGAACATAGGCAGCGCGCGCCCGTTTGCGCACGGCCAGCTCCCCCGAATCCGGCTCGACCTGCCCAGCAAGCAAAGCCAACAGCGTCGATTTACCCGCGCCGTTGGGGCCGATGAGCCCGATGCGGTCGCCGTCCTCGACGGTAAGAGAAATGTTCTTGAAAAGCGGCGTAGCGCCGAATTGCTTGGTCACGGATTGCGCGTTGAGAATCGGAGGCATCTCTTCAAGAGTAAATTGTTGACCCTTGTAAACGCGCGCGGTCGCGATCAATGAAACGCCGTCAGGCAGACAGGTTCTAAACTGGAACCATGCTGGATTACGAAATCTCCCCATCCGAGGCCGCAGGGCTGCTCAAAGATGGCCACGTCCGCCTGATCGACGTCCGCGAGCCGTGGGAGTTCGAGACCGCGCGCATCGAAGGCAGCGAACTGATGCCCATGGGCGACGTCCCGGCCCGCGCGCACCAGGAACTCGACCCCGACGAGCGGCTGGTGGTGCTGTGCCATCACGGCATGCGATCAATGAATGTCACTGTCTGGTTGCGTAACCAGGGATTCGAGCAGGCGCAGTCGCTGCGCGGTGGCATCGATGCCTGGTCGGCGGAGGTCGATCCCGCGGTCCCTCGCTACTAGCGGCCAAACGAATACGTGACTTGAAACAGCCCATTGTCGATACCGGGGTTCTCTCCGGCTGTGTCGTGATTCGAGATGTGGTGATAGCGAAACTCGGCGCGAACGGATTGACTTTTCGAACGGTACATTTCGATCCCGGCGCCCAGGTCAAAGGTAAAGTTGAATGAGCCTGCGTTTGCGGTCGGGATGGGCTCCGTTGAGAACATATATCCACCATGCGCGATGACGAAGGGCTGCGTCTTGCGGTACGGCATGAAGTTCCATTGCATGCCGATCGGCGACACCGCCTCTCCGAAGGTCCAGCGCCGGCCGCAGGTGTTCACGTAATCGAAGACGACGGGGTTTTCGGTGACAGTCCCGCTTCCGGGCTGGCACGCAGAGACGGGCAGAAACGTTATGGTTTGCGTCGTGCCTGCAAAGATCGAGGGAGCGATATAGGTCTCCTTTTGATAAACAACCGGGTCGCTTTCGAGGGCAATCGGCAATAGCTCTCCGTTGTATTGCCAGTTGACGATGCGGCCCATCCATAGGCGCCGGCTGTAGGACAGGCCAAAATCAAGCAGCTTGCGGTTCTCTGAAAGGCCCAAGAGAATGTGGCTGGAATCGTTGGAATAGGCGCCGAAAACCGAGAATGTATTCTTGCGCGCGAAATAGGGATTTGCGTCAGGTGTCTGCGCCCATGCTGCAGCCGCGGCGAAGGTCAATGCAAGAAGGATGAGAAAAGGTCGGATGAGCAGAAGGTCGCGCGGGCGGGCCGCTTCAGGACTGCGCAAAAAAATACCTCGCTTTCGATCGGGGACTGGGTACGGATGGAGGGCCTATACTTTTGTTTTGACTCTGCAATCCATTTTAAGGGAGCGATTGAATGTCTTCGTCTGCTGTAACGTATGCCCGCGAGAATTATCCGCGTTTTCTCGATCAGTTAAAGGCGCTGCTACGCATTCCATCGGTCTCCACGCTGCCCGAGCACGCCGGCGATTGCCACTTTGCGGCCGAGGTGCTGGCCGCCGATTTATCCAAGATCGGCATGGAGAACGTGCGCCTGATTGAAACCGGGGGCCATCCGCTCGTCTACGCTGATTGGCTTCATGCGGCGGGTAAGCCGACGGTGCTCGTCTATGGCCACTACGACGTCCAGCCGCCCGATCCGCTCGACGAGTGGCTTTCACCCCCCTTCGAGCCCACCGAGCGCAATGGCAACCTCTACGCGCGCGGCGCAGTGGACGACAAGGGCCAGGTGGTTGCGCAGATCAAGGCGCTGGAGTCGCTGCTGGTCGGCTTCGGATCGCTGCCCATCAACGTCCGCGTGCTGCTGGAAGGCGAAGAGGAAGTCGGCGGCGAGGGCATTGCGCACTATGTTGCCTCCAAGCCGGCGGACCTGAAGGCGGACTTTGCGCTGGTTTCCGATACCGAATTATTTGCGCCCGGACTGCCAACGCTGTGCGTGGGCCTGCGGGGAATGATTTACACCGAGCTTGAAGTCCGCGGCGCAAAGACCGATCTACATTCCGGCATGTACGGCGGTGTTGCGCCCAACCCGTTCTTCGCGCTTGCGCAGATTCTGGCAGGACTGAAAGACGAGCACGGACACATCTTGATCCCTGGGTTCTACGACGATATTATCCCGCCCAGCGCGGAGGAACTGGCCGCCTGGCAGAGCCTGCCCTTCGACGAGGAGCAGTACCGCATCCACGAAGTGGGATCGCGCCAACTGGTGGGCGAGGCGGGTTACAGCGTGCTGGAGCGCACCTGGGCCCGGCCCACGCTCGACGTCCACGGCATACCCGGCGGCTTTATCGGAGCAGGCGCCAAGACGGTGATTCCCGCCAAAGCGGTGGCCAAAGTGTCTATGCGGCTGGTTCCGGGCATGACGCCGGCCAAATCCTTCGCGCTTTACAAGGGCTACGTTGAGAAGATCGCGCCTGCCGGTGTCGATGTCGATGTGCGGCTGATTCACTCCGGCGATCCCTGCCTGATTCCCGTTGACAATCCGTATATTCGGGCCGCGACGCGTGCGCTGCATGAGGTGTGGGGCAAAGACACCGTGTTCATCCGCTCCGGCGGGTCGATCCCGATTGTCGGCGACATTGCTCGCCACCTGGGATTGCCCAGCGTGATGATGGGCTTCGGATTGCCCGACGACAATCTCCATGCGCCCAATGAAAAGTTCCATCTCAAGAACTTCGCCTTGGGAATCGAGTCACTCATCCGGTTTCTGGAGGAAGTGGGCAGTTGAGCGAAGCGGCCATCGGTGCTCATACGGCTGCGACCGAGATCGACGCAGTGGGCTTCGTTCTGGCTGGCGGACAGTCCAGCCGCATGGGCTCTGACAAGGCGCTGGTTTCGTTCGATGGCCGCCCGCTCGTTGCGCATGCTCTTTCCCTTCTTCAGCAAGCTGGCCTGCGTGCCTCGATTGCAGGCGGCGAGCCCGCTCTCGCGGCCTTTGCGCCGATGGTGGAGGATCGACGCACCGGCATGGGCCCGTTGAGTGGCATCTGCGCCGCGCTTGCGTCTACCACCGCGCGCTGGGCAGTGTTCATCCCCGTCGATTTGCCTCTTTTGCCACCCTCCCTCGTGGCCTATCTCTTGCACCACGCCAGGATGACGGAGAGCCTCGTCACAGTCCCTACAGTCAACGGATTTGCCCAAACCTTCCCCGCGGTGCTTCAACGGTCAGCGCTGTCTGTCTTCGAAAGGGAACTGGAAGCAGGGCGTGGGGGCTGCTTTTCGGCGTTCCAGGCAGCCGCCGCAAGCGCGGATGAAAAGGTGAATGCGCTGCCGGTTGAATCGCTTGTTCAATGCGGTCAAATCTCCCATCCGCACGGACTGCCCGTGGTTGGGTGGTTTCTCAATGTCAATACCGTCGAGAATCTGCGCCGCGCAGAGATTCACTCCTTCCGCGCTCATCGCGTAAGCTGATCGTAAGGCGATGGCCGATTCTCTCCCCAATCCGGAGTTGTCAGAGACGCTGATCCCCGAGCTCGCCGAGCATCGGAGTGTGTTTTCCGACCAGGAGCACGACTACAGTGGACTGCCTCCAGACGGTACTTCCTGGCCGTTGATCTCCTTCAGCCACGTTTCCATGTCGTTCGGCGACCGCAAGGTCCTTGATAATGTCAGCTTCACCGTGAATCGCGGCGAGACACTCTGCATCCTCGGAAGAAGTGGTGTCGGCAAATCCGTCGCGTTGCGGATCCTAATGGGATTTCTCAAACCGCAGGTAGGCTCCATCCGCGTGAACGGCGAGGAAATCAACGCATTCACCGAGGAGGACATGCGCGCCATCCGCAAGAGAGTCACCATGGTCTTCCAGAACGGCGCCCTCTTTGACTCCATGAGCGTGCGCGAAAACGTGGCGTTCCCCTTGCGGGAGCACGGTGGACTTGTTGAGGACCAGATCATCGAAATCGTCGAGCGGCTCATCGGTATGGTGGGCGCCGAAGATGTCGCTGACGCCTTTCCAGGCAGCCTTTCAACCGGGCGCAAGCGCGCCGTGGCCATTGCCCGGGCGCTCGCCGCGCAGCCGGAGGTTGTGCTCTACGATGAGCCCACCACCATGGTCGACCCCATTATTGCGCGGCGGCTCGGCGACCTGATCCAGCGACTGAAGCGCCAGCTCGGATACACCAGCATCGTGGTCACGCACGATATGCGATTCGCAAAGAGGCTCGCCGACCAGGTGCTTTTTCTGCATCAGGGCCGGGCCGCCTATTTTGGTCCGCTCAAAGGGTTTCTGGGGTCCAGCGAGCCAAATATTAAACAATTTTTAGCATTGGACGCTTACATGTTACCTTCGGCGTGAGTTAGTTATTACTAAGTAAACTGTGCCGTGGTCGATTTTTCTTGCCAGCGCGGGGTAGTTTCGAGCTACTCTTGGATTGCAAAGGTTGGCTGGCGGGTAGGTCGGAGCTTCCGTTGAAGGCACCCGAGTCACGGACAACACATTCGGTCCAATTGTTTAGAATCATCGGTTTCCGGGTTCCATGGCTAGACGGGTGCAACCCATCACCGGGAAAATATAACGACGTAACTAGCGCTAGACTGACCGGAACAGGAAAACTGTTTCCAACGTGCTTCCATTCTTGGGATTCAATTCCCATTAGCCTTGGTAATTCGAGCTTTTGAGGTCTGCGGAATGAATATGGCAACATCGGACTTCTGGCAACGGGTTTCCTCAGCTTCCGCATCCGTCTTTCAGAACGTGCAGGAGGGATCGGTCAGTAGTAGACGCGCGCGCAACTCGTCGGTCAAGGGCAGATTCTGGATGATACTGGATGCCGCGACCATCGTTGGCGCGGCGGCGGTTGCCACGTTGTTCAGGTTCCGTGCGGGTCCAGTTGCGGAAGCCCGTGGGTTCTGGCACGGGACCTTGATTCATGGCAGGTCGATGTGGATTCTGCTGGCACTTCTTTGCGGATTTGCGGTGGCGCTGATCATGACCAGCCGGCGGTTGCATTTGTATACACCCATCCGGCTGAACAGTTTTCTGCATGAGCAGCGGCTCAGCATGCAGGCCTGCCTCTACTCCGGTCTGCTGCTCACCGGGACGCTCTACCTGATACACGCCGAAGACATTTCGCGCTCCGTGGTTCTGATCACCATCGGTCTGGTAACGGTGGCTCTGAGCTTGCGCCGGCTGGTTTACCGGACGCTGATCTACCGCCGTTTTGACCGCGGCGAGGGTACGCGCAACGTGCTGATCGTGGGCACCGGTCCCGAGGCGCATGCGCTTCGCCACCATTTGGAGAGCATCCGGCACCTGGGCTATGCGTTCAAGGGGTTCATCGAACTTCCCGGCTCGACGTCGCGCTTTACGGCCAGTTCGGGCGATGTGGTGGGGACGTTCGAATCGCTGTTTCAGAACGCGCGCAAGCAGTTTGTGGACGAGATCTTCTTTACCACGCCCTGCGATCGCGAGGTGGTGCAGGACGTGCTGGCGCAGGCGCGCATTCACGGCGTGGATCTGCGCGTGGTTCCGGACATGTACGACGGTCTTGCCTGGAACTCGCCGATCGAGTATATCGGGCAGTTTCCCACCATTCCGCTGCACACCGGTCATGTGCCGGAGATGGGCCTGGTGCTCAAGCGTGTGATCGACATCCTGCTGGCGGCCGTGACGCTGGCGGCGCTTTCACCGGTCTTGCTGGCGATCGCGCTGGCGGTGAAGCTGGATTCGCGCGGGCCTATGTTTTACTTCTCCGAGCGCATCGGTAAGAAGGGGCGGGTGTTCAAGTGCATCAAGTTCCGCACCATGGTTCGCGATGCGGAGAGGCGGCGCGCCGACGTGCTGCACATGAACGAGCGCGACGGGGTATTGTTCAAGATTACGAATGACCCGCGCATCACGCGTCTGGGCAGGTTCCTGCGCAAATATTCGCTGGATGAGCTGCCGCAGTTCTTCAACGTGCTGCGCGGCGACATGAGCATCGTGGGTCCCAGGCCGCCGCTGGCCAGCGAGGTGAGGGAGTACAAGCTGAGCCATTTGCGCCGCCTGGACGTGATGCCGGGGATTACCGGCCTGTGGCAGGTGCAGGCGCGCCAGGACCCGTCGTTCGACAACTACATCTCGCTTGACGTTACCTACGTGGATAACTGGAGCGTCTGGCTGGATCTGAAGATTCTGGTCCGCACCATTGTCGTGGTGCTGGCCGGGACGGGTTCTTGACCAGTCAGCTTTTCGTCTTCTTTGCGGTTGTCTTTTGCTCTTTCATCACTACAGACCTGTCATCCTGAGCGAAGCGTATTTCAGCGGAGTCGAAAGCCTGCCCTGAGCGAAGTCGAATGGGGGCCTGCATCTGCGCTTCGAAAGTATTAAAATAGAAGTGTGAAGATCGCCCTGGCCCAGATCAATCCCACCGTCGGGGATTTCAGCGGAAATCTTGAAAAAATCGTTGCCGCCAGCAAGAAGGCTGCCGATCAGGGCGCGCGCCTAACCGTATTCTCCGAGCTGGCCATTTGCGGCTATCCCCCAGCCGACTTTCTTGAAAAGCCCAGCTTTCTTGCTCGCTGCCGCTCCGCTGTCGACGAGCTAGCTGCTGCGACGGCCGATCTTTCCACCGCTGTGCTCGCGGGAGTGGCTCTGCCCGCGGATTCAGCCTCTGGCAAGCCCGCAGTCAACGCGGCCGTTTTGCTCGACGGCGGGCAGTTCCTCCTCGAGCAGCACAAGCGCCTGTTGCCGTTCTACGACGTCTTCGACGAACAGCGCTATTTTTGCCCAGCCCGGCAACAACAGGTGGTGGAACTGGACGGCGTTCGCCTCGCCGTCACTATCTGCGAAGATGCCTGGAACGACAAACACTTCTGGCCGCGCCGGCTTTATTCCGTCGATCCCATGGAAGAGTTGATGCGCCAGCATCCCGCCGTGCACATCAACCTTTCGTCGTCGCCTTTCTGGCACGGCAAGCGAGAGATCCGTCGCGAGATGCTGGCGGCCATTGCGCGCCGCGACGGCGTCCCGGTGCTGATGTGCAATCAGGTCGGCGGCAATGACAGCCTGATCTTCGACGGCTCCTCGCTGGCGCTCAATGCTCAGGGCGAATTGATGGCCCAGGCCGCCTCTTTCGCGGAAGACCTGGTGGTCCTGAATCCTTTCGACGCTCCCGCGTTGGAAGCAATTCCGGAAGACGGCGAAACTGCCGCAGCCTACAACGCGCTGGTTCTGGGAACGCGCGATTACGTGCGCAAGTGCGGATTCAGCAAAGCTCTGGTCGCACTGAGCGGCGGCATCGACTCTGCGCTCGTGGCCGCCGTCGCCAAAGACGCGCTGGGCGCGGAAAACGTACTGGCGATCGGTATGCCCAGCCCCTATTCCTCCATTGGCTCCATCGACGACAGCAAGCGCCTGGCCGCCAACCTCGGCATCCGCTTTGAAGTAATCGCCATCAGCGCTCTTTTCGGCGAGTACACCCAGGCGCTGCAGCCGTTATTTGCCGGGCTGAAGCCGGACACCACCGAGGAAAACATCCAGTCGCGCATTCGCGGCACGCTGATGATGGCGCTCTCCAACAAATTCGGGGCACTGGTGCTCACCACCGGGAACAAGTCGGAGATGGCAGTAGGCTACTGCACCCTCTACGGCGATATGGTGGGCGCGCTGGCGGTGATCGGCGACCTGGTAAAGACGCGTGTCTATGCTGTCTGCCGCTGGCTCAACCGCGAACAGGAAGTGATTCCGCGCGCCATCCTGGAAAAGCCGCCCTCCGCCGAGTTGCGCCCTGACCAGAAGGACACTGATTCGCTTCCTCCCTATGAAGTATTGGACCCCATCCTCGAGGCATATGTAGAGCGCTACGAGCCCCCGGAAAAGATCGCCCGGGAACACGGATTTCCACTTGAACTCGTCCAACAGGTAGTGCGCCTGGTGGAGCGCTCCGAATACAAACGCCAGCAGGCCGCGCCCGTCTTGAAAGTGACCTCGAAATCCTTTGGCCTGGGACGCAGGTTTCCCATCGCCGTCAAAATGCAGGTGTAATCTGGAACTTGGGATATTTAACGAGTTTTAAGGAGAAATCAGCTTGATCTGTATGTCGACTCGTGTCGCCAGCGCCCGTCTTTTCATTCTTGCCGCGCTGGTTCCGTTTTCTTTGCCCGCCTATGTAGCATTCGCCCAGCAGAATGTGCCCCCCGCACCAGCGCCGGAACCAACCGCCGTAGCTCCCGCCGCGGCCCCGGTGTTTCCCCCTCCCGATCCGGCAAACTTCACCGCCGCGCTGCCCACAAAAGAGACCGTAAATGCTTTCTTGCAGGCCAGCTGGGGCTTCGATGAAACCCGCATTTGGCAGGTAGAAGCCATTACCAAAACGCCGGTAGAAGGCGTCAGCGAGGTCACCGTCTATGTGGGCGACAAGACCGGCAAGCAGAAGCCCGCATCCTTTGAATTCTTTGTGCTTCCGGATCAAAAGCACATCATCGCGGGGAACGAAATCATTCCCTTTGGCGATCATCCGTATGCGGATGCCAAGGCTGAAGTCCTGCACCGCGCCGACGGCCCTTATCGCGGTTCCGTCTCCAAAGATCTTGAGCTGGTTGAGTTCGCCGACTTCCAGTGTCCGCATTGCAAAGACGCCCAGGCCAACATGGAAAAGCTGGCGGTAGATTTCCCCAAGGCCCACATCGTCTTCGAGAACTATCCCCTGCCGCAGCATGCTGAGGCAGCGGGCGCCGCCGCCTATGGCGTTTGCGTCGCCAAACAGGGCGGAAGCAGCGCCTTCTATACCTATGCCGCTGCCGTATTCGAGGGTCAGGATGGATTGGCCACTCCCGACGGCGCGACGCTGACCCTCAACAGCGCCGTAACCAAGGCGGGACTTGACCCGGTGAAGATTGCCGCCTGCGCCAAGGACCCGGCCACTGTTGCCTCCGTTGCCGCTTCGGTAAAGCTGGCCAAGGACCTCAACATTAATGCGACCCCCATGCTGCTGATCAACGGCCGCCAGGTCAGCCCAAACGCACCCTACGACACCGTCAAGCAGATCGTCGAGTTCCAGGAAAAGCTGGACGGTGTGACGCAGTAGGGAAGCCCGGATTACCGCTGTCTTTAGAACGGCAAAACCCCAGATTTGGCGCACCTCGAAGCTACCGGAGAGGTGAGTCGAATCTGGGGTCTTCAAGTCTGCGGTTTGCCTGCCGCTCTTCCAGAGCGCGTCCGATCCCGCTGGCCAGCCAATTTCGACCCCTTCCAAGGCGATGTGAGGCTCGAAGTTAACACAAGCGCGTTTACTGGGAGTTATTCCAAAATTCGGGTTCGCAATCCGATTTTCGCCGACCGCACCGTGCGCGAACTGGAGCATGCGATAGATCGCGCCCTGGTGATGCGGGTGGCCGACCGGATATTGCCCGACGACTTGCCGGCCGAGATTCTCGAAATGGTCCCCACCGAACCCGGCTCATCTGATAAACATGATAAATGTCAGAGCGGCGTCAAGGAACCAAAGAAGCAGATGGCGTTTAAAGCCATGCAACAATGTAGCGGGAACTACATCGAGGCGGCAAAGATGTTGGGGTTGCATCCGAATTCTTTGTTGCGGTTGGTCCGGAATCCCGGCCTGAAAGGGATTGCGTCCGAAGCGCACGGCGCACATGACCGGTTCTGAAGGAAACATGATCGGGCAGACCATCTCCCACTACCGCATCGTCGAGAAGCTCGGTGGTGGCGGGATGGGTGTGGTCTACAAGGCCGAGGACATCGAGTTGGGCCGTTTCGTCGCCCTCAAGTTTCTGCCCGATGACGTGTCGCAGAGCCCATTGGCATTGGAACGATTCCGTCGCGAAGCCCGTGCCGCCTCCGCGTTGAACCATCCCAACATCTGCACGATTTACGAGATCGGCAAGAATGGCGACCAGTCGTTCCTGGTGATGGAGTATTTGGATGGGACGACGCTCAAGCACCGCATCTCGGGTCGCCCGATGGAAACCGAGACCATCCTGTCTCTGGCGATCGAGATTGCCGACGCGCTCGATGCGGCGCACACGGCTCGGATCATCCACCGCGACATCAAGCCGGCGAACATTTTTGTCACCAGTCGGGGGCACGCGAAGATACTCGATTTCGGCTTGGCGAAGGTGGCGCAGCCGACTCGCGAGCCGGCCAGCAATTCGCAGACAGAGGGGCAAACGACAGTGGCGGCGGAAGAGCACCTGACCAGCCCCGGTACTATGGTGGGCACGGTGGCGTATATGTCGCCGGAGCAGGTGCGCGCCAAGGAACTCGACGCGCGGAGCGATCTGTTTTCCTTCGGCGCAGTTCTGTATGAGATGGGTACAGGAACATTGCCGTTCCACGGCGAAAGCTCCGGTCTGATCTTCAAAGCCATTCTTGATTCCGACCCGCCGCCCGCCATTCGTTTTAACCGCGAGATTCCAGCCAAGCTGGAAGAAATCGTCCACAAGGCGCTGGAGAAAGATCGCAATCTCCGTTATCAAAACGCAGCCGACATGCGAACGGACCTGCAACGGCTAAAACGCGACACCGAGAGCGGCCGAGCGCCGTCCCTCAGTGCTGCCCACAGCGCGAAGCCGGCTTCGAGAAAGAATTGGTATCTGCTGGCCGCGATAGGGGTCGGCCTGGCCATGGCGGCTCTCGTCGCCGTTCTTTGGCTTCGACGCTCTCACGCCCACTCAGCTCCAGCCGCGATCACAGAGCGACGGCTCAGCTACTTTGAAAGTAACGATACGCGGAGGTTGTCGTCTATCTCGCCGAACGGCGGCTACATGCTCTATGCCACCAAAGACAACGTCCTGCGAATTCTAAACACTGAATCGGGCGGCGAACGCGATCTCAGCTTGCCGAAGGACTTGGTGAAGCGCATATTGGATGCCCAGTGGTTTCCCGACGGAGAAAGAATCTTGCTGAGTGCGAATGCTGAAGACAAAACGGAAGGAGGCGTCCTTTATGTTTATTCCCTTCTCAGCAGCGAGCTCCAAGTAATAAGGACCCGTGCTCTCTGGGCGATGCTGTCACCTGATGGTTCCACCGTTGCATTCAGGCAACGTGGCAAAGAACTATGGACGATGGACGCCTCCGGCGAGCACGCACAGAAAATCTTCACCGCCAATCTGGGCGGTGGAAATATCGTTATGTTTCAATGGTCTCCGACTGGCAAGAGGCTGGCCTATGCCATTCCCCACTCCAACGGACTTGGCATGACTGTAGCCACCGTGGCCCGTGATGGGAGCGATCCTCGGTCGGCATTTGACGACCCTTTGATGAACGACCAACACGGAGAGATGATGTGGGCCGTAGATGGAAGGCTCATATTTGTGCGCCCGGGTTCCAGCCTCTCTCTCATAGACGACAATCTCTGGGCAGTGCGCCTGGATCCGGATTCGGGCGTTCGCACAGGAGAACCAGAACAGCTTACTCAAATGGTCGGATACGGACTAGGATTACTGACCATCATCAACAATGGGCGGTCACTCGTGGTTCAAAAGGGACGTCAATGGGCAAATGTCTTCACAGCCGAACTGAAAGACGGTGGCACAAATCTCGGCACGGCCCGGAGGGTTACCTCCAACGGTGGCGTGGAAGGAACGCTGGCATGGCTCGAAAAAAACAAGTTACTCATTTACTCGAGCCGCTCCGCGCGATACCAGCTCTATGGTCAATCCGTTGCCGAGGATCAAGCTCAGTTGCTCTCCCCAAGCGCTAAAGATGAGCTGCAGGCGGCGGTCACGCCCGATGGCAAGTGGCTCTTGTACGTCGCAACTCAAAACGATCAAACAGCATCCGGGCAACCAGCGCAAACTGTTATGCGCGCCCCATTGACCGGCGGCATCGGACAACCGCTTTTTGACATCGCCTCGCGCGACGATAGTCTCGATCTCCATTGTCCCGTCCAGGGCGACCACCCCTGCCTGATCGGACGTGTGGAGAAGCAAGAGCTTGTGTTCTATCAACTCGACCCACAGAAGGGGCAAGGAGCGGAGGTGGCCCGCACGGATGTGGGTAATCCCGGCCAGTTTCTGGTTTGGAATCTCTCTCATGACGGTACCCAGATCGCAGTCAGCGGCACATTGAAACTGGCGAATCGCATTCGCATCCTCAATTTGAGCAGCCATACCCAACACGACATCCCAACACCCTGGATTGTCGAAGGCCTTTGCTGGTCGGCCGACGGAAACATGCTGTACGCGACCGCACAAGGCGACGAGTTTGTCCTTGCGTGGGTTGGTCTCGATGGCAAATCCAAAGTTCTCGCCCACAAGGCAACCCCTTGGTACACTTCTCCGGTTGCCTCGCCGGACGGTCGCACGCTCGCCTATACCGAGCAATTCGGCGAGTCCGATCAGGTTCTTCTCGAACATTTCTGAGCATTGTTCCGGATCGTCGGTCCCTGTATGTCGCGCCGACTTGAGCGCGTCTCCTTCGATGTGGAGTGGCGCCTGGCAACGATCGACCTACGGCGATCACGTTTAATACCTATCGATACGTGCTCGCAAGTCGGCCTTTGGGAAGTTTATCTCGATCGCTGCCGTTTGCGAGCCGGTAGGCCGAACCAGAATCGCACGTGCGCTGGCGCGTCTGGAGAATCCGTTCCGATTTTGTGGGACAGTGGGCGGGTGGGCTGCCTCAGCGCGCCGCAGCGGCGGTGCGCTCCACGCGCATCATCGGCGAATGACCGGCGGCCTGGGTTCCGCGAATTACATGCGGCGTCATGATGATCAGCAGCGTCGAACCCATTCTCTGCACGTCGTTGTCGGTGATGTTGTTCAGGCCGGGAATTTCGCTGAGGCCGGGAACCCCGCTGATGGCCTTGCTCTCCTGCTTGTCCAGCTCGCTTACCACCACCACTCCCTCGTCCTTCCGCAGCGTAACAATGCCGGAGTAGGAGCGATTGTTGAGGATCGGGTTTCCGTTGATGGTCGAACCCGAGAGCGCATCGATTTTCAAGTCGATGTTGAGGGCAACGTCGTCGTTGCGCATCACCCTGGGAGTTGCCTTGAGCGTCAGGCCCAGGTCCTCATATTGCACCTGCGGCACGTTGGGAACGCTGCCGCCGAGCGAGGAAAGCAGCGAGCTCAGACTGCTGGAACTCCCCGCCCCGGTCAGCCCCGGAATGTTGGGCAGGCTCGCCGAGAGACTCGAGAAAGAAGATGTCTGGATCGGATAGCGCGTGCCGGAGCGGATGGTTCCCGCCGCGGCGTCGGACCCTCCTGAATTTCCGTCGGACAATCGCAGCAGCATGTGATCAAGCTCGCGCGAGTCGGAGGAGTTCAGGTTCAAGTTGGCAGTCATCGCGCCCGGAGCAAGCGCCGATTGTGTGATTCCGCCTCCAAAAAGCGCAATGCCATTAGAAAAGAGTGAACTGGAGACCTGGCCCGATGCGAGCAGGATGCCGAGAATCGCCAGCGTGTCGCCCGGCGCCGCCAGCCCCGAAGAGATGATCTGCTGCACCAGGCTCTGATTGGCGTTCAGGATCGACTGCTCCTCGGAATAAACGTTGAAGGCGGAAACCGACTGCGGCGGCTGGATGCCGGTATTGCGATCGCTAGTGTGCGCAATCTGCAGCAGGGTCACGTCAAGCAGCACCTGGTTATGGCCATCGATCAGTTCGCGGACTGTGGAATTGAATGCGTTCAGCGTCGAAGGCGGGGCACGCAGGGTAATGGTTCCCGCGGAAGCATCGACACTCGACTGCGTCAATTCGAAAACAGTCTTAGCCACGGTTCCCACTTCGATGAGCTCGGCGGAATTCAATCCAGGCAGGTAGATGGTCTCCAGATCAAGCCGCTCAAACTGCCTCCGGTTCTCCGCGGTGTCGCGTGCAACCAGAACCTGATGCGGATCAAGCGGCACATAAAAAGTGTTGGTCACCAGGCCCACGGCCTGCGTGGCTTGGGCAAAGTTGGCGTCGTCCAGATCCAGACGGGTTTGCGTCAGGCGCACGCTGTCGTCCAGCATGGCCTCAAGCCCGTAGGCCTTGAAGACTTCCTGAATCGTTCGCCGCTGGTCGGTATGCAGATGAAAGCTGTGCACGCCGGGAGTGGGCGCGATGGAGATTGGCCCGCCAAGGCTGTCGCCGCCCTGCGCGTAGATGGGCGTAGTCTGGCCGAGCAGAGCGTCGTCCGCCATTTCGTGAAGATGCTCCGTGACCTGAACGTTTCTGGGGTCGAGCGCCAACGCATGTTCCAGCGCCGCGCGCTCGGCCGCGGCGTCTCCGCGAATGCGGTCTTTAGCCGCGGCCTGGATGAGTGCCGTGACCGCATGGCTGCGCGTCAGCTCGGCTGCCAGCGGATAGTCCCGATTGGCAGGGTCAAGCAGCGCTGCCTGCTTGTACTTCTCCAATGCTTCTTCGAACCGCTCTTTCTCGAACAGCTTGCTTGCCTCGAGAAAGAGGCGCGCCGCGCGGCGCTTGTCGCTGTTACGAGGCGGTTTGGGTGCCTCACTGTCTTTCTCCTTCGCAGCAACCGGCGAAGGGCTCTGGCTGGCTGTTGCCGGAGCACCAGCTGGTGAAGCCTGAGCTGGTGCGGGCTGATTCTGGTTCTGAGGGCCTGGGTTTGCTGCCTGTGCCATCCCCGCGCCCGGAAAAAATACCAGCAGCAGTCCGGCCGTACACACACGCACAATTCCCTGCGGTTGGAGTATGCGGCGAATGCGGAGTTGGTAGCCGTGCGGATTCACTGGGATGCCTGCCGGTGCGCCAGCAGATCGGCCAATGACGTGGCGCACACCTCCGGCTGATGCTCGAGCAGCTCGTCGAAGCTGTACTTGCCTGTGGCCACGGCGATCACGGAGAGAAAGTTAGCGCGCGCCGCTTCAATGTCGCGCGGAGTATCGCCCACCACGCAGATGGAAGCGCCGCGCCCCGCCATCTCGCGGGCCATGTTGGCCGCCTGGCCAATCAGCTCCGACCGAATCGGAAAGTGATCGCTGAATCCGCCAAAGCGGAACCACTGCCGCAAGCCGGCCTCTTCCACCTTGATCCAGCCAATCATCTCCAGGTTCCCGGTGGCCACGCCCAGCAGCGCGCCGCGCCGCGCCAAATGGTCCAGCGCCTGCTCCACGCCCGGCATGCGCACCAGGTCGAGCTCATGGCGGCGCTCGGCCACGGCATGGCGCATAGCCTCAAGAATCGCCTCAATGCGAGCCTCAAGAATCGCGGCAGGCACGCCCGCCTGGTTGCAGGCCTCGCGCAGAATAGCCGTATCCGTGCTGCCGTGCAGCAGAATGCCGGCCAGCGTGATTTCAAAGCCGGTAACGCGGTGCACGCTGGAGACAAAAGAGTCTACGTGCACACGGTCGCGGCTGCGCAACAGCGTGCCGTCAATGTCAAACAGGTACGCGTCTTGCGCATCCCAGGAAAAACCCGGCTCAATGGCGACGCGCGCCTCGGCGTTAAGTTGTGTTGTCAGCATATCCTCAGGGGGAGCATTCAGCCTTGGCGATACACCGAACGTACCGCGCTAAGTACAGGACGTTCGCTGCGTGGCGGACGCTTGAGGCCGGCGCGAACTTCTGCCAGATTCAGTCCCAACTCCGCCATCGCGCGGCTCAGCGTATTGCGATGCATCCCCAATTCGTCCGCCGCCTTACACTGGTTTCCCCGGTGTGCCACCAGCACCTCACGCAGATACTGCTTCTTGAATTCGCGCACGGCATCGTCATAGCGCATGCCGCTGGAATGCATTTGCGTCACCAGGATGTCCAGTTCTCGTCTCACGTTCACCTCTTGCTACTTTATCCGATCGATCTCGTTTTGGCGCGGACCGCGTTCAAACAAATTACGACTTCCCCTCATGGGTATGCAACCACCTGGGCGACTCTTCCTCTAAATTTTTCAATCCGGCCCGCACCCGCTCCGCCAACTGCTCCGGCGTCATGTGCGTGGAAAGGTGGCAGGCGGCGAAAAAATGGCGAGGAAGCCTGGCCTCAACCAGCCAGTGAGCCTGGGGATAAAACGCTATCGTAACAAGAATGGCCAGCGTCACCAGCAGGAATCCCTGAAAGAGGCCGAAGATCCCGCCGGCAATTTTGTCCAGGCAGCCCAATCCGATAGCATGCAGCGCCTTGGCCAGGAAATTTCCAAGAATGCCGGCAATGATCATAACGACCAGCGCGATCACTACAAATCCAATGATGTCGGCGCTCTCATCGCTGTGCAGAAGAGGCCGCAGCGGAGCTTCGGCAATCCGGTAATTCCATGACGCCAGCGCCAGGCCAAGAATCAGGCCCGCCAGCGAGCAGAAGGAGCGAAAGAATCCCTGCGACAGCCCGCCCAGCACCGACAGCACCATCACGATAAGGATGGCCCAGTCTACCCACATCATGCTCGGCTCCGCCATTCAACTCTCTCCAGCCTGCGATTTCTTTTCGTTCTTTCATCAGCAAAATGCGCTGTCATCCTGAGCGAAGCGTTCTTCAGCGGAGTCGAAGGACCTGCGGTTCGGGATGCCGACTTCCGCGGCGAACCTTCGCTTGAAACCCAACTTCGCTTACAAACTCAAGTCCCGCCCCGTCAACCTGCGGAATGCCTCAAGATACTTGGCCTGCGTCCGCTCCACCACATCCTGCGGCAGGCTGGGCGCGGGCGCCTGCTTGTTCCAATGAATTGATTCAAGGTAATCGCGCACAAACTGCTTGTCAAAAGATGGCTGCGCTCCGCCCGGCTTCCACAGGGATCGCTCCCAGAACCGCGAAGAGTCCGGCGTCAATACCTCATCGGCAAGGATAATCCCTTCCGCGGTTCTTCCAAACTCAAATTTTGTGTCGGCCAAGATCATTCCGCAGGCCTCGGCGTGCTGCGCGGCCTTCGCATAGAGCGCCAGCGTCAGGCGGCGCAGTTCCTCTGCGTCCGCTTCGCCCAACACGACGGCCGTCGCGGCAAAGGAGATGTTCTCGTCGTGCGCCCCATCCTGGCTCTTGGTCGCCGGCGTAAACAAGGGCTCCGGCAGCTTCGACCCGTCCAGAAGCCCTGCGGGTAGCGGAATTCCGCAGACGGTTGCGCCGGCCTGGTATTCCTTCCAGCCCGACCCGGCCAGGTAGCCCCGCGCCACGCACTCCACTGGATACATGGCTGCCCGCCGGCACAGCATTGACCGCCCTTCCAACTGGTCGCGAAAAGGTCTCAGCGAAGCAGGGAAGTGGTCCACATTCGCGGTGATCAGGTGATTGGGAACAAGATCGGAAAGCAGATCAAACCAGAAAAGAGAAATCTGCGTCAGAATCTTTCCCTTACCGGGAATCCCCGTGCCGAGCATGTGGTCGAATGCCGAAATGCGATCGGTCGCGACAAGCAGAAGCGCGTCTCCAACGGCATAGAGATCGCGAACCTTGCCGCGTCCAATCAGCGGCGTATCGCCGAGGTTCGTTTTAAGCAGAGCTGTCACAGGAAGGCCTGACCTCGGAGGAAACTGAATCTCCGATTCTCCAGTGTGCGCCGCGCTTTGTCAACGTGCCGATTCCCAGCCGAATTCTTCCCCAAAACCCGCCCCGCAGAAGGCCGCGAGACGCACCGATGAAAGGATTCCAATGGCTTTTGGATTGACACAAACCCATGTGACGGCCGTCACGGAACCACATTTCGGAATGGGAGACACTCCACTTGTCAACATGGTTCGGGGGACGCGCACGAATGTCCTCTTAGAGCCGGGCGACGCGAGGCTGCAGTGGAAAGGGGAAGCCGCTGCTAGCTTCGTTAGTGCAGGGATCACCAGTAGCCGCGCGCTACCGACCTCCAGCGCCGGCTACTGGTCCCCATTTTTGCCTTGTGCAAAGCAAGCGCCTCCGGGGCGAAGAGTTCCTTCGGGGGCGATTTTTTGCATACGAAATCCGATTGTCGCTGCTTCTTCAATAAAAGAAACAAGACCTGTCATCCTGAGCGAAGCGTACTTCAGCGAAGCCGAAGGACCTGCGGTTGCTTTTCGTTCTCTCCTCACTACAGAGCTGTCATCCTGAGCGCAGCGCACTTCAGCGGAGTCGAAGGA
>Ga0302325_10000828_pt1 | contig 82379 bp, 72 predicted proteins | sample Palsa_T0_2_FD_201948 | JGI IMG/M metagenome (GOLD analysis project Ga0302325, IMG submission 201948) | Peat permafrost microbial communities from Stordalen Mire near Abisko, Sweden - Palsa_T0_2 | ecosystem: Environmental > Terrestrial > Soil > Palsa > Peat permafrost | place: Sweden: Abisko... | reverse complement strand
AGATCGTTCCGGTCGCGCCCGATCCGATCGCAAGGTACTGACCGTCCCACTGCACGGGGCCGCTCTCGATGCTGCCCGCATTCACGGCGACGTTCGTAAAGGTGGAACTGCCCGCGGCAAGCTCGAGGAGCTCGAACTTCCGGTCGTCGCTGCTATAGGCGTCGCAGAAGAGGTTCCCCTTATCGTCGTAGCCGCATCCGGGAATTCCGACCTGGCCCGAGGGGCTGTACGTCGTCGGCGTTCCCTGCGCGTTTGCGTAGACGACAACGCAATCGCCGCAGCTGCCGTCGAGCGCCCCGAGCGCGAGATTTCCCGTCCTCGGATCGACGGAACAGTTCAGCTCCGGATATCCCGGCACAGCGAGGGTTCGCAGCGGGGTGGTACCGCCGTGTGCATACACGTCGATCGTCGACCCGTTGCCATTGAGAATGAAGACGTCGCCGGCCGAATTGGAGCACATCCCCGACGGCGCATTGAACCCCGTCAACGTGCCCTTCAAGCTGCCCCTCGGGTACGAGTAGACGTACACGTCGTTCGTCGCCTCGTCCGCGACGTAGAGCAGGTTCGCCGACTTCTTCGCTTCGGGAGCCATCCAGGACTGCCGGCGCTCCGAATTCGATGAACGCTGCAGGCCGCGGAACGGGGCCAGCACGCCGCGTGCGCGGATCTGCGCAGCGCTGCTCGCTCCCGAGTCGCTCTGTTGCACGGGTGACGCGCCGCCGCCGCCACCGCCGCAGCCTGCGAGCATGCCGACCACCGCTGCACCAGCCGCCGCCCGATACCCAAAGCGCAAGAACTCGATCGGTCGGCCCCCATGGCAACGATGATCGTCGCACCGAACGTAAAACCGGGAAACCGCTATTGCATTCCACGCAAGGAAAGACCTCCGATCTGTCGCGCGTCGCGATCGAGCACGTCGCCCCAGCTGCCGAATTCCGGGCTCGCGTTCGAGACGGCCCTCGTGCCCGTGAGGTCGGTGCCGGTCGGTTTCGCCGATTTGATTTTGGTTTCGTGTCGTCGGGTCCGTCAAGGGACGACGGGAGCCGGGAACGTCGTGAGGCTGAAGAGACTCTGCATCGCCTCCCGAGGCCGGCGGCGGGATCATCGCCGACTCTCCAGCCGTCGCCCGAGTTGCGATCGCGACGAGATCTCCAGCTTCCGGTAGACGGATGCCAGGTGCTTCTCGACGGTCTTGTGGGTAATCGACAACTCGCGCGCGATCTCGAGATTCGACCGGCCGTTCGCAGCGAGCACCGCAATCTCGCGCTCGCGCGCGGACAGGGGTGTTGCGACGTCCCCGTGCGCGCGGGCTGGCGTGCCGTTCCGGGCGCCGTCCCCCGCCGCGAGGCGACGAACGTCGTGCAAGGCGCCGCAACGATGAAACAGCGCGATCGCCCCTTCCACGTCGCCGGCAAGCTCCAGCGCGGCCGCCTCGAATAGGGGTAAGCGCAAACGCCGGAAGCCGCCGGCCGCGTCGAGCGCGAGTGCGCGCGCCGCATCGCTGCGGCCGTCCCGCGCGCAGTCGAGCGCATCGAAGAGGGCCAGCGCCGGACTCTCCGGCATCTCGGTCGTCGCGGCTGCCCCTCGCAGCAGAAGCTCGCGCGCGCGCCTGCGGTCATCTGGCGCTCCGTAGCGACCGACAGCGAGCAGCGTGATGATGTTTCCTCGCATCAGCTCGCACTCCGGGAGAGAGTGGTGCAGCAGCGCGGCGGCGTCGCGCTCGCGGCCGCGCCGGACCAATATCTCGGCAAATCCCCCGGCCGATTCCAGTTCGGGTGCGCGCGCCATGGTGTGCTCGAACCCGTCGAACCAGCGGTCGATCAGCTGCTCGTCATCGAGCGCCGCTCCGACGACGGCGCCGTACCCCGTGGCGAATGTGATGTTCACGTGGTTTTCGCTTGTCGGCGAGACCGCGGCAAGAGCTTCCTTCGCGGCGCGTAGATCTCCCCGAAACACGTGGCAGAATACCGCCAGCGCGTGGACGCTCTCATCGCTATGCCGGCTGCGCGCCTCCTTCGCTGCACGAAGGCCGAGTTCGATGTTCTCCAGCGCCTCCTCGTGGAGCGCAAAGAACGAGCAACAGAGCGCCCCGTTTGCATAGGCGATGGCGATCGCCTGGGGGTAGTGGGTCGCACGGGCAGCCGTCACCCACAAGGCGTGCTCGCGGCGGAACCTTTCGATATCGCCAACGAGCATGGCGACCCACGCCGCCACGTTGTGGTAGCGCATGGAAATGTCTGCGAGCTCGGCGGGGGCGCGCGGGTCCACCAGTTCGAGGTGCCCGGCGGCGCGGATGGGAAACCCATACGTTGCGGCCAGCCACGCTAGTCCCAAGTGGACACGGCTCCGTGCGACGTACTCGCCTTGGCCGAGCCGCGTCAGCATTTCTTCGAGCTCTCTCGTCGGTGCCGGCCGGCCGATGCCGTACGCCGTGATCGCCGCGGCAACTCGGCAGCGTGCCTCACGCTCGCCGAGCCCCGCTGCACGATACGCCTCCGCCGCCTCGTCGAACGTCGCGTGTGCCTCGACCGTCAGGCCGAGCGACATACGACGGCGCGCGATCTTATCCACGATCGACGCGCGCACCCCCACGTCATTCGGACCGTCGAGCGCGCGCTCGTAGAACGCGATCGCATCTTCGTGGGCGTGCACGGTCGCGGCGCGATCGCCGGCGAGCACGTTGTAGCGAGCCGCCTTGACGGCGTCGCCGGCGGCCCACCAATGGTACGCCAAGGCTTCGAGTGAGCGTTCGTCGTGCGGCGCGTTCTCGAGGGTGCGTGCGATCGCTCGATGCCGTGGCTGGAGCTCGGCGCGCAGAAGATCCTCGGAGATCGCTCTGCGCGTCAGGCCGTGGCGGAAGCGAAACTGCGCGGGCGCGACTTCCTCGACGAGTTGAAAGTCGCGGGCACGACGCAGAATGGGCACGAGGGCAGCCGGGTCCATCTCCAGCGTCGCGGCGAGGAGACCCAGATCGAACGTCCTGCCAATAACGGCGGCCTGCGCGATCACGCGACGCTCTGCCTCGTCGAATGGCTGCAAGCGCTCGATCAATGCGGATCGCATCGTCAGCGGAAGATCGTCTCGATCGGAATGCCTGGCGCGCGCCAACCGCCGCTCGAGCGCGCTCTTGAGCAACTCTTCCGTGAAGAACGGATTTCCTTCACCCGCGAGCGCGATGGCGCGTCGGGCGCGGTCGGGCAGGGATAGCCCGGCAAGTGCCTCGTCGATAAAGTGTCGCAACTCGGCGCCCTGCAGCGGCGCAAGCTCGATACGCTCGGCGCGAGCACTCCGCGCGATTCGCATTGCCGCACGCATCGCCGGGTGCCCGGGGTGCAGCTCGTCAGCACGAAGGGATGCAACCACGAGGATACGCGCATTGTGCAGCTTGGTAGCGAGGTGCGCGAGCAGGTCGAGCGTTGCCACATCGGCCCAGTGCAGGTCCTCGACGACGACGATCGTGGCCGTGCGCGCAGCGACCTTTGCGAGGCGGCTCACGATCGCATCGAGTTGTTCCTGCTTCGTCTCGGCCGCGCCGGCGTCGAACGGTTGCGGGTCCAGGCTGGCCAGCACGTCGAGGATGGGTCCGTACGGCCGGTTCGCAAACTCCGAGCACGCGCCAATGCCGATCTTCCAGCGCGAGTAGGCGAGTGACGAGCGGAACTCCGAAATGAGCCGCGATTTTCCGACGCCGGCGTCGCCCGCAATCAACACGAAACCGCCGCGCGAGGAGCCGGCTTCCAGCCGGCGCTCTCGCAGGTACGCAAGTTCCTCTAGCCGGCCGATGAACGGCCGGCACAGTACGGGACGCAGGATCACGGAGGACGACGGCTTCGGCGGCCACGGCCTCGGGCCTAGCCGCCGAATGGGCCGAAACGTCCCGGTTGCATTCGTCGTGCACGCCTCACTCGGCATCCTGCCGTGTAAGCCGGGAGTCCTCCGGCGACAGCCCACTCCTAGGCGCGATCGAGCGCGCCGAGCTTCTCCGTCAACCGTGCGTAGGCGGTGGACTCGACATCCAGCAGACTTCTCGCACGGCTGTAGTGCAGGCGCGCGCTTTCGTACGCATGCAACGCTGCGGCCGCGTCCCCGGCACGCTCGTTATACTGCAGCGTGCGTTCGGTATCGCCGGCCGCCCACGAGTGATACGCGAGGTCTTCGAGCGCTGCGCCTTCGGCGCGTTTCGTGTCCTCGAGCGCCCTCGCGATCCTTCGGTGCAACGGCCGCACGCGCACGGCAAGGAACTCGTCGTAGAGGATGGTTCGCGTGAGCGCGTGCCGGAAGGCATAGTGCCGGCACGCCCGGGCGTCCTCGATTACCAGCTGCAACCTCACCGCACGCTCGAGCGCGTCGCGCACTCTCGCTTCGGAACACGTCCCGACGGCCACGAGGACGCCGAGATCGAAGCGATGGCCGATCACCGAAGCTCGCATGACGATCGCGCGGTCGACCGGGTCCAGGTGTTGGACCCGTCGCAGGACGCTCGAGCGCACCGCGTCGGGAATCTGCGCTCGGCTACGATTGCGCCTTGCCGCGACCTTCGGCATGGGCCCCCCTACCTCGAACGGGTGACGACGGCGGGGGAGCCCGGTGACGCGTGCACGGCTGCGGTGCTACAGAACTCGAGCTACTGGAAGTAGACCGTGCCTTTTTCCTCGAGTGTCGTTGCTCCGCACACGACCTTGCCGGTCATCGCGGCGGCGCCGTGCCACGCCGAGCCCCTGGTCACCCCCATCTCCGAATTCTCGACGCCTCCGACGGTCGGGCTGACGCTGCCCGATGCGGACTTGAGCGTCTTCCCAGCCATGGACAATGTCACCGTGACCGTACACGAACCCTTGTAGCTCACGTCGAACCATTCCAGCAGCACGCCGAGGGCCGACGTGTTGGTGTTCACGTAACCGAGCGGATAGCCCTCACCGAAGGTCCCTTTCGTGTGCCCGTTCACGCAATCGAAGCACGGCGTTCCGGAGATGTTCAAGACGGTGGCGACGTATGCGCCGACGACGGGCGGCGCCGCATCGGGCCACGTCGTGCCTTGCAGCGGCACGGACGAGGTCGTTTCGACGCTGCCTACAGGAAACTGCGTCCCCACGACCGCTGTCGCGCGTAGGATTGCGGACGACGTCTTCGGCAGAACGGCAGCAAAGCTCGCGACGGAGACACCGGTGAGCGCGAGCGACAGAAGCGCGGGGGTTAGGAGGATCCCAGGTTTCATGAACACGCCTTTCTCGGGTGAGCCGGGTCGGGCCGTCGGGCCGCCCTCATGCCTGTAGCGTAGCCGCGCCGGCTGGGCCGCGGTATGGGGGGGCACCCTACTCTCCCGAAGCGCGAAACCGCGTCAGCGGGCCGTTTCCTACGGGATCGCTACGCTCGCTCCTCGATGCGCTCGGCGACCACCAGCCGTTCGACGCGCAACTCGCCAATGGTGAACTCATCCACTCGCAATCGGTGGACGCGGCCGCGCCGCAGACGGAGGCGTCCGATGGCAACGGACCCGATCGCAAGCGCCCCGATCGCGGCAGCGCCCACCGCGGCGGCGCCGACCGCGAGCGCGGCGAGGGCGACTCGTGAACTCGGTTTCATCGACGGACTCCCCTTTTCATTGCCGTTACAGACCGGCCGAACGCTCGGCTGCGGGCCGAACGCCTCGTGCCGGTGTTGCCGGCGTCCGGTCGCGGGCGAGCCGCCTCCGTTCGGCTCGCGAGCGACCGTCGCATCAGAGGACTATGACGTCTTCTTGCAGAGCGTCGTTACCGGTGGCTGCACTTTGCCGTTCTTGTCTTTGCCGATCGCGATGTCGGACGTTTCCGCATCGCTGACCTTCGTGGTCGTATCGGAACCGGTGGACCCATCGTTGCTCAGGACGACGGTCCAGGTGATCTTGTTGCCCACCCAACCGGGTGCGGTGCTGATCCCGTATCCACCAAAGTTGTCGACCGACGTCTGGACCCACCGGTGCGTGATCCCGTTGTACGTCGTCCAGGTATCCGTGATGATCGCGCGCGTGCGGAACTTATCGAAGGGCGGCGCGACGTCGTGGGTCTTGAGCCAACGGCCGTCGAGGTCCATCGTGTTCGTCGACGTATCCGGTCGAGCCGAGCCGCGAACCGTCGCATGGCACGTCCACGTGCCGAGGTAGAAGGACATACTGCTCAGGTCGGGTTTCGGGTCGGGGACCGGCGTGGGCGGTGCGTCAGCGCGCGCCGCGGCAGACCATGCGACGAGCGCCGCGCCGAGAACGAATGCAATCGGTAGCCTTCTCATAGAAAGAAGCCTTTCAAAAGGACGACGGGGCGCCGCCCCGCCACGGTGTCGCCGTCCGGCAACCAAGAGCGCTTCGCGGCGATAGCTGGGAACCCTCGCTCGTGAGCCGCAACGCTATTCGCGCTCGAGCGAACGTAACACGCACTGCGCGCGCGGGTTCCCCGCAGCGCCTCGCCACGCGATCGCAAAAGCGGGCGAGGCGCCCGTAGCACACGAGCGCGAACGTGCCCCCAAGGGGCCTGGGCGCGACCGAGGTCAGTTAGAAGCGCACGACGACCTTCCCGGTGATCGTGCGGTTGCGCCAAGCCTCGACCGCATCGCCGATGCAATCGAGATCGTACGTAGCGTCGACGTTCGTGCTCAGCGTGCCGCTAGCGACGTAGCTCGCCAGCTCCTCGAGGTCGCGCCCTACCGGCTCCTTCTCCGCCTCGTGGAATAGGATGAAGCCGTACAACGAGGCGCCACCGATGCGAAAGAACGACGGAGGGTCGAAGGTCGTCGCGGTTCCCATTGAGTTGCCGAAATTGACCACGATACCGTCTTCTGCGACCGATGCAAGCGACGCGGCGAGCGACGGGCCGCCGAGCGAGTCCAGGATCACATCGTACGGACCGTGCCGGCTCGCATCGGCCGTCGTGCCGACGACGATCCGCGTGGGTCCCGCGGCGACGACGGCGGCGACGGTCCGCCGCACCACCGCGGTCCCCTCGGCCCCGAACATGCGCGCGAGCTGGATGCCGAACAGCCCGACGCCGCCGTTTCCTGGGGCCAGCAGCACTCGCTTCCCGCGCAGATCGCCTCGGTGCCGGAGCGCACGCAAGGCGGTGAGCCCGGCCACCGGCAGCGTCGCGGCATCGTCGAACGTCACCGAGTCGGGAACGACGCCGAGCTGCGACGGAACGGAGATGACGTAATCGGCCCACGCCACCGAATCCGCGAACCCAACGACGCGTGCACCTGCGGGCGGTCCGCTCCCGTCGGCCGCGGCGCGCTCGACGGCGCCCGCGAAATCCCACCCGATGCGGTTCCCCGCCGGCGACGCCGCCGCGCGGCGCAGCTCTCCGGCGTTGAGGGAGGTCGCATGAACGCGCACGAGCACCTCCCCTGCGGCAGGCGAGGGGACCGGCGCCCGCTCAACCCGTAGCGGGGACTGCGCATCGCCGGTAGTCAGAACCGCGCGCATGGTTTGTGTGTCGGTTGTACTCACGTCAATGCACTCCTAGGGACTACTGCGTATCCGCAGCGCCAAACGCGATCTCGGCGCTCGGGGTGATTGCCGCGATCGCACCGAGGGCCTCGTTGTGCTCGGCGATGATTCGCTCCGCCGGCGACTGCGCGGTGCCGAAGGTCGTGTGGGCGTCGCTGACGAGCGTCACGCCGAAACCGCGGCCGGCAGCGGCGCGCACCGCGGCGTTGATGCACATATCCGTCTGCATCCCGCAGACGACGAGGTGATCCACGCCGGCGTCGCGGAGCTTCTGCGTCAAGCCGGTCGCATGGAATGCGTCGACCTCGCGCTTGACCGTCACATCCTCGGACGCCAGGGGCGTCAACTCGGGGACGATCGCGAAGCCCGGCGAGCCGGCGGCGAGCGGGTCTCCCTCGCCCCCGTCGTGCTGCACGAAGAAGACCGGAACGTCGGCCGCGCGGGCGCGATCCACGAGCCCGCGTATGCGCGCGACGGCGGCCGGCCCGTCGTGCGGTTGATACTCGTCCGGCACCGCGAACATTCCACGCTGCACGTCGACGACGAGGAGAGCTGTAGCCATAGAATCCACGTTCGTCGGTCGCCAGCGCCGGTCCGTCCGCGCGTCGGCCTCAGCGGCGCTTGAGCGCCTCGAGTTCCTCGAGCGTGCGAGGCCAGTCGCCTTTGAGCAGCCGCGACAAGCTACGGTCGGCGAGTAGGGTTCCGCCAGTTTGACAGCGTGCACAGTAGTTGGTCTCGTTGTCGGCATACCGGATGCGCTGCACCGGCTCGCCGCACCGCGGACACGGCTGGCCGAAGCGACCATGCACGGCCATGTCCGGCCGAAACGCGGTCACACGCTTGGGAAACTCGGCGACGGCCTCGTCGCGCAAGCGGTCGATCCACAGCCGCAGCGTCGCGCGCGTCGCGGCGAACAGCCGCTCCCACTCGGGTGCGGTGAGCTTCTGCGTCAGGGCAATGGGCGAGAGTTGCGCCGCGTGGAGAATTTCATCGGAATAGGCGTTGCCGATGCCGCTCACGATGCGTGGATCGGTAAGGGCGCGTTTCAACGTGCGGTTCTCGACGGTGAGCGCATGGCGGAAGGCCTCGAGATCGGCGGCGAACACATCGATCCCACCGGGGTCGATCGTACCCAATGCCTCCTGGCCGCGAACCACGTGCAGGGAAGCGCGCCGCTTGGTGCCCGCCTCCGTGAGCACCAGCGTCCCATCGGCGAAGTCGAGCCCGGCGAGGTCCCTACGCCCCGCGAGCTTTGCGGCGGGTGGCCGCCACTGGAGGCGGCCCGCTATCATCAAGTGGAGCACCAGCCACAGGTCGCCGTCGACGCCGATGGCGATCCGCTTGCCGACGCGGCGCAACTCGCGCACGACGCGGCCCTCCACGCTCGCGAGCGGCGGGTCGGCAGTGCGCAATACGGACACGCTCGCCACGCGCACGCGCTCGAGCCGCTTGCCGACGATACGCGGCTCCAGCGCGCTGATGTATGCGGCCACATCGGGAAGCTCGGGCATCGCATCGGAATTCTGCACGAGGACCCCGCGACGCCTACGACCTTCGCGTCCACCCGGGCTCGCGACCATCGGCGCACCCTCCCCGACGGGTGAACGGCCGCCTGCGTGTGGAACCGTCCCCTGAAATGGCGAGCGTACCGCGACGGCAACGACTCATGTTGGGCCGCATCCTGCTCGCGGCGCTCGTCGCGTACGCGTTGACCGCACTCGCAGTCTCCGCCGCGTTTCTGTGGACCCCCGTCGGAACGTTCGGACTCGTTGCCGACTATGGCGCCCGGATCACCGGCGTGTTCCCGGACTCGCCGGCGGCGCTTGCAGGAATAGCGCCCGGCGATCGGGTCGATCTTCCCGCGACTCCCTACGGCTCGCGGCCGTTTCTGGTCGGCGTGACGGCGCCCGTCCCGCCGGGCACGCACGTCTCGTTCCGGCTCTTGCAGCGTGGCGCGGCGCGCGATGTGACGCTCGTCGCGGCGCCGAAGGCGCCGACGCCCGAAAGCCGCGTCGCGCTCGTCTTCGCGCTCGTCGGCTCGGCGATGTTCATAGCCGTGGGCACGTGGCTCATCGTCCTGCGTCAGAACTTGACCACGTGGGGCTTCGGCCTCTACTGCCTGCTCGCTAACCCGGTGACCCCCGCGCTGGCACGCTTCCCGTCGGCAACTGCCCACCTCGTCTACGTTGCCGTCTACGACGTGGTACAGAACGTGGGAGTGATCGGGCTCCTCGTATTTGCCCTGACCTTTCCTCATACGCTTCGGCGCAGGTGGCGCGTTGCCGTCGCGCGCGCGCTGCCCGTGCTCTTCGTCGTGCTCGCCGCATGGACGCTCTGGATCGACGTCGCGATCTGCGTGCTTGGTACACCCGTCAACGGCCCGAATCGACTCCTGCAACTCGCGTTCGGCGCCTGCGACGTCGCGGCCATCGCGATCATTACCGAGACCTACCTCGCGGGACCGCTGCAGGATCGCGCTCGCCTGCGCTGGGTGCTCATCGGTTTCTACGTCGGCCTGGTCTGCAACTTCGTCGGCAACGTGATGCTCTACACCGCAAACGTGACCTTGCCGCTGTGGCTCGATACCGTGCTCGTCGCCTTCGTCGTCACGCTGCCGCTCACGGTGGCGTACGCGATCATTCGCCACCGCGTCATCGACACGGACTTCTTCATCAGCCGAGCTATCGTGTACACGATCCTTACGTCGCTGCTGGTGACCGTGTTCGCCCTCATCGACTGGCTCTTCTCACGTCTGCTCGCCGACTTCCGGCTCTCGCTCGTCGTCGATGCGCTAGCGACGATCGGCGCGGCGATATCCTTCGGCGCCGTCCACAAGCGCCTGGAGCGCGGCGTCGACGAAGTGTTGTTCCGCGGGCGGCGGCTCGCGCGCCAGCGGCTCGAGCGGCTTGCCCGTGCGCTGCGGCAGGCCACCGCGCCCGCGGCGATCGACGCGGCCCTCGTCGAAGAATCGCGCGAGGCCCTAGAACTCGTGTCCGTCGCATTGTTCCGCCGCAACGGCGATGCGTTTCGACGCGTCGCGGCGAGCGGTTGGCCTGCCGACACGCTGGCGCGCCTCGACGACAACGACCGGCTTGTTCTCGAACATCGAGCGGCGGGCGAGCCGGTCAACCTCGCGGACCTGCCGTGGCACCAGGCGGGATTGCCGCCCGGGGTTGCGAGTCCGACCGTCTCGGTGGCACTCCGCTCGCGTGGCGGGATCGACGGCGTGCTACTGTGCAGCGGCACGTCGCACGGAGAGCAGCTCGATCCCGAGGAGCTACAGTGGCTCGAAGTCGCCGCGGACGCGGCCGCGACGACCTACGACGAGCTCGAGGCCGAACGGCTTCGCCTGCGCGCAGAGGCGGCGGAAGGCCGCGCCGATATACTCGAAGCTCGCCTGGACGAGGCTCGGCGCGCGGCCGTCCGCAACTCGCCCGCCCCCTAGCGCCGCGCGCCGCTCAGTGGGCTGCCGGATCGACGGCGACCCCGATGCAGAGCTCGTTGAACATCGGGGTCGTATTTCCGAACACGGCACCGAGCGGGTCGTAGCCGTTGATCACGACGTCGGTATAGACGCTCGACGTACCGATGACGGCGTTGCCGGTGTAGAGCCGCCCTCCGCGTCGTACGCGATAGCGCCGCCGTACCAGCCGGAGATGGTCTGCGGCGTCAGGGTCGCGTATTGGACGAAATACGGAGCCGTGCTTTGCTTGTGGTACACGCTGATGGTGTTGCTCTCGGTGACCACTGCGAGGTCGCGGTTCTTCTTATTGACGGCGACGCCCCAGCCACCGCACGCCGCGCACGTGGCCAACACCGTGCCGTCGTTGCCGTCGATGATGTCGATATTCCCGCCGTACTGCGAACTGCCGATGATCCAGTTGGCCGAAGGCTTCTTCGGAGTCGAGGTAGCGAGGAACGTTCCGCGCACTGCCGGGACGATCGCGCGATGCGTCGCGACGAACCTGTTCAGGCCATCGCTCGCGAATGGTGCGATCGCGCGAGCCGCGCCGAACGATGCGACCCCCCTCTGGGCCCGATCCGCGGGCTGCGCCGCGGTTCTGGTTGCGGCGATCCCCGGCGCGACGGCACACGCGAGCAGTGCCGCGAGCGAAGAAGTGCCGGTGAGGATTCGAAAAAGGCTGGTCATGGTTGCTGTGCTCCTTTGCTGTTTCGTGCTGGATGGCGCACCGGCCGATGGCCCTCACGCGTCGCCTCGTGGCAGCGCGTCGTGGTCGGAATCTTCGAGGCGACGGTGCAGGTAATCGGTCAGGCTTGCGAACGTGCAGAAGACGCGCTGCCGATCCGCATGGACGTCGTGGACGCTACAGCGCACGGTATCGGGCGCCGCTCCCGCCTCACGCCAGAGTCGCACGACGAAGACACGGTCGACGCGACGGCTGGCCACGGGTCGTGCGTGCTCTTTAGCGCACGCGCGCCGATAGGCGCGCAACCACCGGGTCGGTGTGGAACGGCAGGCGCTCGTCCTTGGCGCCGTACGGCTTCGCGACGATCCGGTACGCAAACCCGATCGACGAACGGCCGCCGTGCGCTTCGCGTACGTCGAAGCCGGTCGGCTTGCGATTCGCGACGTAGAGGTTGCCGGAGTCTCCCTCCGGCGTCAGCAGAACGATGTATGGCTTGTGCAAGTCGACCGCATTCGCGAACGCGGGATCGAGCGCAACGTGCGCGCCGCCGCCACGGAGGCTACCCTCGCCCACATCGTCGAGCGTCGCTGCGGTGCTACGCGCTCCGTACGAGAGGACATGGCGCGTCTGCGAGCAGCCTGTCTTGCAGAGGCCGGCCGTGTACACGTTTCCCTCCAAGAAAAGGTTGCCCAAGTCGTCAAAAAATGCATAATCGCCGGTGAGGCCGACGAAGTAGGCGACCATCGCGCCGTAATCCGTCGCCGACTGCGCGTACAATGCCGGAGCGGCCCCGTTCGTGCTCGCACCGATGGCGGCGCCTTCGCCGGACCCGGTGTACACGCCGAGGACGCCGTACCCGTAGCCCGTGTTGGACCCATAGACGCCGTTGCCCAAGGCCGAGTTGATGCCGCCGATGCAGCCCGTCGTCTGGAGGTTGTTCGCGCACTTTTTCACGGCGTTCTGGTGCGCGATGCGCTGCGGGCTCACGCCCTCCGCATGCGCGACCGAGATGGCGCCGAGCGCCGCCACTGCGGCGGTCAAGGCGAGGCCCGAGATGAGACTGGCTTTCATAGTGAAGGCTCCTGTTCGGAACGCCGCGTTGTGAACGGCCGTCCCGTGGGGCGGCCTCGGCCCTCACTCTAGGGCGCCAACGTCCCAAGAGCGACCCAAGAGCGTCTCACGGCGGCTCGGGCCGCCTGGCTCAGAGGGACTGCGCGAGCTCGAGCGCGTGGTCCGGGTCCATCCGTTCGCCCTCGGCCGCGAGCGCACGCAGCTGCGCATCCCCGAGGGAGTCGCGGAGCGAGGCGCTCGCTCGATCCCACTCCGCTCGTTCGGTATGCCAGCGGAAGGCGCCGTGCGCGCGCAGGCGCGCGTCCACGAAGCCGAGTAGGCGGGCCGCGCGCGCACGATCCTCGCTTCGCTCGGACCGTCCGTCGGAGCGGAGCGCGGCGCCGGCCGCGAGGCCTTGGATCAGGCGCGTGGCGAGAAGCCCAAACGGCCGGTCGCGAATGAGGCGCAGCGCCTCCAGCGCAGCCTCCCGCGCTTCATCGTATCGATTCAGCGCGACGAGGTACGCCGACGCTTTGGCGAGCGAGAACGGAAGATTGCGGTGGCGAAGCCCACGCAGGGTCGAAATCATCTCTGCGGAGTGCTCGAGCGCCGCCGCAGCGTCGCCGCTCGCGAATGCATTCTCCGCCCGCGATTCTATGAGCGCGATCTGCGAAAAACTGCCGGCGATCGTCGAACGCGGCTGCTCCTGCGCAAAGGTTTGTGCAGCCTCGGTGATGAGCGCTCGATCCGCCGCGAGATCGCCGAGTGCGGCGCGGGCATGCCCGAGCGCAAGCAGCGCGAATGCGAGCGCCATCCCGTTCCCGATCTCCCGGCTCGTTGCGATCGCCTCTTCGATCAGCGCGGCACCTTCGGCTACTCGTCCGTGCAGGACCAACCCCGCGCCCGACAGATGGAGCGCTGTCGCGAGCGCACTACGATCGCCGGCGTTTCGGTAGATGGCCGCTGCACGTTGCGCCATGAGGGAGCTCTCTTCAAAGGCGTCCGCCTCGGTCAGCGCGGCCGCCTCCTTGATGAGGAGCCCCCCGGCGACTGCGGGCGGCGTCGTCGAATCGATCGCTTGGAGCGCGAGATGAAGCCAACGCCGCGGCTGCGAGTCCCAGTTCAGCCAGACCGGGCGCGTGAGGATCAACCGTTGGCCCAGCTCGACGTCGTGGCCGGCGCCGAACGACCATGCGAGCGCCGCGATCCAATTCGCTCGCTCGTGCTCTACCGCGGCAGCCCAGTCGGTGTCCGGCGACGGCGACCCCGCGCGTTCCAGCCGTTCCGCAAGCTCGAGATAGGCGACGGCGTGGCGCCGCGCGAGCACGTCCGCCTCGCCGCGCCGCGTCACGTTTTCAACGCCGTACTCACGGGACGCCTCGAGCAGGCGATAGCGCGTCACCGCCCGCGATTGGTCGACCGAGACGAGCGATTTGTCGACCAGCGACGAGAGCAGGTCCAGCATGTCGGTCCCGTCGATCCCCGCGTAGGCGCACACGGCGCGGGCGGTCTCCAGCGTGAAGCCGCCGACGAAAACGGAGAGCCGATCGAACAGCAGCTGCTCCGGCGCCGTGAGGAGATCGTAGCTCCAGTCGATCATTGCGCGCATCGTGCGCTGCCGCGGCAAGACTGCGCGATCGCCGCCGACGAGGATGCGGAGATGCCCGCCCACCATTCCGGCCAACTCCGTGACCGACAGGAACCTGACGCGGGCCGCCGCGAGTTCGATCGCCATCGGAATGCCGTCGAGCTGGCGGCAGAGTTCGGCGACGACCCCCGCGTTCTCGTCGGTCAACGCGAAGCCGCCGCCGACGGCGAGCGCTCGCGCCGCAAAGAGCGCAATGGCGTCGTAGCGCAGCCCGTCGGCCGCCGAGAGCGATTCGCCAGGCGCAGGAACGCTCAGCGAGGGCAGCCGGTACACGCTTTCGGCGACGAGGCCGAGGCTCTGCCGGCTCGTCGCGAGGATCCTGATCTGCGGCGCGTGGCGCAGGAGCGAGTGCGCGATGCGCGCCACGGCATCGACGAGGTGCTCGCAATTATCGAGCACGAGCAGGAGCGTTCGCCGTGCGAGGTATCGCTGCAACGTCTCCTCGTCTTCGGACCCCGGGCCGCGCACTCGCAGGGCTGCCGCGATCACGCCGGCGGTCAGCGACGGATCGTCGATCAGCGCGAGGTCGACGAACCAGACGCCGTCCTCGTATGCATCGAGGAGTTCGCCGGCCACGAGCAGCGCAGCCCGCGTTTTCCCGACGCCCCCGGCCCCGACGATCGTCACGATGCGCGACGCGGCGAGGCGGCGCTCGATCTCGGCGATCTCCGCGACGCGCCCCACGAACGACGAGAGGGGCGAGGGCACGTTGTGCGCAGCCGGCAGCCTCGGCAACGACATACCCTCGGCGATCGCGCGCCGGAGCGATGCCGTCTCGGGCATGGGGTCGGCGCCCATCTCCTCGCGCAGCCGCCGTTCGAACTCCGCAAACAGCCGCAGCGCACCCGCACGGTCGCCGCTCTCGTAGCGGACGATCATCAGCTCGCGCACGGCGACCTCGCGCCATGGGTCCGCGACCAGCAGGCGCTGCAGAAAGCCCGCGGCCACGTCCGTCTCGCGCCGGAGGCGTGCGTCGGTGGCCAATTCCCACAGCGCCTCGAGGTAGTGCAGGCGAAGGCGCTCGCGCGGCACGAGCAACCATTCTTCCTCTAGCGTTGTCAGCAGGTCGCTCGTATACAGCGCGACCGCCTGGGCGCGCGACTCGCGCCGTTCCATCAGCCGCTCGAACTCTGCGACGTCCACCACTGTCGGCGCGTCCGGATTCCACTGCACCCCGTCTGCGACCGCAATGAACCAGGGCTGCGGCGCGGGCGGCAACGCCTCGCGCAGGTGGTGCAGGTGCCGGCGCAGGTTCCCACGCGCCGCATCCTCGGTATCGTCGGGCCACAGCGCGAAGGCGAGTTCGTCCCGCGGTACCGGGCGCGACGCGTGCAACACGAGGTATGCCAACAGCGGCACGACCTTTGGCCGCACGTTGAAGCGGAACGGAGCGTCGCCGACCGAGAGTCTCGCGCTACCGAACAGCGTAACGCGAAGCAGGGCGGCTTCTTGGGTGGCCATCGATGCCCGGCGAAACGTTCGCCGCCGCGGCGTTCGCCCTTGCCCCTAGTCCGCGCTGCGTCGTTCGCGAGCGGACGCGCGCGCCAAGGTCGCCGCGCCGGTCGTCATCGGCACGGCGACCCGGCCGCGTTGACTAGGGAGATACCTCCCAGACGACTCCATAGCCGGACCCGCCGACTTGCGTCGTGCCGTAGATGTTCCCGTGCGCGTCGAACACCGGGTTGGCGAACACGTACTGCCCGTCGCTGCCGCCGGTGAAGTCGTGGAGCGACGTATAGGTCCAGACGCTGCCCGACCGCGTCAGCTCGAAGACCGAGCCGGAGCTGTAGGCGCCGTCGCAGTGCGTGGTGCCGAAGACGTCGCCGTTCGCGTCCACGAGCGGCGTCCGGAACGGTCCGGAGATGCCCCAACCGGGTACGCTGTAGACCACGTTGAACGCCCAGCCGCCGCTCGACGGGGTCAACGCGAAGATCGTGCCACCGCCGTTCGTTCCCCCGTCGGTCGCTGCACCATAGAGGTTGCCCGCCCCATCGAAGGTCAGGCCCGCATACGGTACGGATCCGTCGGCCGCCGCCGCAAAGCTGTGGAGGATGTTCTCCGTCCATCCCGATCCCGACGGCGTTACTTCGAAGACGGTCCCGTTGCCGGACGCACCGCCTGCGGACGTCGTGCCATAGAGGTTGCCTGCGCCGTCGAAGACGACTCCCGCGACCGGGTTCGTGCCGTCACCGATTCCGCCGAAGCTGTGCAGGATCGTTTCGGTCCAGCCGCCGTGCGACCGGGTCAGGCGAAACACGGTCCCGCCTCCGTACGCGCCTCCGTCGGTGGTCGTTCCGTAGATCCCGCCGTTCGCGTCGAAGGCCAGGTCGCCCGAGGATGGCTGGTATCCGTTGCCGCTGCCGACGAAGCGATAGAGCGATCGTTCCTTGCGCGGGTCGCGCTTCGAGCGACCCAGGTCGAACACCGTGCCACCGCCGCCGCCACCTTGCGATGCCGTCCCATACAGCCGGCCCTGCGGGCCTGGCATCACTCGAGCCGCCGGTGCCGCCCCATCGGTGCCCGACGCGAAGCTGTACAGCACTTCGAACGCGTAGCCGGAGCCGCGATGCTTCAGTTCGAATGCGGTTCCGTACCCGACGCCACCGTTCTCGGCCGTCCCGTACAGATTTCCCGAGCGATCGATCGTTAGGCCCGCGAGGGGATTCGCTCCATCGCTGCCACCGGTGAAGGTGTGTAAGACCGTGAAGGTCACAGCGTTCGCCGGCGCCGCCGACGCGAACGCGACGGCGATCGAGAGTGCGGCAGCCGCGGTCAATTTCCAGGCCATGGTTCCCATGTGCTGCGCTCCTGTGTGCAAGATTCGAAAGTCTCTACGGGATGCTCACAATCGACGCTATCATCAACGGGCCGCACTGGTTTCCCTGCGTGAATCGGGCCTCCAACGCACTATGTGACGCCGCACAAGCAGACGCGTCGGACCGCGGCGGACCGCGTGTCGGCGACACCGTCGAGCGGTGCGCAGCGGGCGGATGATCGGCCTGCGTCTTTGCGTCCTAGCGAGGCTGCGCCGGTGGCGCGAGTCGATCGGCGACGCCGGACGTTGCTTCGAGGCTCGGGAGGTAGCCCGGCGGCCGGCGGTGGTGCGTCGCGCGCTCGTACGCGGCGGCGAGGGCCAGCAGGCGATCCTCGGTCCACGCCGCTCCGATGAACGAAAGGCCGACTGGTAAGCCCGAGACATAGCCCATCGGCACGGTGACGTGCGGGTACCCCGCCACGGCAGGGAGCATAGATGTAGAGCCCGTGAGGTGATCCCCCGTGAGGACGTCGACGCGCGAGGCAGGGCCGTCGCTCGGTGCGATCAATGCGTCGAGCCGGTTCGTGCTGACGAGTGCATCGATGCCGTCCGCGCCGGCCTGACGCTTCGAGGTCTCGCGCGCTTTGACGTAGGCCGGATCCTCGAGGCCTTTCGTTGCCTCCGCCTGCTCGAAGAGATCTTGGTTGAAGAGGCTCAACTCGCGCGGATAGCCGAGATCGAATGCGATGACGTCGGCGAGCGTGCGCGTCATAACCGCGGACGGGGTCGACGCGAGGTATGCGTTGAGATCGACCTTCAACTCGGTCAGCAGGACGACGAGTTCCGCATCGCCGAGTGTGGGATCCGGTTTGTAGTCCTTCAGGTCCACGATCTCGGCGCCGTGCGCCCGTAGCACGGAGAGCGCCCCCTCGAAGAGCGCGTCGACGGCGGGCAATGCCCCGGTGGCGAACCGTAGCACACCGAGCCGCTTTCCCTGCAGCGACGCACCGGCAAGAGCGGCGACGTAATCGCGCTTGTGCTGGTCCGCTTCCCGTGTCGCCGGGTCCGCCGGATCGCTGCCGGCCATGGCCGTGAGCAGCGCCGCGACGTCGGCCACGGAGCGCCCCATCGCACCGGGCGTGTCCTGGCTGTGCGAGATCGGGACGACGTGCGTGCGCGAGACCAATCCAACGGTCGGTTTGATGCCGACGATCCCGTTCACGGACGACGGAGAGACGACGGAGCCGTCGGTCTCGGTTCCGACGCCGGCGGCGGCAAGGCTCGCAGCAACGGCGGCCGCCGTCCCCGACGATGAGCCGGACGGCGTGCGATCGAGGACGTACGGATTCTTCACGAGGCCCCCGATCGCCGACCAACCGCTGATCGAGTGCGTGGACCGTATGTTCGCCCATTCGGACAGATTCGTCTTGCCCAGGACGATCGCGCCCGCATCCGTCAGACGGCGCACCAGCGGTGCGTCGCGGTGGGTCACGTTCCGTGCCAACGCCAACGAGCCGGCGGTCGTCGCCGTGTCATCGTCGGACTCGATGTTGTCCTTGATCAGAATCGGAATGCCTTGCAACGGGCCGAGCACAGTTCCAGCCCGGCGGTCGGCATCGGACTTGCGCGCGTCCGCGAGGGCGTGCCGATTCAGCGCGATGACGCTGTGCAGCGCGGGCCCGGCGACATCGATCGAGCGGATGCGTGCGAGGTAGGCGCGCACGAGCTGCTCAGAGGTGACCGTGCCGGCGGCCAGATCGGCCTGCAGCTCCGCGACCGACTTCTCGTCAACCACGTAGGAAGCCGACCGCGCCGCCGCAGAGGTCGCGGCGGCGGCCACGGCGAGGGCGAACGCAAGTGTGAGGGCGTTGCGACATCCGACCTTCACGTATTCCCCTCCTCGCGAGCGCTCGAGCGGATTGCCGCCGCGCATGCGCGGGCGAGAGCAATTTCAAGCGGCACTCGCCCCGAGCAGCTTCGCGAGATTGTTCGCCGCAGCGGGCGCGCAGCGTTTGATGCGTCCGCGAGCGTCGATGACGAGCGGATCGTCGTGATGGAGCGCGAGCGCCCCGAGTGGATTGAGCCGCGTGGCCGTCGCCCAGCTCGCAAGCGCCGGAGGGCCCTCGCGGACCCGCGGATTTGTAAGGGCGGCCAGGAACGCCGACAGGTAATCCTTGTTTGCGTCCCAGTACGCGATGGGCGGACAGAGGCGATTTTTCTCTTCGTCGCTTGCTACCGTCGCCTCGACGACGCCGAGCGTGGCGAACTGGTAGCAAGCGAATCCCCACTGGAACGGCTGGACCGTCACCAGTTTCGGCTCGTAGATCGGGCGGATGGGACGTCGCGGCAGCCCTCTCGACGCGCAATGAACATGCACCGTCCCTTCGCTCGTCGGCACGGTGCCCTCATCCAGGACGATCTCATCGCGCTCGATCCGACGCACGTGGCCGAGCCGAACGACGTCTCCGATCAGACGGAGCAGCCTGAGCTCCGCCTGGCTGATCACCGCGCCGCGGCACATGGTCGCAGGCACGGCCGGATCGACGCGAAGGAAGTACTCCTCGTTTTCGAGCCGCGCAAACAGGTCCCGGATCGACGTCGCCCGCGCCATGGCCTCGAGCTGGATCGCGAGCCCGTTATAGGTTTGCGGCAGTAGTGAGTGCGGCTGTTGGAAGCGCCGGTTCGCCCACCATCCTTCGCGCGGCTTGATCCAGCGGATCGCCGAAGCGGGGACGCCCTGCTCGAGCAGCCAGACGCAGGCGTCCAAGGCAGTCTTGCCCGCTCCGATAATGACGAAGCCCTCGGGGCGCTCGCTCATGCGCGCTATCTGGCCTGCGGGCACGCAGCGAACCCCGTCGGCGACCTGGAATGGCGGTGCGCTGGTCGCGGGGACGGCGCCTTCGAGATAGCTGGTGTCGACGACCTTACGCCGCACGCGCGCCTTCCTAACCTGTCCCGCCAGCCGGGAGACAATGCGACCGTCCCCCAGATAATCACTGCTCGGGAAATAGCGCACGCGGCCGCTCGGCAGAAAGCGGCGATGCATCACGTTCGCGTAATACGCTCGAATCTCGTCGGCGCCGGCGGTCTCGTAGTAGCCGGCATTGGTCCCGACCACGTCGAGGGCGTCTTCGCCGAGCGGCACCGAACTGACGCCGTAAAAAGCGGACGGCTGATGGAGCCGCACGTAGGGATAGGCGTCGATCCAGTGTCCCCCGGGCGCGTGGCGACGGTCGACGATCGTGATCGTCGCGTCGCAGTGCTCGAGGAGTGCGTCGGTAAAACCCATCCCGGCGGCCCCAGCCCCGACCACGAGATAATCGGTTTCGAGTTCTTCGTCCATGTTCGTTCACGGCTCCCTGGGCGCCCGACTCGCTGATGAACAGACGATCTCGAACGACTCATAGGGGCGAGTTGCTGACAGGGTCAACCCGAGGTTTCTTGGGCGTCCGTTGCCCGTCCTCGAAGCCGTCGAGCGGAAACGACCGCGGGTCGCCTGTCACGAGGAAGCGACACGGTGCACTCGCTCGCGCACGGACATCTCGCACGCTGCTGCGCACGCGGCGCGCCTCAGGTCGAAACCATGCGCTCGACGGTTCTGTCGGCCGAAGAGGACGACGAGTTCTGCGTCGCCGAGCGTGGGATCGGGTTGTGGTCCTTGCTCCGCGATCTCCGCGCCATGCGCCCGCAGCGAGCCACCACGCAACTCGTCAAACATTGCAGCAGACAACCGTCTGGAGGGAGCGGCGGCGGCCCGTGCTCAAGAGACGCGGACACGCACGTACCGCGACGGGAGGACCTTTTGCGCGCCTTGATTCGGCGAAGCCTTCTCGCAGTGATGACCCCCATCGCCGCAGGATGCGGCACGCCGAGCGTCACGCCTCCAAGCGCTCCGACGGCGAGCCCCTCCAGCCACGTCATCAGCCACGTCGTGATCGTCGTCCAGGAGAACCGGAGCTTCGACAACATGTTTTCTGGCTTTCCTGGCACCGACGCACCGATATACGGCTACGCGGGGAAGACGAAAGTCGCCCTACGCAAGGTGGCCCTCGAAAGCCCGTACCAGGTGAACAACGATTGGAGCGATGCGATCGTCAGCTGGGATCGGGGAAAGATGGACGGGTTCAACGCCCAACAGCTCTCCGGGAGTGGGCCGCCACTGCTCGCGTACTCCTACGTTCCGCGTGCGGAGTCCGCGCCGTACTGGGCCATGGCAGCGCAGTACGTGCTTGCGGATCGCATGTTTCCGACGGAATTCGGGCCGAGCTTCACGGCGCATCTCAACCTGATCGGCGGCAACACAGAACTCGCACCGGGTCGTGCCGAGGTGGACGTCCCGACCGCACTCCCGTGGGGGTGCGATGCTCCGCCGAGCACGACGACGTCGACGATCGACACCGCGCGCGTCGAGGCGTACAATGGCCCGTTTCCGTGCTTCACGCAATTTCGAACCCTCGCCGACACCCTCGACGCCGCCGGCGTCTCGTGGAAGTACTATGCGCCGGCGGTCAACTCCGGGCTCGACGGCGATGCGTGGTCGGAGTTCGATGCCATCCGCTCGGTGCGTTTCGGCCCCGACTGGCGCAAGGTCGTTTCACCGGAGACGGCCGTGTTCGCGGACCTCAAGAACAACGCGCTCCCCAGCGTCTCCTGGGTGATTCCCGATCTCATGAACTCCGACCATCCGGGAACCGGCGGCAACACGGGACCGTCCTGGGTCGCATCCGTCGTCAACGCGATTGGCGCCAGCGCGTATTGGGATTCGAGCGCGATCGTCGTGCTGTGGGACGACTGGGGCGGGTGGTACGACGACGTACCGCCTCCGCAACTGGACTTTCGCGGGCTCGGCATTCGCGTGCCGTGCATCCTCATCTCGCCTTTCGCGCGGATCGCCCCGGGCGCGAAGGCCGGATACGTGTCGCATACGCAGTACGAGTTCGGCAGCGTACTTCGGTTCGTCGAGGACACGTTCGGTCTCCCGCAACTCGGCGCAGCGTCACTGGGGTACACCGACGCACGAGCGGCCACGCTCGGCGACAGCCTCGATCTGACCCAGAAGCCGCGCGCGTTCACGCACATCACCGCACCCTATTCGCAGGCATACTTTCGGAACGAGACGCCGTCTCTGCGGCCGCCGGACGATCGGTGAGCACGGCCGTGCGGGCGGCGATGCGACGAGTTGCCACGCTCGCCGAGCGATTGCGGCACGGGGCCTTTCATCCCAGACCGGCCCGAGCGCCGGACGATTCCGTCAATTCCGCGAAGCGAAAGCATTCGCGCCGGTGATCGTTGACGATGCCTGCCGCTTGCAGAAACGCCAGGACCGTCGTCGCGCCGACGAACGTGAACGCGCGCTTCTTGAGGTCTCGGCTGACGGCCACAGCGAGCGGCGTCGTGCCCGGCAGCTCGTCCGTCATCCGGTGGCCGCCGATGACCGGCGTACCGCCGACGAATGCCCAGATGTACGCATCGAACGAACCACACTCGCGCCGGACGCTCGCGAGTGCGCGCGCATTCGTGACCGTTGACACGATCTTCCCACGATGCCGCACGATGCCCGGGTCGTTCACCGCTGCCTCGATCGCGCCGTCGTCAAACGCCGCGACCACGGCCGGATCGAAGCCGTGAAAAACCCGCCGATATCCGTCTCGTTTGCGAAGGATGGTCTCCCAGCTGAGCCCTGCCTGCGCGCCCTCGAGCGTGAGCAGTTCGAAGAGCCGAGAATCCGCGTGCTCGGGCACCCCCCACTCGGTATCGTGATACGTTTTCTCCGGCTCGCGCGTCGCCCACGGGCAGCGGATTTCGTCCACCATCAGGTCGCGGCGCGACCGGTGCGCGACCGGAGCGAGGTGCTCGGACGCGCGCCGACGTGGCCGATCACCTCCGCCGCCGCGATGCTGCCCAAGCGTCCGCACTCCGCGAGCGCCGCGCCGCGTGTGAGCCCAAAAAGGAATCCCGCGGCATACAGGTCGCCGGCTCCGGTCGTGTCGACCACGCGTGCGACCGGCTCCGCGTTGACCTCGATCACCTCGTCCGCGCTGACGACGATCGAGCCATGCTCGCTGCGCGTGACGACCGCGACCTCGGTCGCACCACGCAGACGTTCCACGACGACATCAATGCGACTCGCCCCGAACAGCGCAAAGATCTCCAACTCGTTTGCAAAGAGCACGTCGACGTGATGATCGACGAGCTCGAGGAACGCGTCGCGATGGCGCTCCACGCAGAAGATATCCGACAGCGAGAGGCTCACCTTGCGTCCGGCCGCGTGCGCGATCTGCGAGGCGACCCGAAACGCTTCCTGCGCACGCGGCGGGTCGTAGAGGAAACCCTCCAGATGCGTGACCGCCGCTGCTTGGATGAGGGCGGCATCGACATCGGACGGCCCGAGGTTCACGCACGCACCGAGGTAGGTGTTCATGGTTCGCTGGGCGTCGGGAGTCACGACGATCAGGCATCGCGCCGTGCCGGGCCCGGTCGTCGCCGCGCGAGTCGGGAAGACCGTCCCCACCGCGGTGATATCGTGCCGGAAGACCTTGCCGAGGAGATCGTCCTTGACCTTACCGATGAAGCCCGTTCTGCCGCCGAACGAGGCAACGCCGGCAATCGTGTTTGCGGCCGAACCGCCGGACGATTCGGTCGCCGAGCCGATCAACTCGTAGAGCCGCTCCGCGCGGGCCTCGTCGATCAGCGACATCGTGCCCTTGACCATGCCCTGCCGCGCGACGAACTCGTCGTCGCCGTGAGCGATGACATCGACGATCGCGTTGCCGATTCCGACGACGTCGAGGCTGGAAGGCGCCGTGTCCATCGACGTTTTGCTTGAACGCGAGAATCGCCGTCGCCTGCGCGGCTCGGCCTGGGGCGGCGGCGCATCAGACGACCGTGGGTTCGTTCTGCAGCGCACGCTCGAGCGTCGAGCAGACCGGCAAGAACTCGTACAGCCCCGTCACGAACAGGATCCGCTCGGCCTGGCTGCGCGGCGCGACGACGATGTGCAAGCGCGGCCCGAGGCGCCTGTGAGCGCGTATCAGCACACCAAGCGCGCTGCTGTCGATGTAGCGACAGCCCGCGAGGTTAACGACGACACCTCGCGAGGCCGGCAACGCATCGAGCTCGGTCTCGAATTCCGCCGACGATGCGAAGTCGACTTCGTGGAAGACGTGCAGGACGTCCGCACTCGGGAAGCGGTCGCGAATGCGGACGAGCGGTGGATATTGCGGCGATCCGCGAACGGTGTGGGAGAGCATGCCTCAGCCTACGCCTTCACGCCGCGCGTTACAAGTTGGCGTCCGGGGGACCGTCGCGCGTGCCGGCGCGAACCCGTTCGTGCATGGAATCCGCCCCGTGATGCTCGTGCGGTTTGCGCCGGATTACGAACGTTTCGCGCACGCGCGCGCCGCGCCGAGCAGGGGCCCCTGAACCTCAGACAGCGGCGCACGCCGCAGCAGCAGCGTCGGGACTTCGTCGGCGAGGTGCGGGTTGCTCCCGTGGAACCAGGCTCGAGCGATCTCCGCGTCCTCACTCCCGGCGATCATGGTTGCCAATTGCAGCGCGAAGCGCAGGACGTGCGGGCGCTGTGGCTCCCGCTCCTCGAGCCATTGCGCGACGGCTCGCGTCTCTTTCGATGCGTGACACCTCAGATCACAGGCGAGAAGGCAGGGGAATTGCACGTAGGATACCACCCTGCAGCCCGGCTGAAACGGGGGCTGCTCGGCCGCTGCCCCGGCGCCTTCTCTCCGGCTCACCGGCGAGGCGTCGCTACGCGCCCCGGTATGGCTGCGTGCGCGCCGCCGCGTACGTCCTTGGGTGCTCCACCCCGACGGGCTCTGCGAGCGTCGCGCCGCCAAGACTCGACGCGCGGTGCGCGAACCTTTGGCCGATGGTCGCCCAGGATGGCCGCGAAGCGGGCTTGCCGCCCGCCATCGAGACGGGCGCACTGCACGCGCTGTTCGTGTACGATCTGGCCGACACGATCGACCTGAGCCGCCTGCAGAGCGTCGGCGGCGGCGGCGTCGCGCGCGCGCCGCTGGCACTTCGCCGGGAAACCTCGCCGGGTTCCCTGCAGTTTCCGATCCCGCCGGTGGCGGCACGTCTTCCGACGGTGGACATCGACGGCCGCGCGGCCAGCGTGCTGGCGAAGGTGTTCGACTATGGCGTGGTCGCGATTCGCCTCACGATCCCGTACGCGGGCGAATGGGCGGGGTTCGCGGAGATCGCTCGCTCGCTGCGAGCGACGGACGACGCCGCAAACGCAGCTCGCGGAGTCCTCGATCACCTTTTGCTCGACATCGCCGCCGCGCTGGATAAGGCGCACGAGCCCTTGGTCGAAGACTACTTCGCGTTCGAGGTCGGCGCGTTCGCGCAGACGCTGACGGCCGCCGTGCTCCTACAGCGCTTTGCCCCCGCGCTCGCTCAGCTGATGGCGGGCGAGGAGCGCTGGCTCGAACCCGATGCACGCGCGGAGCTGCTCCGCACGCGGTTTTCCTATTTCGAGGACGATTTGGTGGTCGTGCAATGGGACGGCGCCTTTATCTACGACCGGCCCGAGGCGGCGGCGGCAACGATGGATATCCTCGAGTTCGCCAACACGCAGCTCGTCGAGCTGCGGACGTACGACGGGCTGCTCGATGCGGAACTCGACGCGATCTACGCCGTCCAGACGCGGCGCACGTTCGGGCCGCTCGCCCGCAAAGCCGCGGTCGCGGCCGCCGACCGCCTCCGCTACCTCATCGTCGATGTACTCGAGCTGACGGACCGTTCGAGCAACGCACTGAAGATCACGGGCGACGCGTACTACGCACGGCTGTACCGCGCTGCCGCCACGCGGCTCGGCCTATCGGATTGGCAGCGCCAACTCGACTCCAAGATGAGCAGCGTCAACGAGATGTATCGCTTTTTCGCCGATCAGGCGCAGAACGCGCGAGCGGAGTTCCTCGAGCTGACCGTCGTCCTGCTGATCGCCGTCGAGATCGTCATCGGTCTGCTCTCGCTGCGGCACTAGACAGGCCGCTCCCCCGGCGAGGAGACGGTGCGCGCACGTCTGAAGGTGGTAGGCCCGCCGAGACGCGGGACGCTGCGCGCCGCGATTTGGCGCCGGAGAGGGTACGACGATGAGCGAGGACGGCCGGGACTTCGTCGCCGAGGAAGAGGCACGCACGCCGCTCGACAGTCGCGAGGCGGCCGCGATGGGCTCGCAGCGCCCGCGACCGCTGCACGGCATCAAGGACGAGGCGGAGACGATCTACGGCGAGGTCGACGGTCCGGAGACCGAGGACCAATACGACGCGCACCACGCGGGGCCCGACGAACACCTGTAGCGCCCGGGGACCGCGCCGGGCGCGTCGGCCGGAGGCCTATGCGCCCGGCGTGCTTGCCGCTTGCACCGGACGGCGCACCGCGACGTTCGCGAGCGCGAGCACGACGGCGATCGCGACGGTCACCCACACTCGCAGCGGGTCGCTCAGGGCAGAAAACCCGACCACCGCGTCGATCGAATAGGCACCGGGGCCGGCGAGGGCAAGCACGAGCGCGCCCGCGGCGTAGACGGCGTTGAGTTCGTAGCCGCCGTTTGCTTGCCAGAATCCCTTGGCTCCATGCACCGCGATGCCGGCGACGATCATCACCATGATCACGAGCGCCGGTCCGACGGGGCCCAGCAAGCCCAGCGCGGTCAGCACGCCGCCGCCGAACTCGGCGAGGCCGGCCGCCACCGCGAACGGAACGCCCGGGCGCCAACCGAGGTTGGCGAAGAATCCGCCGGTTCCGGTCGGTCCGTATCCGCCGAACCAACCGAACAACTTTTGCGCGCCGTGTCCCGCCATCGCCAGCCCGATGACCAAACGCGCGATCAACAACCCAAAAGCCATACTCACAAAACCTCTCCGCTTTCTTGCGCTACCCGAGCAACTTATGGTAGCCTACACACGAAGGATAGCCCGTAGCCTGGGCTTATGTCAAGTATGCAGGCAACGAAGAGTAGGCGACCGGCCGGAGGCCGTCTCGCCGGCGCACACGAGGCGGCGGCCCTGTGCCCCCGCTTTCATCACGCCGTAGAGCTGATCGGCAGGCGCTGGACCGGCGCGCTCGTGATGGTGCTGCTGGCCGGACGAACCCGCTTCAACGAGTTGCTGGCCGCGGTGCCCGGCCTCTCGGACCGCCTACTCACGCAGCGGCTGCGGGAACTCGAAGCGGAGGGCCTTGTGCGACGCGTCGTGTCCGCCGGGCCTCCCCTCAAGGTGGAGTACGAACTCTCGAAGAGCGGCCGGGCCCTCGAGCCGGCGTTGCAAGCGCTCGGCGAGTGGGCCGAACGGTACGTCGAGCGCGCGCCCGCAGATCTCCCCCGCCGGCGTTCGCGCTAGCGCAAGGGCCGTTACTCCGAAGGACGCTTGTCGGTCGGGTCGGGAATACCGAGGATGTCGACGACGATGTCGCCGTACTTCTTGCGCATCGCCGTCTCGAAATCCGACGTCAGCTCGTCCGTCGCCTGAAGGACTGCTTCACGACTGCGCACCGGGCGATTCGCGCGCCTGCTCTCCGCGATGATCTCCTTGGCGCGCGTGAGGATGACGGTCGGATCCATCGACTGTGCACGCTGCTCGTAGCGGCGTTGGTTTTCGGGACGAACGTCCAAATAGTACAGTTCCCACTTCGTCCGAAGATCGTGAATGACGGCCGCCGGTAGGAGCTGCGTCGCGGAGCCGTGCGAGCGTCCGGAACCCTCGGCACCGCCTCCGCCGCTCGCCCGCGGCGCGCGGGTGGCAGTCGGAGCGTCGAAATTGGGAAATATCCGAACGATATACGGAGGCTTCGATTTCTTCCAATTGCCGGGGCCGGGGCTTTGTACGATTTGCGCTAACCCAGAGCGTACCAATTGTAGGCGTACCTTCGCATCGGCGACGACACGGTAGCGCTCCAATTCGGATGCAATTGGTTGCGATGATTTCTTGAATGCACCCAGAGGCGGCGCCGGTAGATCGTCGACAAGCTTGAACAGTGCTTGCCGACCGGCACCGTTACTCCCGAGTCTTTTCTGCGTCAATCCATTCTCCAGAATATGGCGAGTGCAGCCCGTTTCGCCATAGCCCGGCTACTCTGAATGCTGTCGCTGTTTGCCTTTCCCGCGAACGATACCATTCGTCCTGCCGCGGGAACGGCGGTGGCGGGCCTCCGGCCCGCTCGCTCGGCAGCTTTGGGGAGCGAACGCGCGCCGGCACTGCACGGCGGTGGCTCGTTTGAACCCGTGTCACGTTTCCCTCGCCGCGCCGGCCAGGGGGGATTCGTGGTATCCTGCCAGCGCGCTCGAGCGGACCGCGCCGTGCACGCTCACGCCGTGGAGCGCCCGAACACCGCACGAAGGCGCGAATCGAACGGCAGGTCGATCAGCCCTTGCGCGTCGCCGGGCGCAAAGACGTCGACGAACGGAAGCGCCGCGCGCATGCCGCCTGCCGTCGGCGCATAGCGCTCGTGCGCCGCGAGCGGATTCAGCCACACGATGCCCGCCGTCCGCCGTCGAAGCTCGCGCATGGCCGCGCGCAACTGCTGCGGCTCGCCGACGTCGAGGCCGTCGCTGAACACGATCACGGCGGAGTCGCGCGAGAGCACGCGGTGGCCGTGATCCCGCACGAGGCTCCACAGCGACTCGCCGATCCGCGTGCCGCCGCCCCAGGCCTCGGCGACGCTGCCGAGCGTCAGCGCGCCGCCTGCCACGTTGCCGCGCAGCATCTTCGTGATGTCGTGCAGCGTGGTAGAGAACACGAAGACGTCGACGCGCCCCGAGCGCTTGGTCAGCGCCCAGGCGAACCGCAGCATCGGATCGCCGAGCGAGCCGATCGACCTGCTGCCGTCGATCACGACGACGACGCGGGGGTTGCGCTGTGGATGGCCGAGCCAACGCTGATCGAACGGTTCGCCTCCGGTTTGCAAACTGGCGCGGATCGTTCGCCGGAAGTCCATGCGCCGTCCCTTCGCCACGCGATGCCAACGGCGCGTACGCCCCAGACGCAAGCGCCGGAGGAGCGCGCCGGCGGCGTCGAGCGCTTGCGCCGCGTCGTCGAGGACGACCACCGGTACCTCGCCGCGCGCCGCGTGCCGGCTCGCGCGCGCCCGCAGTACGCCGCTCTCGACGGCCTCCGAAGCGTGCGTCTCGTCCGTTCGCACGCCCGAAGTCGCGTCGGAATCGCCGTCGTCACCGTCGCCCACGATGCGCTCGCGGGCCGCGTCCTTTGCCGCGGGGCGCGTGAGACGCGGCGTGTAGCGGTCCTGCGGCATGCCGCGCGGCGCCGCCGTGAAGAAGTCGTCGAATGCGCGATCGAACGCCGCAACCTCTTCGGCCTTCGCGCAGAAGACCAGCCGCAGTGCGTTGCGAACGCGCGTGCGCTCCGCGATCCCGACGGTCTCCAGCGCTCGCAGCGCGTCGATCGACTCGCCGGGACCGGCGCGGAAGCCGAGTTCCGCCCGCAGGTAGGCGCCGAAGGCGGCCACGTTCTCCTCGAGCGTCCCGCGCAAGACGGACCAGTCGCCGCTCACCGCGACTGCCGTCTGACCACCGTCCCGATACCGTAGTCGGCTTCATAGGGCGCGGGCGCGTCACCGTCGAGCGCCGCGAGGATGCGGCCGCGCTCCGCACGCACGGTCTGCCAGTCCTCGTGCGCCTTCACGATGCAGCTCATCGTCTGTTCGAGCGCCACCGGATCGAGCGCGTCCCGGTGCAGCGCGGCCAGCGCCATCGCCCAATCGATGCTCTCGGCGATGCCGGGCGTCTTGTTGAGCGGGAGTTCGCGCAGCGCCGCCATCACGAGCGCGATCTGCCGTGCGAGCCGTTCGCCGATTCCCGGGACACGCGCATGCAGGATCGCGATCTCTTGCTCGACGTTCGGGAAGTTCAACCAGAGATACAGGCAGCGCCGCCGCAGCGCGTCGGACAGTTCCCTGCTACGATTGCTCGTGACGATCACGTACGGCCGGTGCCGCGCGACGATCGTTCCGAACTCGGGGATCGTCACCTGAAACTCCCCGAGGAGCTCGAGCAGAAAGGCTTCGAATGCCTCGTCGGCCCGATCGACTTCGTCGATCAGGAGGACGGGACGGCGGTCCTGCGTGATAGCCGCCAGCAAGGGGCGCTTGAGCAGAAACTCCTCGCCGAAGATCTGGGCCTCGCGCTCTTCGAACGTCCCAGCGTCGCTCTCCGTGAGCCGGATCCGCAGAAGCTGCCGCGGATAGTTCCACTCGTACAGTGCGCTCGCCGCGTCCAACCCTTCGTAGCACTGCAACCGGATCAATCGCGTGTCGAGAATATCGGCGAGGACCTTCGCGCTCTCCGTCTTCCCGACCCCGGCGGGTCCCTCGATCAGCAGGGGCCGGTCGAGCGCCATGACGAGTTGCACCGCCGTCACGAACTGCTCGTTCGTCACGTAGCCGCGGCGGCGAAACTCCTGCTCGATGCGCCCCGGATCGGTCACGCGGACGAGGCCGCGTACGCCGCGGGCTCGCGAAGGAACGCCGCCCGGCAGCCCGGCCCGCAGAAGTAATATGTTTCACCCTGGTGCTCGGCCGTGCGCCTGCTCGCGCCAGGGTCGACGTCCATCTTGCAGACCGGGTCGACGGCGGTCGCGCCGGGACGCTCGACCTCCACGGCCGGCTGCATCCGCGCGGACGCCTGGCGCTCGATCTGATGCGCGATGATCTCGGCGAGGATCGATACGGCGACCTCTCCGGGCTCCTTGGCACCGATGTCGATGCCGACGGGCGTCCGCACGAGCGAGGTCTCTGCGAGGGAGAAACCGCCGACGTCGTGCAGAGCGGCCAGCACGGCCGCGCCGCGTGCGCGACTCGCCAGGAGGCCGATGAATTCGGCGCCCGAGCGCAGCACGGCCGCGAGCGCCTCGTCGTCGTAGTGGCCCTGCGATGCGACGACGACCATCATGCGCGAACGCGATGCGGGTGTCATGCCGTCCACGAACGCAGGCAGGTCGCCGAGGGGCAGGACCAGCGTCGCACCGTCCGCGACGTCGCGCATCTCGTCCTCTTCGACGACCCGCACGACGCGGTAATCGAGCGGCTGCCCGAGCCTGCCGAGGGTCGCGGCGACCGGAGTGCTCCCAACGACCATCAGCGTGGGCCTGGGCAGGTGCGGCTCGATGTAGATGTCCGCTGCCCCCTCGCTAACGCAGCCCATGGGAAGCACGACATCGCCGTCGGCTTCCTCGGCCGGCGCGCTCGCCGGGCGGATCTTCACGAGCCGCGCACGGCCCGTGCGCAGCGCCTCCAGCGCGTGGCGGCGCACGATCTCGCGGGAGCACGCGCCGCCGACGAAGCCTTCCATCCGTCCGTCGGGGTACACGAACGCCCGATCGCCGACGTGCGACGACACGGGGGCGCGGCGCGAGACGACCGTCGCACTCGCGACCGCCGCGCCGGCCTCCTCGGCCTCGCGCACGCGCCCCCAGAAGCCGTTCACGTCATGTCCCGTGAATCGCCCGCCAGACCTTGTCGCGCGTCAGCGGCATGTCGATGTGCCGAACGCCGAGCGGCGAGAGCGCGTCGACGACCGCGTTGACGAACGCCGCCGGCGACCCCACGTTCGGGCTCTCGCCGACCCCCTTTGCGCCGATCGGATGGTGCGGCGACGGCGTCACCGTCTTGTCCGTATCCCAGTGCGGCGTCTCGAGCGACGTCGGGACGAGGTAGTCGGTGAAGTTCGTGTTCAAGTTGTTGCCGTCGGCGTCGTATTGTATCTCCTGCATAAACGCGATCGCAAAGCCTTCGGTGAGGCCGCCGTGGATCTGTCCTTCGACGATCATCGGATTGATGATCGTGCCGCAGTCGTCGACCGCGAGGAACGTGCGCACGGCAACGCTGCCGGTGTCGCGGTCGATGTCGACGACGGCGATGTAGGCGCCGTGCGGGAACGTCATGTTCGGCGGATCGTAGTAGTACGTCGCCTCGAGGCCCGGCTCGTTGTCGCCCGGGTTCGTGTATGCCGCGAATGCGACGTCCTTCATCGTGACCGTTTTACCCGGGACGCCCTTGGCCGCAAACACCTGGTCCTGCCACTCCACGTCATCGGGCGACACCTCGAGCAGGTGGGCGGCAATCTTCCTGGCCTTCTCGCGAATGCGCCGGGCCGCCATCGAGATCGCAGCGCCCGCGGTCGGCGTCGAGCGGCTCGCGTAGGTGCCGAGCCCGTAGGGCGCCGTGTCGGTGTCGCCCTCTTCCACCATGATGTTCTGCGGGTCGAGGCCGAGCTCGTCGCCGACGATCTGCGCCCACGTCGTCTCGTGGCCCTGGCCCTGGCTCTTCGTCCCGGCGCGCACGAAGCCGGCACCGGTCGGGTGGATGCGGATCTCCGCGGAGTCGAACATCTTGATGCCCAGGATGTCGAAGTGCTTGCCCGGTCCGGCGCCGACCACTTCCGTGAACGTCGAGATGCCGATCCCCATCAGCTCGCCCCGCGCGCGCTTCTCCGCTTGCTCTGCGAGCAGCTGCTTGTAGCCGATGTTCTCGAGTGCGAGGTCGAGCGTCTTCTGGTAGTCGCCGGAATCGTAGGTGAAGCCAAGCGCCGAGTTGTACGGGAACTGCTCTTTGCGCACGAAGTTCTTCGAGCGCAGCTCGGCCGGGTCGATCCCCAGCTCGTCCGCGAGGATGTCCATGCCGCGCTCGATCGCGAAGCTGGCCTCGGTGACGCGGAACGAGCAGCGGTAGGCGATGCCGCCCGGTGCCTTGTTCGTGAAGTAGGCATCTGTTTGCGCGAAGGCGACCGGGAAGGTATACGACCCGGTGACGATTCCCATCATGCCCGACGGATACTTCGTCGGGTCGGCCGCCGCGTCGAACGCGCCGTGATCCGCAGTCGTCGACACCTTGAGCGCGGTCACCGTCCCGTCTTTCGTCGCGCCGATCTCGACGTCCATGTGGTAGTCGCGCGCGAAGCCGGTCGTCGTGAGGTTTTCCGTCCGCGTTTCGATCCACTTCACGGGGCGCCCCAACTTGAGCGCCCCGACGATCGCGCACACGTATCCGGGATACACGGGGACCTTGTTTCCGAAACCGCCGCCGATGTCAGGGGCCATCACGTGGATCTTGTCCTCGGGAATGCCCGTCACGAGCGCCAGCGCGGTACGATAGACATGCGGCGCCTGCGAGGTCACATGGAATTGCAGGCGTCCCATCGCATCGAAGTGCGCGACGCAACCGCAGGGCTCGAGCGGCGCCGGGTGGCAGCGCTGGAACCACATTCGCTCCTTGACCACGGTATCGCTCGCGGCGAGAGCGCGCTCGGTCGCGTCCTTCTCGCCGACCTCCCAGTGGTAGATGTGGTTAGTTTTCTGCTCGCGGTCGGGCCGCAGCAGCGTCTCGTCCTTGGCCGACTCGAATGGGCTCGTGACGGCGTGCAGCGGTTCGTATTCAACCTGAACCGCCTCGGCGCCGTCCGCGGCGGCCGCGCGCGTCTCGGCGTACACCGCCGCAACCTCTTGATACTGGAACATCGCGGTACCGACCGCCAGCACCATCTGCTTGTCGAAGCCGTGAAACGTCGGGAGCCAGCCCAGGCCGGCGGCGACGAGGTCCGCGCCCGTGATGACGGCCTTCACGCCCGGTATCTTGAGGGCCTCGGACGCATCGATGTTCCTGATCGTCGCGTGCGGGTACGGGCTATGCACGATCGCCATGTGCAGCATGCCCGGAAGGAACACGTCGTCGATGTAGTTGCCCTTGCCCTGGATGAAGCGCGGGTCTTCCTTGCGCTTCATGCTCGCGCCGATCGGACGCTGGACGGCGGTGTCGCTCATGCCGGGACCTCCTCTTGCGCGGGCGAGGCCGCCAACGTCTCGGCGGCCTGCTGCACCGCCTTCACGATGTTCTGATAGCCGGTACAGCGGCACAGGTTCCCGGAGAGGAACTCCCGGATCTGCTGCTCGCTCGGGTGCGGATACTGCTGCAGCATCGTGTAAATCGTCATCATCATCCCGGGCGTGCAGTAGCCGCACTGCAGGCCGTGCTGATCCCAGAACGCCTGCTGGATCGGATGCAGCACGCCGCCCTTCGCAAGGCCCTCGACCGTCGTTACCTCGTGACCGTCCGCCGATACGGCGAACATCGTGCACGATTTGACCGGGACGTCGCCGTCCAGGGCGACGACGCAGCATCCGCAGCTCGAGCTGTCGCAGCCGACGTGCGTGCCCGTCAGCCCGCAGTCCTCGCGCAGGAAATACGCGAGCAGCGTTCGAGGCTCGACGTCGCGCTCGTAGACCTGACCGTTGACGGTGACCGAGATCTTCATGCGCGTGCCCCCTCCAGGCGCGCGAGCGCCCTGTGCAACGCGCGCGCGACCAGCACGCGCGCCATGTCCTTCTTGTACGCGACCGACCCGCGCAGGTCGCCGACGGGATCCGCAAGCGCACTCGCCTCCGCAGCGGCCGACGCGATGACGTCGTCCGTGAGGCGCTGCCCGACAAGCGTCGCCTCGGCCTTCGCGACACGCAGGGCAGTGGTACCGACCGCGCCGATCGCGACGCCCGCGCTCGTGCAGACGCCGTCGTCGCCGAGCGAGACCGCAACGGCCGCGCAGGCCGTGGCAAAGTCGCCGACCTTGCGCTCCAGCTTCTCGTACGCGCCGGCGGTCCGCGGCCCGGGAATAGGAAACTTCGCTTCGATCGCCATTTCGCCGTCCTGCACGGCGGTCGTGAAGGCGTCCACGATGAACTCATCGATGTCGACGGTGCGCTCCCCGGATGCGCCGCGCACGACGACCTGCGCGCGCGATGCGAGCGCGGCCGTGGCCCAGTCACCGGCGGGGTCGTTATGGCAGAGCGAGCCGACGATCGTTCCCATGTGGCGAACGACGGGATCCGCGACGACCGACGAGCAGTCCGCGAGCAGCGAATACTTCGCCAAGAGCGGCGAGCGCTCGAGCGTCGCGTCGCGCACCATCGCGCCCACATGGAGAAAGCCCCCGTCCTCCCGCAGGTAGGCAAGGGCCCCGACGCCGCCGATGTCGACCAACACGGCCGGCTGCGCGAGCCGAAAGCGCATGGCTGGGATGAGGCTCTGGCCGCCCGCCAGCACGCGGGCATCGGAGCCGTGCGCCGCGAGCGCAGCGAGCGCCTCCTCGGGCGTGGCCGCCCGGACATACTCGAAGCCGGCTGGTAGCACGCGCACCGTCCTTCCGAAGGAATGTTCTTGCAACTGGTGATGCAGGCAGAGACCTATGACGCGGCGGCGGGGTTGTCCTCGGTACGCGGCGCGGGCCGGAACTCTCGTTGACGCGGAATGCCGCTTTCCGGGCGCGGACGGTTCGAGTCGCCGGCGAGCGACGCGGATGGTTCGCGCCGCCGGCGAGCCGGCGCCGCAGTGGAACGAACCGCGCCCTACCGAACGACCTGCCAGTCGACGATCGCGTAGCGCTGCCCGGTCGAGGTGACCGTGAGCGCGCCGTCCCCGAAGGCGTCGACGCCGAAGGACGCGATCGTCGTCCCGGCCTGGACGATCGTGCCCGTGATGAAGGTCTGACTCGTGAACGGTTGCCCCGCATTGGTCGCGACGTTCAGCGCCGCGCCTCCGGGCAGCGTCGCGTTCGCAATCGAGAGCGACCGCAGAAACCCCAGGTCGAACGTCGCGGTGGCAGGAATCGAGAAGGCGCCGACGTCCGAACCGCCGGATAGCGTGAACATCGGCGTCGCGATCGGACACGCCGTGTTCTGCGTGCCGGTCACGATTGCAAGCGCGCCGGGCGCTGCGGCGTCGACGCTGCCCGTTCGCGTGGCGCTCCACGTCTGCGAGCCGTCCGCATTTTGCGTTCGCGTCCCTCCAGACGAGACGCCACCTTGATAGCCGTACACTTCGCGCGCCGCCGTGAGGCCCGCGACGTTGAATCCGGCGGAGTCGCCGCAGAAGCTCGCCGTTGAATCCGACGTCGCGAGCATCACGATCTCGTGCGCGGACTGGGCCGTCGTCGCGCCGGCGATCGCGAGCTCGCTCGTATCGTACGCGTCGAAACCCGCTGCCGTCACGGGATAGCCGAGGCGCCCGAACGTCGCGTTCTCGTAGGACACGGTCGTGGTTCGCACGGCGGTCGGCGTGCCGTTCCCCGGCGCGTAGAGCGACGCGACCCGGCTGACGTTTTCGGACGACGGCCCGGTCGGCGCGTAGATGCGCACGACGTCGCGGGCGACCTGCGTGCACGCCGCGTCGTAGTACCAGAGCGCCTCCGTCGAATTCGGGTCGCCGTGGCGGTCGGGAACGTAGAACGCCACGCGATCCTCGCACTGGCCGATCTGGATCGGTGCGCCGCCCCCGGTCCGCGCCCCCGCCACGTTCTGCTCGCTCGACTCGTCGTACGCGCTGTAGCTGCCGACCGCGCTGCCGAGTGCGTCCGCGATCGAAATGGCCGTTGCGCCCGGTGACTGTGCCGTTCCGGACGGCATCGAGGCCGGCGTCGTCCCGGAGCTTCCGCCACCGCTGCAGCCCACGAGTACGCTCGCCGCGAGCACGCACGCCACGCCGACGTGCGCCGTTCGCGCGAGCCTGAAGGTTCGAGTACGCTGCACGTTGTCCATGTTCTCACTCACCATATCGGATCGAACCAGGGCGCGGATGAATCCGCAGTGAGACGTGGGGCGTGCAGCGGCGAAAGTGACGCGTCGCACGCCGCCTTTGCGTCGCGTGCGCGGCGGTGCGCTACGTGCAGGTCAGGCTGAGGCCACAGCTCGCGTCGCCCGCGCACGCAACCAGTTCGGACAGCGCGATCAGCCCCACGACGAGCCCGACGAAGCGCACGAGACGCGACCAATCGAATCCTGCGAGCGCACGGCGCCGGGCGGCGACGACGGCGCTCGCGATGAGGCCGGCAGCACCCACGCCGAGGACGTAGACGGGAAGCCGTGCGGTCATCCAGCGCAGGAGGAACGCGAGTTCACATACCTGTGGACCCGCGGGGATGGGGCTGTTCCCACGGCAGATCCAGCCGCGCAGCGAGGCCTGCGCGCGTCCGTACTCGACGGCGACGTCGACGATCGCAGCAAGCGCCAAGACGATCGCGCCGTCGCGGATCAGGAGCCGGGGACGTAGGTCGGCGGAATCCATAGCGACGGGCGACCGTTTAATGCACGGCGCGAGGGCGCTCCGCCACTGCCGGGGCGGCGGCCGACATCGCGTTCATCGTCAACAGCTCGTAGGCGGCGACGATGTCGCCGTCCTGATTCGTCACCTCGACGTCCCAGCGCACCTCGCCGTATTCGGGCCGGCGCGGGGTTTTCTGTTTTGCGGTGAGCCGCACGCGGATGGCGTCGCCGGGAACGACCGGCTTGAGGAAGCGCAGGTTCTCCAACCCGTAGTTCGCGAGCACGGGGCCGGGCGCCGGATCGACGAACAGACCGGCGGCAAACGACAGGATCAGGTATCCGTGTGCGACGCGGCCGGGGAAGAAGGGATTGGCCTTCGCCGCCGCGTCGTCCATGTGAGCGTAGAACGTATCGCCCGTAAAGTGCGCGAAGTGCTCGATGTCCTCGCTCGCGATCGTCCGCGCCTCCGTGTGGATCGTCTCGCCGATGACGAGCTCGTCGAACGTGCGCGTGAACGGATGTACTCCCTCGACGACCTCCGGCGCGCCACGCGTCCACGTCTTCGTGACGCTGGTCATGCGGCGCGGCGAGCCTTGCAGCGCCGTCCGCTGCAGGTAATGGAAGACGCCGCGCAAGCCGCCCAGCTCTTCGCCGCCACCTGCGCGACCGGGGCCACCGTGCACGAGCGGTGGCAGCGGCGAGCCATGGCCCGTCGACTCCCGCGCACAGTCCCGATCGATCGCCACGATGCGCCCGTGGAACGAGGCCATGCCGAGCACCAGCGCGTCTGCGATCGCGTCGTCGTAGGAATACACCGATGCGACCAGGCTGCCGCGGCCGCGCTGTGCCAGGTCGATGGCCTCATCGACGTCGGAGTACGCGACGAGGGTCGCCACGGGTCCGAACGCCTCGACCTCGTGCACCTTGGTCGCGCGCGAGGGCGCATCGCAACGCAGCAGTAGCGGCGAGAGGAACGCGCCGGCTTCCGCGTCTGCGCCGATCGCCTCGCAGTGGAGCGGATCGCCGAACGCGAGCGTCGCCTCCGTCGCAAGTTCCGCCACCTTCGCGCGCACGTCGCCGCGTTGGGCCTGGCTCGCGAGCGCGCCCATTCCCACCGCCTCTAAGCGCGGATCGCCGACCACCACGGTGCGGAGACGCTCGACGAGTGCCGCCTGCGCCGTGTCGATCAGCGTTGCGGGCACGAGGGCACGGCGGATCGCCGTACACTTTTGTCCGGCCTTGACGGTCATCTCGCGGACGACCTCGTTCGCGAACAATTCGAATTCCGGAGTGCCGGGGACGGCATCGGGCCCAAGCACCGCAGCGTTGAGCGAGTCGCGTTCGGCGATGAATCGCACGGAGTTCGCGCCGATCGTGGGATGGTTGCGCAGCGCGAGCGACGTCGCGAGCGAACCGGTGAACGAGACGACGTCCTGCCCGTCCAAGTGGTCGAGCAGGTCGTGGACTCCGCCGACGATCAGTTGCACGCTGCCCGGTGGCAGGATTCCCGCTTCGACGATCATGCGGAACGTTGCGTGCGCGACGTTCGCCGTCGAGGTCGCAGGCTTGGTGATGACGGGGACGCCAGCCAACAGCGCGGGTGCGAGTTTCTCGAGCATGCCCCAGCACGGAAAATTGAACGCGTTGATGTGGACCGCGACGCCCTGGAGCGGCGTCAGGACGTGCCGCGCGACGAACGTACCGCGCTTCGAGATCGGCTCGAGCGCACCGTCCAGCACGAAGTGCTCTGCGGGGAGGTCGCGGCGGCCGCGCGATGCGTACGAGAACAGCGTCCCGATGCCGCCGTCCACGTCGAAGAAGGCGTCCGGGCGCGTCGCGCCCGTGTCGAACGAGAGCTCGTACAGGGCGTCCTTTCGCTCCTGCAGATGACCTGCGAGCGCGCGTAGCATGTCGGCCCGCTCGCGAAACGTGAGACGGCGCAGGTTGGCGCCCCCCACCGAGCGCGCGTGACGCACCATCGCACGGACATCGAGGCCGGCGCTCGATACGAGGCCGATGACGCGACCGTCGACGGCGCTGCATACCTCCGCGAAGCCGTCGCTCGCAGCGGTCCAGCGGTCCAGCGCATAGCAAGCCAGCTTCATCGCGACGACCTTGGGCGAGGGCGTCCGGCGCGCCTGCCCCCTGCAGGACGCCGGAGCGCACCTCGCGAGTGTACGCCTTCCCTTGCTGCGCTTTCCTTACGAAGCGCGCCGCTGTGTGGCGCGCGCCGACCGAACGTACGTCGCGGTCGGAGTACAGGTGGGTTCGTGGCGAACGGCGTGCTGGTCGCACAGGCGGTGCCCGCACGGCCGCACCGAACCCGGTCTGCGGCACCAACGAGAGAGTGGGCCGTAGTTCGGGTAGAGGACGTGGTCGCAACCGTCCTGCAGCGCTCGCCCTGCCACGATCCTCATGCTCCGTGTACGCAAGAAAGTTGCGAGCGGATCACCGGGCATGGCAAGGTTCGCTCCACCGCGAAGCGCGCGCCGGTGCAAGTCCCCGTCATCGACGTCTCCGGGCTGCGCGCACGCGGACCAAGTCGCGAGGCATGCGCACGCCTTATCGACTCCGCATGCCGCGACGTGGGATTCTTTGCGATCGTCGGGCACGGCGTCCACGAGGACCTGCAGCGACGGCTCGAACGCGGGGCACGCGACTTCTTTGCTCGCGCAAGCGCCGAGAAGATGCGCATTTCGATGGAGCGCGGCGGTGCCGCGTGGCGCGGCTACTTTCCGGTCGGCGCGGAGTTGACGTCGGGAATCCCCGACCGCAAAGAGGGTCTGTATTTCGGCGAGGAGCTTGCCGACGACGACGAGCGCGTCGTCGCGCGCACGCCGTTGCACGGCAAGAACCTCTTTCCGGACGGTGACGCGGATTTTCGGGACGCTGTACTCTCGTACATGGAGTCGATGACGAGCCTCGGCAGGACGCTCCTCGAAGGGATCGCGCTCGGCCTCGGTCTCTCGTCGTCGGCGTTTGCGGACCGGTTGACGGCACGCCCCTTGACGCTGTTTCGCATCTTCAACTATCCGGCCGGCGGCACGACCGAGGACCAGTGGGGCGTCGGCGAACACACCGATTACGGTCTCCTGACGATCCTGGCGCAGGACGGCGCGGGCGGGTTGCAGGTCCGCACCGGCCGCGCGTGGGTCGACGTGCCTGCGCTCGCAGGCACCCTCGTGTGCAACATCGGCGACATGCTCGAGCGGCTCACGCGTGGGCGCTACCGCTCCACGCCGCATCGCGTTCGCAACACCTCCGGCCGCGACCGCCTCTCCTTTCCCTTCTTCTTCGATCCCGGCTTCGACGCCGTGCCCGCGCCGCTGGACCTCGCGGCGGCCGACGGCGCCGAAGTGACATACGACCGCCGATGGGATGGGGAAAGCGTGCACGACCTCACAGTGCGGACGTACGGCGAGTACGTCATGCGGAAGGTCGGTCGGGTCTTTCCCGCGCTTCGGGCGACCATCGAGCCCGAAGCCCCATGCCTACGAGAGCGAGGCAACCCTACTTGGGACTAGCGGTGACCGGCATCATAGTTTCGCTTGACAGGACCCGATTCCCAGGCCTATCGTAGCCAGTACGTCGCGTCTAACAACGCAAACCGCACTGCGCCGCGCGGTAGAAGAGCTTCGTACCTGGGCGTTCCTTTTCGGAACATTTCGCTAGCCAACGGAAGCCATGATTAGGTCGAACCGCGTCTCCGCCATGCGCGCACGGCTAATGCTGAGCGCATTGTTGTCTACGGTTCTCATCGCTTCGTCTACGGGGTGCGATCAGTCGTTCCGCCCAGCCGGCCGGGAAGTCCCAGGACCAGCCGGATCGATCGCAGCAGCCCCGTTATCGGGCGGGCGCATCGCCATACTCGCCGGCTCCCCGGAAGCGAAGGGCGTCTTCCTCATCGACGAGACGACCGGGACCGTCCTGCGAAGCTTCGGCGTAACCAAGGAAGCCACGGGCATTGCTGCAGAGACGCCCGATGGACCGATCCTCCTCTCCATCGGTGCTCAGCGCGACGGCCGTTCCATCGGGGCGGTCGAACAATGGGGACTCGAAGGCACGAAGGATCGGGTCGTTCCGCTCCCGAGCGAGGCGCTGGGGATCACCCGAATCCAGGGTGGCGCCGCCTACGCGCTGCTGAACGGCTCGAACGAGGCGCGAGCCGCAATTCCGATTGCGGTCCCAGCGCTACGCGTCGGTCGCGCCGTCCCGCTCGACCTCGGGGCCCATTCGCTCGAGCTGTGCGCGTCCGACGCCGGCGACTTTCTCCTGTACACCGATGGGGCACGCGGCTTCGTCGTCATCCGTGACGTGCATACCGGCGGCGTGGCGCACAGCGAATCCGTCGCAGACGGAGCTACGTGCGTGCGTGCGAACAACCGAGCCTATGCCGTCGTCGGCGGGCTTCTGGACCGTCGCATCTCCATCATGCAGCTCCCGACCATGGTGGAGATCGGCTCGATTCCCGCTTCGCGCGACGCGCTCGCGCTCTACGAGAACGACGCCAGCAGACTGGTCGCGCTGAACGCGACCCGACGGGTGTCCACGATCGAGACCTTCGACCAACCCTGGGGCGAGCAGGGAGCGAGCACCGTCGCCGTCGCGCGCTAGGAGCGCGGCCCAGGAACTCGCGCCCGGAGCGGCCCAGGAGTTCGCGTTCGGAGCGGCCCAGGAGCCAAAGAGAGGGTCGCGCGACGGCGGCGAAACCGCCGGGCGTGCTTCGTTCGATCGCGTTCGTCCTGGGTGCCGCCGGCCTCGCCGTCGCGGGTGCCGTCGCCGCGGCCAGCGACGCGCCGGCTCCCGCGGCGCTCACGGTGCCGGCGGGCTTCGAGATCACCCGGATCGCTCGGGTCGGAGGCGCGCGCGAGCTTGCCGCCGCGCCGAACGGCGACCTCCTCGTCGGCACCCTCGGCAACGACGTGATGATCGTACCGTCGGCAGACGGGACCCCGGGGACGCCGAGCGTGTTCGCGCACCTCGACGACTCGCCGGCCGCCGGCGTTGCGCTCGGCGACGGGACCCTGTTCATCGGGACGCAGTTCGGCGTGTGGCGCGTGCCGTACGCCGCGGCAGACGCCCGGGCACGCGCGGCTCCGCTGCGAATTGCGCGCGTCCGCGGGAGCGGCGCATCGCGCGACCACGTGACGACGAGCGTCGCGTTCTCGCGCGGTACGCTCTTCGTCGGCGTCGGCTCGTCGTGCAACGCGTGCGACCCGGATCTCGACGACACGCGGGCCACGGTGCAGCAGGTGCAGCCCGACGGTAGCGGTCTACGCGCCAAGGCGATCCACATTCGGAACCCGATCGCGCTCGCCGTCGACGATGCGACCGGCGTCGTGTGGGCCGGCGTCGCGGGCCAAGACGAACTCGAGCACGGTCATCCATACGAGATCTTCGACCCCGTCACGTCCCACGAGGGAACCGTCGAGTACGGCTGGCCCGCCTGTTACGAAAACCACCGCGCGGCGCGCGCAGGGACCGACTGCTCGAAGCAGACCGTCGCGCGGGTCGTCCTCCCCGCCTACGACACGCCGATCGGTGCGGCGATCTATCCGCTGCACGAGCGCGGTGCCTTCGCGTTTCCGCAATCGTATGCGGGGGGCGCCTTCGTCGCGCTCCACGGCTCGTGGCACGTTCCTCCCGTGCCTCCGCGCGTGGCGTTCGTCCCCTTGCACGGCGACGAGCCGGCCACACCGGTCGACTGGAACGACCCCACGACCCAGTGGCGCGAGTTCATCACGGGTTTCCAGTTACCGGACGGGGAACGCGTGGGCCGCCCCACCGGCGTCGCGGTGGGCCCGGATGGCAGCCTCTTCATCGCGGACGACGAGGCCGGTGCGATCTACCGCGTGCGCCCGCGACGATAGCCGGAAGAAGGGCATCCATGGAGAAGCTGACCTACGGATCGTATCTGAAGATCGACGAGTTGCTCGCGTTGCAACAGCCCCTCAGCGATCCGCCGCGGCACGACGAGCTGCTGTTCATCGTGATCCATCAGGTGTACGAGCTCTGGTTCAAGCAGATGCTGCACGAGATCGATGCAGCGATCCGCCACCTGGACGGCGACGATTTGCTGCGGGCGGGGAAGAACTTCCGGCGCATCGATGCGATCCAGCGGCTCATCGAAACCCAGGTCGACGTGCTCGAGACGATGACTCCCCAGGAGTTCAACGCTTTTCGGGAAGGCCTCAATCCGGCCAGCGGCTTCCAGTCGGCCCAGTTCCGTGAGATCGAGTTTCTCTGCGGCGCGCAGAAGACCGCGTACCTGCGCTTCCTCGAGCCGACCGCCGCAGAGCGCGTGCGCCTCGAAGAGCGGCTCGCGCGTCCGACGCTGTACGACGCGCTCAAGGGCGTGCTCGGGCGGCGCGGCTTCGCCGTCTCGCCTCCGGAGGCGCTGGTGCAAACGTTCAGGACGATCTACGAACGCGACGAAGAATTCTACGACTTGTACCTGCTGCTCGAAGAGTTCATCGAATTCGACGAGCGCTTTCTGCTATGGCGCGGCCGCCATGTCCGCATGGTCGAGCGCATGATCGGCATGAAGCCGGGGACCGGCGGTTCGCTCGGCGTCGCCTACCTCGAGAAGACGCTCTCGAAGAAATTTTTCCCGGAGCTTTGGGAGGTACGCACGTATCTCGGTGGCGCGGCGTACGGCCGGGCCGACCCACCGCTGCCAGCCCCTGCCCCGAGCGCCTGACCGGCCGCCAGGGCGCGGACACGCCGCGGACGCTCCGCGGCCACGCCACGGCCATCTTCCGGCGGCAGCATCGGCCGCATGTGCACCGCGGTCGACCTCTCGGTCGCGCTCGTTCATGGCGGCCGCGCAACGGACGTCCGTGCGATCGCGCGAACCCTGGCCCGCTTCGGCGACGCGGCCCTGCGGTTCGCCGCGCAGGGCGGCATCCGCGTGGTTCCCCTCGGGCCCGAGCGGCGCTATCGCGATGCGTCGCGGGCGCTCGCGCGCCTTGGCGTCGACGTCGACGCGTGGCCCGTGCCGCCTGCCGGTTTGTTCGTCGTCGAGGAGCGCACCGTGTTGCTGCGCTGCGCCAGCCCGATGACCGTCGCGCACGAATTCGGTCACGCGCTGGACTGCGCGCTCGGCGGCGGCGTCTACCGGTCCGGGTACGACGCCGCCGTGCGCGCGGCGTTCACCGCGGCGCGGGCCTTCGTCACGCCGTACGCTGCAACCGGGCTCGACGAATACTTTGCGGAGAGCCTGCGCGCATACGTCGGTGTGAACGACGCGCAATCCGCGTGGCCACGAGCCACGCGCGAGCGGCTCGCGCGCGTCGACCCCGCGATGCACCGCTTCGTGAGCGAGCTGTTCGCTTCCGAGTTTACGGCTTCGTGCTGCGATTCGTCGCCGTAAGCTGCAGGCGACCACGGGCGAGCGTGTAGGTTTGATGCACGAAGTGGGACGGACAGCAGTTCTGGTCGCTCGCGCCGTAGTCGGGAAAGACGGCGAGGATCGCCCCCTTCTCGATACGGACGCCGAGGTGGCCGCCGCCCGACTCGAGGTACCCGACGAAACGAGGTCGGGAGTCGCCCTTCTGGGCGAACAGGATCTGCACGAAGACGCCGCCGCTGCCGCCGCTATCGAGCGGGATGGCCAGCACGTGCGTGCCGTCCGCGAGCGCGCCGCGGCGCGCGAAGGCGGCATCGATCGTACCACCGTTCGTCCCCTCGGGCGCACCGACGATGCTCACGTACGGCGACGCCTTCGTCGACCCCGGAACGGACGGATCGGTCTTCAGCTGCTTCGTCGCTGTGACCAGCGCGAGCATGCCCCGCGCGCTCGTCGGGAGCGGCGCCGCAACGGCCGGAGCGATCGCGCCGGCGACGACAACGGCGAGGCCGAGGCCGAATACGAAACGGTGCATCGTGCGCCGGTTCGGGATGCCGGCGGTCGCACCCCCACGCGGCAGCCTACGCAGTGGGAGCGAAGGCCTCGCGAACGAGTCCCCTCAGCGTATTGATGCCGTCGAGGATGAAGTCCAACTCGGCGAGCAGCATCGACGCAGCATCCTCGCCGGCCGCGGCGCGCGCGGCGTCGAAGAGCGGGCGGAGCGGCGGCAGAGCGGGTGGGGCGCGCCGCTCCCGCAGCGCAGCGGCGCACGCGTCGAGGTTCGCGCAGAGCGCCGCCGCGAGCGTCGCGAGCCACGGCCGCCCGCGACGTTCGGCGGTCGCCAAGTGCACGTTCAAAGCCAGCATCCCGAGCCCAATGCGGCGCGATGCGGCGAGGATCCCGAGTGCGGCCGGCACGGCGAGTGCGTGCGTGCTGCCGGGCTCCGAGGCCACCGCGTCGACCGACGCCTCCGCGGCCGCGCGCGCGGTCCAGGAGGCTGTTTGCGCCTCGCGCAGCGCCGCGCCGTTGCCGCGCGTGCCCGCCACGTAGGCGTCGAGAATCAGCGCGGCATAGCGGCGCTGATTCTCGATCAGTTCGGCCAGGCGGTCGATGCTGCGCGGTGACTCCCACGTCGGCCACACGAGGGTCGCGACGCCGGCAAGGACCGCCCCCGCAAGCGTTGCCACGATGCGCGCTGCGACCGCTGCCTGTTCGGGCTGTCCCAGCAGCGCTAGCAGGAAGATCACGTACGCCGTGATCGTCACCGTGTACGCGGCGTAGTTCGCGTTGAATGCGACATAGCCCAGCGCCGCGAACGCGATACAGAGCGCGACGTCGACGTGGGCGCTGGGATGGGCGTACACGGCAATCGCCGTGGCCACGCCCGCACCGATGAGCGTGCCCGCCACCCGCGCGATTCCACGCGCCACGGTCGTCGAGAAGTCCGGCTTGAGCAGCAGCGCGATCGTCAGCGCCATCCAGTATCCATTGCGCACGTCGAAGGTGCGGTAGAGGGCCGTCGCCGCCGCGAGCGTGACCGCGAGCCGGATCGCGAGCCGTCCGAACGGCGAAGCCAGATGGAGGTTTGCGGTGAGCGTTTCGAACGCGTCCGCGACGCGCGGAACCGGCGCGGACCACGGCACGCTGTGCGCGTCGTCGTCTCGCGCCTTTTCGTCCGACGGCGAACGTGCGAGGCGCCACGCGGCGCGCAGCTGGCCAAAGAGCGCAGCTGCATCGCCACCGGCTCGTCCCGCGCGTGCGCCGGCGGCTTCGAGCGCGCGGATTTGCCCCCAGGCGCTCGAACGATCGCGCGGAGCCCGCCCGTCGCGCAGCGCAGCGGCGACTGCGCCAAGCACGTCCGCGGCCTCCGCCGCAACCGGCTCGATCGACTCGCGTTCCACGCTGGCGTCGGGCAGGAGCAAGTACGTCGTCGCCAGCGCGCCGAGCGATCCGCGGATGCGCTCTGCTTCATCGAGCAACGATTGGAAGACCGCGACCTCGCCGCGTGCGGCGAACGGCTGCGGGTCGGCCAGCGTCGAGCGCACCGTCGCGATCGACAGCGAGGAGGGCGGAGCCTCGGTACCGCCCGCAATCGAGCGTGCGTACGCGGCGAGGTCGCCGTACGCGCGCGCGAGGCCACGGCGCTCGACGGTGAAGCGCGCGAGGGGCCATACAACGACGAGCAGCAACGTCTGCACGGCGCCGCCGGCGAAGACGCAGGCCGCCTGCTGCGCCGCCGCAAGTGGCGGCAGGTCGACGTTCAGGTTACTGAACACGACGAGCGCGATCAGCGAGTTCAGCCCCGCCGCCGTGGCCGCGGGGCCGAGGCTAGCGACGATTCCGTAGGCGTAGCCCCAGAGTGCCATCGCCACGACGACCCCCACGCCGTGCTGGCTCACGAGGCCGCCGACGAACGCGGACAGCGCCATGCCGCTCGACGTCCACAGCATCGCCGCCGCGCGCGTCCGGTACACGCCTTGCTGCGATGCGAAGCCGGCGCTCAGCGCACCGACGGCCGCCGCGCCGCCCAGCGCCGCGTGGCCGGCAGCGAGTGCGACGACGAGCGGGATCGCGACGCCGACCGTCGTGCGCAGCGCGAAACCGACGTCGATCTTTGCACGATCGAAGGCCGCCACGCTGCCGAGCGCTCGTGCGAGCACGAACGGGCGCTACGCCGTGCGGGCGGTCGTGCGCGAACCGCCGATCGCCCACACGAGGGCGACCAGCAGGAAGTTCGCGACGAGCGAACTGCCGCCGTAGGAGATGAACGGCAGCGTGATGCCGGTCAACGGAAACGCGCCGAGCACGCCGCCGACGATGATGCAGACTTGGAACCCGATCGTCGCCGCGAGGCCCGTTGCGAGCAGCTTGGCGTACAGGTCCGGCTGGCGCTCCGCCGCCAGCAGCGAGCGCCGCACGACGAGCGCGAACGCCGCGAGGAGCGCGCAGGTTCCGAGCGCCCCGAAATCCTCCGCCCACGACGCCAGGACGTAGTCGGTTGCCGCGTCGGGGATGAATTGGGGATGCCCGAGCCCGTACCCCGCTCCGAAAAGTCCGCCGCTGGCCAGCGAGAACAGGCCCTGCAGCGTCTGGTAACCGCGCCCGTACGCGTCGGCGAAGGGATCGCGCCACACGGCAATGCGCGTGCCGACGTATGCATAGTGGTGCGCCGCCCACACCGCGCCGGCGGCGAAGACTGCGGCACCGCCGACGATGAGATCGACGCGACGGGTTGCGACGTAGAGCATCGCGACGAACGTCGCGAGCAGCAGCGTGGCCATTCCGAGGTCCCGCTCGAACACGAGGATCGCCATCGAGGCGCCCCACCCGATGAAGAGCGGGCCGAGGTAGCGCGCGTTCGCGCGCAGCGACCACGGCTTTGCTGCGGCGATCACGTCGCCGGTTTCCGCGAGATACGCCGCCATGAAGAAGACGATGAACAGCTTGATCAACTCGACCGGCTCGTATTGCACGGGGCCGATTCGGATCCACAGCTTCGCCCCGTTGACCTCCACGCCGAAGAGCGCGAGGAGCACGAACAGCACGATCGATGCCAGCACCCACACGTACTTATAGGCGGCCATGCGGCGGAACCGGTCGAACGCGGGGCCGAGGGCGAGCGCAAGCGCGAGCGACAGCGCGAGCCACAGCACCTGCCGGTGCGCGAGGTCGGGCGAGAGCCGCGCGATCGTCGCGAGCCCGAGGGCCGAGAGCAGCACCGCGAGTGCCGGCAGCACGTCGTCGCGAGCGCCGGCCGGCTGACGCAGAACCCACGCCAGAGCGCCGGCCGCCAGAAGCCACAGCGCCCACGGAGGGCCGATCGCACGCGCGGGCGCGAGCGAAAGGGCGAACGCGCCGATGATGATCGCGCCGAGCATCGGACCCGCGCGCAGCGCGAGGCGGGCTGCGAGCGCGAACGCCCGGCTAGTGATGCTCGCCCGCGTACGTCTCGGTGGCGGCGGACGGATCGAACGTGCTGGCGCGGTAGACGAAAAAGCCGAGGAACACCGCCGCGCACACGAGCATGAACAGGGCGACGGCGGAGCGGAACGACCCCTCGGACCGCGTGCGTGACGCCGGGAAGAGCGTGGGGACGAGCAGCTCGCGACCGACGATGAGCGTTGCGTTGTCGAGGTTCCCGCGCGTGCGTGCGAGCGTGAACAACCGGGCCGCGACCTCGCTCGCGGAATCGCCGGCGGCGAGGGCTTCGTTCATTTCCGCCGGCGACACGCAGCGGTGCACGCCGTCGGTGCACAGCACGAGCTGATCGCCGGCGAGGAGTTCGATATCGGCGATGCTGGCCTCGAGCTTCGCCTGCGTCCCGAGGCTACGCCAGAGCAGGCTCCGCGGCCGCGGGCGCGAGGGGAGCGGTGACTTCGCGCTGGCGACGGCGTCGGTGAAAACGGCGTCGTCCACGGTCAGCGGTTCGAGCCGCCCGAGGCGCGAGAGATACGCACGCGCGTCGCCGACGTGGCCCACAAACGCATGGTGCCCGACGAGGAGGACGGCAGTGAGCGACGTTCCACCTGCGACAAAATCTTCGTGGCTGCCGCTCTGCGCGTAGAGGCGCGCGTTCGCATAGTCGAGCGCACCCAGAAGCAGCGAACGGACGCCGCTCGGCGAGACGCGCGGGCCGAACGCGCCCAGACGCTGACGCCGGCGGACATAGTCGCGCACGGCGCCGAGGGCGAGCACCGCTGCCGACGCGCCGCCGACCATCGCACCGAAACCGTCGGCGACGCCCAGGAACGTCACGTTCGGAGCGATGCTCTCACTCGCGTGCGCATCGCTGTTGTATCGTTGCCAGATTCCGAGCTCTGAGCCGACCGAAACGTCCATCGCCGCGCCCTACTCCCAGTCCTTGGGCGAGAGTTTTCGATGCGGCCGAGAATTCCGCTCGCCCGGCGCCGACTGGAGCGGTCCCACCCCGCAAAAAACGATCCGCGTCGACCCAAGCTCCAACTCGTCGCCGGCCCGCAGGGCCTCGGGCTCGTCGATCGGGCGAGCGTTCAGCCACGTGCCGTTCCGGCTCCCGAGGTCGCGCACCCCAAGCTCGCCGTTCCAGACGTCGATGCGGGCGTGCATCCGGCTGACCTGCGCGTCGGACAGCACGAGGGTCGCCGTGGGCGCCCGTCCGATGACGATCGGAATCGGAGCACGGATGGTGCGCGAGCCGGACGCCTCCTCCACGCGTAACTCGACGGAGGCGAGCATCGACAGGGTGTCGTCCGCGCGGTCGCGGCGTCGCGGCTGCGCGACGAACACGAACGCCGCGACGGCGGCGACCACGGCCAGGCTGCCCCAGCGCGGGTCCACTGCGATCACTGTGCGGTCTCGACCACCAGCGTCGTATCGCCGACGCGCAGGCGATCGCCGACGCGCAGGGGGCCGCGCGAGCGCGCCGCGCCGTTGTGCAGCGTGCCGTTCGAGGAACCGAGGTCCTCGAACGCCAGGGTACCATCGGGGTCGATGAGGATGCGCACGTGCCTGCGCGAAACGCGCGGGTCTGCCAGCACGACATCGCACGCCGAATCGCGGCCAACGATCGCCGACGCGGGCGCCGGCGGCGGCGGGAGCCGGAACACCGCTGCGCCGGAGAGGCCTCGTTCGACACGCAGCGCCGGCACGGGCGCCTGCGGATCCGGATGATCGACGTCGATCGCGCTGGTCCCGGCCCGCAGCGCCGGGTCCGCAGAGAGTACCACGGCCGGGGGGAACGGTAGGCTGAGGCCTGCCCGCGCGCAGAGTGCGCTCGCCATCTTCGTCCACTGACGCTCGAGCAGCGGCCGCTCGGCCTCCAGCCGTGCGAAATCGGCCGGTCCGACCCGCACCGTGTACCGGCTTGCCCGCGATCCCGCCGGTCGTGGCGGCGCCCGCTCGATCGTCGCCACGAGCTTGCGCCCGAGATGGGCGGGGTCCAGCGCGCCGGGGAACGCGCGCGCGAACGACTGCTCGACCAAGGTTGCGCACCACGCCTCGAGGCGCGCGATCGCGTTCACGCGCCGCGGCGGCGCAAGGCGGTCACGTAGAACCCGTCGCGACCGTCGATTCCCGGCGGAACGACGACGTCGCCGGCGGCACTTGCAAATTCGGCGAATCGTTCCGGCAGTGGTGCGCGTTCGAACTCTTCGGTCTGCGCGAGGAACGCGTCGACGACGTCTTCGCATTCGCGCCGGTCGGTCGTGCAGACGCTGTAGACCAGGCGCCCGCGCGGCCGCACCCACGCGGCGCCGGCGCGCAACAGCGCCGCCTGGGTCGCGGACCAGCGCGCCGAGTCGTCGGGGCGCTTGCGCCAGCGTGCCTCCGGATGACGCCCGAGAACGCCGAGGCCGGAGCAGGGCGCGTCGACCAGCACCGCGTCCGCCGTCGCTCCCTGTGGGATCACGGTCGCATCGGCGCACACGACCGCGGCCGCGGCCCCCGCTTGGGCGAGCCGCTCTTCGAGCACGCGGATACGGCGCGGATCGAGCTCGATGCATGCGAGCGCCCCGTCGCCGGTCATGCGCGCGGCGATCTGCACGGCCTTGTTGCCGCGGCCGCTGCACAAATCGACCACCGTCTCGCCGGGCCGCGGATCCAGCAGCTCCACGGGGATGCACGAAACCTCGCTTTGGACCGCCCAACGTCCGCCGGCGTCGTCCCCGAGCAGCGCGTCCCCGCGCTGCTCGACCACCAGCACGTCGCGCGCCAGCGGCGATGTACGCGCGACAATGCCCAACTCCGCAAGCGCGCCCTGCACGCTGTCGACGTCCGCGCGAAGGGCGTTGACGCGCAGCGCGCTCTGCGGCGCGGTGTCGATACCTGCCAGTACGGCCTCGGCCCGGTCGCCGAAGCGCTCGCACAGATGCGCTGCGATCCAATCCGGCACGGAATAGCGCGTGCCCAGGTACTCGGGCTCGCTGCGAAAGTCCGCGCGCTCGGGGGGCAGCGACGCATCGGCGATCAGCCGGCGTAAGATCGCGTTGACCAAGCCGGCGGTACCTTTGTGGCCGACGCGCAACGCCGCGCCGACCGTTTCGAAGACCGCGGCGTGCGGCTCAACGCCGCTCATGAAGCGCACCTGATAGGCGCCGATACGCAGTGCCTCCGCGATCGCGCTCGGCACCGGCTGCGCGCGATCCGCCAGGTACGGGCGCAGATACCAGTCGAGGGTCCGGCGCATCTTGATGGCGCCGTAGGCGAGCTCCGCGGCGAATGCCCGGTCGCGCGGCCCGAGCGACGAACGCCGCACGCGATAGTCGAACGCCGCCTGCGCGCCGCGCTCGCTCGGTCCGAACACGTCGCGCGCAACCGCGATCGCGACATCGCGCGAGGTGCTCGGCCGCACCGCGCTCGTGCCGGCGCTCACGCAGGCACGCTCCGCACGAGTCCCGATCGCGCGTGGATGCTCGCAAATTCGCGGCCGCTCATCGCACGGCGGCCGGGCGGTACGACGCGATCCAAGACCACGTAACCCTCCCCGCACGCGACGGCGCACCCAGCAGCGCCGATCGCGATCGGCGTGCCCGGCGCGCGGAGCGCCGTCCCCAGCAGCGCGAGCTCGGGCTCGCCCGCGACGTGCGCCGCCAGTATCTTCACCCGCTCGCCGTCACCTGCGAACGTCGCGCGCGCGCCCGGCTCCGGCGACAGCGCGCGGATCAGGTCGACCACGCGCCGCGCGGGCGCACTCCAGTCGATCTCGAGGTCGTCTTTCGAAAGCGGGCGCGTCAGCGTCGCCGCAACCTGCGCATCGGACGCGCCGACGTCGCGCTGCGGAATCCGCATCAGCGTCCCGGCGGCGGCCCGGGCGGCGGCCTGCAGCAGCATGCGCGCGCCCAGCTCCGCGAAGCGCTCGTGCAGATCGCCATACGTCTCGTGGGCCTCGATCGGCGCGCGCTCTTGCAGGACGATGTCGCCGGTGTCCATGCCCGCGTCCATCAGGATGATCGACACCCCGCTCTCCGCTTGTCCGTCGCGGAGTACCGACTGCAACGGTGTCGCACCGCGGTAGAGCGGCAGCAGGCTCGGGTGCACGTTGAGCGCGCCAAGGCGCGGGATGTCGAGCACCGCCTGCGGCACGATCTTGCCGTACGAGGCGACCGCGAAGAGGTCGGCGCCGGCCCGCTCGAGGCGTGGGATCACATCGCGCAAGCGCTGCGGTTCGATCGTCTCGATACCGAGCTCCGCCGCGGCGCGCTTCACCGGCGTCGGGGCGAGCCGCATGCCACGTCCGGCCGGCCGGTCGGGCTGGGTGACGACCAGCACGACGTCGGTGGCGCCGGCGAGCGCTACGAGCGAGGGCACGGCAAAGGCGCTGGAGCCGAAGAACACGAGGCGGGGCCGCTCGATCGGCGCATCCGCGCCGCTAGGAAAGAGCCGCCTCCCGACGCTCGTCGCCCTCGGCGGCCACCCCGCGCCCTTCCAGCATCGCCTCTTCGGCTGCCTCGCGCTCCTCGTCGGTCGCCGCCGGACGCACGTTCTGCGCCTTGTCGGTATAGAGGACGCCGTTCAGGTGATCCATCTCGTGCTGCAGGCAGCGGCCGAACAGCCCGCTCCCCTCCAGCGAGATCTTCTGCCCGTGACGATCGAGGCCGACGCAGACGACTCGCTCGAAGCGCTGCACGTCGCCGATGAACCCGGGGACGGAGAGGCAGCCCTCGATCGACGTGACCTCGCCTTCGGTCACGGTGAACCGCGGGTTGATGACTTCATACGGGCCGTGGTCGTCGTCTTGCAAGTCGACGACGAAGAGGCGCTTGCCCACGTCGATCTGGGGCGCCGCCAGCCCGATTCCGGGAGCCGCATACATGGTCGCGAACATATCGTCGATCAGCTGCTGGAAAAGGGGATCGGCGATCTCCGACCGCTCCACGCGCTTCGCGACCCTGCGCAGCGTAGGGTGATTGTCGGTCAGAATCGTCCGGACGTAAGCCATCGCGTATTCATTCTACGAGACTCGTCAAACGCCGGTCGGGGATGCGGCTCTCGGGGCGGGCTCCGCCCCGCGCCGGATGCTGGGCGCCCTGGCGCTGGCGCTGGGCGCCGGGTTGGCCGTATGGGCGCTCGCCTTGGGAGGCGTCGCCGCGGCCGGCCGCTCTCGTGCCCTCGACGACCCGGCACGAATACCATATCTCTGCGTTGCCGCTGTCGCCTACGGCGTGGTGGCCGTCGTCCTGGTCGCGTGCCTGCTGCGCATCTTCGGCTCCCCTGCCGGTATTGGGTTGCGCCGGCCGACCGTCCGCGACGTGCTCGCGATACTCGCGGGAACGGCGGTCGTGGCCGGCCTGCGCGTCGCGACGTTTGGGTACCTCGCCCTCATCGGGCGCTCCGATCACGTCCAGGCCGGCCTCTCCTCGTTTCACGTCGCCAGCGTGCTCGGAGCCGTCCTGACGGTCGGCGTTGGCGCGACGATCGCACCGTTCGCCGAAGAACTCGTCTACCGCGGCACGATCTACCGGCTGCTCGCCGCCATCATGCCCGCCGGTCGCGCGGCATTCCTCAGTGCACTGGTCTTCGCCGCCGCGCGCTGGGACCTCGCGCTGTTCCCGTTCTTCGCCGCCTATGGCGTCGTGCTGGCGCTGCTGTACCGGCGCACCGGGAATCTCGTCGTGCCGATGGCCGTGCGCTCGCTCTTCGACGGCGCATCGTATGCGCTGTTGGTATGGCTGGACGTCGCAACGTAGCTCCGGACGCCGCAACCGAGCTTCGGACGTCGCAACTGACGTCGCAGCCTCGCTAGAGGATATACCGCGCGAGGTCCGCGTCATCGACGATACCGCCGAGCCGCTCGCGCACGAAGGCGCCGTCGACCGTGACGTCGCCGGCCTCTTCCGGCGCGGCATAGGACACGTCCTCGAGCAACCGCTCGAGCACCGTGTGCAACCGGCGCGCCCCGATGTTTTCCGTTTGCTCGTTGACCCGCATTGCGAACGTGGCGATCTGCTCGATCCCGTCCGGGGTAAAGCGCACCGTCACGTTTTCCACTGCCAGCAGCTGACGGTACTGCTCCACGAGCGCGTTCTTGGGCTGGGTCAGGATCGTCGCAAAGTCGGCCGCGGTGAGCGAGTCGAGCTCCACCCGAATCGGGAACCGGCCCTGCAGCTCGGGGATCAAGTCGGAGGGTTTGCTGACGTGAAAGGCGCCGGCCGCGATGAAGAGCACGTGATCCGTTTTTACGGCGCCATGCTTCGTCTGCACGGTGCTCCCCTCGACGATGGGAAGGATGTCGCGCTGCACACCTTCGCGCGAAACGTCCGGCCCGCGGCCGCCCTCACGCCCGGCCACCTTGTCGATTTCGTCGATGAACACGATGCCGTTCTCACCGGCGCGCCGCAGGGCTTCGCGCTTGACGGCGTCCATGTCGATGAGCTTGGTCTCTTCTTCCGCCGCGAACAGGCGCCGCGCATCCGCGACGGTGACGCGCTTGCGCGTCTTGCGCTTGGGCAAGAAGCTCCCCAGCATCTCGCTCATGTCGCCGCCCATCGAGGGGTCGCCGCCCATCATGCCCATGGGAACGTTCGGTGTCTCCTCGACCTCGATCTCGACCAGTCGCACGTCGTAGAATCCACGCAGCACGTCGTTGCGGGCCGTTTCGCGAATGCTCGCCGCATTCGGGGGCGGCTGGTGCTGCGCGCTCGGCGCAGGCGAGGCCTGCGGCGGCGGGAACGTGTTCCCGAAGATCGAGCCCAGCGTCGCGGCCAGCGGATTGGACGGCGATGCGGGCTGCGGCGCTCGCGTCTCCGGGAAGAGGAGATCGATGGTTCGCTCCACCGCCGCGAGATCGGCCGCCGCGCGAACCTCTTCGCGGCGCTCCTCCGACACCATCCGGATGGCCGCCTCGACCAGGTCGCGGACCATCGACTCCACGTCGCGCCCGACGTACCCGACCTCCGTGTATTTCGTGGCCTCGACTTTGACGAACGGCGCACCGGCGAGCGTCGCCAAACGGCGGGCGATCTCGGTCTTGCCCACGCCCGTCGGGCCGATCATCAGGATGTTCTTGGGGACGATCTCGCCGCGCATCTCCTCGGCGACGCGCTCGCGTCGGTAGCGATTGCGCATCGCGATTGCGACCGCGCGCTTCGCCTTGGCTTGGCCGACGATGTATTTGTCCAGTTCCGCGACGATCCCGCGCGGCGTCAGTGATTGCGGGTCGCTCGCGCTCATACCGTTTCCACGACGATGTCGTCGTTCGTGTAGATGCAGATTCGCGCGGCGATGAGCAGCGCCTCGCGGGCGATCGCCGCCGCGGACAGATCGGTATGATGCACGAGCGCTTCGGCCGCCGCCTGCGCGTACGGGCCGCCGCTACCGATCGCAGCGATCCCCTCGTCGGGCTCGATGACGTCGCCGTTGCCGCTGAGGACGAAGAGGTGCTCCGCGTCGCCGACCAGCAGCAACGCCTCGAGCCGGCGCAACGCCCGGTCCTGGCGCCAATCCTTTGCGAGTTCGACCGCGGCGCGCACGATATTCCCCTTGTACTCGCTCAGCTTGGCTTCGAATTTGTCGAGCAGCGTGATGCCATCGGCAGCGCCGCCGGCGAACCCGGCGAGCACCGTCCCGCCGGCGATGCGACGGACTTTGCGCGCCCCGTGCTTCATGACCGTCTTGTCGAACGTCACCTGACCGTCGCCGGCGACCGCCAGCTGGCCGCTGCGGCGAACGGCAAGAATGGTCGTCGAGCGAATTCGGATCTCGGGTGCGTCGGGCGGCATTCCGGACTCTAGCGCGCCGCGGCCAGCGCATCCTCCGCGGGGACCGCCGCGATCCATTCGCCGATGAGGGCGAGCGCCCGCTCCGCCATGCGGCGGCGCCGCTCGCGCTTGTCGCGCGTGGCGTCGGCATCCGGCAGTGGACCAAACGGCGCCCACGTCACGTTCGACGGCTGAAAGTCCGGCGACGCCGCGTTCTGCAGGTGGGCGACGACGGCGCCGAGCGCCGTGTCGGCGGGGACCGGGACCGGTGCGAGACCGCGCAGCTCGCGTGCGGCCGCGATGCCGGCGATTGCTCCGCACGCCGCGGCCTCGACGTACCCTTCCGCGCCCGTGATCTGTCCGGCGAACCAGATACGCGGTGCGCCGCGCAGACGAAGGTCCGGCATCAGCAGGCGGGGCGCGTCGAGGAACGCGTTGCGGTGCATGACGCCGTAGCGCAGCCATTCCGCGTGCGCGAGGCCCGGCAACTTCGAGAACGCCTCCTTCTGTGCGGGCCACGTCAGCCGCGTCTGGAAGCCCACCAAGTTGAAGGCCGTGCCGGCCACGTTTTCCTTGCGCAGCTGTACCACCGCATGCGGCGTTCGCCCGGTCTCCGGATGGCGCAGGCCGATCGGTTTCATCGGCCCGAAGCGCAGCGCGTCCTCGCCGCGAGCCGCGATCTCCTCGATCGGCAGGCAGCCTTCGAAGTACGGCACGGTACCGCTCTGCACGTCGATCTCGAACCCCTTGGGATCGTGCTTCGGCAGCGTGCGTAAGTCGCTCACGAACTGCGTGTACTCGTCCTTGGTCAGCGGGATGTTGAGATAGTCGTCACCATCGCCCTTTTCGTAGCGGGACTTCCGGTACATCGGCGACTCGTCGAGCGAGTCCGCCGCCACGATCGGGGACGCCGCGTCGTAATAGTGCAGGCGCCGGCCGCCCGACGGCGCGTAGCGCTCGAGCAGTGCGTCGATTGCGGCGGCGAGTCCGTCCGACGGGAGCGGCCCGCACGCAACGATTGTCGCCACATCCGGCTCGATGGCCGTGACCTCCTCGCGAACGATGCGCACGCGCGGGTGCCCCGCGAGCCGCCGCTCGACGAGCGCGGCGAAGCGTTCCCGGTCGACCGCCAGCGCTCCGCCGGCGGGCACCGCCGCCTCGCGCGCGCTCGACACGATCACCGAATCGAGCCGCGCGAGCTCCTCCTTGAGCAACCCGACCGCGTTCTCGAGCGCGGCCCCGCGCAGCGAATTGCTGCACACCAGCTCGGCCAACGCGTCCGTCACATGCGCGGGCGAGCGCTTGTGCGGCCGCATCTCGTACAGCGTGACGTCGACCCCACGCTGCGCCGCCTGCCACGCCGCCTCGCACCCCGCCAACCCCCCACCGACGACGCGCAGGGATGCGCTAGTGGGCTGGCTCATGGGTGCCATGCGGAAGGTCGCGCGGGATTTTCGTTCGGATCGAGGAGCGATGAGGGAGCAACGCCGTAGCGTTGTGACCGAAGAGCGACGATGGGCCGGGCGAAAAGACCAGCGAGATTTCGCGTGAGGACCCATGAGCCAGCCCACCCGTGCCGGGCTGCACAGGAGGTGCCTCTTCGCCGATCGATGGCATGCACATGCGAACGTGGTCGAGCCCGGCCGACGCGCAGGGATGCGCTAGTGCCGGGCTGCACAGGAGGTGCCTCTTCGCCGATCGGTGGCATGCAAATGCGAACGTGGTCGAGCCCGGCCGACGCGCAGGATGCGCTCGTGTTAAACGCCGACCGGCTCCCGTTCGGCGTCCGCATCCGCTCCCGCGCCGAGCGTCGATACGTCGTGCTCGCGATCGGCCACGCACTCGAGCGTGACGACCCCGCGGCGCGATTTCGCGACGACGATGGATCCGCAGGTCGGGCACCGCTCGGGGACGACTCTGTCCCACGAGACGAAGTCGCACGCCGGGTAGTTCGCGCACCCGTAGAACGTCCGGCCGCGGCGCGACTTGCGCTCCACGATCTTGCCCCCGTCCTTGGGACAGATCGCGCCGGTATCTTTGAGGATCGGCTTCGTCGTCTTGCATTCGGGGTAGCCCGAGCATGAAATGAACCGGCCGAAGCGCCCCGACTTGATGACCATCGGGCGCCCGCACTTCTCGCAGATCTCGTCGGTCGGCTCGTCCCGCACTTCGACCTTGGGAAGCTTGCGCTCGGCCTCGTCCAACTCGACCTTGAACGGGCCGTAGAACTTTGCCAGCACGTCGACCCAGTCGGCTTTGCGCTCCTCGACGAGATCGAGCTCGTGCTCCATCGCCGCGGTGTACTTCAGGTCCATGATGTCCTTGAAGTGCTCGGCGAGGAGATCGTTGACCGATTCGCCGATCGGCGTTGGGAAGAACCGCCGTTCGCTCTGGCGGACGTACTGGCGCGCCTGGATCGTCTCGACGATCGAGCTGTAGGTCGACGGACGGCCAATGCCGTTGTCCTCCAGCGCCTTCACGAGCGAGGCTTCCGTGAACCGCGGCGGTGGTTCCGTGAAGTGCTGCTTCGATTCGATCCGCTTGCGCTCGAGGTCGTCCCCGTCGGCGAGCGCAGGGAGCGGCGCGCGGGAACCGGACTTTCCATTGCGCGCAGCCGCGTCGGCCGGGGCGAGGGAATCGTCGTCGCGACCCTCTTCGTACACGGCGGTGAAGCCCGGAAACTTCATCACGCTTCCCGTCGCGCGCAGCCCGTACGACGGTGTGCCCTCGGGAAGCGTCGCGGCGATCTCGACGGTCGTCTGATCGAACACCGCCGCCGCCATCTGGGAGGCGACGAAGCGCTCCCAGATCAGCGAGTAGAGCCGGAGCTCGTCGCGTTTGAGGACCGCGGCAACCTGGTCCGGCGTGCGCGAGACGTCGGTCGGACGGATCGCCTCGTGCGCATCCTGGACGCCCTCGCGCTGTTTGTGCGTGCGCGCACCGCCGTAGAACTGCGGGCCGAACGTCGCGTCGACGTAGGCGCGCGCGGCGTCGCGGGCGCTGTCGGCGATGCGCGTCGAGTCGGTGCGCATGTAGGTGATCAGCCCCTGCGTCCCCTCGGAGCCGAGGTCGACCCCCTCGTACAGGGCCTGCGCGAGCTGCATCGTCTTGCGGACGCGGAAGCGCAGCTTGCGAGCCGCCTCTTGCTGGAGCGTCGAGGTCGTGAACGGTGCCGCCGGATTTCGCCGCGTCTCGCGCTGCTTCACGGAGACCGCGCGGAAGGACGCGCGCTCGAGGTCGGCGGCGATCCGCGTCGCGCGCTCGCCGTTCGTCACCTCGGTCTTCTCCCCGTCGACGGTCGTCAGGTCGGCCGCGAAGACCAGCGGCGAGCCCTCGCTGGCGAGGAACGCCACGATGCTCCAGTATTCGCGCGGAACGAAGGCGGCGATCTCGCGCTCGCGATCGACGATCAGCTTCACGGCAACCGACTGCACGCGGCCGGCGGAGAGCCCGCCGCGTACCTTGGCCCAGAGCAGCGGCGATATCTTGTAGCCCACCAGCCGATCGAGGATGCGCCGAGCCTGTTGTGCGTTGACGCGATCCATGTCGATCGGATGCGGATTGCGTAGGGCCTCGAGCGCTGCATCCTTCGTGATCTCGTGCAGCTCGATGCGCTTGGGATCCTCGAGCTTTAGGAGCTCGGCGAGATGCCATGCGATCGCCTCGCCCTCGCGGTCGGGGTCGGTCGCGAGATAGACCTCCGACGCCGCCTTCGTGGCGCTGCGGAGCTCCTTGATGACGTCGCCCTTTCCTTTGATGGTCAGGTAGCGCGGTGCGAACCCATGCTCCACGTCCACGCCGAGCGTGCTCTTCGGGAGGTCGCGGACATGACCGACCGACGCCTTCACGGCGTACCGCGGCGGCAGAAATTTCTTGATGGTGCGCGCCTTCGTCGGTGACTCGACGATGATCAGCGGCTTGGCCAAATAAGCTCCCGTCTCTGCGGGCCCGGTCCGGACCCGCGCTTCCTCAAAAGCGCCCTTAGTATACCCTCGGCGTCAAGGCGGGCGCAAAGAAGTGCCCCTCGCGCGCCCGCGCGCGTGCGCGTCGCCGGCGCGGCACCAGGTTGAAATATTGCAATATCGCGAGCAGCGTTGTAGGATGCTTCAAAAGGCGTTGACGGCAACGTCGACGGCTGCATGCAGTTCAATCGTCGTCCCGACGGGACGAGGAGGGGTGGATGGACTCGGGTTTAGTTGAGGAAGTCGAGCTGATCGAAATCGTGCCCGCGACCCGCGGCCGCAAGAAGGGCGGCCGAAAGAAGGGCGCCGCCAAGAAGGCGACGGCGCGAAAGAAGACCGGCGGACGCAAGAAGGCCACCGCAAAGAAGGCGACGGCAAAGAAGGCCGGCGGACGCAAGAAGGGCGCAAAGAAAGCGACCGGCCGCAAGAAGGCCGCCGCGAAGAAGACCGGCGGACGCAAGAAGGCCGCAAAGAAGACCGGCGGACGCAAGAAGGCCACTGCGAAGAAGGCCGGCGGTCGCAAGAAGGGCGCGAAGAAGGCGACCGGACGCAAGAAGGCCGCCGCGAAGAAGACCGGCGGTCGCAAGAAAGCTGCGAAGAAGGCCGGCGGACGCAAGAAGGCCGGGCGCAAGAAGAAAGCCTAACTCGCACATCGAGCCTGATACAGAGAAGGGCGGTCGCGCGGCGATCGCCCTTCTCTCATACCACCGCACCGTCGATTCGGGCGAGCGGCTATCCGGCGGCAGCGGCCCGCGGCGCCGTGAGATCCGGAGCGGTTCCGCCGTGTTCCTCGACCCAGTGGCACGCGGCGAAATGCCCCGGCGCGTACGCCCGGAACACCGGGACATCGACCTTGCAGCGATCGAACGCGATCGGACAACGGGTGTGAAAGCGGCAGCCCGACGGCGGTGCGACGGGCGACGGAATGTCGCCGGTAAGGATGATGCGCGCGCGCCGGGCTTCGACCGATGGGTCGGGGATCGGGATCGCAGAGAGCAGCGCCTGCGTATACGGGTGCAGGGGATTGTCGTACAGGTCGTCCCGATCCGCGAGTTCGACGATCTTCCCGACGTACATCACGGCGACCCGCGTCGAGATGTGGCGGACGACGGACAGGTCGTGCGCGATGAAGAGATACGTGAGACCGAGCTGTGATTGGAGGTCTTGCAGCAGGTTGATCACCTGCGCCTGAATCGAGACGTCGAGCGCCGACACGGGCTCGTCGGCCACGATGAACTTCGGGTTCACCGCGAGCGCCCGCGCGATGCCGATACGCTGGCGCTGCCCTCCGGAGAACTCGTGCGGATACCGGTTCGCATGGTACGGCTGGAGCCCCACGAGGCGCAGGAGCTCGTGAACCCGCTCGTCGGCAGCGGCGCCTCGTGCGATGTGATGGATCGCCAGCGGCTCGCCCACGATGTCGCCGACCGTCATGCGCGGGTTCAGCGACGCATAGGGATCCTGGAAGATGATCTGCATCTCCTTACGGAGTTTGCGGAGTTCCTCGAGCTTGAGCGCGTGCACGTCGCGCCCTTCGAAGAGCACCTCGCCCTTCGTGATGGGGAGCAGGCGGAGAACGACGCGGCCGGCGGTGGTCTTGCCCGATCCGGACTCGCCGACGAGACCGAGCGTCTCTCCGCGCCGGATCGTGAAATCGACCCCGTCGACCGCCTTGACGTCGCCGACGTGCCGCGAAAAGATGCCCGCGTGAATCGCAAAGTACTTGTGCAGGTCGCGGACGACGAGGAGGTCGCGGGGGTCGCTCGCGCTCTCGGTCACGGAGCGACCGCGCCGGCGCCGGCGTCGACCGAGCTCCCCGGAACGCGCGGCGCGCTCGCGACCTTCAGGCTGCGCTCGCTTTCCGTTCGTTCGTCGTAGAGGAAGCAACGCGCGACGTGCCCGTCACCGAAATCGTACAGTGGGACGGCTTCGTCGCAGATCGGCATCCGATACTTGCAGCGGGGCGCGAACGCGCACCCCTTCGGCAGGCGCAGCAGGTTCGGGGGTTGGCCGTCGATCGGCACCAAGCGCGTGCGGTCCTTCTCATCGAGGCGCGGCAGCGACGCCAGCAGGCCCATGGTATACGGGTGCTTCGGCGCAGCGAAGATCTGTTCGGCCGTTCCGTACTCGACCAAGTTGCCCGCGTACATGACCAGGACGTTCTTGCACGTCTCGGCCACGACGCCGAGGTCGTGGGTGATCAGGATGATCGCCGAGCCCAGCCGCTGCTGCATCTCGTTCATCAGGTCCAGGATTTGCGCCTGAATCGTCACGTCGAGCGCTGTCGTGGGCTCGTCGGCGATCAGGACGTCCGGATCGCACGAGAGCGCCATGGCGATCATCACGCGTTGCCGCATGCCACCCGAGAACTGATGGGGATAATCGCGCAGGCGCTTCTCGGCCGACGGAATTCGCACGAGGCGCAGCATATCGACGGTCTTGACCTGCGCGTCGCGCTTGCCGAGCTTCAGGTGCAAGGCGATGACCTCGGAGATTTGGTCTCCGATGGTGATCACGGGGTTGAGCGACGTCATCGGGTCTTGGAAGATCATCGCGACGTCCTTGCCGCGGATCCTGCGCATCTCGGGCTCGCTGAGCGTGAGGAGGTTGCGTCCGCGCAGCAGCACGCCGCCACCCTCGATGCGCCCCGGGGGAACCGGGATCAGGCGCATGATCGTGAGCGCGGTGACGGACTTCCCCGACCCCGACTCGCCCACGATGCCGAGCGTAGATCCCGCATCGACGGAATACGACAGGCCGTTCACCGCGCTGACCACGCCGTCTTCGCTCTTGAACGTTACCTTGAGGTCGCGGACTTCGAGCAGCGCCACCCGACCGCTCCTACGCTAGATTCCGCTGAGCGACAGAAGGAACCCGACGAAGACGAACGCGATCGCGACCCACGAGGTCATGCGCGTGAGTTGCTGATCGAAGCCGAGCCGCGGCCGGTAGGCAGACTCGACCCGGCCGCCGATCGTGCCCGAGAGTCCCTCTTGCTTCGTCGTTTGGACCGCCAGCAGCGCGATCAGCCCGACGGCGAGGATCACGAACAGGCCGGCAAGCCCGTGCGTCACCCACGGAAAGTTGGTCGCGAGCGGCGTCTTGCTCAGAAACGTGGCATTGCTGAGCATGTCCGGAAAGGGCGGGGCCGTAGCGGCCGCGGCCGGCGCGGCGGCGGGGAGTTTGGCGGCGGCCGGCGTCGCCGCGGCGAGCAGGATCGGCGCTGAGAGCGAGAGTGCAATCATGATCGGAAAACGGATGGCTCCTACGCAAGCGTCGCGGCGGGGCAAAAACGCCCCGCCCGGGGACTGACTTCAGCGGACGGCTGCCGCTTCCACGGCCCGGACTCGCGCCGCGAGGTTCTCGCCACTCAGCCCGAAGCCTGCCCGCTGCTGCGGCTGCTTGCCATGCTGGATCAACACGTTGGGCACCCCGATCCGCTCCACGCCGACCGTCATGCCCCGGTCCGAGACGAACTCGACCACCGCCGAGCCAAACCCGCCGGCGAGCGAGTGCTCCTCGAGGGTGATGAACCGGCTGTGGGTTTGGGCGAGCTCCAGCAGCAACGTCTCGTCGAGCGGTCGTACGAACCGCGCGTTGACCACCGTGGGGCGCACCGGGCCGTCTGCCAGACAATCGTACGCGTCGAGCGCGACGTCGCAGGTATTGCCGAGCGCCAGGATCGCCACGCCGGCACCCCGGCGAAGCACTTCGGCCCGGCCGTGCACGACCGGGGCGGGCGCGTCCAGGTGGTTCCCCTGCGAGTTTCCACGCGGATAGCGCAGCGCGACCGGCCCGTCGAGCGACAGGGCCAACTCGAGCATCGGGAAGACCTCGTCCTCGATGCGCGGTGCCATGATCGTCATGTACGGCAGCGTCCGCAGATAGGCCACGTCGTACAGGCCCATGTGCGTGGGGCCGTCGTCGCCGGCGACGCCCGCACGGTCCATCGCGAACACGACCGGCAGCTGCTGGATCACGACGTCGTGCACGACCTGATCGTACGCACGCTGCAGGAAGGTCGAATAGATGGCGCAGACGGGCCGCAACCCTGCGCTCGCCGCCCCCGCGGCGAAGCACACCGCATGCGCCTCGGCGATGCCGACGTCGAAATAGCGATCGGGATGCTGGCGCGCAAACTTCGCGAGCTTCGTGCCGTCCGGCATCGCGGCCGTGATGCCGATCACGCGAGGGTCGCGCTCGGCCAACAGGGTCAGCGCGTCCGCGAATGCCTCGGAGAACGTCGCGCGCGCGGTGGACTTGAATTCGATCTTGCCGTTCTCGAGCTCGAACGGGCCGACGCCGTGAAACGTGCGCGAGTCGAGCTCGGCGGCCTCGAAGCCTTTCCCCTTCACGGTGTGCACGTGCACGAGGACGGGCCCCGCGATGCGCCGGGCGTTCGCGAGCACGTCGACGAGTGCGTCGTAGTCGTGACCGTCGATGGGTCCGATGTAGCGGAAGCCGAGCTCCTCGAAGATCACCGCCGCCTTGGGCTCGCTCGAGACGAAGCGCAGCGCGGCCTCCTCGGCCGTCGAGAGCGCCTTGCGCGCGGTGTCGCCGAACGGCACGTGCCCGAGGAGATCCTTGGCCTTTTCACGCGCGGCCTGGTACAGCGGCTTTCCGCGCAGCGTTCCGAGATATTTGTCGATCGCGCCGACGTTCGGCGCGATCGACATCTCGTTGTCGTTGAGCACGACGATGAAGTTCGTCTTCGACTGTCCGGCGTTGTTCAGGGCCTCGTACGCGAGGCCGCCGGTGAGGGCTCCGTCGCCGAGGACGGCGACGACCGTTTCGTCGCTGCCGGCGAGATCGCGCGCCTTGGCCATTCCGAGCGCGGCCGAGACCGACGTGGACGCATGCCCTGCCCCGAAAACGTCGTATGGCGATTCGCTGCGCATCGTGAAGCCCGAGATTCCGCCGGCCTGGCGCAGCGTGCGAAAGCTGTCCCGGCGGCCCGTCAGGATCTTGTGCACGTAGGCCTGGTGGCCGACGTCCCACACGATTTTGTCCTTCGGCATATCGAGGACGCGGTGCAGGGCCAGCGTCAACTCGACCACGCCGAGGTTCGGAGCGAGATGCCCGCCGTTGGTGGCGCACGTCTCGACGAGCAGGTCCCGGATCTCTCGGGCGAGCGCGTCGATCTCGGCGCGCGAGAGCCTGCGCAGGTCGCGCGGGGACTGGATCTTCTCGATCACCATTCGCCCCGGTTAGACAGGCCGGGATGCGTGCCCCCCCCGCAAGGACGGTCGCCCTCGCGGCGGGTACCTCCCGGGGTGCGACCCGTATCGCGGATCCGTCCGGCGCTCGCGCCTCTGCGCAGGCGGCGCGTCTGGACCGACCTGGCACGCATCTTCTCGACGGTCTGCAACCCGTTCCTGACGGCGCTCGCGCTCTTCGTGATTCTCGCACACGCGTTCCGCAACGACACGACCGGCTTCTGGGAGTTGCTCTTCGCCAGCACGCTCTTCACGTCGATCGGTCCGATGCTCTTCGTCTTGTGGCTGTACGCGACCGACCGCATCGCCGATCTCGACATGTCGCGGCGCTCGGAGCGCGAGGCAGTCTTCAGCGCGTTCGTGGTCTTCTATCTGCTCGGCACGATCGCGCTGTGGCTGATCCACGCGCCGGCGATGCTGGTCGCGACGATGGCAGGCTACACGGCGTGCGCGCTGATCGTCCAGGCGATCACGCGCTTCTGGAAGATCTCGACGCACGCGATCGGCATCACCGCACCGCTGGTCGCCCTGGTGGTCCTCTACGGCTGGCAGCCGCTACCGTTCACCGTGCTGATCCCGATCGTGTGCTGGTCGCGCGTGTACCTCAAGGCGCACACGATCGCTCAGGTCGTCGCCGGTGCGCTGCTCGGCGGCGTCACCGTGCTGCTGTTCTTCCACATTTTCAAGGTCATCTAGCGGGCCGGCCAGCGCGACGATCGACGCGCCGAACGCGTCGAGGGGGCCGCTCGTGACGTAGCGCGTTCGGCCCCCACTCCGCCTGCTCGCGCCGTAGTTCGCGCGCACCCAGTCGGCGGCGCGCAGGGCCTGCGCCTCGGCGGGGTCGATGCGCAGGACCGCCGGGCCGAGCGCGCGCGCGAACACCGCGTCCAGCAGCGGGTAGTGCGTGCACGCCAGCACCAGTGCATCGATGTCGGCGCCCACGGCTGCGCACGCCGCTGCGACTGCGTGCTCCGCTCGCGGTCCACCGAGCACGCCGGCTTCGACGAGCGGCACCAGCCCCGGCGCCGCCACCTCGCGCACGAAGATGCGGGCGTCGCGCGCGCGGATCGCGGCGCCGTACGCCCCGGTGCGGGCCGTCGCCGACGTCGCGAGGACGCCGACGCGACGCGCGCCGCTTGCAACGACGGCGTCGGCAGCCGCGGCGATCAAGTCGAAGATCGGCACGTCCGCCGCGGGCCATCCGTACGACGCGGCGATCGCGCAAGACGTGTTGCAGCCCATCACGATCGCATCGGAGCCGCATGCGGCGAGATACGCGACGTTCGCTGCGAGCAGGCGCAGCAGATCCGCGTCCGCGCGATCGCCGTACGGGACGTGCCGCTGGTCGGCGAAGTACACGAGGTCCACAGCGGGGAGCAGGCGCCGCAGCCTGCGCAGGACGGTGAGACCGCCGAGACCGGAATCGAACACGCCGAGCGTCATGCCGGCGCTCAGTTCTCCGCCTGGCTCGCCTGCGACGGCTGCGGTGCTCGCGCATAGTCGCCGATGCCGTCGGCGATCGCCGTCGCGACCCGCTGGAGGAACTCCGCGGAGCGCAGGAGCGACGCGTCCCCGGCGTTGGACAAGAACGCGGTCTCGATCAGGATCGCCGGCATCGTCGTATGGTGGATCACGTAGAAGTTGTCCTTGCGCACGCCGTCGTCTTTCGTCCCGAGCGCGGCGATCAGCCGTCGATGCACGGTTTGCGCGAGCGCGAGGTCGACCCCCTTGTAGTAGTACGTCGTCGTGCCGCTCAGCGCGCTCGACGTGAAGCTGTTGATGTGGACGCTCACGAACATGCGCGCACCCGCCTTGTTGGCGATGTCGCAGCGCGCCTGCAGCTCGTCGTGCGCGGAATCGTTCGGTGCGTAGACGTCGGTGTCGGTATCGCGCGTCATCCGCACGATCCAACCGCGGGCTTCGAGCTGCGAACGCAGGCGCTGCGAGATGTCGAGCGTGAGGTTCTTCTCGGTGAGCCCGTTGTGCTCGGCCCCGATGTCGCTCCCGCCGTGTCCGGGATCGAGCACGATGAGCCGCGGGTTCGTCGCGGGCGAGAGGGCCGGCTCGGAGCCGAACTTCCACGGCGTCGCATCCGGCGCCGGAGCCGTTTCCGCGGCCGCATATCCCGGCGCGCCGTCGCCGATGCGGCCGACGCCGATCCGGGCGGCGGCCAGATCGTCCGCGGCGCCGACGGTCACCACGAGGCCGGCCGGGGACGGCACGACGTCGACGCGCCGCTGCGACGCGAGCGTCAGCGAAACGCGCACGATCGGCACCGGGTCGAGTGCGAATTGCCGGACCCGCAGCCCGTCGATTCCACCCACCGCGGGCGTGTCGTCGCGCGGGGGAATGCCCAGGGTCGCACCGCGCAGGTCAACGTACCACCGCCCGTCGCCGAGCCGGTGCCACTCGAAGTCGGCGCCGCCGGCAACGGTGACGCGGACGTCGGTGCCGTCCTCTCCGCGCGGAACCAGGTCGACCGCGCTCACGGTTGCCGGCGCGGGCGGCTGCGGCGCGCCGATGCTCTCGCCGGGCGGGCTCGAAACGGGCTCCGCCGCCGACGCAGCCGGCATCGGGGGAGGCGGAGGAAGCACGCGAGCCGGAACGGGCTGCGCCTGCAGCGGCGCGCTCGCCAGGGCAGACGACGCGGTTGCCTGCGCGGGGATCTCGGCTCCGCGCAGCGCCACGCCCGCCGGTGCGAAGGCGAGCGTCACGTCGTTCGGAGAGGCCGACGCGAGCAAGACGCGCTGCGTGCCCGGGGGCGTCTCGAACGTGACGACGGTGGTCGGGTTGCGCGACGAACCCGACGCGAGCACGTCGATCTCGCCGAGCGCGGGAGCCGCCACGACGCGCGTCTGATCGAGCGACGACGCGAGGCCGGCGAAGGTGAGCGCGAGGGTCGCCGCATTTGCCGTCGTGCGCCGGAAGGCGAGCGGCACTGCTCCATGCAGCGTCACGACGGTCGCGCGATCGTCGCTGCGCACGTCGAGTGCGCCCAGCTGTGGCTGCAGCACCAGCGTCCCGGCCTCCATCAGCGGCAGGACGTAGAGCGCGCGGGCGACGGACACGAGCGGGAGGAACGCGTCGGTTCCCGCCGTGTACGGGGCGAACGGGGCCGACGTCGTCACGGTCCCGGCGGTGACGCGCGGGTCGCCGATCGTCAGCGTGACCGTTCTGCGATCCGCACGCGTGATCACGACGTAGCGCTGGCCAGGCTGGTATGCGAGCGTCGCGCCGACGCGCGCGAGGAAGCGCGCGAGCCCGGCATCGCTCGTCGCGACGGCAATATCGGCGCCTCGGAACTGCGGGTGGTCGAAGATCAGCCGCGTGCCGGCGAACCATACGTCGGGAATCGCGTCGGCGCGCGCCGGCGACGGGACCATCGCGCACGCGAGCACGAGCGCGAGAGCGAGGCTACCAACTCGAGCGAGTGAGGGGTTGATCGAGCTCAAGGTGACCTCCCGGGAGCGTGGGCAGCGTCCGCCCGTCGACGTGGATTTGCACTGCTTGGATCATCGGTAACGCGGTGAGCGTCCACACGAGTGCTTTGAACTCACCGCTCTCGGCGAAGCTTCCGCCACCGGCGGCCGCGACCGCACCCGACAGATCGACGGTGGCCGTTGAACCCGCAACGTCCACGCTGCGCACGACCGTTCCCGGCGGGAAGCGAATCGCTTCGGTGCCGCTGGGCGGCCCCGCGACCGCCTGGGTGGCGGCGTAGAACGCGACGCTGTGCGGATCGCGCGCCGCGCCAAGCGTGACGTTCCATGGGAGAACCGTCTCCCCGTCGATCTTGCAGTAGTACACGGGGATCGTCTCGCCGATGTGCGGGCCAGAGGATCCCGCGATCGCGCGAAACCCCAGATACCCGATAACCGCGACCAGCGCGAGCGCCAGCAGCGCTCCGAGCCATTTCACGGAAGGCGTCGTTCTTCGCGTGCGCCGCGATCACCCGCGCGTGAGGGGAGCGCACGCGCGCCGCGAATGCGTCCGGGACGATGTGGAATCCCGACGTCTACGGTTCGTTCGCCGCGGAGCGCTCCGCGCCGTTCGAGGATCTGCTCGCGCTGGTCCGCGTGCGGCCGAACCTGCGCGTCATCGACCTCGGATGCGGCACCGGGGAGTTGACGGCCCGCTTGCGCGACGCGCTGCCGGGCGCCGAGGTACTCGGCATCGATGCGTCGGGCGAGATGCTCGAACGCGCGTCCGCGCTCGAGCGCCCTGGGCTGCGCTTCGAACGCATGCGCATCGAAGACGTCGCCGGCTCGTTCGACCTCATCGCCTCGAACGCAGCGCTCCAATGGGTGGACGATCATGCGCGCCGCATCCCCGCGCTGTTCGCGCTGCTGCGCCCGGAGGGACAACTCGTGGTGCAGATGCCGGCGTGGCGGCGTCCCGCCGCGTACGGTGCGATCGTCGAGACCGCGCGCAGCGAGCCGCATTGCTCCGCCCTCGGCGGGTTCGAACAGCAGTGGCCCGTGCTGCCGATCGAGGACTACGCCGAGATGCTCGCCGCCTGCGGGGCGACGGAACTCATCGCGCTCGATAAGGTCTATCCGCACGTGCTGCGAGACGCCGATGCCCTTGCCGACTGGCAGTCGGGGACCGCACTGCTGCCGTACCGCGAACGGTTGGGCCCACACGAGTACGCGGGGTTCGAAGCCGCCGTGCGCTCGCGGCTACGGGCGCGCTGGCCGGGCAGCCCGGTCTTCTTCCCGTTCCGGCGCACGCTGCTAGCGGCGACGCATCCCGGGGCGGAGTCCGCTACTCCCCGTCCCGTTCTCGCCAGCGGACGTACAGCGGGATCCACCTAGACACGGCCGGCACGAGCGGCAGCGCGCGGCCAATCGCGCCGCGCGCGCGGATCGTCCCGTTGGCGAGCGCGACCACGATCGGCGTGCCGCCCGTGAAGACGTGTTCCGCCGCGTCCGCCGTCATACTGAAGGTCACGTCGGCCGGCGGCCCGTGATTGCCGGTGTGGACGATGAAGTGTTGGCCCGGCGGGCGTTCGCTGCGGCCGTCGAGCACGACGCGCCCGGCAGGCGCGCTGAACACGAACGCAGCTACGATCTTCGCGTCGGCGACCGAACGCCCGGCCCTCGAGGCTGCGACGTAGCGAAAGAACTCGCCGACCACGCGGTGCAGTTCGGTCGTCGAGGCGAACGCACTCACCGCGAACCGCGCCAGTTGCGCAGGATCAGCGCTAGGTTCGCTGGGTTCTCCGCCATCCTGCGCATCAGGTACGGATACCAATCCGCGCCGAACGGAACGGAGACGCGCACCGGGAAGCCGCGCTGCACGAGTTCGGCCTGCAGCGGCTCGCGCACTCCGCGCAGCATCTGGAATTCGAAGCGCTCGCCGGGGCGTGCCCCGGCCCGCCGCGCCAGCGCGACCGATTGCTCGATGATCTGCGCGTCGTGCGTCGCGATCGCGGTAAAGGGCAGCGTGCGCAGCGCGGACTCGATCAGCGCGACGAAGTTGCGGTCGACGTCGCGCTTCACCTGGAACGCGACGCCCGCGCGCTCGAGGTACGCGCCTTTTACGAGACGCACGTTCGCCGCCAGCGGCGCGAGGGCCGCGAGGTCGCCGGCCGAGCGATGTAGGTAAGCCTGCAGCACGACGCCGACGCGCACGCGCCCGGCTCGCCGCAGTGCCCGGTACGTGCGCAGCGTGGCATCGATGTGGATGGACTCCTCCATGTCGATGCGGACGAAGCCGCCGGTCCGCTCCGCCGCGCCGACGATCGCGTCCAGAATTCCGCCGCACGCCTCCTCGTCGATTTCGAGCCCCAAGTGCGTGAGCTTCGTCGCCACCGTCGCGTCGAGCCCCTCGGCTGCAATGCGCGTGGCGATCTCCACGAATTCCGCTCCGACGGACCGGGCAGCGACGACATCACGCACGCCTTCGCCGAGATAGCCCGCCGCGACCCGCAGCCCGCGTGCGTTCTCCGCGCGCGCGACGCGGACGAAGTCGTCGAGCGTGGTGCCCGCGACGAAGCGCGCAGCACCGAAGCGCATACCGTGCCCTGCGGCGAGGGCGCGCAGCCCCCGGTTGCGCGACGCCGCGAGGAGCGGCGCCCGAAGCAGCGCAGCCGCGCTCAACGCGCGCTCCGAGATCGTGCGATGCAGCACGCATCGCGCGCAGGCCGCGTCCGTGGACGCGGAGTAGGGCGGCGACGGAGGTTCGCCGCATGCACCGTGCCGCTCGTTTCTTCTCGTCCTGCGCGCTCGTGGCGACCGTCGCCGGCTGCCAGGGCGGTTCGTCGCCAGCCGTGCCCGGCCTCGGCGCTGCTGCAGCCGTCGCGCGCCACGCCGCGACCGGCCCGCTCTTCGTCGGCTTCTGGGAAAGCTGGTCCGACTGGGACAAGCACACGCCGTATCACAGCCTCGGACTGATCCCGAGCACGGTTGGCAACGTCGACGTCGCGTTCAGCGAGATGGACGAGCAGAACCAAGTCACGGACCCGCAGAACACCTACCCCCTCAAACCGGGCATCGACGCGATTCATGCCGACGGCGGCGCGGTGCTCTTGTCGATCGGCGGCGCGTCGTCGACCTTCAACATCACGGACGTGGGACAGTTCGAGACGAACCTCGGGGCCTACTTCGCGGCGCACGCGGGCTACTACGACGGCGTCGACTTCGACGACGAGACGGGCTCTTCCAACACCGCGAGCTTGCTGACGTCGCTCGCAAACCAGACGCGCGCGAACTTCCCGAGCGCGGTCGTCAGCTTCGACGCGTTCATGGGCGGTGCCGATCCGGCGAACCCGTACGAGGCGGCGGTCCTGCAGAATGCCGCGAGCGCCCTCTCGTACGTGAACGTCATGGACTACGATCAGTACGGATACAAGCCGTCGAATCACCCGAATTGCACCTTCGCGGCGGGTGCGAAGGACGACTGCTACCTCGACGTGCTGGACAACTTCGCCGCCGTCCAGTTGCCGGGTGGGGGTACGTTCCCGGTCGGCAAGATCGTGATGGGGCTCATGATCGGGCCTGCAGACGATGGCGTGGTGATCACGCCTCACGACGCAGCGACCTACGCGGCATGGGTGCGCGCTCATGGTTACGGCGGAATCATGATTTGGGACGTGGATCGCGACGGGCCGAAGACGACGGGACACCCGAAGGGGACGTACGTCAAGACGATCGGGAAGGCGCTCTGAGGTCGCGCGCCCGGGACGTGACGATCGGGCCGCTTCGCCGGGCCGACATCCCCGTCCTCGACCGGATCCTCTGCGCCGCATACGGCTCCATCGGTTCGGTCGCCAAGAGGCTCGAGCGATACGCCGTGGCGCAACGGGTCGCAACGTTCGTCGCTTCGTGCGACGGAGCGCCGGTCGGGTGCGTGTTCGCGAGCGACTACGGGACCGTCGCGTACGTCTCGCTCATGGGCGTCGACCCGGCCGGGCAGCGCCGCGGGATTGGCACGACGCTCTTCGCGGCCCTGATCGCGTGGACGGACGCGCGAGGGTTCGCCAGCGTGCAGTTGGACGCGACGCCGGACGGTGCGCGCCTCTACGAGCGCTTCGCGTTCTTCGATGACGGAGAGACCGTGGTCTTCGACGGCGTCGGCCGAGCCGCTGACCGCGCGCTTGCGCCGGCCGTGCGGCCGGCCCGCCACGCGGATCTCGACGCGATGTGGCGCGCCGACCGCGACGCATTCGGTGCCGACCGCGCCGAGGTGATCGGCCAGCTGTGCGCGGACCCCACGAACGCGGTCTTCGTCGCGGACCGAGGGGCCTTCGCCGTCGCGCAAGCCGAAGCGATCGGTCCGCTCGTGGCAGCGACACCGGACATCGCGGCGGCGCTCTTCGATGCGAGCTCGGCGGCCCGGCCTGGAGACGCCCTTCGCTTCGTTGCGCCCTCCGACAACCCGAAGGCGCTCGCGCTCGCGTCGTCGCGCGGGTTCGTCGAGCGCCGGCGCCTTGCGCACATGGCGTACGGCGCGCGGTCGTCCGGCGACCGCAAGCAACTCTTCGCCCGCATCAACCTCGGGCAAGGGTAAGCGGCGCGCCTACCGCGCAGCGCGCGGTTCCGCAGGCGGCGACGCATCGACCTCGCCTGCAGCGATCGCCTCCATGAGCCGCGCGTAGTCGCGCGAATTTTGGTCGGCGTACGCTTCGGCGAACGTGGCCAGCGCCGTATCGAACGCGTCGCCGCGTCCCAGGTATCCCGCAATCGGCCCCGCGACGCCGCCCGCCTTCGCGTGGGCACGCGCCAGCGCCCAGCCGCAGAACCCCGCGTGCTCGGCGAGGTCGGCGCCCGTCATCCGCTCGACGTTCGCCGACGACTTCACGTCGCGGATCTGGCGGATGTAGAAGTCGCGACCCTCGTCGGAGCGCGCCGCACCGAGGAACAGGTCGCTCGCCGCTTGCATCAGGTGCTGGCCGGTCACGACGCGGTCGCCGTGCGAACTGCGCTTCGGCGGCGCGCCCGCATAGGGCTCGAAGACGGAAGCGAGCGCCTCCTTCGCCTGAAGCACCAGCGGGTCGGCGTCGCCGGCAACGAGCAGGAGCGCGAGGCAGCGCGTCCCGACGCTGCCGACGCCCACGACCTTGTACGCCGCGTCGACCAGCGAGAAGCGGCTGAGGAGCAGACGCCGATCGAGCGGCATCGCCGCCCGGTAGCGCGCGAATAGGCGCTCGGCGCTCTTGTGGAATCCGGGGTCCGGCGGATGGAAGATGAGCGGCGGTTCGTCGTCGATCCGCATGTCGGCTCCGCTCTGCGCGACGAGGTTCGGATAGGCGTGAGCGTTCGTGCGCTGCAGCGCCTTCGCGATGGAATCCTCGGTCTGCTTGCGCTCTTGCGCCGAGCGAATCAGATGAATGAGCGTCGTCTCGTCGACGCGCGAGTACCAAACGTCGAGCACGCGCATCCTCGCGCACTCGGCGATCCGCGTGCGATACGTGGCGGCGCAGCGCAGAACGGCGGCGCGCCGCTCGCGAGGTCGCAGCGCGAGGTGCCGGCCCGCGATCGCGACGCTTGCCACGAGGCGCTTGATATCCCATTCCCACGCGCCGGGCAGCGTCTCGTCGAAGTCGTTCACGTCGAAGACGAGGTTGCGCTCCGGCGTCGCGTACGCACCGAAGTTCAGGATGTGAGCGTCGCCGCAAATCTGCGTGCGGATCCCGCTGATCGGGAGCGTGGAGAGGTCGCTCGCCATCACGGCCGCGGCACCGCGGAAGAAGGTGAACTCGTTGACCGCCATCCGCCCGAATCGTACCGGCACCAGGTCCGTCAGGCGTTCATCGTCGGTCGCGCGCAGCAGGCCGACGGGATCGGGCCGGCCGGGCGCGGGTTCCCACGTGGCGTGCGCCGACCGCGGCACCCGCGCGCGCGCGGCCTTGCCGGCTGCAAGGGCTTCCGCCGAGTCGACGCGCGGCGGTAGATCGAGCCAGGAGATTCCTTCGCCCGCGGTCGTCATACGCCGGGCGGGTTCGGCGGCAGACCGCGGGCACCCACCCCGGCTCCGGGACACCGCGGGCACCGAGGCAAACTGTAGCGCCGCATGGCTGAGCGGCTCGGAATACTCGTCGGGGGAGGCCCCGCCCCCGGCATCAACGGAGTAATTGCGTCGGCGACGCTCGAGGCGCTCGACAGCGGTCTCGACGTCGTCGGCATCCTCGATGGGTACGCCCACCTGGTGGTGGGCGACACGACCGCCGTCAAGTCCCTCGGGGCGGACGACGTTTCGCGCATCCACTCGACGGGCGGCTCAATCCTCCGGACGTCGCGCACGAACCCGGCGAGGGACGACGCGACGCTGGCCCGCTGCGTGGAGGCGCTGCGGGCACTCGACCTGCGCTACCTCATCTGCATCGGCGGGGACGACACGACGTACGGCGCCGCGCGCATCGCGGCCGCCAGCGGAGGACGCCTCCACGTCGCGGCGGTGCCGAAGACGATCGACAACGACCTCCCCCTGCCCGAGAACGCCCCGACCTTCGGATTCGAGACCGCGCGGTCCGTCGGCGCGGCGATCGTCGAGAACTTGATGGAGGACGCGCGCACCGCGTCGCGCTGGTATCTCGCCGTGACGATGGGGCGCAAGGCCGGCTGGCTCGCGCTCGGCATCTGCAAGGCCGCGGCAGCGACGCTGGCGGTGATCCCGGAGGAGTTTCCGCGCGAATCCATGCACCTGGGTGCCGTCGTCGACACGATCGTCGGTGCGATCGTGAAGCGCCGTGCCACGGGCCGCGACTACGGGGTCGCGGTCATCGCGGAGGGCATCGCCGAAGGCCTCGCGCCGGCCGAACTCAGCGCGTTCGCCGACGCGACGCACGACGCATACGACAACGTGCGCATCGCCGACGTCCCGCTGGGATTCGTCGTGCGCAGTGCAGTGCGGCGCCGCCTCGCCGAGCTCGGGCTCGAGGAGACGGTCGTCGCCAAGGATATCGGTTACGAGCTGCGCTGCGCGAAGCCCGTTGCGTTCGACGTCGACTACACGCGAACGCTCGGGTACGGCGCGGTCCGCTATCTGCTCGAGGGCGGCAGCGGGGCGCTCGTGGCCCTCGCGGGTGGCCGGATCGTGCCGCTGACGCTCGATGAGCTCACCGACCCCGTGACCGGGCGCGTGCGCATTCGGCTCGTCGACGTCACGACCGAGTCCTATCGCGTGGCGCGCAGTTCGATGATTCGCCTCGAACGGAGCGACCTGCGCGAGCCGCGGCTGGGCGCACTCGCCCAGCACACGAACCTCTCGCCGGACGCATTCCGGGCACAGTTCGAGCGTTTGTTCTGACGTACGGCGACGTGACGGCCGCGGCCGGCGCACTCATCGAAGCCGAGCGGGCCGACGCGCGCCTCAACCCGCTCGCGGTCACCCGCCTGCTCGTTCACGGGCGCGCTGCCGCGCGCTCGGTCGTCCTCTTCCACGGCTTCACGAACTGCCCGCAGCAGATGGCGGAACTCGGCGCTCTGTTCTTCGCGCGCGGCTGGAACGTGCTGGTCCCGCGCCTGCCGCGGCACGGGTGCGCCGACCGACTGACGACGGCCATCGCCGGGCTGACCGCCGCCGAGTTGGAAGCCTGCGCCGACCGCGCGTTCGTATGGGCGCAGGGGCTCGGTGACGCCGTCGACGTCATGGGCATCTCGCTCGGCGGCGTGCTCGCGGCGTGGATCGCGCAATTGCGTCCCGCGCGAACGGCGCTCGCGCTTTCGCCATTCTTCGCGCTTCCCGTCGTCCCGGTGGTCCTGAGCGATGCCCTCGTCGCTCCCATGTGCGCGCTGCCGCCGTACTTCGTGTGGTGGGACCCGCGCGTTCGCGCGGCGTGCCGGCCCGATCACGCGTATCCGCGCTTTCCGACGACGGCGCTCGGCCAGTGCCTCGCGCTGGGGCGGCAGGTCCGCACGGCCGCACGCAGCGCGCCGCCGTGCGCCCGCCGGATCGTCGTCGCGACGAACGCGCAGGAGCCCGCATGCAACAATGCGGCGACCGCGCACCTCGCGGCACGCTGGAGCAGCGCGGGCGGCGACGTCGAGTCGCACGTGCTCGCCGACGTCGGCCGCAGGCACGATATCGTCGAGCCCGAGACGTTTCCACAGGCGCGGAAACTCGTGTACCCGAGGATCCTCGACTGGATCGCCTGACCAGCATCCTTCCCACGGCGTCGGCAGTGCTCGCCGGCGTTCTCGCCCTACGCACCGACGCGTTTGGCGCAGCGCTGGCTCCGGGGTTTTCGGTCGTCGCAGCGCTCGTCGTTCTGGGCGCCGGCTTCTCCGATGCCGTCGGCCAGAGCGTCGTGCTCTTCGCGAACCGCGTCAAGGCGCTGCGCTTCGGATTCAGCCTGGCCGTGAACGCCGTGCTGTTCGCGTTCGGCTTCGCGTTCTTGGTTCTCTCGACGTGGCTCATCCTGCACTTCGCGCGCGCGTCGGCGGTGTCGCTCGAACCCCTGGCGGTCGCGCTCGCCGTCGCGTACGCGCCGCTCCTGTTCTCGTTTCTCGCCGCGCTACCGTACCTCGGCGTGCCCGTTCTCTGGGCGCTGCGCGTGTGGCACCTGCTCGCAATGGTCGTGGCCGTGTCGGTCGTCGCGGGCGTCTCGCCGTTCGAAGCGCTCGTCGACGTCGGCATCGGCTGGCTCGCCGTCGCGATCGCGCATCAGACGTTCGGCAAGCCGGTCGCGATGCTCGGCGAGATGATCCTCAACGCGGTCGCCGGCGTGCAGGTGACGTCGAACGAGCAGCTGATCGTCGAGCGGATCGCGCCTGGCGGTGCGCCGGGTGCAACGGAGGGAACGGTGCGCGTTCCGACGTCGTCCGCGTCCGTCGTGGTACCGCTCCCCACGCGTTCGCCGCTCGTGCCGGCGCTGCTCGGCATCGCGCTGATGGCGGCGATCGCCTACGTGTGCGCGGTGACGCTCGCGCCGCTCCATCACGCGGCGTTCGGGTGGGAAGCGCAGGTGCCGCGGGCGCTGCGGCTACCGCTCGACCTGCTGTGGATCGCTCTCGTCGGCATCTTGGTCGCCGGATTCATGGCACCCGTCGAGACGCTCGGATGGTGGGCCGGGTGGTACGGCGACGAGATCGACACGCGCTCGCTCGTGGACGCCGGCGACGCACGGCCCGGCGGTGCCTCCATCTCCCGCTACGTCGTGTACTTAGACGGCATCGAGCAGTCGAGCGCGACCTACACGCCGGACGTCGAGACGTTCCTCGACGCCCTGGCGGCGCGCCTCCCGGCCGGCGTGCGCCTCGTGCGGGGCGTGATGTCGTACTCGGTCCGCAGTACGCCGCTGGACGACGACCCGATCGTCGCGTGGTTCTGGCGCCTGATCCGCACGTTCGCGAGCCGGGCTGCATTCATCGGCATGATCGTCAACCTGCGCAACGTGCTGATCGTCGCGGTCTCGGCGGATGCGCGCTACGGGCCGCTGTACAACTACGGCATCGCGCAGGTCGTGTACGACGCGTTGACTGCGAACGGCTACCGCCGCGGCACCGGCGTGCCGGTCACCCTGATCGGCTATAGCGGCGGCGGACAGATGGCCGCAGCGGGGGCCTCGTTCCTCAAGCACGCGATCGACGCGCCGATCGACATCATCTCGCTGGGCGGCGTGATGAGCGGCAGCAACCGCATCCTCGAAACGGAGCATCTCTACCACTTCATCGGCGACCGCGACGGGGTGCAGCGGCTTGGCCCGCTGCTCTTTTCGTCGCGCTGGAAGATCGCCGTCCTCTCGCGCTGGAATCGCGCGCGCCGGCTCGGCAAGCTCAGCGTGTTCTCCCTCGGGCCCGTCGGCCATCAAGTGCCGGGCGGGATGCTCGATCCGAAGCTGATCCTGCCGGACGGGCGGAGCGCGCTCGATCAGACGCTCGCATGCATCGACGGCGTCTTGCGCGGCCGCATCGAACGCCCGCCCGGCGAGTGGATGCCACCCGGCCAACCCAGCGCGTCTTCGATGGCGGCGAGTTCGGCGCTCGCGCCCTACCGGCCGGCCGCCGATTGGATTGGCCGGCTCATCCTCCCCGCGCTCGAGGAGCGCGCGGCCGTTGCCGGTGCCCGTATCGAGATCCACCACGCACCGGAACCGTACGGTGGCCTGATCGGCACGACGGCGACGCTGCGTCTGTCGGACGTCGCGCACGGCGACCACGTCACCCGCGCGGTCACGCGCGACCTGCACTTCAGCGCACGAGCCGAATACGCGCGCGTGCACGGCGCCGTCCTCCCCACACGCCTCGATCACCGCCAGTTGGTCGGCCCGCTCGAGTCGCTCGCGGGCGCGCATCCGCTCGACGACATCACCGTTGCCCTGCGCGGCGACGTCGAGGTCGAGAGCGGCGCGGAACCGGCGCTGCGCGTGGCGCAGACGCCCATGCAGATCACGGGACGGTACCGCGCGCTCGTGCGCTTCCTCGGCCCGGCCGGCCCGGGCCGGTACGACGTCGTGCATTACGACGCTGCGGCTCGCGCGTTCGCGGGCGCGCACGACACCGTGACGCTGGGGCCGGTCGTCGCCGGCGAGCACGGAGGATCGCCCGGCAGCGAACGCGGCATCGAGCGCGACCCGCTCAACGTCGACGGCTGGTTTGTGTACGGCGCGCCCGACGACCGCGGCACGTTCGTCGTGCAGTCGCTGCTGCCGCGGCGCCTGCTTTCGGCGCGGGCGGAGCGCACGGTCGCCGGCGGCGACGCCGCGGCGTATCTGCGCCGCACGGCGTGGCCCGAAATCCTCGCGCGCGAGGGCGGCGTGCTGTCGGTGCGGCTCGACGGATCGGCGTGGGCCGCCGGTGACCGCGCCCTGGCGGTGCACGTCCGCAGCGAGGGCGCGCTCGGGCGATTGGCGTACGGCATCGCCCACGTCGTCGACGACGACCTCTCCGGCGAGCCGCGCTTCGAGCTCTGCATTGCGCAGGTCACGACCAGCGATCGCGACGGATCCGTCGCGGGCGCCTCGCACGCGTCGCGCCTGCTCGGCGACCGCCAGTTCGGGTGCATCGGGCGGCGCGCGACGTGCACCGTTCTGCTCCGCCTCGCATCCGGCGACGACGCGTTCCTCGACGCGCTCGCGTCGCACCTCGAGGCGATGACGGCGCGCTACCGGATCGGCGACGGCATGGGGCCCGTCGACATCGCGTTCGCGAGCGGGTGCGCGCAGGATGCGAACCGCGCGCTGCTGGCCGCGCTGGAGTGCCAGCCGGTGCCGGCGTTCGCCGCGGACCTGCGCTCGCGCCTTGCAGCGCCCGGTGCCCCGCGCCACGCGTGGAGCGACAACCCGTTCATGCTGCGCAGCACGTTCGAGGAAGGGCCGGCGGAGCGGTTCGGCTCCGCCGCCCCGGCCTGGCGCACGCTCGTGCCGCGTGCCTGCGCGGACGCCGTCGCCGACGTCCTGCTTCGTCACGGCGCGTCGGGTTGGGTCCTCGGGACGAATCGTGTCGGCGGTCTCGAGGGGATCAGGCCGACTGCGCCTCACGATGCGTGAGCAGCGCGAGCCGCGGCACCGGCCGCTCGTCGATCGGCAGTTGGATGATGACGCCGAAGAGAGCGACCGCGATCGATACCTGCCACATCAACGTGTACGATCCCGTGCGATCGACGATCACTCCACCGAGCCACGCTCCGAAGAACGCGCCGACCTGATGCGAGAGGAACGTGATGCCGAAGAGCGTCGAGACCCACTCGAGACCGAATTTCTCGCCGATGATCGCGCTCGTGGGCGACACGGTCGAGAGCCACAGCAGGCCGAGAACCGCCGAGAAGACCAACACGCTGAGCGCGCTGATCGGGGTCGCCAAGAAGACGATCATCGCGAGCGCGCGTAGGCCGTAGATCGACGCGAGCACGTAACGCTTCGGGAACCGGTCCGCGAGCCGGCCCGAGCAATACGTTCCGGCGATGTTGAACGCGCCGACGACGGCGAGGCCCGCGGCCCCCACCGACGGCGCGAGCCCCGCGCGCGCGACGATCGCCGGCAGGTGCGTCTGGAAGAACGCAAGGTGGAATCCGCAGACGAAGAATCCGGCCGTCAGCAGGCCATAGCTCGGCACCGAGAAGGCTTCGCGCAGGGCGGCGCCGAGCGCGATTCCACGCGGCTCGCGCAGCGGCGTCGACGCGGCGGCCACGGTGCGCTCGCCGGGGAAGAAGAACGCGAGCGGGATGACGACTGCGACGAGGACGCCGAGCACGCACAGCGTCGCAAACCAGCCGATCGAGCCGAGTGCGATCTGCGTCAAGGGTGGGTACAGCAATTGGCCGACCGACCCGCCGGCGCCGAGCAGGCCGATCGCGGTGGCGCGGCGCTCCGGAGGAACGAGCGCGCTGATCGGCCCCACGAGCACGCCGATCCACGTCGCCGCGAGCGCGACGCCCAAGAGCGTTCCGCCCCCCCACGAGAACCACAGAGGATCTTTGGCGGTCGCGAGGACCGCGATCGCGCCGACGAACATGCAACCGCCGGCCGCGACGATGGCCCGCGCTCCGAAGCGGTCGACGAACGCACCCGCGAACGGCTGTGCGATGCCCCACGCGAGGTTCTGCAGGGCAAACGCAAACGCGAACACGCCGACCGGCCACGCGTGTGCCGCCGACATCGGAGCGATGAGCAACCCGAGCGACTGACGCAACCCGTATCCGACCGAGACGACCGCGCTCGCAGCGAGAAAGAGCGCGACCGGCCGCGTCACGGCCCGGACAGTCCTCCCTGCGGCGACTGCCGGAACGACATCACGCTGAAGTAGATGCTGGCGACGCTCTTGCATCGGAACTTCTCCGGCGCGTAGAGGGCCGACTTCGCGGTTTGGACGGCGACGCGGTTGAGGCCCTCGGCGACACCCGCCGTCCCGGCCCAACCCCACAGCCATGCATCCTCCACGGAGCCCGTGTCGGCCAGCGACACCTCGCTGATGAATATCCCCTCGGCGGCCTCTTCGCCCGGGGAGAGGCCAACCGGTGCCACGTGCTGCGTGACGTACGGCAGAGCGTTCGGAACGGCGCATGGGGGGGCGCCTTCGTGGACGGGCGCGGCAGCCTCGATCGGCGTCACGTGCGCGGCCTTCTTGCGAACGGAGTCCTCGAACGTGTCGAGCACCGTCTTGAGGCCTGCACGCGGCTGATCGTGGCGGGGCAGCCACGGATACGCGATCGCGCACGGGCCTCCGTTCGTTCCATCGAGCGCCGAGAGGTAGGCTGCATCCACGCTGAGGGCGCTGGGCAGTTGCACGACGACCGGCGTTACCTCCGGCAACGTGGCGGCGTACCACCCCGAGGCGACCGCCTCGGGGAATGGCACCTCGTAGCGATCGTCGCCGTGATAGAGCGCGATGCTTCCACTCAGGTGTGCCGAGTTGGGGAGCGACGCCTCGAAGATGATCGCGTACGTGCGGGACGGCGCGGTCTTCACGTCGAGCGGGACGACATCGAACACGCGGGCTGGGCACTGCGACCCCGCGTCGGCCGCGGCGCTCGCGCCTGGCGCCGGCGCGGCAGCAAGCGCCGCGGCCGGCCCGGCGAGCGAGAGGGCGCCGGCGCATGCGAGCAGCGCCCGAATTGCAAGTGGCGACATGGCTGCGGGCTTCGCCGCGGGGCGGCTCTGACGCTTTCGGC
>Ga0302325_10000825_pt1 | contig 82657 bp, 69 predicted proteins | sample Palsa_T0_2_FD_201948 | JGI IMG/M metagenome (GOLD analysis project Ga0302325, IMG submission 201948) | Peat permafrost microbial communities from Stordalen Mire near Abisko, Sweden - Palsa_T0_2 | ecosystem: Environmental > Terrestrial > Soil > Palsa > Peat permafrost | place: Sweden: Abisko... | reverse complement strand
GTGGTGAATGGAACCTTCTTTGCCGCGCTCTCGGTCCGCACCCGAAACCGGGAACTACTGCTGCCCCTGCTGCTTTTTCCCATCTTCATCCCGGCGTTGTTGGGCCTGGTCGAGGCGACGACGGCCATCCTGCTGGGCGATTCCGAACCCGCGCTCTGGATCAAACTTCTCGCCGGTTACGATGTGATCTTCACCACCGTGAGCCTGTTGCTCTTTTCCACCATTCTGAACGCAGAGTAATCATTGGTGATGAAGCACGATCCGGCCCACCGCCATCGCCATCAGCAACAGCCCCACTAGAAATAGCGACAGTCTGGCAAGCACCCGCCAAACACGCGTTTTCGGGGGCAGAACACCCCGCTTCGTCTTAAGACTGTAAACCTGCCCCAGGACCCCGGACATCAGCAGGAAAAAACCCACCGCAAGCAGGAACCAGGTCATCGTTATCCCTCCGTTAAATAGATCCTCTTCGCATCTGCACGACGCATCTGCCCGACCCTGCCAGAATGATCTAAACTGATCTTGTTCGCAGGAGTTGTGTGATGAAGATCTTCCGCTGGATCTGGCTTGCCTTCACCGTTGGCCTGCTGGGCTACGCTTTTTACCAGGGCATGTATGTCGCGCCAACCGAGGCTACCATGGGCGACATCCAGCGCATCTTCTACTACCACTTCCCCTCGGCGATGATGACGTTCCTGTTCTTCTTTATCAGCTTCGTCGCGTCGATCGTGTACCTTGCCACTCGCCGCAACCATCCCCAGCGGGCTCTCAGTGCCGACGCCGCCGCGCTGGCTGCAGCTGAGATGGGAATGGTCTTTTGCACCCTGGTGCTGATCCAGGGCCCGCTGTGGGCGCGTCCTGTCTGGGGTATCTGGTGGACCTGGGACGCCCGTTTGACTTCCACCCTGGTGCTTTGGCTCATCTATGCCAGCTACCTGCTCCTGCGTAAGTTTACCGACGGTCCACAAATGCAGACGGTGGCCGCAGTCCTGGCTGTTTTCGGCTACGTCGATGTTCCCATCGTCTACTTCTCAACCCGCTGGTGGCGCACCCAGCACCCGGCCCCGGTGATCGGGGGCGATGCGAACTCCGGGCTTGATCCAGCGATGTGGCCCGCGGTTTTGTGGAACCTGGCCGCCTGGCTTGCCTGGGGGTTGCTGATAGCCGGTTGGCGATACACTATCGAGCGCCGCAGGCAAGTCGCAGAGCAGCATGCTGCCCTGCACGCGCTGGAAGCCAACCTCGAAGTGACGCTTTAAGAACCTCGGGCCAAAGCGTTAAGCCTGAAGGATATACGGCACGACAAAAGTCGTGCCCTGATACAAAACAGAGTTTTTGAAGGGTCCGGCCTTTAGGCCGTACGTAACCTGTTTGGCCGCAGAGGGAAATAAAGCGATGGAGCATCGACATCTGGTTCTCGCATACGTCATCACGATCCTGGGCCAACTGGCGTATGCCGGCTGGGTAGGTTTGAAATACCGGGCAACACGCAAGCTTGAACGCGAGTTTCCCCCGTACCCAGCCCAACCAAAATAGCGGCTCACACGTGAGGGGGAACTTCCCTCACTTCTTCGCCCATTAACTCACCCGGGTGACTTCCCCCCAGCAGCTCTTCCTCTGGCTCGATGTGCACCAGGACCTCAGCAATCTTGTCCACTTGATCGCGCACCTGATCGGCGACAGCATGGGCAATCTGGTGCCCTTGGCGGACCGTAAGATCACCCCGCACCACCACATGTAAATCCACGTAGTAGCGGAAGCCCACCTTGCGCACAAAGCATTTTTCCACGCCAAACACGTCCGGCACGGTCGCGGCAACGTGGCGCACATGTTCTTCGATCTCGGGCGCTGGAGCCGTGTCCAGCAGCTCGGCTACCGGTCTGCGCAGCTGCTGCCAGCCCCCGAGAAGGATCACCGGAGCGGCGCACAAGGCGGCCCAGTCATCCGCTGTAGGATTGCCGGTCCACAATGCTGCTGAGATACCAATAAAGGCAAAGGCCGAGACGATGGCATCGCTCAGATGATGCCACGCGTCGCCCCTGAGGGCTGAGCTTTCAATTTTTTGGCTGACACCGGAGACGTATCTGGACAGCAAAGCCTTGACTGGCACTACGCAGATCAGCACCAAAAGCGTGTAAGCCTGGGGCAGTTTGTGCGGAGTACGAATCAGGTTGATGCTTTCCGCGGCGATACCAATTGCGGCAGCGATCATGGCGGCCCCGACCACCAACGCCGCGATCGGATCAGCCTTGCCATGACCGTACGGGTGATCCTTGTCCGGCGGTTTGATCGCCAGCCGCAGCCCGTAGTAGACCACCGACGAACTGATCACATCCAGGAAAGACTCGACTCCATCGGCCAACAAGGCAAACGAATGCCCGATGACCCCAGCGGCGCATTTGACCAGCGCCAGACTGAGGTTGATGACGATGCCCAGCAGGGAGGAGCGGAGTCCGCCTTGCACCATCTGTTCGGTTGTCGGCGAGCCGGTCATTCCTGAATTGTCTCGTACTCCCGCAGGCCCCGCCGGGTAACCCACCCGAAGGTTTTCTTTTTTTGTAATCCGCCTTGCCCCATGCCGATAATCCTTACTAAACTTACCTTGGAATAAGCGTTTTCACGATTTCGGTACCCGATGTGGCCTCAACTAACTGGGGTCTTTTGCCGGCGGAACGCCCCGCGCAGGGCATTCTCATCGGCTGCACCTATCGTGAAATGCTTCCGGCCCTGGAGGCGTCCGTTGCTGCGCTTTTTGAAGCTCGCTCTTATTTTTGAACTGTCCACCATACTAGGGCTCTCCGTGCTGACGGGTCAGTTCTTTTACCGCGCATACAACAACTCAAGTCGCGAGCACCTGCCGGTTAGTTTCCTGGCCGCGCTGGTCATGCTGGTTTTGGGCACCCAGCAAACCGCCATGTCGTTTCGCCGGGAAAAAATCCGGCTTGCTTTTGGCCGTCCCTCGGTCAAAGAAAAGCTTCGCCTGCGAGTAGCCTACAGCACGTTGACGCTGTTGCTTTTCATTGCCGCCAGCGTTCTGCTGGTAATCCTCAAAAGCCATCTCCAGTAGAGAACTGGAAAATATTCGGGTGCCCCATCCTTCGCGCTCTTTGCGAAGGGTGGGAAAACAGAATGTGCGGGGGAAGAATCTCGGGGGGCAGAGCAGTGGCATCCCACCCTTCGCAAAGAGCACGAAGGATGGGGCACCCGAACATTGGTTCTCACGCAAAAAGTAAAGCCCTCGACTACCGCCCCGCTCCTACGGCCCTTTTCTGGCGGGTAGAAACCGATTGCGGTTTTCTTGGCTGCGTCACCTCGGGATGGATTTCTGGCTTGCGCGGCTGGGCGCCCTGGGACGACTGCTGATCCATCCATTCGTCCAGGCGGGAGCGCTTGAAGCGCCAGCGGTTCCCAAGTTTGAACGCGGGCACGAACCCGTCTGATGCGTATTTATAAAGTGTGTCAGGACTGATGCCGAGATAATCGGAAGCCATGCGAATATCCATGACTTCACGAACCTCATCCCTCGCCGGTGTGGTTCTCATCGAAGTGCTCTCCTCTGGGAACTGCGGGACCGGGCGAGATTGCAAACCCGCCGTTGTGCTTATACCGCGTTTTCACCCTGTAATACAAGAAATTATCGCGTATTGATCGAGTGCTTTGGGTTTTTGCGGTTTCGTTTTAGTTCCGTCTGGAGCGTAGCAGAATTTGCAAGTCCGCGAAGCATTACCTGCGGGCCACGCCCGGTTACCAAGGACATCGTATCCGAACAGGTGCGCGCCGCAGGATGGTTAATCCTCAAGTTTCTGTATTGCGACTATCCTATTCATTCTCGATGGCTAAGCGAGAAGCAGAATTTGCCTCTCGCGCGCCGGCGCTGGCTAAAACTTAGGTTGCAGACCGGCGGCGAGAGAAATCAAGTCGTTACCTATCGTCCGTGTTTTTGCGATCGCATCGGCCAGCGGGATGTGCGTAATCTCCGTTCCGCGAAGCACTACGAGCCGGCCGAACTTGCCTTCATGCACCAGGTCGATGGCAGCCGAGCCATAGCGCGTGGCAAGCATACGATCATAGGCCGTCGGAGTGCCACCGCGTTGGGTGTGCCCTAGATTCACCGAGCGTGTTTCATACCCGGTTTTCTCCTCGATCAACTCCGCAACCGTTTGCCCGATGCCGCTGAGCCGGGCGTGACCGAAGGCGTCCAACTTAGCTCCTTGCGTCGCCTGCTTGTCAGTGCCAGGGAGTTTGGCGCCCTCCGCCACCACGACAATGGAAAACAGCTTGCCCCGGTCGTGCCTGTCTTTGATGATCTTCACCGCCAGATCTATATCGATCGGCTTTTCCGGGACGAAGATCACGTCCGCCCCTCCGGCGATGCCGGAGGTGATGGCGATCCAGCCCGCATCGCGTCCCATCACTTCGCATACGATGACGCGATTGTGGGCTTCCGCGGTGGAATGCAGCCGATCGACTGCTTCGGTGGCAATCGAAACCGCGGTGTCAAAACCGAAACAGGCGTCCGTGCCACTCAGGTCGTTATCGATGGTCTTGGGCACGCCCACCACCTTGATGCCCTTCTCGACCAGCGCATTGGCTACGCCCTGGGTGTCATCTCCGCCGATGGTGATGATTGCATCCAGCTGATTGGCCTTGATGCTGGCCAGGCATTTGTCGATGCCGCCCTCCATCTTGCGCGGGTTGGTGCGCGAAGTACGAAGGATAGTGCCGCCCAGTTGCAGGATCCCCGACACAGTTTCCAGGGTCAAAGGCTTGGTCTTGTTTTCCACCACCCCACGCCAGCCTTCTATAAATCCGACAAATTCATCGTTGTGATGGAAAATGCCTTTGCGTACGGCCGCGCGGATCACTGCATTCAATCCGGGGCAGTCTCCGCCCCCGGTCAACATTCCAACTCGCATTTTGTTTTTCTCCTGATGGTAACGCCTTGTGCATCATAACCGCGCCCAGGGGAAGGAGCCACCCCGCTTCGCCAACCCAGGTCTCAAAAGCGAGATCTGGGCCACCCACTCAAGGTAGAGGCTAGTGATGAAAGAGCTTGTTGAGCACGTCTCCGGGATTGGGCTTGTTGTTGCCGTTGCCCAAAAGTTGCTGCTTCAAGATATTGCCGGCATTCTTCTGCAGCAGCTTGCTCAGATCCGCCTGGATCACCGGATTCGACGTGGTGCCGGTGATATGAACCGGAATGCCGTTAGCAGCCGCCGAACTGACTGCCTGTCCTAGGACTCCTCCCCCCACGTTCAGGCCTGCCAACGCCTGGCCGCCCACACCGCTGGTGGTGTTGAGCTTGGCCACCAATTCAAAATTCAGTGCGCCGCCCGGCGCAATCGTCCCCGCGCCGGTGGCTGTGCCCAGGAGCGGAATCGAGGCGTATAGATTCTCGATGCGTGTTCCCTGCGCCGAAGAGTTCACATCGGCAGAAACCTTTTGGATCTCGGTGCCCCCTTGCGATCCCGAAACCGGCTTCAGTCCACCAATCTTCGAGGAAAGGTCAAAGCCCGCCAGCCGGGTGTTGTCCACCTCCACCGGCCCGCTGATGGTCGGGGCGATGCTTGGGCCGGTAATAGACAAATTGGCCGAGAGGGTGCCCCCCTGCAGACGCGAGCCGCTGGGCAGACGCACGCCGGCCGCGGGCAACAGCGCCTCGACCTGGTTGATGGGGAGGTTAGGCGCGGCAAGATGGAGCGCCAATATCGTTTGCGCTCCCTTGATGGCATAGGTCCCCGTCACGTGCACGGCCACCCCTCCGGTCGTAATCGCCAAATCAGTAATCTGGCCGCTCCTGGCCGTCAGGTTCTGGGTGATGGTGTAGGTGATATCAACCGGTGACGGAGTTGGCGATCCGTCGGCCACCAGCAGCAAATTGGCTGCGCGCACAGTCCCCTTGCTGTCCAGAGTCTGACCATTGGACGTGACCTGGGCAGTGATGTCGGCGAGCATGGAGAATCCCTGGCTCTTCTGAACCACGCCGGCGGCCACGGGATCGAAATGTTTCAAACTAATGTTTGCGCCCAGTGGTGTCTCCGAGGCGTCCTGCTGGTTCACTGGTCCGGCATTGCCATGGACATCGAGCAAACCGCCCCCGGGAAGGCTGGCGGTGAGCACGAACGGAAAAGCCTTGGCAAACGAGAACTGCTGCACCGACAGATTCAAATTGCTGTAGGTAAACGGAGGCCCGGTTGACGGCACGTCCGAGATCACCGCAGTTGCGTTCACCACCTTCATTTGGCCTACAGTGAAATTCGGCAGGGCAGTTTCCTTTTCTGGATTTTGCGTACGGCTGGCCGCGTTGCTGCCGATATTAGAGAAGTTCCACACTCCCTGGGCATTGTGGACCAGGTTGATCGCAGGCGAATCGGCCACAAAGCTGGTGACCAGCAGTTGCCGATGGAGCAGCAGGGGCATGACATCCACCCCGATATGCAGCGACTGGGCCTGCAAGAAAGGCTTGGCGCTGAAGGCCGGATCATCGGCGATCGAAATATTGTCCGCCACCAGGCTGCCGGAGAAAACAGAAAAGCTCAGGTTTCCCAGCGTTACCTTGCGGCCGAGGGCCGAGGAAAGCTGCGTCTCAAGTGTCGAACGGAAGGTGTTGGCGTTGATGAATAACGGCACCAGCAAGACAGCCAGCAGCAGGAGAACGACGACGCCGACCAAAACACTTATAAGCGGATGCTTTCTCACAGGTACACCTCTGGACTCTGATTAGATGCTGCTGTTCACCGTTGCGCGGTAGCTTCATCATGGTAGATGGCGTCAATCTCCTGGGAGTAGCGCTGCGCCACCACCCTACGCTTCAGCTTCATGGTGGGAGTAAACTCACCCGAATCCATCGACCACTCTTCAGTGACGAGATGGAAGCGCTTAATCGTTTCAAAGTTTGCCAGGCCTTGGTTGACCTGGTGGACCAGCGCCTGGTATTCCGCTTGCACTCGTGGATCGCTGACCAGCTCGGCGCGCGAGGCGAAGGCGATCCCCTGCTGCCGCGCCAGGCTCTCGAGCGCGGGAAAGTCAGGCGCAATCAGCACACTGAGAAATTTGTGCCGGTCGCCAACCACCACCGCGCTGGCCACCAGGGGGCTGCTGTTCAGCTTGCTTTCGATGGGCTGGGGAGCGATCATCTTTCCGCCGGAAGTCTTGAGCAGCTCCTTCTTGCGGTCGGTGATGTAGAGAAATCCATCTCCGTCGAGCCGGCCGATATCCCCGGTGTGGAACCAGCCGTCGGGTTCCATCACTTCACGGGTGGCCTCCGGCTTGTGCCAATACCCGGCAAAGACAAACGGTCCCCTGACCAGCAATTCTCCGTCGGGAGCAATGCGGCACTCTACTGATTCGATGGGCTTGCCCACCGACCCGATACGATGGTTTTGTGCATTGTTCAGGGCCAGCACGGGGGATGTTTCGGTGAGCCCGTAGCCTTCGAAAATGCGAATGCCTACATCGGCGAACCAGCCCGCTGTTTCTAACCCGAGGGGCGCTCCCCCAGCGATATAGTCGCGCACCTTGCCGCCAAACGCCTGCTTCACTTTCTTGAACACTAAACGGTCGGCAAGGCGCCAGCGGAAAGAGGAGGGCGTCTGGCCCAAAAGAACTTTTTCGCGATGCCGCCGGCCGGTAGCCAGCGCCCAGGCGAACAGCTTCTTGAGCATGGCTTTGCTGCCCGCACGGCGCTCGACCACTTCCCGGATTTTCTCGTAAACCCGGGGCACGGCGACGAAGACTGTCGGCTTGACAGCAGTGAGGGCAGCGGGGAGCCGGTCGAAGTTTCCGCAGTAAGCAAGCGTAGCGCCCTTACAAAAGAGCGCGTAATCGAGGTGGCGGGCGGTGATGTGGGAGAGGGGCAAAAAGGAGATGCAGGAGGAGTCAGTGTCCCACGCAAACGTTGGCGTGGAGTAATTCAGGTTGGACGCGATATTGCCGTGGGTGAGCATCACGCCCTTGGGCTCACCAGTGGTGCCGGAGGTGTAGATCAGAGTGGCCAGGTCTTCTGGTTTGACCTGAAAACTGCGCAGCCACTGTTGCATATCAGCCGGGGAGGTTTCCGCCGTTTGTAGCAGCGACGAGAGGGGCGTGGCCTTGTCGTCCGCTATCTCGTCCATGACAATGATGTGCTCCAACTGGGTCCGGCTGCGGATGGACGCAAGCTTGCTGTATTGGGCCTCAGTGGAGACCACCGCGACCCGAGCGCCTGAATCGATGAGCAAGCCGGCAATTTGGTCAGCAGTCAGGGTGGGGTAAATGGGCACGTCGACGGCGCCCAGCACCAGGGTAGCGAAATCCACCACCGCCCACTCCCAGCGATTCTCGGCCAGCAACGCGATACGATCGCCCTTGACGATGCCCCAGGAGCGAAAGACATTGGCCAGAGTATGTACGCGCGTCAAAAGCTCGTCGGTCGATATCGGATGCCAAATATGGGAAGCGTCCTGCCACAACACAGCGCGCTCGCGCTTGCTGGCCGCGACCAGCGCGACAACATCGACTAGGGTCTCAAGTTTGAACATGAACCGCGATCACAAACCCTGTCGATTGTAACTCGCGCTCACTGGCGTTCGATGAAGGAGCTTTGGATGGGAAGCGTTAAACCGCAGGTCCCTCCACTCCGCTCCCCCGGATTTCCTGTCGAGACCCGTGGCTTTGATGATCTGCATGCGGCTCTCTTTAAAGAGAGCCGCACACGTGGTCGTCGCTAGCTGCGCGAAGTAGGAAATCCGGGTACGCTCCGGTCGGGATGACAATTCTGTTACTGGGTCAGGTTTTCCTGGCCGGAGCTGTTGCGGCGACAACTGTTGCGGGTACAACAGAATTGTCATCCCGACCGGAGCGAAGCGGAGTGGAGGGACCTGCGGTTCTTTTCCTTAAGCCTGTGGGATCGGCGTGAGGCGCACAAAGCGCGAGGAAAGATTAGACCAGTCGGAAAGGATCCAGCGCGCGCGTGTGCTGGAGGTTTTTTCCGCATGCAGCAGAATGAGCTGACGCAGCTCTTCCCCTGCACTCTCGTCGAGTTCCGACAAGGGTTCCGGCGTAAGAAAGCTGATGTGATAGCGCGCCTGGGTAACAAACGTGTTGTCCTCATCGAAGACCCACGCCAGGCCGCCCGTCATCCCCGCGCCAAAATTCTGCCCCGTAGAACCGAGCACCGCCACCAGGCCGCCGGTCATGTACTCGCAGCCATGGTCCCCAATGCCTTCCACGACCGCCAGAGCCCCGGAGTTACGGACCGCAAAGCGCTCCCCGGCGCGGCCGGCGGCAAACAAAGACCCGCTGGTAGCGCCGTAGAGTGCGACGTTGCCCAGGATCACGTGCAGCTCGCTTTCTCGCGCTGCTCGTCCCTGCCCGCGCAAAATCAGCTCACCGCCGCAAAGCCCTTTGCCGACGAAATCGTTGGCCATTCCCTCCAGCACCAACTGCATGCCGGACACAGCGAAGGCGCCGAATGATTGTCCGGCAACTCCCTTCAGCTTGAAGTTAAGCGGTGTCGTCGCATGGTGAAGTCCATGCCACACCAACTCCCCCGCCAAACGCGCACCAAGCGTCCGATGCTTATTGGAGATGGTCTCTTCCACTTCGAAGGGTTGTCCGGCAGCGCGGGCGGCAAGCGCCGGCTGCACCCAGGCATTATCAATGTTGGCATGATCGCTGGGACGGCGATTGCGCTGGCCCTGCCAACGGACATGCCCTTCCTGCGCAGGCGCCAACAACGCGCTCAGGTCAAGTCCTCCCGCGGCACTCACTTGCTCCAACAGATCAATGCGGCCGATAGCAGCCTCAAGCGAGGGCAGGCCCAGGGAAGCGAGCAGCATTTGCAGGTCGCGGGTAAGCTCCTCAAAAAAGCGGACTACGTTGGCCGGTTTGCCGCGGAACTTGGCGCGCAAATCAGGGCGTTGGGTCGCGATCCCGGTCGGACACGTGTTGAGATGGCATTGTCGCGCCATGTCGCAGCCCAGCGCGACCAGCACCGCGGTGCCAAAGGCAAATTCGTCCGCACCCAGCAAGGCGGCGATGAGCACATCGCGGCCGGTGCGCAGGCCACCATCGCACCGCAGGCGCACCCGGCCCCGCAGGCCATTCTGCATCAGCACCTGTTGCGCTTCGGCAAGTCCAATCTCCCACGGATTGCCGGCATACTTAATGCTGGACAGAGGCGAAGCCCCCGTCCCGCCGGCGTGACCTGCGATCACAATGTAGTCCGCATAGGCCTTCGCGACCCCAGCGGCAACCGTGCCCACACCGCACTCAGAAACCAGCTTGACCCCGATCGCAGCCCGAGGATTGACGCGCTTGAGATCGAAGATCAACTGCGCCAGATCTTCAATGGAGTAAATGTCATGGTGCGGCGGCGGGCTGATCAGCGCGACCCCAGGTTGCGCATGCCGCAGACGGGCGATCAACTCGGTCACCTTGTGGCTGGGGAGTTGGCCGCCTTCGCCGGGCTTCGACCCCTGGGCGATCTTGATCTCAATCTCCTCCGCATGACTGAGATATTCGGTGGTCACGCCAAAGCGCGCAGACGCAACCTGCTTCACTTTGTTATTGCGAATTGCCGGAGCCCCGGGATAAGCCGGATACGCCGCCGGATCTTCCCCGCCTTCACCGGTATTCGATCGAGCGCCAATCTGGTTCATGGCCTCAGTGATGGTCTGGTGCGCTTCCGGGCTCAGCGAGCCCAGCGACATGGCAGAAGCGATGAAACGGTGCATGATGGCAGGCGCCGCTTCCACCTGCTCCAATGCGAGAGGCGCTGCAGCCGGACGTATTTCCAACAGGTCCCGCAAGACGGTGGGTTTGTTCTCGACGGCCAGGGTGCCGAAGGCGTTCCACGCCTGAACGGGAGACAAGCCCGCCCCAGCCGCGCCACGCGCAGTTCCGGTCACTACTTGCAATGCCTTTACGGTTTGCGGTTGCCAGCCATGGGGCTCCGCACGATCGTCTTTGCGAAAACGAACCCAGCCGTAATCCGGAAGCGCTTTGGCTTCTCGCGGCGCGGCCGGCGCCTGCGCAGTGGCGGTAGCCGGCTGCGACTCCTGATGGGTCGCATTCACCAGCGCAGGTTGGCTGTCCTCTTCCTGGGCCGAGGACCAAACATCCCGCAAGGCCGCTTCCAGCCCCGAAAAACCGATGCCGGAGATAGGAGAAGGGGTTCCCTTGAAGCAAAGCTCCACCACCTCCCGGTCGAGACCCAGCACGTCGAAAAGATGGGCGCCGCGATAGCTGTCGAGCACCGAGATACCCATCTTGGACATGATTTTCGCCAGCCCCAGATCAAAGGCATGAAGCATATTGGCTTCGCCTTTTTCCGGGTCGAGATTGCGCGCGGTTTCGAGCGCGAGCCAGGGGCAGACCGCGCCTGCTCCGTAGCCCAGAATCACGGCCGCGTGATGCAGATCGCGGCAATCGCCCGCTTCCACGGCCAAGCCTGCCTGGGTGCGTACCCCGGCATCCACTAACGCATGATGGACGGCTCCCGTCGCCAGGGCCATGGGGATGGGAAGCATTTCAGCCCGTGATCCTGGCTGTGCCAGTGCGCGGTCAGTGAGCAACAGAATCGCCGCCCCGCCCTGCACCAGTTCCACCGCCTTGGCGCATAGATCGTCGATGGCCCGGCGCAAATTGCAGCTGGGAGCGAAGACACAGTCCAGTACCGCCAACGGCATCTCGTCCGCTAATGGATGTTCGCGGTTGCGCAGCGAATGCATTTGTCCCAGGGACAGGAAGGGCGACTGGAGCGATAGGCCGGGAATCCGCGCGCTGGTATTGAGCAGGTGCGGCCAAGGGCCGAGACGGGTATGCAACTCGATGACGATCGACTCCCGCACCGGATCGATCGCCGGATTCGTCACCTGAGCAAAGCGCTGGCGAAAGAATGCATAGACGGGCCGCGGCGCGTGGGCCAGCGGAGCCAGCGGCGTATCGTCGCCCATGGACCAAACCGCATCCTTGCCGTCGCTGGCCATGGGGGCCAGCACCATACGCACGTCTTCGCGGGTATAGCCAAACACCTGCTGCAGTTGGGTCAGGTCCTCGACCGCGGGAGTAAACCGCGCCGGCTCCAGGGGAGTATCCGCCACCAGGTTGCCGTAGGCGGTAAAGCGGTCAAACTCCTTCAGCAACCGCTCGTCTTCGAGCAGCTGGTGCTGATCCAGATCCGCTACCAGCATCTCTCCCGGGCCCAGACGGCCGCTATGGATGATCTTCTCCGGATCAAGATCCACCAGGCCGGCTTCGGACCCGGCGACCACCAGGGCGTCGGCGGTCAGAAAAAAGCGGCAGGGACGAAGACCATTCCGGTCCAGGGCCACCCCAACCAGGTGTCCATCGGCAAAGGCCAGCGCCGCGGGACCGTCCCAGGGCTCGACGCAATCCGCGTGGTAGCGAAGAAACGCCGATTCCCTCTGCCGGCCGGCCGGAGGCAGCAACATTCTGACCGCCTCGGCAACGCTGCGCCCATTGCGCGCCAGCAACTCGACTACCTCGTCCAGGCTGGTTGAATCTGAACCATCTGCAGACAGGATGGGGTGGCATTCCGCGGGAATGGTAGCCGCCCGAGCCTCCATGCGGCCGCGGTTCCCCCAGACCGTGTTGATCTCTCCGTTGTGGGCCAGGGTGCGCAGCGGCTGCGCCCGATCCCATGAGGGCAGCACGTTGGTGGCGTACCGCTGGTGAAAGATGGCAAACGATGTGGTATAGGCCGGGTCCGCTAAGTCGGGATAAAACTCCGCCAGAAGCCGCCCGGCGCACATGGCCTTATAGACCATGGAATAAGAAGAGAGCGAGCAAACATATCCGGAAGAATTCGCCTCGCGCTCGAACTGCTTACGCGCTAAATACAGGCGGCGTTCAAAATGCTCCGCATTGGCGGCCGTCACCAGCAGTTGGCGGATGACCGGGATACTGGAAAGAGCGATCTCGCCCAGAACCTCTTCCCGGGTGGGTACCCAGCGCCACCCGAGCACCCGTAGACCTTGCGCGGCGAGTGCCTGCTCGAGCGCTTCTTCTCCGGGGCCGGCTTCACTGGGAAAAAAGACCACGCCCACCGCCAGCGGTTGGCTGGGCGGGAGCGAAAGCCCGGTCGCGGCGAGCAGAAATTCGCGCGGAATGCCGGTCATGATGCCCACACCGTCGCTGCTCTTACCGTCGGCGGCAATGGCTCCGCGGTGAGCCAGGCGGGACAGCGCGGTAAGTGCCTGGGTCAGGATTTCATGCGAGGGTTGGTTGCGTAGTGTGGCTACAAATCCGACGCCGCAGGAGTCGTGATCGAAGCGGGAATCGAGCAGATTGGGGGTAAGGCTGCGCTCCGGCGTATTTGAGGCAAAGGAACCCATACGTAACTATAATCCCCGTTTCCTTGGCAAGCACCCAGTGAAGAAAATTTCTTTTGCACCACGAAGGACAACGGCTGACGAATGACTTTTGTTTAAAAAAAGGCATCCATTGGTTGACAATCAGCCTCTGTATATTTATACATGGTAATGTATTTTTATGCATACCGAGCGCGGCCACAAGGCCGCGCTCTGACTTTGGCGTAAGAAATAGGCAAAATGAAGCAGGACCGGCATACGGCAATACGGGAACTCGTCGCAGGCGCGCCCATCGGCAGCCAGGACGAGCTGCGCCGCCGGCTGGTCAAGCGTGGCTTTGAAGTAACCCAGGCCACGCTCTCGCGAGATATTCACGAACTGCATCTCTATAAAGGTCCCAACGGCTACGCTGCGCCCAACGGCACAGCGTTTGCAGACGAAGAAGACGACCTGCCGGGCACGCCTGAGATGCTGCGCAGCTTCGGTCTGAGGGTGAAGCAGGCCATCAACCAGCTGGTGTTGATCACCACCAGCGGCAGTGCACAGCCAGTCGCCCTGGCCATCGACGGGGAAGACTGGCCAGAGGTGGTGGGAACCATCGCGGGTGACGACACCGTCCTGATCATCTGCCCCGACCAGAAGCGGGCGAACGCATTACGAGATCGGCTGGAAGAAATGATCGGCTAATGCGCAAACATCCAATACAAACCGCGGTGGCTGGGGTGAGCGGCTACGCCGGCCTGGAGCTGGCGCGCTTGCTTCTGCACCACCCTGCTCTCAAGGGAAAGCCGCCGGTATTTGTGGGCCGGGATAAGGAGCAAGTCCGCCTGACCGAGATGCACCCCCAGCTGGCTGATAACAACGGTAGCTCTGGGCTGATGGTCGAGCCATTTTCCTGGCAGCTGTTGAAAGATCGCGGAGTGGACCTCCTTTTCCTGGCCACCCCGCACGAGCAATCGCGCAGCTGGGTGCCGGAGGCGCTGAGCAAAGGATTCAGGGTCGTAGACCTGAGCGGAGCCTGGCGCTTGCGGGCGCATGAAAATCGCGCCATCTACAATTTTGACGATGAAGATAGCGCCCAGGCTGAGCGGATCCAGAGCAACAGCGTATATGGTCTGCCGGAACTGCATCGCGCCTGCATCCGTAACGCTCAGCTGGTGGCCAATCCCGGCTGCTACGCCACCTCGATCATCCTGGCGCTGAAGCCCCTGGTGGCGGCGGGCTGGGTGGATCTGGATCGCGGCATCATCTGCGATTCGAAATCCGGCGTATCGGGCGCGGGCAAGGCGCCCACCGCCACAAACCACTTTATGTATGCCGCGGACAACCTCTCTGCCTATGCCGTGTTTGGCCACCGCCACCTGGGCGAGATGCTGGAGCAGCTGAACCTCAAAGAGTCGCAGATCATTTTCACCCCACATCTGTTACCAATTCCGCGGGGGATTCTTTCCACCACTTATGTGACCTTTCGGGAAAAGAAAGAAGCAGCCGAGGTGGACGACTGCTTTCGTGAATTTTACGCATCGAGCCCGATGGTGCGCATCTTCAACAGCCTGCCGCAGATCCAATACTCGGTGCGCACCAACTACTGCGACATTGGCTTCAAGCTGGCAAAGGACGGTCATCGATGCATCGTGGTCTCGTGTTTGGACAACCTGCTGAAGGGCGCGGCCGCACAGGCGATAGAGAACATGAACTTGATGTGCGGGTGGGACGAAGCGGAGGGGCTGGCATGAAATTCGTAGTCAAACTAGGTGGTACGGCGCTCGAAGATCAAGGCTTGCTTCACGGCTGCGCGCGGGCTATTGCTGTGCTGGCGCAGGATGGCAACCAGGTAGCGGTGGTGCACGGGGGCGGCGCGGCATTGACCCGCACCCTGAAGCAGATGGGAAAGCAGAGTGAATTCATTGCCGGTTTGCGCATCACCGATGCGGAAACCCGCGATGCCGCGCTTATGGTCCTGGGCGGCCGGGTGAACAAGGAGCTGGTAGCCGCTCTGGGCAGCCACGGCCAGGCGGGGGTTGGGCTTTCCGGCGGAGATGGACTGATCTTCCGCGCCCGCAAAAAGCGCACCACTCCTGACCTGGGCTTCGTAGGCGAGATCGTGGCCTCTGATACCCGTTGGCTGGATGCCATTTGGAAGATGGAAGCGGTGCCGGTCATCTCCAGCCTGGCCCTGGGCTTTGACGGCGAGTACTACAACATCAACGCCGACGAGATGGCTGCTGCGTGCGCCGTCGCCTGCAAAGCCGACGCGCTGGTGTTTCTCACCGATGTGCCCGGGGTCCGCGGATCGAATGGCGAAGTCATGCGCTGGTTGAGCGTGGATCAGATAGCCGGGTTGACCCAGAATGAGGTGATTAGCGGAGGCATGCTGCCGAAACTTTCCGCCTGCCGGGAAGCCCTGCTGGCGGGGGTAAAACGAGTGCGCATCCTGCCTGCGGATGCGGCCGCAGTACTGCCCGATTTGTGTTCGACTCGGGTACTTCAAGGAACTGAGGTGATGGTGGCATGAAGCTGGAAGCGATTCAGGCAGCAGAAGCAAAGTTGCTGCTCCCTACCTATGAACGCAATCCCATTCTGTTTGTCGAAGGGCAAGGAATGCACCTGATCGACGAGAACGGGGAGCGGTATCTCGATCTGCTCAGCGGAATCGGCGTCAACGCGTTGGGGTATGCGCATCCAGCAGTCAATCAAGCAATTGATCAGCAGAGCCGCAAGCTGGTGCACATCTCGAATCTCTACTTTCACCAGGGCCAGGCGGAACTCGCCCAGCGCCTGACGGAGAGGACCGGTCTCGATCGCGTCTTCTTTTCTAACAGTGGTACGGAAGCGTGGGAAGCAGCCATGAAGCTGGCGCGTGCGTACTCCGCTCTCAAGCGGAGCGAAGGCCACGCGATCGGGACTAAATTCTTGGCCCTCGAAAACAGCTTCCACGGGCGCACCATGGGTTCGGTCTCGACCACCCATAAAGACAAATACCGCGAGCCGTTCCAGCCGCTGGTGCCGGGAGTCGAGTTTGTCCGCTTCAACGACGTGGATCATCTGCGCTCCAGCTTCTCCAAGGAAATTTGCGCGGTGCTGATCGAACCCATTCAGGGCGAAGGGGGCATCAAGCCGGTGTCGCAGGAATTCTTTGCTGCCGCACGCGAGCTGACGCAATCGACCGGAGCGCTGCTCATCGCCGATGAAATTCAATCGGGCCTGGGCCGTACCGGCAAGTGGTGTGCTTACCAGCAATTTGGCATTCAGCCGGATGTCACTACGCTGGCCAAGCCGCTGGCCGGCGGCCTGCCGCTGGGAGCCATGCTCTGCACCGAGGAAGCGTCGCGCGCCATTCATCCCGGCCTGCATGGAACGACCTTCGGCGGCGGACCGCTGGCGTGTGCGGTTGCCATTGCAGTCATCGACGCCATCGAGCAAGAGAATCTGCTCACCAACATCCAGCAGACCGGCGCCTACTTCAAGAGCCAACTGCACCATCTGGCGGCTAAGCACGAGAGCATTGTGGATGTGCGCGGCATGGGTCTGATGCTGGCGATGGAGATGAATTCCGCCGAACTGGCCAAGCAGATCGTCGCCAGGATGCTGGCGCGACGCATCCTTATCAATCGCACCAGTGAGACCGTCCTGCGTTTTCTGCCGCCCTACATCATGAGCCGCGAGCACGTAGATATTGCTGTCTCTGCATTGAACCAAATCCTCAGCGAAGAAAGCGCATCAAAAAACAAGGGGGCAACGGAATGGCTAGCAAAGCGTTAGTGGTGGAGGAGAAAGCATTACAACTGGATGGGAGTACGCTCGCCGGCCGCGACCTTTGCTCCATCGCCGATCTTTCCCGGACGGAGATTGCTGCCATCATGGAACTGGCGCATGCCATCAAGGCTTCGCCGGCGGATTACCGCTACTCGCTGGACGCTCGCCAGATGGTGATGTTCTTCGAGAAAGCATCTTTGCGCACCCGGCTCACCTTTGAGGCGGGCATGAATACCCTGGGCGGTTCGGCTATGTTTGTCGACCAGACGCAATCGCCGCTGGGCGAGCGCGAATCTTTGGCCGACATGGCGCGCAACGTGGAACGCTGGGTGAGTCTGATTGTTTTGCGCACCTATGCCCATGAGACCATCACCGAGATGGCGGAGGTCGCCCGCTGCCCGGTCATCAACGCGCTCAGCGATCTGGAGCATCCCTGCCAGGCGCTGGCGGACTTCATGACCATCGAAGAGCGCTTCGGCACGGCTCGCGGCCTCAAGTTTACTTATGTGGGAGACGGTAACAACGTCTGTCACTCATTGATGCTCACCGCTGCGCTGCTGGGCGCGCATTGCACCGTAGCCGCGCCCAAGGCTTACTATCCCAAACAGGAAATCGTGGCCAAGGCGCAGGAAATTGCAGCCGGGTCTGGAGCGACGCTCACCCTCACCCATGATGTAGTGGCCGCGGTGCGCGGAGCGGACGCCGTCTACACCGACGTTTGCACCAGCATGGGATTCGAGCACGAAGTGACCAAGCGGGCGCCTATTTTCAAGCCCTACCAGGTCAACGAGGCATTGATGGCCCTTGCCGCGCCGCACGCCGTGTTCATGCATTGCCTGCCCGCTCATCGCAACGCCGAAGTCACGGATGCGGTGCTCGACGGCCCGCAATCCGTAGTCTTTGACCAGGCGGAGAACCGCCTGCACGCGCAGAAGGCACTCATGGTTCTGCTGCTGGGTGGCGGCTTGAACGGCGCCCGGACAAATTGATCAGCAGGCAATGCCCGCAGGGGCAAGCAGTTACGGCCCGACTAAAGTCGTGCCGCACACGTTGAGAGCTGCCGGGCTTTAGCCCCTGAGGGCATCTTTTTATCAGCGCATAAGAGAATTTAGAGGATGGAAAAAACGTGCCTCAGCGGCTAAAGCCGGGTATAGCAGCGGTCATTTTCGGCACGGCTGAAGCCGTACCCTTCCAGGACCGAGCTCCTACACAGGGATTTACCCCTTGAGGGAACGGAAAGATTCAACCCAGCAGGTTTTTAGAATTAGTAAGGAGTTTGAAATGTCGAAGAAGGTTGTTCTTGCTTATTCAGGTGGTCTCGACACCTCGATCATTATTCCCTGGCTCAACGAGAATTATGGGATGGATGTAATCGCCATGATTGCCGATGTAGGCCAGGGCGAGGATCTGGACGCCGTGGTGGCAAAAGCCTACGCCACCGGCGCCAAGAAGGCTGTGGTGCTCGACCTGCGCGACGAATTCGTGCGCGACTACGTCTATCCGACCGTACGTGCCGGAGCCATCTACGAGCACAAGTATCTCCTCGGTACTTCGATCGCGCGCCCCGTGATCGCCAAGCACCAGGTAGAAGTAGCGCTCCAGGAAGGCGCGGAAGCCGTAGCCCACGGATGCACCGGCAAGGGCAACGACCAGGTCCGTTTCGAGCATGCCTATCAGGCGCTCGCTCCCGACCTGAAAGTCATCGCCCCCTGGCGTGAGTGGACGCTGAAATCCCGCGAAGACTGCCTGGACTACGCCGAAGCTCACGGCATCCCAGTGGCGGCAAGCCGGGAGAAGATCCACTCTCGCGACCGCAACCTGTGGCACATCAGCCATGAGGGCGGCGAACTGGAGAACGCCGGCAACGCACCCTTGCCCACCACCTGGGTCTGGACCCGCTCCCCGCAGGAAGCGCCCGACCGCGAGGAAGTGGTGGAGATCGGCTTCGTCGAAGGCAAGCCCGTCTCAGTAGACGGAATGCAGCTGGAGCCAGTGCAGATCGTTGAGTTGTTGAACGAGATCGGCGCCCGCAACGCGATCGGCCGCATCGACCTGGTAGAAAACCGCTTCGTTGGCATCAAGAGCCGCGGGCTCTACGAGACTCCGGGCGGCACCTTGATCACCACCGCGCATCGCGAGCTCGAGGCGTTGACACTGGACCGCGAGGTGATGCACTACAAACAACAGGTCGCTCTCAAATACGCTGAGCTGGTTTATTTCGGCCTGTGGTTTACCCCGCTGCGCGAAGCCCTCGACGCGTTTGTCGACAACACCCAGAAGCTGGTCACTGGTTCCGTCAGCCTTTCTCTGTACAAGGGGAACGTCAGCGTGGCCGGGCGGCATTCGCCCTACTCGCTCTACTCGGACGATCTGTCTTCCTTCACCATGGGCGACAGCTACGACCAGAAAGACGCCAAAGGATTTATCCAGATTCTGGGACTGCCGGCCCGCACCCGGGCGCGTTTGTTGCAGAAGAAAGAGGCGCACCAGTGAAGATGTGGTCTGGCCGCTTTCGCGAGCCACTGGACCACGACTTCGAACAATGGCAACGATCCCTGGCATTTGACTGGCAGCTGCTTCCTCAGGAGGTGGCTGCCAGCAAGGCCCACGCCCGCACCATCGCCGCAGCCGGCATCCTGACCCCCGAGGAGCTGGCCCAGATTGTGAACGCACTGGACGCCATCGGCGACGAATATGCCCAGCGCCCGCCGAGTGACATCTACGGCTGCACGCAAGCGGAAGACATCCACCACTTTGTCGAGCTCGAGCTGGTGAAACGCGTCAATGATCTCGGTTTCAAGCTGCACACGGGCCGCAGCCGCAACGAGCAGATTGCCACTGACCTGCGGCTCTTCGTTCGCGAACATTGCGCCTCGATCGCCGGCCGCGCGGCCGATTGGGTGCGCGCGCTGACGGCCCAGGCCCATGCGGCGGGGGATGCGGTGATGCCGGCTTATACCCATCTGCAGCGCGCCGAACCAGTGATGGTTGCACATTGGCTGCAGGCCTACGGCGAGATGCTGCTGCGCGACATGACCCGGCTGGGGGATTTGAGCCGGCGCTTAAATTATTGTCCACTAGGCTCCGGAGCAGTCGCCGGCGCGACGCTGAAGCTGGATCGAACGATTGCCGCGAAGGAACTCGGCTTCTCCGGGCCGACAGCCAACAGCATGGATGCGACCAGTGACCGCGACTTCGCACTTGAATTCCTGCAGGCGCTCACCCTGCTTGCGTTGCATGCCAGCCGGTTTGCCGAAGAGATCACGCTCTACGCCACGGCGGAGTTTGGATTCGTCGAGCTGCCCGAAGCGTTTTCAACCGGGTCGAGCGCCATGCCGCAGAAGAAAAACCCCGACCTGACTGAGTTAGTGCGGGCCAAAGTGGCGCGCATCAACGGCGCGGCGCAGACAGTGACCATGTTGCTCAAGGGACTGCCACTCGCTTATAACAAGGACTTGCAGGAAAGCCAGGAGCCGCTCTTTTTAGCCGCCGATACAGCCGAGCGGATGATCGCCTTGCTGGCCAGGTTTACCGCAGCGCTTCGTTTCAACACCGCGCGCATGCGCACCGCCTGCGAAACCGGTTATCTCAATGCCATGGCGGCCGCCACGTACCTCGTGCACAAGGGAGTTCCCTTTCGCAAGGCGCACGAGAAAATTGGCCTGGCGGTGCGCTATGGTTTGGAAAAGGGTTTAGAACTGGATGGCCTCACACTGGAGGAACTACGGCAGTTTGGGCTGGAGTTCGAAGCCGATTTTTTTTCCAGCATCACCCTCGATGCGACCCTGAACTGCCACGACGTGGTGGGTGGCACTGCGGTAGGCCGGGTGCGTGAGGCGTTAGCGGCACAGGAAGCAAGACTTTCTGCTGCCATGGGACAGATTGATGGAAATACGTAAGGCCCGATTACAGGACGCGTCGAATATCTACGAGCTGGTAAACAGCCTCTCCACCGATGGCACCTTGCTGCGGCGCGCCTTTGCCGAGATATGCGAGAATGTGCGCGACTTCACCATCGCCGAATCAGCCCAGGGGATCTTTCAGGGTTGCGGCGCCCTGCACCTCTACGGTCCGCACCTGGCCGAGGTGCGCTCGATCGTGGTGCGTCCTGAGGCCAAGAGCAAAGGCACGGGTGGCATGCTGCTGCAGTCGCTGCTCGATGAAGCCGAAGATCACGGTGTAGGCTGCGTCTGTCTGTTCACCCGCATCCCCGACTTCTTCTTCAAGCATGGCTTCCGCGTGGTCGAGGATCGAACCGCCCTGCCTGACAAGATTTACAAGGACTGCCAGAACTGCCCCCGCCTCTACCGCTGCGACGAAGTTGCGATGGCCCGCGGTCAGATTCCTCGAGTCTCGATCCTGGGGACCAGGATTGAAGCCGAGCAACTGGTCCGCCTGACGGGCTAAGTGCCTGCTTGCAATCACCTCACAAACCCATGCTACCCGCATCACCGCTCTGTACGGGTGCCCCATGTTCGCCCAAGCGTACATGGGCCGAAAAAGATGGGCGACCAGGATTTCCTGCTGGAGGCACTAGCACGAGCCACGTGTGCGGTTTTCATTAAGGAAAGCCGCATGAAGTTCCGCGAAGCGGGTAAAGTCGACAGGAAATCCGGGGGAAGCCCCACGATTGCTTTGTGCCCGCGGCTGAAAGCAATCGAAAAAAATCATCTTCGGCCCACGTACGCTGGTGCGAACATGGGGCACCCGGACAGAGTTGGGTGAGTGAAAGAGTGGATTACCAGGACACTTCTTTTCATCTCCTGTGAGTCGGCAAAGCGGTTGTCCGCACGGGATGATTGCTCTCAAGTCGGCCTCTTCACGGTCGATCTGCCACAGCCGCGTCCTCGGCCGCGTAGTCGAACTGCCCAGCCACACCGGCGGCGAGCGGATTTTCCGTCTCCCAGCGGATTGTTCGCCGGATCGCCTCTCCCATCTCCACCGGTTCCAGGTAACCCAGTTCATGGCGAATACGTGCCGAGCTTGCCGACCAATGCTGCGCTGTGTTGCCTGGCCTCAACAAGTGGGGTGGAGTGCGCTCCACCGGCAGCACGACAAATTCTCCTCCCCACTGCATCTCGTGCGCGATTTTCTGCGCCCACTCCAGCTCGCTGAATGGTGGTTCTTCGCAAATGTTATAGATATGTCCCGTGGCACGATCATCGGTGGCAGCCAGCGCAATCGCCGCAGCAACGTTCTCTACGTAGCCCCGCGCCAAGCGCCAGCCAGCAAGCGTCTCAGGGAAGATGATTTGACGCCGTCCGTCGACGATGCGCTTGACCACTGGCGCAAACCGGTGCAGCGGATCGCCCGGTCCATACACCATAGGCAGGCGGAGCACGGTGCCGGGAAGTTCGGGGTCGTTCATCACGGCCCGCTCCGCCGGAATTTTGTCGTAGTCGTCCGTCGCCCAGGAAAAAATCTTGCGCATCATCTTCAACTGCTCGCGGGTGTAGGGATGGAGGCCGCGCCGCAGCTCCGACTCCTCGGTCAGAGGAACTTCCTGCAGCGGTCCAGGTTCCGTGCCCTGGGCCACGGCGATGGCGCGATACACGTCCATGCTGCTAAGCATGACCACACGCCGGACCGTGCCACGGAACAGGGTCATCAGCTCTTCCGCCTGCTCGCCTGAGCTGATCACCAGGTCGATCACCAACTCGGGAGCAAATCGCTTCAGTTCCGCAGCGCCGGCGCTGAGTCGATCACGGTCACCCAGTATCTGCTCGACACCAGCGGACGCGATTGCCGTACCACGGTGAAACACCGCCAGTGAATGCCCTTGCTGCTGGAGTGCCGTCACCACAAAGCGCCCGATGAAGCCGTTTCCGCCGATGAGAAGGATACGCATAACCATTCCATCATGACACGACATCATGCACCACTCATGACTCACCGGGTAAGTGGGATCAAAATGTTTTGCTCGGTGTCTAAGTAAGTACAAGTTAGAACTGTTGCTGACTTAGCGAGGCAGAGCGATGTTTGAGCACTCCCTGATAGAGTCTGGTAAGTCGAACCCAGCGCGAAGTAAGTACTGGCCGTTCCTATCATTATTGGTGAACGGGACAGGGATGATTGTCCTGATTGTCTGGCCTCTCTTGCATCCCGATGCACTCCCTAGGCAGATGATAGCTACACTCATGGTCGCCCCATCGCCTCCTCCGCTGCCTCCACGCACAGCCCCGGCGCCGAAGGTCCAGACCAAGTCTGAAATATTGAACGCCGCGTTGCAGGCGCCGAGCAGAATCCCGAAACGAATCAACGCCGTAAACGAGTCGGCCACGCCACCCTCGCTACAGGCTACTAGCATGGACGATCTAGGCGGAACATCCCACGGTATAGGCAACCTTCCCGATGGTATCGGGACCGGACCTGCCATCATCGTGAAGCAAGCGCCCGCAAAGCCTTTGCCCATTTCCTCCCGCTTGATGGCAGGAAACCTGGTCGTGAGGACTATCCCTCAATACCCAGCGATTCCCAGGGCGGCGCACATTCAGGGAATTGTCATTCTGCAAGCGACGATTTCCAAAACCGGTTTGATCGAGAACCTACGTGTCGTCAGCGGCCCTCCTATGTTGCGGCAAGCCGCCATCGATGCAGTTCAAACCTGGCGCTACAAGCCTTATCTTCTCAACGGGGACCCTGTCGAGGTAGAAACTACGATCAATGTCGTCTTCAACCTCGGCGAATGAGCTGGCTGTTGTGGGAGGTGGAAGGGTGAGATTTGACTATCCCACCCTTCGAAGGGTGGCGGGGATAGAGCCAAAAGCGCTTCATTCCACACCCTAACTTGCTACCGCAAGTCGTTTGCTCGAAATGACAGTCTGCTGAAGAGACATGCCTACTGGTCGCGCAACAGGATTACGGGATCAATCGACAACGCCCGGCGGGCCGGCGCGTAAGCAGCCAACAATCCCAGCAGGAGCATGGTCAGAATCACTCCGGCGAGCACCGCCGGATCGCGGGGAGTCGCCTGATACACAATGTAGGAAAGGACCCGGGTAGACGCCATGCCCAGCAACAAACCTGCAACCGCGCCTGTCGCCAGGAGCCGGAACGTTCTTCCCAACGCAGCCTGCAACACTTCTTTACGCCGCGCTCCCAGGGCCACACGGATCCCGAGTTCTCGCAGCCGCTTGCTGACCGAATAGGAGGCCATGCCAAAAATGCCGGTAATGGCGAGCATCGCCCCCAGCACACCCAGCACTCCCAACGAGATGGTTGCCATGCGGGCAGCAAACAGAGCCGTATCCAGCTCCTTTTCCCAGGTCATAATCGTCGCCGGTAATCCAGCGTCGAGCCCGCGGATCGAATCGTGGACACTCCCCGCCAGACTCAGCGGATCACCATTGGACCTCACCACCAGCGAGGTACCCGTGGCCGGCACTTGCAGGAGTGGCACAAAGAACGCCGGTGTGGGGTCTTCGGTCAGCGTCTTGTACTTTCCGTCCTCCACGACACCGGCCACCTCAATCCGCTGCCCCTCATGGGTCTTGAAATATCCGCCAACCGCCTGGGTGACGGAGCCAAACACCTCGCGCGCAAACTCCCGATTGACTACCGCCACTTTTGGCGCCTTACTATCGTCATGCAGGTTGACGTTCCTCCCCGCCAGCAGAGAAACGCCGGAGGCTTGAAAGTATCCGGGCGAAACACTGTCAGTCATGGCTTCGGCAATCTTGTTCGATTCCCGCAAGTCGGTGGTGTTGTTGGCATAGACTGGCGTCTCGTTCCAGCCCAGGCCCAGAGGCAGGTAGTCGATGAATCCTGCGGAAGCCACTCCGGGGATTTTGGCGACTGCGTCGAGCATGCGCTGCTGCATCACCGGCACCTGGTCGCCGCGGTATCCGGCCATGTTGAGATCGGTGCTGACCACCAGCGCACCTTGCGGTTGGAACCCTAGGTTGCTGTGTAACGAACGCACCAGGCCGCGCACCGCGACCAGCGAAGAGGTCACCAGCACGGCGCACAACGCAATCTGCACCACCAGCAGCACATCGCGCGTGCCAAACCACCGGCCACCCACCGCAGTGGTTGAACCGGTTTTCACCACCTGCCACGGATTGGCCCTGAGGACCTGCCGGACTGGAACCAGCCCGAAGAGAAAGCCACTCACCAGCGCGAGCAGTAAGGCCACCAGGTACGTAAGCGCGTCCGGGCGCACTGGCAAATTGATTGGGATACTGGGTAGCGGCTGCCAGGCATTCAAGCCCCGTAACAGAACCACGCTGCCGGCAACGCCCACAATCCCACCCATCAGTGCGACCAGAATCGCCTCAATCAGGAGCTGTCGCAGAATATTCCGGCGGGTCGATCCAAGCGCCAGGCGCAAAGCAATCTCGCGCGAGCGGTCCGCTGCCCGGGCTGCAAACAGGCTGCCCAGGTTAGCGCAGGCCGCTAATAAAATCAGCCCTGCCAATAGCATCAGCCCGGTGACGAAGGCGCGCACCGGTTGCCCCAGCATGTTGCCCAAAAGTCCAGAACGTGCCAGAGAGAAAGTCAAGCCGTCGTCATCCTTCGGATAGGTCCTGCTAAGGAAGGTCGCAATCGAGTGCAGATCAGCCTCCGCCTGGGCAGCGGTCACATTGGGCTTCAGCCGGCCGACCAGCCAAAAGCTCCTCCCGGTGCGCTGGTTCAGGAAATCAAGGCCCTCAATCTGTTCCTGATCCACCAGCGGCACCCATAGGGCCGGTGAAAAAAACAGCTCCGTGCCCCGGAATCCAGGCGCCGCAACGCCAAGAACGGTGAAGGGATGCTTGTTCACCTGAACCACGCGTCCTATCACCCCCGGATCGCCCAGGAAATGGCTACGCCAAAACCCATAACTGAGCACGACATAGGGACTGCTGTTGGGGCCGTGTTCGTCGGTGCTATGGAAAAAGCGGCCGAGATATGGCTTAGTGCCTAGGGTATCGAAATAGTTTCCGCTCGCTTCATAGAGCCATATCTGAGCCGGGTCTCCGCTGGTAGCCAATCCCGCCTCGGAGAAGTTAAACGCCAGTACACCGTCGAAGCTCCGGTTCCGGTCGCGCACATCCAGGTAATCGGGATAAGAGTTGAGGGACTGCTTGGCTTCTTCTATCGAGTAAAAACGCTGCGCATTGGGTACATGGATGGTGTGCAATACCAGGGCATCTAAAACGCTGAAGACCACTGCGTTGGCACCGATACCCAGGGCCAGCGTGAGGATAGCAGTGATGGCGAAGCTGGGTGATTTGAGCAACCGTCTCCAGGCGAATTTCAGGTCAGCCGGCATGGGGTCACACCCTCCTGGTTTCAAACAGAATGCTTCAAACAGAATAATAGTCTGCTTAAGTACTAAGCATTCGCTGCGCCGCAATCAGGAGAACGCGCAGGTTGAAAACGCACGAGTTAGCAAGCAGGCTTCACGGCGCCCTGTCCAGAACTGAAGTTGTCTGTCCGAAAGCGAACAAACCGAACCAATAAGAGAGGTTATCCATCGAGAATCGGACACTGCGGGCGATGGTCACTGAGTCGGTGATCAAGAACCAGAATCTCCGTTGAAACTGCTGGCGCCCGGATGGCGAAGGCTTGCGCGAAGAGACCATGTAAAACCACCATAGGGAAGACAAAAGCAAGTGTTCGTTTGCGGACACGGAATTCCACATTCGAACGCCCCCTGCCTTTGTCATCCCGCAAGTCCCGGCGTGCCGCGGAACCAAGCGAGCGTATTTTAGGGCTCTGCGGTTTCTTTCTCTCTGCCCATTCGACTCGAGCGACTCTGGCTACGAAAATGCTATCAACGGGTGCAGCGGACCATTGATAAGGGGCTCGATGCGCTCACTTTTGCTCGATTTGAAGTTTGTTTTGCGGCAACTCCGTAAGTCTCCTGGCTTCACCGCCACGGCGGTTCTGATGCTGGCCCTGGGCGTGGGTGCGACTACGGCGATTTTCTCCATCGTCGAGGGCGTTCTCCTCCGGCCGCTACCCTTTCCCGATCCCGACCGCCTGGTGGTGTTGGCGGACCGCATTCAAGGCGCGGATGTAGGCGGCAACGGAGAGGCCGGCGTGACCGTGCCCGATATACGCACCTATACTCGCGATACGCGTGGCTTTGCCGCTCTGGGCGGGTACGCGCCCACAACCTTCGAGCTAGCCAGCACCAGCGAACCCGCGTTCATAAATGCCTCGCGCCTGACCGCGGGAGTTTTTTCTGCCCTCGCGGTTCAACCACATCTTGGCCGCCTGTTCACTGCCGACGAAGACGAACACAGCCAACCGGTCGCGGTTCTGAGCTATGCGACATGGCAAGACCGCTTCCACGGAGACCAACAGGCAGTCGGCAGCAAGATCCTGCTCGACCGCAAGCCGTATGTAGTGATCGGAGTAATGCCGCGGAACTTCGAATTTCCGCTGGTGGCTGGGCAACTGAACCGCTCCGAGTTGTGGGTCCCAATGAGCTTCACCCCACGAGAGCTATCTACCCAGGCTGCCGCCAACTGGAGCTGGCAGATGGTGGGCCGCCTGAAGCCTGGCATCTCGCCGGCACAAGCGCAGGAGGATGCGCAAAGAGTGGCGCAGGACATCATGCGCAACTTTCCCGCCTACATGGCAAGCCTGCATATCAGCGCGGTAGTGCGGCCACTGCAGGAAGAAACGGTGGAGCAGTCTCGCCCCTTGTTGCGGACTCTGTTCCTCGCCGTGGCGGTGGTGTTGTTGATCGCCTGCGTCAACCTGGCATCGCTCATGCTGGTGCGCGCGATCCGCCGGCAGAGGGAATTTGCCCTGCGCCTGGCATTAGGCGCGCGCGCCATGGCCCTGCTGCGTCAGACCATTCTCGAGAGCCTGGTTCTGAGCCTGAGCGGCGGAATGCTCGGCCTCGCGCTCGCCACGCTGGCGTTGCGCGTGGGTAAGAATCTACTTCCAGAGAGCCTTCCCCGCCTCAACGAAATTACGTTGAACTGGAAAGTCGTAGGGTTCGCTCTCTTGCTTGGCGCGATCACGGGGTTGGTTTGCGGATCGGTCCCCGCGTTTGCGGCTCTGCGCACCAACGTGAACAGTAACCTTAAAGAGGGTGGCCGTGCCGGGACCACGGGCGGAGCCCACGCACGTTTGCGCTCGACGTTGGTGGTGGCAGAGATCGCGATCGCCCTGATACTGCTCACCGCCTCGGGGTTGCTGCTGCGCAGCTTTGAGAAAATGCGCTCGGTCGATCTCGGATACCGGCCTGAGCATGTAACCACTGCCTCTTACTCGCTGCCGAAGAAGCAATACGCCACCCAGGCAAGCGTCAACAGTTTCAACAACGAGCTGGTGCGCCGCCTGCGGCAGCTTCCAGGGGTCGAAGCCGTGGGGCTTACGAGCAACCTACCCGCCTCGGGAAACAACAATAACCAGGCCATCGTGGTGGAGGGTTATGTCGACCCCAAACCCGGGAATGTGATCCTGGCAACAAACTCACAATTGATCGGCGACTACTTCCGCACCATGGGCACTCCTCTGCTGCGAGGACGCACCTTCACCGATGCGGACCTTGCCGATCGGCAACTGGTGGTGATCGTGAACCGAAAGCTTGCCCAGCATTTTTGGCCAAATCAGAGTCCGATCGGCAAACGGATGCGCGTCGGCACCCCCGAGATGCAGACTCCATGGTTGACCATTGTGGGCGAAGTGACCGATGTAAAGTTGAATTCCCCTGATGAGCCCACGAAAGAGCAGTTTTATGTTCCTGTAGACCAGGCGGAAGCAGGCATCGGCTCTCTGGGTTCGCCTGAAGACCTGAACGGCAACGGCGGATACATCACCTTGCGCTCTGCACTGCCACCTGAGCAAATGAAGAATGCTCTACTCGCGACGGTCCGCTCGATCGATCCGCAACTGCCACTGACGCAGGTGCAGGCAATGGAGCAGGCCGTATCGCAAACCGAGGCGCCGCGCCGATTCAACACCGTGCTGATCGGCAGCTTCGCCTTCGCGGCAGTGTTGCTCGCGGTTCTCGGCATCAACAGCGTGATCGCCTTCTCCGTCGCCTCGCGCGCGCAGGAGATGGCCATCCGCATGGCCCTCGGATCGCCGCGTGCAGGAATCGTAAGTCTGATTCTGGAAACAGGCGCAAAGTTGGCCGCGATTGGCTGCGTGATCGGCCTGGCGGGCGCCGCGGCGGCCTCTGGCCTGCTGCGCTCATTGCTTTTTGGAGTCAGCCCGTTTGATCCGCTGGTGCTCATCCTGGCGGCGATGGGTGTGTTGTTGTTGGCCGTGGCCGCCTCCGCGTTACCGGCCTTCAGCGCAGCTTCGGTTGATCCGACCCAGGCATTGCGGGGGGAATAGAGCATACCGGGGACATGTTTTACAAAACAGACCGGAGACCTGACACGAAAGGAAACGATGATAGAACCAGCGCAACGATCAGCCGCGAAGGTCTTCGCGGTGACGTATCTTCTCAGCTGGGCCATCATCGTGGTGGTGTTTCCGCGCTTTTATGCGCCTTATCTGGTTTGGGAGAACGGCGAGGAGACGGCGCGTCACTTTGTGCACCACGAGGAGGCCATCCGCATCTATCTGGCCGGTGCCTTTGTGCATGGGGTGGGAATGATTGTTCTGCTGACGGCGCTGTATGTGCTGCTGCGGCCGGTCAACCGCGGGATGGCGCTTTGTGCGGCCTTCAGCAGAGTGATCTACGCGGTCTTCTGGTTCATTTTTATCCTGGACATGCTGGGCGCGCTGCGGTTTTTGGCGGCAGCGGGCGCGCTGCGGGGGTTTGGGCCGGATGGGCTGGCGGCGTTGGCCGGTGCGCAACTGGATGCGGGCCGGGATGCCTATTACATTGGCTTGGCGTTCAACGGGCTGGGATCGGCGCTGTTTGCATGGGGTGCTGTTTCAATCGCGGTACATTCCGCGGGTTCTGGCGCTGTGGGGCGTTTTGAGCGCTGTTTATGAGGGGTTCTGCGGCTTTGCCTATCTCGTGTATCCGAGATTTGGGGTGATCCATTCGGCGAACTGGTACGAGTTGCCGCCAATGACCTTCGACTTGCTGCTCTGCTTTTGGCTGCTCTTCCGCAGGCTGAAGCCGCCGGAGACGGTGTTGGCTTCTCCTTCCGCGGCGTGACCGGGGAAGGATGCGCGGGAGTTCCGCTGGTTGATTACAACCAGGTGCTTTCCGGCAGCCAATTCCGGAGACGCGCCTTTTCTGAACAACCTTACCGACAATGGGATCGACCCCAACGCCGCCCGACTAAGCGCTCATGACGCCTCTCGCGGAAACTGCAATTGCATCACTGAAGGTCGGTGCCGGCCCCAGGTAGACGTTGGGCTACTTTGCCGCCGTCTTGTTCTCAAACAGGAATAGGCCGCTCTTGCCGCCGACAGCGAAATCGAGATCGCCATCCCCATCGAAATCTGCCACCCCGATCTCAATGCCGCCCCCAGTGCGGCCGCCATAGTCAATGACATGCCTGGCCCAATCGACAGTATGGGTCGAAGGATCAAGAAGCCGCTCGTACCAATACACTCCCAGCGGCTCACGCGCTCCGGGATCACCTCCGTTATGGGCAAGGTAACGCTTTCCAGTCAACAAGCCCAGATTCCCGGTCTTTCGGAAATCTACAATTACCATCGCGTGCGGCTGCGACCAACTGTCGTCGATCACATGCTTGACCCATTTCCGGTCACTTGTCTGCTCGAGCCAGAAAATCCCGTACCCGTGGGCCATCGAAGACACGATATCCGGCCGGCCATCGCCATTTACGTCGCGAACGTACATAAAACCAAGGGCTTCGTCGAAATGCCAATCAGGATGGAACGTCCAGTTCTTCTGTCGCGGATCGGGAGGAGCCTCCAACCAACCTTTTGGAGTCAGGATGTCATTCCGGCCATCGCCGTTCACATCCCCCACGCCAATACCGTGCCCGTAGCTATGGTCGCTCACGATGTGTTCCGTCATTCCACCGTGTTTATCTCGTTCATACCACGCAAGCGGGCGATTGTCTCCGAACTGCGGCAGAACCTCGTTGGCTTTACCGTCGTTGTCAAGATCCACTAAAAAGGAAAATTCGATGGGTGATCCGGTTGCGATGGGATGTTCTTTCCACATTTCACCCGTTCGTCCGGGATTGCGCCACCATGCCAGCTTCTTGGAAAACCATCCGGAGGTCACCAGGTCAACGTAACCGTCGCCATCCACATCCAGGGCCAGCGTCGACAGGTCATCCACGTAATTGTTGGTGTAGTCTATCTCGCGGAAGCGATGCTTGATCCATCGCGGCGCCTCGTACCAATACTCCCCTGAGACCAGGTCGAGCTTTCCATCGTGATTGATGTCGGCAAAGACAGCGGTTTCTGAGGCTCCCAGATCAATCGTGTGTTTCTCAAAATTGATCTCGTCCGGCCTGCTGGCAGACCGTCCAGAGGCACACAGGAAAAGCAGGGTGTAAAGCGCCGTCGTTTTGCAGATCGAATTCCAGTTATCAAACATGTTTTGTGGACGCTCTCTCGCAAGGGCTAGCGCAGATTCTCTATACCAGACCCGGGTGACAGCATACCTCTTCATTCGGTGAAAAGCATTGCCGGTCAAGCGGCGGGCCGGGTACCGCTGGCCGGAAAATTCTCCTTCGTGAATCCTCGCAGCTGCCAGGTTCGTCCAATAGGCAAAAGCAATTTGCAGGAGCAGATGACATGGCCGCTTTTTGTGCATGCTGTGGAGCAGAGATAACCTTGAAAGCCGAAGCCTGTGCTATTTGTGGGACTCCACGACATGGGATGTTGGCACCTGACTTACGGCCGACGTTGGATCCCGGTGCCTCTCAACAAGACGCTGGTAAGGACGAAAAGCCCCGCAGACCGCGCCTTTGACGAATCGGCTGGGCAACGGCCCGGTCACGCGACTCCCAATATCTTGACGATCACCCGTTTGGGGCGCTGTCCGTCAAACTCCGCATAGAAGACCCTTTGCCAGGTGCCAAGGTCGAGCCTGCCGTTGGTCACCGGCAGCGTTGTTTCATGGTGCAGCAACAGGGCCTTCAGATGAGCGTCGGCATTATCCTCGCCGGTCCTATGATGCTTGTAGTCCGGCCGCTCCGGCGCCAGTTCCTCCAACCATTTGCCGATGTCCTCGATCAGCCCGTTCTCCAGATCGTTCACGTAAATGGCGGCGGTGATGTGCATTGGGGAGACAAAGCACAGTCCATCTTTCACCCCGCTGGCGCGCACAATCTGTTCCAGCTGGTCGGTAATGTGAACCATCTCTTTGCGCTTTCTGGTTTCAAAAACAAGATATTCGGTGTGACTTTTCATTTCAGGACCTCTTGGTGGCCACGACCATCGGTTGGTAAAACAGGGTGACGGCCGGCTCCAACCACTGGATATTTATGAAGCCAGCTGAGTGCAACGCCCGGTTCAAGTCCGCCCGCTGAAGAGCGCGATACCTGGAGACGAAATGCTTCACCGTCCACACACCCTGGGTCTGCAGGGTCAGATAGAGATGAAGTGAATATTGATCCTCATCCCATTGCCAGACCTGATGAACGAACCGGCTATTTTCACCTTGCCCATAGAACACGGGCGCCTGCATGGTTGGCCGCACGGAAACCAGCTGATCATAGTCCCTGATTGTCGCCAGGAGAATTCCCGAGTGTTTCAGTTTGTCCGCGATCTCTCTTACGGCCTGTTCAAGATCTGATGGTGAGAGGAGATGAGGGAGGGCGTTGTCCGCGATCACGACCGCGTCGAAACCGGTTTCTGGAAGCACACTCAGCTTGCGCATATCCGCGACGTGGAAAGTTATATTGAGACCGCGCATGGTGGCTTCCTGGGTCGCCCGCGCGACCGCAGACCGGCTCAAATCAGAACCGACCACGATATGACCTCGTTGCGCTAATCCGATGGTCTGTGTCCCTATGCCACAGGCACAGTCCAGAACATAGGTGGAATTTTTTCCAGTATGTCGCTCCAGGATCGGGCCGAGGACCGCGCCCTGGTTGCCAATGCTACGGTTCCAATCCTCGAAGACCAGGTGATACCACTGAAGCCAGGTCATCATAGAAGCCCTCTGCCGATTCGACCATTTTCAAGTTTCCTATTGCCCGGGAGGTACGACAATGACGGCCCGCCCTTCGATCTGCCCCCGGCGCAACGCATCCAGGGTTGGGCTCGCCTGTTCCAGCGTCGTGTGCACCATGGGGATCGCTGCCATGCCACTGGAGCGCACCAGTTCCAGTAGCTCTGACAGCTCGGCCAAGGTTCCTACGTAGTTCCCCTGTATGGTGATGGCGCGCATGGCGATGATTGGAAGTGGCCAGGGCGCCGCTCCGCCAAAGAGCCCAACGCAAATCAATTTTCCGCCCTTGGCAAGGGCTTTGAATCCGAGCAGGGTTGTCGATTCCGAGCCGACAAAGTCGATCACTGCCCGCGGAGCGCCCCCGGCCTTGGCAAGCAGCTGTTGCAGAGCATCCGCGGCCCCGGCATCCACCGTGTCCAGTGCTCCGGCACGCAGCGCCGCCTCTCGCTTGGCCGGCTGGATGTCCACTGCGACCGCCCCCTTTCCTCCCATGGCTCGCAGAAGATGGAGCGCCATCAAACCGAGTCCGCCGGCGCCAATCAACACGATCGGCTCCTCGCGGATCAACTCGCCGGCTTTCTTCAGAGCGCTGTAGGTAGTCAGTCCCGCGCAGGCATAAGGGGCTGCCGACAAAGGGTCGATGCCCTTCAGCGGCAATAAGTACTTCTGGTCCGGCACCAATACGTACTCCGCGTAACCGCCATCGCGAAAAATGCCCAGGGTCCTCGGTTGGGCGCACAGGTTCTCCTGGCCGCCGTCGCATGAGCGGCAACTGCCGCAGCCGATCCAGGGATAAATCAGGTAGTTCTCGTTGGAACCGCTGGCTACAGTCCTGCCGACGATCTCGTGGCCGAGCGTAAGCGGCAGTTTCACCCCGCGATCCGCGGCCATCAGCTTCTCTCCATGACCCAGGTCGTAGTGCCCATCCACCAGGTGCAGATCGGTGTGGCAAATCCCTGCGGAAACCACGCGCAGCAGAACTTCAGAACCACTGGGCTGCGGTAGCGGCAGCTCACAGGTTTGTAACGGTGAGGCGAACGAAACTAGACGCGCACTCTTCATCGGGGTTCCTCTTCTGCCAGATAGAATTTCGCAGCCTGCCATAATAGACAACGAATGGTTGACTTTAAGCAAACCGTTGCTCCCGCCTGGCACAAACGGTTTTGCAACATCTTTCGCATCCTCTTCCTCATGAGTGGGCTGTTGACCTTGGTGGCAGCTCACCACCACGCGATGGCAGAACCTACGCCTGCTGCTGTTTCAGCGTTCGACGACTACGTCCACTCCGTCGAGTCGAGGCTGGCTAAGCAGCACCAGTCACGCAATGGTTTCCTGGCGCCGCCCTTGACTCCGCAAGATGAACAACGTCTGCGACAGGGAGAGTCGATCATCGAGCCCAACACGCCACTCACCCGTTTACCTGTGCCCGGAGCGCTGCTCCATGACTGGCGTGGCACTGCTTTTGCCGCCGGGGCAAAAGCCGCGGATTTTGAGCGGTTGATGCGGAACATGAATGCCTATCCGCAATACTTTTCTCCGCAGGTGCTGCAGGCAAAAGTGATCACCCAACAGGGTGATCATCTGCAGGCATTCTTGAGGATCCGGCAGAAGCACGTCCTCACGGTGGTACTCGACACGACCTATGACATCACCTTTGGCCGTCTCGATGCGCAGCATGGATACAGTATTTCCCGGAGCATAAGGGTCTCGGAGATAGAATCGCCCGGCACGGCAGACGAGCATGCCCTCAGCCCCAGCGAAGAGCACGGCTTCCTCTGGCGGTTGAATAGCTACTGGACGTATGAGGAACGAGACGGCGGACTCTACCTGCAAATCGAATCGGTGTCGCTCACACGCTCCGTTCCCAACGGCCTCAATTGGATTATCCAGCCATTCATCGAGAAAATACCGCGCGAGTCGCTGGAGTTCACCTTGCGCTCGACCGGCAATGCGCTGCGGAAATAGAGTCAGGGCTGCAACCTTTTGCCCTCCAGCGTTTTACCCTCCAGGAAGGCTGCAATATTCTCGTTCAGGAATTTGCTATCCGCCGGGCTGGCGCCCGCTCCCGCGGGATGCCCCCAAAGCGAAGGGATCGGTAGCAGCGTGCAGTGAGAAATCATGGGGGCCTCGTAGCGGGCATCGGTGACGGGGAAATATAGATCCGTCGCCGACGGCATGTAGAGCACCTGTGCCTGGATGGATCCCAGCGCCTTTCGCAGGTCTCCGGAGAAAGCGGGACTGGCTGCTACGTCATGCTGCTCCCAGGTGTGCATCTGCAGGATGAGATTGTTCGCGTCTGCACCAGGAATGAAATTCGTCTTGTAGTGATCCACAACCTGGGCGAAGGTGGTGCCGGCCGGTTCCGCGGATCTCCATAGCTCCTCTCGCCACCACTCCTGCGAAAAGAGCCACGCCGTCCACACCAGGGCGAATGCCTGGATGCCTTTGACCGGTTCCTCCTTGTAGTCGCCACCCTGGAAGGCCTCGTCGGTGGTCAGCGCTGTGATCTCACTCTCCAAACGCACGATGCCGTGGCCGTAGGTTTTGGCCGTACCCGAAGTCGCAACCATGCGGTCCATGTAGCCGGGATAGGAAACGGCCCATTGAAACGCCTGCTGCGCGCCCATGGAAAAGCCGATGACCGCTTGCAAATGGCGCACCCCTAGCTCCTGGGTCAGCAGCTGATGCACCGCCTCCACGTTGTCGCGGATGGTGGTGACGGGAAAGCGCGGACCGTGGAAGGGTTCTGGCGTGTTGCTGGGCGACGAGGAACGGCCATTGCCAAACAGCTCCGAGGTGATGAGGAACTGGCGCGCGGGATCGAGGGCCTTTCCAGGTCCAATCAGCCAGTCGTAGCCATGCATATCGGCCATGTAGTGGGAAGGCAGAAGGATGGCGTTGTCTCCCGCCGCGTTCAGATGGCCATAGGTGCCATAGAGGATCCTCGCTTCCGGCAGCGTGACCCCGCTCTGGGTATGAAAGCTGTGAATAATGAACGTATGCTCGACCGGCTCGAGTTTTGGGGGCGTCGTTTGGGCTGTGGCCGTCAGCGAGGAAAACGCTATGAGAAGGCAGGCGAGAAGTTTCATGTTGTGTGGATTCTATAGGCCGCAAAGAAATCGAAATCGCAGCGCGCAGTGCGTTATGGTGGGGGAATGAAAATTGTTCCTCTCTCCTTAACGCTTCAAGCCTTCAGCGGGCTAGCGGTCATGTTCCTGGTCTCTTCGCCGGTGGTTGCGCAGACGATGCCGCCGCTTAAGCGTCAGGCTACCCCGGCCAAGGTGGTGGAAGAACACATGGCCGCGTTTTCAAGCTGCGACTGGGCGCGTTTGATGGCGCAGTTTCCAGAGAATGTGGAGTTCTTTGGACCGAATGGCCAGGTTGTCCGGGGGAAAGCAGCACTGGGTCAGATGTTCGCGCAGGTGGTCAAGCCGCCCTCCCAGGGAGGAACCTGCGGCCTGAAGGTGGTCGCCGAGCACACCTTTGTGGTGGGGGATACGATCAATGTTCAGTGGCGTGCTGACTCTCCCCTGCTCAAGGAGCCCTATCGAGGAGCTGACGCTTATGAAACGCATGATGGACTCATGGCAGCCCAGGTGACCACCTGGAATCCGGCCGCGTTGAAGTGGAAAGTACCTCCAACATCTCATCCGTAACGGCGATCTGGATCGCAACAAGCCTTTTGCAACTCGAACCAAACGATTCCCGTGATCTCGTTCACTGACTTAATGAACCGTTGCGTTCAGGGAATAAAGTTCCTCAGTGCCAACATCACGCAAAATCAAGGGATTATTGTCGGGCGTGAGACCTGTCCAGACCGCGTTGCGAAACCCCGTTTGTCGTACCCCGGTCAGGCTTGCCACAGCTTCGGTCCTACCGTCTGACACACGGATTCGCTCGATTGCTGGTTCGTTACCTCTTTTGAGGACGTAGACAAATCTGCTATCCGACGACCAGTTGGCGTACCCGAAGCTTTCGCCGCGGGCGAGTTCGTGCCACGTCTGCCGATGAACGTCAAAAAGAAACAGCGAAAGGGAGTCGCCGGATCTGCCCAGAATGAAGCTCCCATCGGGCGCCCATCTTGGCATCCAAAGCCCGTCAGATCCTGGCAGCTTGGCCAGCCGACGGGTCGTGAGATCGAACGAGTAGATGCCCAGATCTGCCTGCCGATCAAAGACGGGGAAGTGGCTGAAGACGAGCGTACGTCCATCGGGGGACCAGTTGGGATCAATCTCGTTCCACGGCTCATCGACCACAGCCAGAGGCGAGCCACCGTTTGCAGGCACCAGGAAAAGTTTGAACGGCTTTCCGGACGAAGCATCGAAAAACGCGATCCGAGTCGAATCCGGAGACCATCGCGGCGCCGTCGCCTGCATCGCGGGTCCTGTCAGTTGGAGACAATGGTCGCCTTGAACGTTGCAGCGCCAGAGCAGATGGTCCGGAAAACTGACATAGGCTATCCACTTTCCGTCCCGTGAGAAGTCAAGAAATTCGGCGGATACGCCATTGAGGTACGGAACGAACTGCTTCAACCTGGCGTCGTATCTGTTCAACTCTCCGCGGAGCTGCTGACCGATCATGGATAGCTTATGTCCATCGGGGCTCATTTCCGGCGCGAGAGAATTGAGTGGTCCTGCCGTCAGCTGAATGGGCTCCCGTGGCTTGCGCTTGATCAGGTCCGAAGGCTCGGGAAGCGCCCATATATCCGTCTTGCCATCGCGAGTAGATTGGAAAACGTACCACCTGCCATCGGGACTCCATCGCCCGCAGCACTCGGCCGGAACCGGGTTCCACCTGCCCAGGATTTCGTATAGAGATGTTCCATCGTTGAATAACTCCCAAAGAGATGATCGCAGGGTCTTCGGGTCCATGATGGTCAATCGCAGCCGCTTTCCATCAGGCGACCATCGAATGGAGGATGCGGTTCCTGGCAATTGAGCAATCTTTCTTTGGTCGGTGCCATCGCTGTTGACCATGTACAGGGCGTTGTTCCAGCCAATGGCGATCTTCTGACCGTCTGGAGCGAACGCGGCGGCATCTGCGATGAGATCGCCAATTCGCCGCACATTTCCGGAAGGCAACGAAATGCTCCACAGAGCCGACTCGTTTAGCCCTGCTTTTTCTCCCATTGAAACCCCCGGATCAGGTCCGAACGATGCCGCCAGCAGTTCGCTTCCGTTCGATGAGATATCCATCAATCGGGGAGACTGGAGCGCGCTAACCAGAGTGGAAGCCTCTCCACCGTTGACCGATATCTGAGAGATGCTTCGATGATTCATGCTCCCGGAGACGAAATAGATGCGAACGCCGTCCGAGAGCAACGGCCCCTGTTTCGGCTGGCCGTCATGCGTGATTGCCATGTAATTGGAGACTCGCAGGACCGTCCGGGAATGACCGATGCTCCAGACGACAAGGCCGACACATAACAGGGCTGCTATACCGGCGGGCAGTTTCCAACGGATGGTTTTCGAGGTTGATGCGGGCGCCTGAGGTGGTACGGCTGGCCGTGCGGTCTCAGCCAGGAATCGGTACCCTCGTTTGCTGATCGTCTGGACAAAGCGGGGGCTCGACGGGTCGTCGCCCAGAACTTGTCGTATCTTTCGGATGGCGGTGTTGATTGCGTTTTCGGTATCAACGTTGATCTCATCCCCCCAAAGCTCTTGAATGATCTCCTCTCTCCTGACCAGTTCGCCAGGCTGGCTGGCCAGCATAATCAGGAGTTCCATCGGGATCCGCTCGAGTTTGAGCTCCGAGCCCAACCGCCGCAACCGATAGTTACGGGCGTCGAGTTCGAATTCTCCGAACTGTAGAACGCTGGAATTCAGGTGCACCCCCATCGGCCCTCGGTGAGCCGGATACATCCTGAACTCGAAAGTACCCCAACCCACGGCTAAAGGGAAAATACAGGTTTCTACAGATTCTCTCCATTGCTACAAAATCAGACACATAGGAGGATGTGAAGGCTAGGCGTCGATCGACGTTGCACAAGGGTTTCCCGGAGGTCAGTCATGAAAAAGTTGGGTTTGAAGAGCCGGGGTGTGTTTCTGCTGGTCATCGTCGTGAGCGGGTTCCGGGTGTTCTCGCACGCTCCAGCCCAGCAGCAACGCTCAACTTTCACGCCTTCGGTTCCACGGGTGTGGGATGACGAAGCGATCGCGACATTGGAACTACCGCTCGCAGACCCGGTCGCATCGCCAAAGCACATCTCCTCCGATTATTACTACCGCATTCCCGTTCGTGCCATTTACAAGAGCTACCCAGTCTACGCTCCGGGGCATGAACCGCCCGGTTACCTTGAGTCGCTCAAGCAAAAGGCTCCCGAGGTCCTGTGGGACGAATCAGCTCACAAGCCCAATCTCAGCTCAAAGGAAGACTGGATCGCGGCCGGACGAATCGTTTTCAATACGCCGATCTACTACACAACGCACCGCATCGCCAGCATCGACGACGTACGAAATCCCAAGTGGTATCAGACCGCTGGTGTTCCCGTTGCCAAGGATGGGACCGTACCTTATGTCCGATATGTCATTCGTAATAAGGGCGAGGTAGAACTCGGCGATTTTGCCTGCGGCTTCTGCCACACGCGAGTGATGCCGGACGGCAGTGTTCTGGAGGGTGCGCAGGGGAACTTCCCATTCGAGAAAAGCAAAGCGTGGCTCTTCCGGAGCAGGTTGGCCAGGTCCGAGGATCCACACAAGGTGGATGCAGACCTTCGACACCTCGACCATTCCTTGTTCGCAGCTCCATGGCAGAAGCCCGATCCGTCGGCGCCAATAGACAACATGACGACGGACCAGTTGATTGCGGCGCACGAGGCAATCCCGGCGGAGGTCACAGCCCGGCATCGGAGCAGCCTGTTCTATCCTCTCCAGATCCCAGACCTTATTGGGGTGAAGGATCGCCGTTACCTGGACCACACAGGACTGCAAAAGCACCGTTCCATCGCGGATCTGATGCGCTACGCCGCATTGAACCAGGGTGCGGACGATCTTGCTTCCTACGACGGATTTGTGCCCGCCGATTTTCACTACTCGACGAAACGCCCGGAACCCGACGATCCGATCGCCGTCGGCGGTCGATACAGTGACGAGCAGCTTTATGCACTGGCGATGTACCTGTACGGTCTCGAACCACCTTCCAATCCGAACACGTTCGATGCACTCGCCAATCGCGGCAAGAAGATATTTGAGAGCGAGGGGTGTGGAACCTGTCACACGCCTCCTCTTTACACCAACAACAAGCTCACCCCGGCTGAAGGCTTCCGTGTGCCTCCTGAGGCGCGAAAACAGTTCGATATCGCACCGTTCTCGGTTGGGACAGATCCAAACATGACCTTAAAGACGAGACGAGGCACCGGTTATTACAAAGTGCCGTCGCTGAAGGGCGTCTGGTACCGCAGCATGTTCGGCCACAGCGGCTGGTGCGCGTCTCTCGAAGATTGGTTCGATCCAAAACGTCCGGAAGACGACTATGTGCCGACAGGGTTCAAGCCTTATGGCGCCCAGAGCTATTCGGTCAAAGGTCATCCCTTTGGATTGGATTTGTCCGAAGACGATCGCCGAGCGCTCATCGCATTCCTGAAGACTCTTTGAGTTTCCTGAGAGCAAGGAAGCCGGTCTTTGGCACGGTACGGCAGCGGCGTGGAGGTCAACTGTCGCCAACAGGCCACTGGGTCACGGCCTTTCCTGTTTTGAAAAGCTAAGACTGACCTCGGAAGTCTGCATGGGTTCGCGGCGCCTGTCAGGCCTCGACCGGATCTTCCTTGCTGGCAAAGGATTTTCGTTTGATTGCGGGCAGGCGTAGCGCGAGGGTGATGGCGCGCAAAGCCATGAAGGCCAGCATGGCGCACCATAGGCCGTGATTGCCAAAGCGAGCCGTGAGCACGATGGCCAGGCCGAGATATCCAAGCAGAGCGATCAGCATGCTGTCGCGTAGTTCGGCTGCACGAGTGGCGCCGATAAAAACTCCATCGAGCATGAAGCTCCACACAGCGACCAAGGGCAGAACGATCAGCCAGGGGAGATACTGCCCGGCGAGCACGCGAACCGCTTCCTGGTTGGTGAAGATGGCGATGATGCTACGGCCGAACAAAAGGTACAGGAGCGAGAGGGCGGCGGCGACGGTGAATGCGGAAACGCAGCTAGCCTTGAGCACAGCGCGGTAGTCTGCCACGCGTTGTGCACCGATGGCCTCGCCAACCAGCGCCTCGGTGGCGTTCGCAAACCCGTCCAGGCCGTATCCGGCGATCCAGAGAAAGTTGATGAGCACGGCGTTGGCGGCCAGGACCGCATTGCCCGAGCGAGCCCCGGTGCGGGTGAACCAGGCGTAGGCCGCAACCAGGCTCACTGTGCGCAGCAGGATGTCGCGGTTGAGGGCGAAGAGCCGGCGCAGGCTCTGGGCGTCGATCAGTTCGCTCCAGCGGACGTGGCCGGGACGAGCGCCACTGGCCAGCATGAGGCTCAGGCCGAGAATGCATCCGATCCATTCTGCAGTCATGGTGGCGGTGGCGATGCCGGCAACGCCCCAGTGCCGCCATAGCACCAGGGTCAGCGCGACCACCACATTGACAACGTTGATCGTGGCCTGCAGCAGCAACGCAGTTCGGGCGTGCTGCCGTCCTAAGAGATAGCCCAGGATGGTGTAGTTGGCCAGCGCTGCCGGCGCCGACCATATGCGAATGCTGCAGTAAAGAAGCGCATTTCCTTGCACCTCGGGGCTGGCGCCGAGCAGCGCCAATGCGCCCGAGATCAGCGGCCGCTGTATGGCGAGAAGCAGCGTCCCGATCAGCAGAGCGGTGAGGAGCGCGCGGCCGAAGTGGTGCATCACCTGATCCTGATCCGCCGCCCCATGCGACTGTGCCACCAACCCGGTGGTGGCCATACGTAAGAAACCAAAAGTCCAGTAGATGGAGTTGAAAAAGATGCCGCCCACAGCAACGCCGCCCAGCGCGGCGGCGCCGGGCAAATGACCGGAGAGGATGGTGTCCACCATGGAGAGCAGCGGCTGGGTGAGGTTGGAAAGAATGAGCGGAATCGCCAGCAGGAAGACTCGCCGGTACCAATAGGGCATTTCCATGATTTCTGGATTCAGGGTTTCACATTGCCTGTATTTTTGCTCAAGCCATTGGCAATTTTGAAGAAGTTTGTTGCCTTGCATTGGATCGTTCAGTTGACACGGCTCCGCTTTTGCGGCAAAGTCGTGCGCAGTTCCCATCGCCCAGCAGCAGGAGACTATGCACATTTCCGACTTCCACCACCTGCATCATTTCAACCACTGGGCGGTGCTGGTATCCGCCTTGATCCTATGGATCCTGGGCGCCGTGTGGTACTCGCCTGCACTGTTTGCCAAGCCGTGGATGGCCGCGCTGGGTATCGTCCCCAGCGGTCCCAAGAAGGGGCTTGCCGCGGGCATGATCTCTTCCTTCATTGGAGATTTGTTGGTCGCGTTTGTCCTGCTTCACTTCGTTTTATGGTCGGGCGCAGCGACCTTGGGGACTGGCGTGTTCATCGGCTTCCTGTGCTGGTTCGGGTTTATCGCAGCGACCCAGTTTCCCCAAGGCATTTATGAGAGCCGTCCGCCTCGACTGTTTGCTATTAATAGCGGCTACTGGTTGGTGGGTTTGCTGATCATCGGGGGCGTGCTCGCGGTCTGGAGGTAACTTCGATTTACAAGTGGGCCCAGGTCTCGCTGTTTGAGACCTGGGTTTTCCGGTCTCGATCGAGTGAGGGCAAGGAAAAGCATTCGAAACATTTCGTTTTCGTCCCACGTACGCTTTGGCGAACGTGGGGCACCCGTGTAGTTTTGGTTGAGGGAAATGACATTTCTCGAGGGGTTCTGATCGGGCTGTTAGGCTAGGGAGGAAAGTTTTCCTAGCGATGCATGAGACCATTCTGATTCACTTTTCCGGCCGGGACCGGCCCGGGCTTACTGCTGAGTTGACCGCGATCCTGGCGAGTTATGACACTTGCGTGCTGGATATTGGCCAGGCAGTCGTGCATGAAACGCTGTCGCTCGGTTTGCTGGTCGAGATTCCGCGCGGCGAGAGCTCTCGCGGGCTCCAGGAGACCCTGGTTGCACGATCCAAAGAGCTGGGCTTGCAGGTCAACTTCACTTCGATCGCCAAGACGGATCTGGATGAGTGGATCTCGTCGCAGGGTAAAGATCAATTCATTGTCACCATCCTCGGACGGGCCATTTCGGCAAACCACCTGGCGCGCGTGAGCGGCATTATCGCTCAGCATGGTTTGAATGTGGACCGGATTGAGCGGCTCTCCGGACGGTTGTCGCTGGCGGTGCATACCCCCGATGCGAATGCGTGCGTCGAATTGATGGTGAGCGGAGATGCTTCTTCCGAGCAGCCCATGCGCGCGGCCTTTCTCGAGACCGCACATGATCTGAAAATCGATATCGCTTTCCAGCGGGAAAGTATCTTCCGCAGGAACCGGCGGCTCTTTGCCTTCGATATGGATTCCACGTTGATCGAAGGCGAGGTGATCGACGAGCTGGCAAAACTGGCCGGCGTTGGCGACCAGGTGATGAAGGTCACGGAATCTGCCATGCGCGGAGAGATCGAGTTTCAGGAAAGCTTCCGGAGGCGGGTGGCGCTCCTTCGCGGGCTTCCGGAAACCAAGGTTTGCGAATTGCTCCATACCATTCCCCTGGTTCAAGGGGCGGAGCAACTCATCGCAACGCTAAAGATGCTGGGCTACAAAACGGCGATTCTCTCGGGAGGGTTTAATTTCTTTGCCCGGCATCTGCAAACGCGTCTGGGAATCGATTATGTGTTTGCAAATGATCTGGACATTGCCGATGGGGTGGTGAGCGGGATGGTGCGATCGCCGATCGTCGACGGCGCACGTAAGGCTGAGCTGCTGCGCGAGATTGTGCAACAAGAGAATATTTCGCTCGACCAGGTGGTCGCAGTCGGGGATGGCGCAAATGATCTGCCCATGCTTGGGATCGCCGGCATGGGAATCGCATTCCGGGCCAAGCCACTGGTGCGGCAGACAGCCAGCCATGCGGTTTCGTTTCTCGGGTTAGATAGCCTGCTCTATTTGATTGGGGTTCGCGACCGGGATTTGCCCGCATCGGCTGGTTGACCGAAGGCAGCAAGGAAAGCATCGGCGACGTGAATTTCAAGGTCCTTGGGAGCCTTGGCGCCCATCTTGCTGACGAACACGTGGCGGTAGATCATGGGGCCGAGCAGGAGCGCGATGCCGATCTCGGGGTCGATGCCGTGGCGCAGGATGCCACGCTTCTCTCCCCGCTTGATCATGTTGCTTAACGCGACGCGGGCTGGCTCGACCACCCGCGCACGCCAGACGGAACCCATCGCCCGGTTGCGGGAGGCGTAGGCAATCAAGTGCGGAGTCATTTTTTCTCTCAGCGCCTGGCGGTCGGTAGCGGGCTGATACATAAGCTGAGCGATGAGGTCGGCGCGGAAATCGCCCGAGTCGAAGACCGGCCGTTCCTCATCGAGACCATGCAGATAGCCCATTACTTCCAGACACAGGGCGTCTTTGTCCTGCCAGTGTTTGTAGATGGTGGCCTTGCTCACGCCCGAAACCTCGGCGATGGCATCCATACTCGTCGCATCAATGCCGCGTTCTGAGAATAGTTGCACCGCCGCGTCCAGCACTTGCTTATGGGCTTTTACGCTTCTGGGTCTTGCCATCAAACTAGGCTTCGATTCTGGTGAAGAGATAGGCTCCTGCGCTGAGAAACAGCACGGCGATCCCCGCCAGCAACGTCACGTCGAATGCCAGGCTGAAATGCCAGGTGTTGATCAGGGCGCCGCGCAGGCCGTCGACTCCATAGGCCAGCGGATCAAGTTTGGTAATGATGCTCATCGCCAGGGGCAGATTGGCCAGGGGGAAAAGCGCGCCGGATAGAAAGAAGATGGGCATGACCAGGAAGTTCATCACTAATTGAAATCCCTGCATGTCTTTGATGACCGAGCCGATGGCGGTGCCCAGGGCGGCGAAGACAATGGCGATCATGGCCACGAAGAGAAAGGCGACCGGGATGGCAAACCAGCTGTGCGGGCGGAAGCCGGCGAGGAGGCAGATGACCAGGATCAGCGTACCTTGAATGATGGCAACGGTTGCGCCTCCCAGCGTTCGCCCGATCATGATTTGCATGCGCGACACCGGAGCCACCAGGGTTTCTTTGAGGAAGCCGAATTGCCGATCCCAAAGCATGGCGATCCCGGAGAAGACAGAGCTGAACAGGACGGTCATGCCGATAACGCCTGGCGCCATGAATTGCAGATAGCTTCCGTGGCCGGCCTGACGGAAGACTGGGCCGAGTCCGAATCCTAGCGCGAGCAGGTAAAGACACGGCTGACCGAGTGACACGACTATTTGTACCCGCGAGCGCACGTAGCGTTTTAGTTCACGCAACCACAAGATGTAGATCGCACCCATTTTGGTTTCCCTCCTGTTTAGCGGCGTTGGAACATCTGCGCCATCTGGCGCAATCGGTCTTTTCCATCGGCGCCTTCATCGCGCAGGGAGGAGCCGGTGAGGGAGAGAAACGCGGCTTCGAGCGATTCGGTTTTGGTCTGCTCTTTCAACTCCGCTGAGGTGCCCTGGGCCACGATTTTTCCGTGGTCCATGATGGCGATGCGATGGGCTACGCGGTCGGCTTCATCCATGTAATGGGTGGTGAGAAAGACGGTAGTCTTTTCCGTTTCATTGAGGCGCTTGACGTGGGTCCAGAGTTGGTTGCGGCTCTGCGGATCGAGCCCCAGCGTGGGCTCGTCAAGAAACAGGATTTTGGGAGTGTGCAGAAAGCCGCGAGCAATTTCCAGCCGCCGCTTCATGCCACCGGAGAAAGTCTTGACGTAGGCGTCTTTGCGGTCCCAAAGTTCGAAGAGCTTGAGCAGCTCTTCGGTGCGCTGGGCACGAACTTTGCGGGGGACGTGATAAAGGACTCCGTGCAGATCCATGTTTTCCCAGGCGGTCTGTTCGTTGTCCAGGCTGGGGTCCTGAAAGACGATGCCGAAGCGTTGACGGGCCAGCTTCTGCTTCACCGTGGGATCAAGTCCGTCCAACTCAATGCGGCCGCTGCTGGGACGCAAGAGCGTGGTGAGCATCTTGATGGTGGTAGTCTTGCCGGCTCCGTTGGGTCCGAGAAAGGCAAAAATCTCTCCCTGAGCGACGTCGAAGGTGATGTCGTTGACAGCGGTAAAATCTCCGAAGGTTTTGACTAGATGGCTGACGGAAATCATGCTTTGCTCCGCTTCCCCGAGATAAAACTATACTGAACGGTTTAGTTATCGCCGTCAAGGACAGAAATTCAGGAGATTTTGGTACAGTGGGCCCAATACACCTCCATGGGGCTTAGGGACACAATCTCGAGCTTACCTCTCCTCCTGGCGCTGATGTTCCTTCCTGCCATCAGCGTGAGCCAGACTGCGGACGATTCCCAGGAAAAGCGCACCCTCAGCGGACAAGTGGTGAACAGCGTTACCGGCCAGCCGGTTGCGGGTGCGCTGGTCCAGATGGGCGAGCACGCGCTGCTGACCGATCGCGAAGGGCAATTTGAATTTCATGACGTTGCCGCCTTTTACGGGGGAGTGGCGGCCACCAAGCCTGGATATGTTTCCGGGCGGCCCGACTTCATCCGCTTGAGCATACCGGCACACCAAGTCCAGGGCGCCATCACCCTGAAGCTCGTTCCTGAAGCTATTATCTTCGGCAAGGTCCTCGATCAGACCAGCCAGCCGCTGCAGGGTCTGCACGTTCAACTCAAGAAGTTCGAGGTACGCAACGGACTTAGGCATTGGCAAGAAGTGCAGTCCACCACCACCAACGTGGAAGGGGAATTCCGATTTTTTGAACTTCAGGCTGGCAAGTACTCCCTTTCCACGAGCTTTCAGGTAGATGGTCCGCCGGATGCGGCATCCACGGTCGCGTTTGCGCCGGTCGTCTATCCACCGTTGAGCGGAAATGAGGGGCTGAACCTTTCGCCGGGAGATCACGTGGAAGCAAACCTGAATCCGCCGAGCCAGACCCTCTACCCGGTAACCGGTCACATCGAAGGACCAGCCGTGCAGGGAGTAAATTTTGAGGCCGAGGGGAGCAGCGGCGGGATGATTCGCCCGGTGGTGCGTTTCAATCGATTCAGCGGCAACTTCAGGCTGCTGCTACCCAGCGGTTCTTATCACCTCAAAGCGCATGCGTTTGTCCAACGCGAACAATTTTTCGCCACCCGGGAGATTTCAATCGGCGAGGCTCCGCTCAAGAATATTTCGATCACGCCAGCGCCGCTGGCAACGGTGCCGGTCGAAGTCGAGTATCAGGGCAGCGATACTTCCTCCCAAGAGGCTCAACCTCCTCCACCTTTTTTTGCCAATGTTGGGCTTGAAGAAACCGACCCGTCCGCTTTGGACAGGACGTTTAATCCTCGGCCACCGCAACCCCCGGGTTCCCCGAGCGATCCACTGGCCATCCGGGATTTGGAACCGGGAGAATATCGACTGGTAGCCAGACCGCAGCCGCCGTGGTACCTGGCGTCGGCGGTTTGCGGCGCCCTCGACCTGAAGAAAGATCCGATGAGTATTGCGGGCAGCGCTGCCGGCTGCTCGATTCATGCGGTGCTGCGAAACGACTCGGCTACCCTGAATTGGTCAGTCAATTCTAAAAGCCAAGGGAGCTCGGGCAAGCAAGTATTCATCTACGCCATGCCACTGGATAATTTCATCCAGTCCATATCCATGGCCAGCGCGCAGGAACAAGGATCAGGTGATGTCCAGGAAGGATCCCTCGAGGGTCTGGCGCCGGGACGGTACCTGGTGATGGCGCTCGACCACGCAGAGGAATTGCCCTACCGGGAGCCCGATCTCATTCAGCACTATTTGTCCGAGGGCAAGGAAGTTACCCTCACGGCGAACGGTAAGTCGGAGGTCCAACTGGATGTGGTTGCTGGAGAGCCATAAGTTGCTGCGATCTGTAAACAAATGGGTGCTTCTGCAAACCGCGTTGCTGCTGGCGTTGGTTCCGTGGGCGGCGGCGCAGCAGGCCGGCCAGCCTGCGCTCGAAACCTGGCGCATCAGCGGCAAGGTAGTCGATGCACTCAGCGGCGCGCCCCTTGCTCGATGCTCGGTGGAGATCGGGCCAACAGCGGACCGTGGTGCGTCTCACTCGATGGAGACAGGGAATGATGGACTATTCGCGTTTGACGGCCTGGAGCAGGGAAAATACCGGCTCTCGGCGGGCAAACGCGGATACCTCACGCAGGCATACGAGGAGCATGATAATTTTTCCACGGCCATTGTCGTGGGGCCAGAACTGCAATCGGAAGGGCTCCTCTTTAAGGTAGTTCCCCAGGCGGTTATCACCGGCGTGGTCACGGATGAACGCGGCGAGCCGGTGCGGCGAGCGCAGGTGCGACTGTTCAAGGACCAGGACCGGCTGGGGATACGCTCCACTGTGCAGCGGCAAACGACGGCGACGGATGACCGGGGCGTTTACGAGTTGGCTCGCATCGATCCCGGCAACTACTACCTCGCCGTCTCCGGCCAGCCCTGGTACGCGCAAGCAGCGAGGCATTCGCAGCCCAATGAGAAGCAGGAGGAGCAACCTGCTTCCCCGCTGGACGTGGCCTATGCCACGACGTTCTATCCCCAGGCGACAGATTCGGAGGATGCCACGCCTATTCCTATTCGAGGTGGGGAGCGCATCCAGGCAGACGTAACGTTGAATGCCCAGCAGGCGCTTCGCGTTCGCATCCGCTTGCCGGTTCAGGAGCAGGAAGGCGGTTTCGGCCTCAGGATGTCGCAGTCTATTTTCGGCCAGGTGGAACCGGTGAGTTCGTTCGGGCAAACGGTGCAGAATGGGGTAATGGAAATCTCAGGGATTCTGCCCGGGCATTATGACTTCACACTCATCCATCCTGGCCAGGAGGGCGATCCGATGTCTGAGTCAATTCACTTTACAGGGGATGTCATCACTAGCACCACTGAATTGACTCCGGTGGACGAGGCAAGTGAAGTCACCGTGGCCGGGAAGGTGACCTCGGTTGACGGCAAAATACCTTCTGGGGGGATAACGTTTCGGCCGGTCCACCAGGGGCGCGCTTACTCGGCCATGCTCGATAAGGCCGGCGAGTTCGACGTGAAAGTTCCCCCGGGTGACTACGAGATCCTGGGGCAGATTCCGCAAATGTACCTGGCGCATCTGACCGCCCAGGACGGGGAAGTGAAAAACCGCGTGCTGACGGTTAAAACCGGCAGTACGCCGAAACTGGAGCTGCTGGCAAGTAAAGGCTTCGGCCAAATCGATGGCGTCGCCAAGCGTGGCGAGCAACCGGCCAGCGGGGTTATGGTGCTGCTTGCGCCGGATGATAACCCGTTTCTCTTCCGCCGCGATCAGAGCGACTCCGACGGAACCTTCACCCTGGGGAACGTCGTTCCCGGACACTATCGATTGTTGGCAGTGGAACGGGGATGGGAACTGGAGTGGGCGAATCCGAATGTTTTGAATGCCTTCCTTAAGAAGAGCGTACCGGTCGAAGTGCGTGCCAATGACAAATTGACCCGGACGATCGTAGTTCAATGGCGGTAGTTGGCTTCTTGTTCTTCCCGAGCAATGCACGCTCTTGGGCTCGAGCGAAAGCCTAGCCCTCAGCGGCTAAAGCCGTCATGATTCTAGATTGGTTACGTACGGCCTAAAGGCCGTACCCTTCAAAAACTTGATATTCAGAGCCTTTCTACCCCCGCCACCCATCGACGGGTGGGCCATCCTTCGCGTTCTTTGCGAAGGGTGGGATACGCGAATCTCACCCTGCCACCTCCCACAAAAGCGAACATAACGAAATGCAAGTTTGTTGCGCAGGATAGAGTGTCTGCCGGGACATGCTTCCGAAAGGTATACTGGCTGCCGATTAAATTAGAACTTCGCGGGGAAAGACGATGCCAATATCCAGAGGCCGATGGGCGCTTACTGCTTTGATAAGTCTTGCCGGTTGGTTGGCCGCAGGGGCTCAGCAAGTAACGCCTTTGCCTGCGGGAACGAAAATGACTTCCAATGGAGTAAACCTGGAGGTAACCGCAATACGAGATGACGTGCTTCGGGTACGGATGTGGAAAGGGGATGCGGTACCGGAAGATGCATCGTGGGCGGTTCTTCCAGCGGCGCGCACCAGCAGTGTTGCGGTGGTGGCAGAGCCGCACGGCTTCTCGACCAAAGCGCTGCGAGTGACGGTGGATGACCAGCTACTCGTAACGGTTGCTGATCTTGCGGGCAATGTTCTGGCGAAGGATGCGGCGCCCGTGCTTTGGGAAGGCGAGAAATTCACGCTGATCAAGCAGGGCTCGTGGAGCGACCACTTCTTTGGGCTCGGCGATAAGCCAGGACCACTCGATCGAAAGAGCGAGGCGTTCACTTTGTGGAATACGGACTCTTTCGGTTGGCAGGAGTCTACTGATCCTATTTATAAGAGTGTTCCGTTTTTCATTGATATGAATCAAGGCCGTGCCCTCGGAGTATTTCTGGATAACACGTGGCGAACGAATTTTGACTTTGGCCGGTCTGATCCCAACCGGTACACGTTCGGGGCCATGAACGGACCACTCGATTACTATCTGCTTTACGGCCCAGAGCCGAAACGTGTCGTTTCTGATTGGGCGTGGCTTACCGGGCCTACTCCGCTGCCGCCGATCTGGGCGCTCGGTTTCCAACAGTCGCGCTACACCTATTTTCCGGAATCGCAGTTGCGGGAGGTTGCTTCCAGGTTGCGCAAAGACCGCATTCCGTCCGACGTTCTTTGGCTGGATATCGACTTCCAACACAATAACTGGCCCTTCACCGTGAACGAGAAAGCGTTCCCTGATTTTTCTGGAATGGTGAAAGATCTGGCACACGAAAAATTCAAGCTAGTGGTCATTACTGACCTGCACATTGCCAGGCAGCCCAACGTGGGCTATGCGCCGTACGACACGGGAATGGCGGGTGACCATTTTGTAAAGAATCCTGATGGCTCTGTTTTTGTCGGCCCGGTTTGGCCTGGCCCGGCGGTGTTCCCGGACTTTACGCAGGAGCAAACGCGGCAGTGGTGGGGTGGGCTGTATAAAACATTCGTGAGCGAGGGTGTGGCGGGATTCTGGAACGATATGAACGAGCCGGCGGTGTTCGAGACGCCGACCAAAACCATGCCAGACGATATTCAACATCGTATCGACGAGCCCGGATTCAAGAAGCGCACCGCCATTCATTTGGAGATACATAACGTTTATGGGATGGAGAACGCGCGTGGCACTTATGAAGGCCAGCTTGCCCTCCGGCCCGGCGAGCGACCCTTCGTGATGTCTCGCGCCGGTTACGCGGGCGCCCAACGGTACACCACCACGTGGACCGGCGATAACAGCTCCACCTGGAATCATCTGCGCATGACGGTGCCACAAATCGTCAATCTGGGACTTAGCGGTTTTTCTTTGTCGGGCGCGGATGTGGGCGGGTTTGCGGGTTCTCCACCGGCAGACTTGCTTACCAAGTGGATTGAACTGTCAGCCTTTCAGCCAATTGATCGGGATCATTCGGCCAAAGGCACACGCATGCATGAGGTGTGGGTCGATGGTCCGGAGCAAGAGGCGATTCGGCGGCACTACATTGAAGAACGATACCGGCTGATGCCCTACCTGTACACGGTGGCTGAGGAGACCTCGCGCGACGGGCTGCCGATGAACCGGCCGTTGTTTCTGGAGTTTCCGCACGCTGTGGCGGATGGAACTCCTTTTGATCTGACGAAGGGTGGGGGCGAATTTCTTGTGGGGAGCCGGATACTGATTGCGCCTAATCCTTCGCCTGAAGAGGTGGCGCCTTATGTGGTGGGGCTTCCACCAGGGACCTGGTATGACTACTGGACCGGGCAGCAGTTTGTGCGCGCCGTCCCGGGTAGTGCGCTGGATGCGGAGCAACGCGATCTGGTGCTCGCGGAAAAGGAGCTGAAGGTCACACCCAGGCTGAACCAGTTGCCGGTGTATGTGCGTGGCGGCAGTATTCTTCCCATCGCGCCGCTTACGCAAAGCACGGCGGAAGTGCCCAACGGGCCGTTGACGCTGCGGGTTTATCCGGCCGGCGAAGGTTGCTCGGGCGAGGTTTATAGCGACGATGGGCACACGTTTGCTTTCCGCCAAGGGGCCTATGCGCGGGTTCAGTTTACCTGCGCGGTGGCTGCGGACGGCTCGATGAAGGTGACTATCGGAAAGCAGGAAGGCATGTGGAAGCCGTGGTGGAAGGCTTATCGAATTGAAGTGGTGGGATGGATTCCTAAACAGAGACGCGCGGCTGTGAACGGCCGTAGCGTGGCGCTGGCAGAAGCCGGCGGACGGTGGGGAGTGACTGTCGGTGCGGATGGCAGCGCGCAAGAGGTAGAACTGCGTTAAGGGGATCTCTCGCGAAGCGCAGTGGAGAGATCTCTGTGTGGATGCTCTTTCTTGGAAATGTTTTCGAAGCGAACACCTCCTCTAGAACATCCCCGCCGAAATTACCTTCACCATGGTGATGAGGATCCACCAGCCAAATACTGCTACGGCGGCGGTGCTTCTTTTCGTTTTTGCGACGATGGCGGATCCGAGCGTGAGCAGTATCAGGACCCAAATGGTCAGGATGTCGATCGCGGTGCCCAACGCCAGCAGCCACTTGGGCGAGTCCAGGGGCAGGAAATAGCCTATGTTGGTGCCCACCGGGTTCTTCAGATTGAACGAATCGGCATCCAGACCGGCGTAGATCGTGATGATGACGAGAATGCCCTGAATCGCGAAGGGCAGGGCCGCGTACATCCATACGGCGAACATCTGGCCGAATTTTGCCTGGCCACCAAGCACAAAATTCAACGTCCCCGTGAGCACCAGCGTCGCTATCGCGGCAAACAGCAGACCAATAATGGGCGTGGTCCAAAAGATGTACTTTACAAAGGCCGCACCGATCGCTTTCTGCCTCGTTTGCTCAGCCGGCGGAAGCTGCGCCAGCCTGTCCTGCTGTGACTGCGGGCTCTGTAACAGGATGTTGTTGTAAGTCTTGTCCCACCCAATCTTTTGCTGCACTGCAAAGCCAAAACCCAAGGTGAGCAGAACGCCCAGAAGCCAGGGCAACCACCAGCTAGGGTCCCGCAGGATGTCAAGGAAGGTTTTCGTCGGAGCAATGAAGGTGTCAACCACCCGCTCTACTTGACTCAGTGGTTTGGATGCTTCGGCTTTGGCGACGGCGTCGGACATGGAAACCTCCACGGGCCCAAAGTGTGTTCGCTGGGATATTACTACGTCAGGCGCGGCCGGCGAATAGTCTAGTTTCTGTGTCCACCTTGATCTTCTCGCCGTCCTTGATAAAGAAAGGCACGCGAACCTCAATGCCGGTCTCCAGCCGGGCGGGCTTGGTGACACTTCCACTTGCTGTGTCTCCGCGGACGCCAGGCTCGGTGTAGGTCACGGCGAGTTCCACCTGGGCCGGAAGCTGTAAGCCGATAGGATTGCCGTTGTACTTGTCGATGCGGATGATGGTTCCCTCGAGCAGCAAGTCGAGCGCATCGCCTATCATCTGCTGGCTCAGAACGAGGGTCTCAAAGGTCTCCTGATCAAGGAAATAAGAGCCGTCTGCATCGCTGTAGAGATAGGAAGCCTCGACCGTCTGGAGGTCGGGCTCTTTGAACTTGTCACTGGCTTTGAAGGTCCGGTCAAAGACGGCGCGGGTCAGCATGTTGCGCAGCTTGAGGCGGACCAAGGTTTGTCCGCCCCTGGCCGTGGGGGTGGAGATTTCCACCTCCAGGCAGTAGAAGGGGACGTTTTCTAATTCGACGAACATCTTCCGCTTTACGTCGATGGCGTCGATCAGGGAGGCCATGGTTTCCTTTCCAATGAGTGAACCTGCTCAGGATAACAAGGAACTTTCGGATTTCCCGCGCAACTCCAACTCCTTACTCAGCTTCTAAGGACATGGTCAGAGGAGGAAGGAAATGCGGGTTTTGAAGTATTTCGGTTCGTTTATTTTTGCTGCAGCCATGCTGAACGGCGTTTCAAGTGCACCGGCGCAGGTGTCGGTCGACATCGGGGTGGCTCCAGTGTGCCCCTACGGCTACTTCCCTTATGCTCCGTATGACTGTTCACCCTATGGTTACTATGGTCCGGATTGGTTCACTGGAGGGATATTTATCGGGGCCGGCCCCTGGTACCACGGGCGTCGTGGGTTTTATGGCCATGTCGACCAGCGCTTCGATCCTCACCACGGCTACCATGGACCGCAGCCAGAACGCGGGGAGCAGCCATTCAACGGTTTCCGTGCAAACGCGGCGCACGATGAGCATGGCAACCCGGGCACTCCTGGACATGACGGGGGCGGCGAACGCAGCCCCGGATTTGCCGGAGGAGGGCGGCCCGGTGGGGGTGGTCACGGGGGTGGTCACCGCTGAACCTCGCTTGATCCCCGCCAGCCCCGGACTTTTAGTCCGGGGAGCGGGTTTTTAAACCCGCGGAAATGCTCGCTATATAAATTTCTGGGCTTTACAGGCTGCTTCTCAATCGGTTGGGACGAAAAGGCCCGCTCCCAGCGGGCCTTTTGAATTGGGGGATTCTTGCTCAATCTCTTCCTCCTCATTCTTACCGACGGTTTATCGTTGGAAAGGTTCCCCGTTGTTTAAGACAGAGTTTCCAGCTGTGCTGGTGAGGAGATCGAGATGAGATTAATTTGTTTGGGTGTGCTGCTGTCGTTATCGGCGAGTGCTTTTGCCCAGCAGGAGAAGCCCATGACGCTTAAGGCTGTTTTGCTGGAACAGCTACGATCGACACATAACAAGGCAGAATGGTTCGTGCCGGCCAATACTGCGGTCGCGGGTCTGACACCGGAGCAGGCCAGTTGGACCGACAAAAGCGGCAATCATTCCGTCGGTCAGCTGGCAAATCACCTGGTGTTCTGGGATCGGGAGTCGCTGGCGAAGTTCAAGGGCGAGAAGCCGGCGAAATTTGATGGAAACAACGACGAGACCTTCAACAGCTTCGACGCCAAAAGCTGGAATGATACAGTACAGCAACTTGACCAGGTGATGACGGATTGGGAGCACGCAGTGGAGAGCGCAGATGATGCGAAGGTAGCCCTGTGGGCATCGAGGATTGCGCATGTGGGCGCACATAATGCCTATCATATTGGGCAAATGGTTTATGTGCGCAAACTCGAGGGCGCGTGGGATCCGGATAAAGGGGTTAAGTAAGTTCAACCCAGGAGGAAAACCACCCAGATCAGTGGGTACTCAGCACCCTAACTAGCGCTCTTCCGTAAGGGCGTTCTTAATCGCAGGCAGTGTGTTCATGGTGCGGTCCAGGAACAGGGGCAGCAAATCAAGGGGTTTGGAATTGGAGGCGCTCTCGGGCCCGAACTCCAGAGCTTTGATTTCGTCATCCATATCCTGATCCATTTCCACGATGCGGGCGGGCGTTGGACTTATCCCCTTATAGCCCTTCGCCCAGAGCATACGTCCCCCGGGAATACCAATGATCGCCGCGTAGGTGAATACCCCCTTGGTGAAGAAGACAGAGGCCAGGCAGGAGTTTCGCTCAGGACTATAGAAAACGGTGTCAAACCTCTCGCCATGGATGGAGGGGTCGGCTCGCTTTTGCGCTTCGATATTGGCTTGTTCCTGTTGCTCGTACACCTTGCAATTCATTTTGTCGGACACCGCGAAAGCTGCCTGAGCGCTCAGCACGGCGAGAGCGAGCAGCGCGCACTTCTTTGTGCTGGGAAAGAGACGGGCCTTGTCGTTCATGAGCGAACGTTACCGCGTGGCCCGGCCGACCACAATCCCACCTTGGCCGATCCAGTGTTACTTATGGGTTGTTACGGACGGGGAAGGGTACAGGCGGCGCGAAGCGAGGCGAGACTGCAGTTGCTTGCGATAACGGCGACTCAAACGGAGCGCGACTCCGCCTTCCAGCAGCACGGCGTATTCTCCCTCCTGGTTGAGCTTGAGACCGCGGACGCGATCCAGATTCACGATCGACGAACGGTGAATCCGGCAAAACAGGGCCGGATCCAGGTCTTGCTCCAGTTCAGAGATACTCCGGCGCAACAGGTGGACCTTCTCGCCCACATGCAGTCCCGCGTAGTAATCAGCAGCTTCGATCCAGTCGATCTCCGGCAACTTGACGAAGGTTACCTGCGCGGCGTTTTTGACGGTCAGGAACTCAAGTCTTTGTGGCTGAATCTTGTCGCGGGCGATCTTTTGCTTGGCCCGGTCCAGCGTCCGTTCAAAGCGAGCGTTGTCGAAGGGCTTCAAGAGGTAGTCGAGCGCACCCGCGTCGAATGCCCGCAAGGCGTACTGATCGTAGGCAGTTACAAAGACCAGTGCCGGCGGTACGTCTTTGCCCAGCAGCTCCAGTACGTCGAAGCCGTCGTATTCGGGCATCTGGACATCAAGAAAAAGCAGGTCTGGTTTTGTCCTGCGGATTTCGTTGGGCGCATCTGCGCCTGAGCCGCATTCACTAACGATTTCGATTTCCGGATCAAGTCGCAACAGCAGCGACAGATTGCTGCGCGCGAGTGGCTCGTCGTCCACAATGGCGGTGCGGATGGCCACGATTCACTCCTTAAAGGGCACTGAGACGCTTACTTCCACGCCGCCAGGAGCCTGATTTTGCATTTTGAGCTCGAAGGCGTTTCCATACAAGCCCTGCAGGCGGGTTCGCATATTCGACAGGCCAATGCCATGATCGATCTTCTCCCATCGCGCGGCTGGACCGTCGTTGTACACACTGAGCGTGAGCCGGCCCTGGGAGCGGGACGCTGCAATCCGGATCTCCCCGCCCTGGGCCCGCTGGGCAATGCCATGCTTGATCGCATTCTCTACCATGAGCTGCAGGATAAGGGTCGGAACCCGGGCAAGCATGAGTTCGCTGGGAACATCAACACTGAACTGAAGGCGCTCCACAAAGCGGACCTTTTGGATGTCAAGATATTTTTGTGCAAACTCCACTTCCTCTCCCAGAGGGGCTTGCTGGCTGGTCGAGTCTTCGAAAAGCCGGCGGAGCAAGTCGCTCAGCCCGGCAATCATCGTGACCGCCGTGTCATTCCTTTTTTCGCGCACCAGGCCGGCGATGGCATTGAGGGTATTGAACAAGAAGTGCGGTTCGATTTGCCGGCGGAGTGCGTCCAGTTGCGCCCGGGAGAGCTGCTCGTTCAGCTTCGCCGTCTCAGTTTGCTGGTCAGCAAGCCTGGCGTTGGAATCGAGGACGTAGCTGACCGCGAGAATGACGCAATACAAAACCAGGGTGAAGACCATTCCGTTGTAGAACCTGTCGAGCCAGAGGTGCCCAAACGGGAGTGGAGAAGGTCGATTGGCATATGGATCGAGCAGGACGTCCAGGAACGTGGCCCAGGCGGCAAAGAGCAGTCCGATGATGGCGCAGCATGCTAGATGCACCAACCAGGTCACCGCAGAGCTTGACTTCACCGGAGGAAATCGACGCCCGAGGCGCATCACCGGTCCAGTCGCCAGAGCCCAGGGAAGAAACCACAAAGTGATGACCACAAACAGCCGGACCCAGGCATGGTGCATGCCTTCCGAGCGCATCACGAAAACGGTCTGGGTTGCGTCCACCAGGCCGAAACCAAGCCAGATGGATGCAATCCATACCCAGCGCTGTTTGTGCTGCGATCGGAGCTGGCTCGTATCCATGGTTTCGATCGTATTCCAGTGGCATTTACGGCTGCGCCGGGATGCAGCGAATCAACGGAGATATGCAGTCAACGGTCTAGCGTCTGAGTCTGTTCGCAGAGCATACTGCCTGCATGCTCACTCTCGTCAAAACCACGCTTTTGCTGGCTGCCCTGCTATTTGCGGTCGTGCCTGATGCAGAGGTTCCCCAATATACCAGCACCGGGCAGCTTCAGCTTCCGGAGCACTATCGGGAATGGGTTTACCTCACGACGGGCTTCGATATGAGTTACAGCGCTCCCATGCAGATGGGAGGCCACCATATGTTTGACAATGTCTTTGTCAATCCGGCGGCCTATCAGGCGTTTTTGAAGACAGGCACCTGGCCCGACCACACTACTTTGGTGCTTGAACAGCGCGATGCGCGGGGCAAAGGCTCGATCAATCAAAGCGGCAATTACCAGGGCGCCCTGGGCGGGCTGGAGGTGCACGTCAAAGACGAAGCTCGATTTCCTGGTAAATGGGCTTTTTTTGATTTCGATGGGGGCAAGACAGGCAAGCTTTTTCCGGCATCGGCGGACTGCTATAGCTGCCATGCGGCTCACGCCGCGGTAGACACCACGTTTGTTCAGTTTTACCCAACTTTGATGCCGATTGCCAGCAGCAAAGGTACCCTCTCTTCTGCGTACCAAAAAGAGACGCCAACCCCGGCCCGGTAGTGCTGCATCTTTCACCGAATCCGGGTACGCTGTCGAAATCCACTGCAACCTCGAGATTGAGTGGGTGGCCCAGGTCTCGCTTTTGAGACCTGGGTTTCTCCGGGCAAGATAGTGACGCCGGAACTTTTGTGTGCCGCTGGTTTTTGTTAATAATGAAGGTCTATGTCAAAACGTGAATTTCAGACCGAAGTCAGCCAGCTGCTCCAACTGATTGTCCACTCCCTTTATTCTCATCCCGAGATTTTTCTGCGCGAGTTGATTTCCAACTCTTCCGACGCCCTGGACAAACTGCGCCTTCTGACGCTTATTGAGGAAGCGTACAAGGCGCTTCCCTTTGATCCTCGGATTGACCTGGAACTCGATGAGGAGAAGAAGACACTCACCATCGCCGACACGGGTATTGGCATGAACGAGGAAGATCTGACCTCGAACCTGGGCACCATCGCCCGTTCGGGCACGAAAAATTTTCTCTCCCAACTCTCAGGCGACGCCAAAAAAGATACCAACCTCATCGGCCAATTCGGGGTAGGTTTCTACAGCGCCTTCATGGTGGCTGACCGGGTGGAGGTGGTCTCGCGTAAGGCGGGGGAAGACCAGGCTTGGCGCTGGACCAGCGACGGCAAGACCGGCTTCGATATTGAGCCCGCCGAGCGCGCGGTCGCCGGTACGACCGTCCTGCTGCACCTCAATGAAGAGGGCCAGCAATATGCCAACAGCTGGCGGCTGCGGGAGATCGTCAAGAAATATTCCAATCACATTGCGTTTCCTATCTTTCTCACCTACGACAAAAGCGAGTGGAATGAGGAGGAGAAGAAATCGATCAAGACCCGGAGCACCGAACAAATTAATGCCGCGAGTGCCCTCTGGCGCCGCCCCAAGAACGAGCTCAAAGACGAAGACTACAAAGAGCTTTACAAATCGCTCACCGGAGAATGGGAAGATCCGCTGTTCTGGTTTCACACCAGGGCAGAAGGAAGTCTGGAGTACACCACGCTTTTCTATGTGCCGGCGAAGGCGCCGCTGGATCTCTACCAGGCGGAATACAAGACGGGCGTAAAGCTCTATGTGAAGCGCGTTTTCATCATGGACGATGCCAGAGAGCTTCTGCCGCAATACCTACGCTTCGTGCGCGGCATTATCGACAGTGAGGATCTGCCCCTGAATGTGAGCCGCGAGATCCTGCAGCAGAATCGCATTCTGACGAATATCCGGACGGCGAGCGTGAAGAAGATCCTCTCTGAGCTGAAGAACATGGCGGCCAACCAACCGGAGCTGTATTTGAAGTTCATCACCGAGTACAATCGCCCGCTCAAAGAAGGCCTGTACAGCGACTACGCGAATCGCGAGACGCTGCTCGATTTGATTCGCTTCAAGTCGACGAAGGTGGAAGGCCTCACCAGCCTGGCCGACGTGAAGTCGCGCATGAACCCGGAGCAGAAAAGCATCTATTACATTACCGGGAGTGCCGATTCCCTGCTCCGCAAGTCGCCCTTGCTCGAGATCTATAAGAAGAAGGATCTCGAGGTTTTACTGCTGGATGACGAGATCGATGAGATTGTCTTCTCGGGAGTGGAGAAGTATGGTGATATCGATCTGAAGTCTGTGAATAAGGCTGCTACCAGTGAAGATCTGAAAGATGAGACACAACCGGAAAAGACAGACACGCTGAAGCCGCTGATCGAAAAGTTGAAGGCCACGCTGGGCGACCGGGTGAAAGATGTGCGCGCCTCGGTGCGGCTGGCTGACAGCCCATCGTGTATCGTCTCCGATGAAGACGAGCCCTCAATGAAGATGCAACAGATGATGCGTGCTATGGGGCAGAAAGACATGCCGGCGCTGAAACCAACGCTCGAGATCAATCCTGACCACGAGATCGTCAAGAAGCTGCTGGCGCGTTCGGATGACTCGGTGGCCGAAGATGCGGCGTGGCTGCTGTTTGACCAGGCTATGCTGATGGAGGGCGTGCCGCTGCAGGATCCGGCGGTATTTGTGCAACGGCTTAACCGTATGCTCAACTTATCTATTTAGCAGAGAGTTTCCATACAGCGATCTAAGCATGGATCAACGCAATCACACTGGCTGCAGCGCTTATGTATTCCGGCAGGTAGTGAAAGAGGATCTGGCCATGCTCGATCTCTGGTTGCGTACCCCAGAGGTTGTCCGTTGGTGGGGCAAGCCTGAAGAGCAGGCGCGATTGCTGGAAGAAGATCTAAATGAACCCGGAATGACCATGCGCATCGTCTCCTTCCATGGCAGGCCCTTTGCTTATGCGCAGCATTACGGCGTACATACGTGGCCACATCCTCACTTCGAATGTCTCCCCCAGGGCTCCAGGGCGATCGACGCATTCATTGGCGAGCCAGACATGGTTGGCCAGGGTCATGGCTCGGCCTTCTTGCGGCTTCTGGCCGAGCGGTTGATCGACGAGGGGGCTCCGCTGGTCGCGATCGATCCGCACATCCACAATTTCCGTGCTCGCCGCGCAAACGAAAAAGCCGGCTTTCGCAACCAGTGCGAAGTCATGACCGGCGAGGGCCCTGCGATGCTGATGATTTACCAGCGTGAAACGACCGTGGCTCCCGGTTAGCGGAACGCGGGTTCTGCGTTCACAGACGCACCTTCTGCTTCCAGTCGTGCCGGGCAGTGTTGTCCGAACATTTTCTCCGCCAGACGCAAGGCAAGGATGTTGTGGCCCCGGGTGGTGGGATGCAGGTCATCCCAGAACAAATAGGTATCCGGGTCAATGGTGGGAATGCCCTGGGAACTGGTAGTCACGTCCGAAAGGGAGTAGCGGGAGGGCGAGGCGATGATTTGATTGAAGAGAGCAAAGACGTCGAGCTGGACAAAATGGAGATGTTTGCCAAAGTTGAAGTCGTGCAAGACATCGACGCCTGTGCGCAATATCTGGTTGAAGAGGACACTTGCGGCGGTTACGGCAGCTGAATCCGCGGGACTACCGTTTAGCCGGGGAATTGATCCCAGCGGAGGAAGGTTAGGGATGATGAACTGCGTGGCTCCGGCATCGATGAGACGCTGGATATTCGTGACCTGATTGACACCTGCCCTGAAGACATCGTCCGCTGACGTGGCGTTGAGAATATCGTTGGCGCCGCCCCATACAACGAACAGAGTCCTGTCATTGATGACGGGAGAGGTGGCGAGATAATCGGTAATCTGCTGCCCTATGTTGTTGACATTGACGGAGAGTGAGGACCCGAGAGTCAGCAGCGCAGTTCCGTTGCCGGTGAAGGCGAAGCCGTAAGCATAATTGGTTCCCCCGTCGAGGGAGTCCAGGATGATCGGCTTCGATGGCAGCATGGCGGCAAATTGTTCAATCCACACGCCGAAGTACTCGCGCGCAGCGGGGATCGTGTCGTCGCCATCGGTGAAGCGGCCGTCGGTGTAGTCGGCGAAGGGCCCTGGAATCCGCACTCCGTACTTATGCTGCGTGAGATACGCGACATTGCCTGTATCGGAGAGGGAGTCCCCAAAAATGACGATGGAGGTGTAATCCTGGGCGTGCGCGAGGACAGCGGTAAACGTGAAGAAGAGCGCGGAGAAGAAGCAAAGGAGTCGGCGCGGTTGGCGCACTGGAGCGGTCGTTGTATCGGTGAAATGCATGGGATTGATAAGTTGCCGACCTGGTCGCATGGCTCCTCCGAGTCGTCAAGCATTGAAACATGACCCGGGCCTTCACGACAACTGAGAGAACATCGCCGGCAAGGTCGAGGTTACTAGTGCGAACCCACATCATAAACCGTGCTGTGGTCCGGCACTAAAGCTCCGACGACCGCGCCGGGCACAAGGAAGCTGTGTCATACGAGTTTCAATTCTGGAAAGTATTGCTTGTATGGCGTCGGATCAAGAGACATTAGCCGATCAGCCTGTAACAGTGCGTGGGCACCGATCAGGAAGTCAGCCAGGAGGCGTTTGGGTTCTCCGGATCCCGATTTACGGCGGTGGCCAGCATACCATGCAAAGCGTCTCCCGGCATCAACCCATACCGGCTCGTCCAATTGAAAGTCCACCGTAATGCCGGTGTCGGAAAGAAAACGATCGAGAAAGGCTTCGGTCGCCTTCGGGTAGGCGAGCAGCTCAGCGTACACAACCGGGGCTATCAATAACGCACCGAGGCTTGTTGCGTCACTGAGCTGTTGGAGGATTTCCTGGGCCCCGGGTTCGTTGGACCATAGAGCAGAGAGAATGTTGGTATCGATCGCCGTTCTCACTCGCCCGCTTTTTCCTCATCACGAAGACTTCTCACCCAGGCGTTGATCTCACCTTTGGAGTGAAACGCAGGGAGAGCACCGGCATATTTCTCAAAAGGGTTTTTCTCCGGGCGAGCCGGACGAATAATCGTCCAATCGCCTTGCACAACAAATTCCACGCGATCGCCTTCCTTCAAGCCGAGGCGACGACGAATCTCCAGCGGGACGGTGATCTGGCCTTTACTACTAATGGTGCTTTGCGGAGCCATCTTTACCTATTCCCCTTACAGTAAAGATTACTCGCTTTATCCAACATGTGTCGAGTTAGCTTCCGTGGCGGTGCAATAAAACCGTGGTGATCTGACGCCATTCGTCATCGAGCGATGTTTCGGGATGAGGCTGGTGAGCGCGCTTGTACCAGTAGCCCGCGTTTTCCTGGTCGCCTTCCCTGCGATGGAGGTAGGCATGAACCCATGCAGCTTCCTGCCCAGACTCGTCGTCCTGGGCGATATCATGAGCGCGATCGAAATTTCCCCTGGCATCCCACCAGAGAGCCTTGAGCAAGTCCGACAGGCCCGCCGGGGGAACTGATTCGCGCAGAGAGGCACGGAACTCTTCGATCGTCATAGCTGCATTTTACGCCCGCTCGCAGAGGGTCAGACGAACCCCAGGCTCAGCACCGGGCGACTTCGGGAAGGTTCCACAGGGCATTGTCATTCGCAGGCTCGGGTCGTATAGTTGATATACGACCTCGATGGTCGCAATTTACCTTCCCCCGGATCGCGAGGACGACCCCAACCGCCATGCCACGCATGCTTCCATCCACTGCTCTCAGCGAGCTCGCTATTGGATCCTGCGCCACGCTGGCCTCTCTGGACCTCCCAGAGGAGATTCAGGGACAGCTTATGCATCTTGGGTTTGTCCCGGAAAGCCGGGTGCTCGCGCTTCGCCGTGCGCCGGCTGGAGATCCCACCGTTTATTGCATTGACGGAACAGAAGTTGCCCTGCGCAAGGAGACGGCCAAATTCATCAACGTCCATAGTGTTTGCCTGGCCGTAAGAAAGGCCGCGCAATGAGCCATTGCGGTCCCGGAGGCGGGGTCGCCGTCGAAGCAGGCGGCCCGCGCTTAGCCGGCAAAATAAGTACAGTGGCCCTGATCGGTCCGCCGAATTCCGGCAAGTCCACTCTGTTCAATCGTTTGACCGGGTTGCGTCAAAAAGTGGCGAACTATCCCGGGGTGACGGTAGAACAGCACTCCGGACGGATGAGCGGCATAGGCCACCGCAACCTGACGCTGATCGATCTGCCCGGAATCTATAGCCTCCAATCCTACTCGGAAGACGCCCGGGTGGCGGTGGATGTGTTGCAGGGGAAGATGCCGGGAACGGCGGCTCCGGATGCAGTGCTGCTGGTGCTGGATGCCTTGCAGCTGAACCGGCAGCTGATGCTGGCCGCGCCGGTCCTGGGCATGGGTCTGCCGACCCTGGTCCTGTTGAACATGTCTGACCTGATGACCGCACGCGGGGGCGAAATCGATCCGCTGGGATTGGCCCGGGAACTGGGCGCGCCGGTGGCCATGATCAGCGCCACCAAAGGCACCGGCTTCGACGCCATCGATCGCTTCCTCACCCGGCTCTCCGAACCAGCCGAAGCGCGCCACGAGCCCATGCAGTTGCCGGTCCTGCAAACTGCAGCCTCCTGTCACCAGTGGGCAACGCAGGTTAGCTCGCGGACTAAATATAAGGCGCCGGTCTCGCCCGGCTGGACGCGCAGGCTGGATGCGGTGCTGCTGCATAAGTTCTGGGGACCGGTCATTTTTCTGGCAGTGGTGATCGGCGTGTTCCAGGTGGTGTTTGCTGCCGGCCTTCCCTTGAGCGATTGGCTGACCGAGGTGTTTACCAAGGCGGGCGCCGCGACGGTCAATTTTCTGCCCTGGCACTGGTTGCAGATTCTGCTGCGCGATGGGCTTTGGAATGGAGTGCAGGCGGTTCTGGTTTTCCTGCCTCAGATCCTGCTGCTTTTCCTGGTGATTGGGGTGCTCGAGGATTCGGGCTACCTGGCCCGGGCGGCTCTGATCGCCGACCGCGTCATGCGCTCGATCGGGCTGAATGGCAAAGCCTTCATCCCACTGCTCTCAGCCTATGCCTGTGCGGTACCGGCCATCATGGCCACGCGAACCATTGAAAACAAGCGCGACCGGCTGGCGACGATCCTGGTAGCGCCGTTCATGACCTGCGCGGCGCGGCTGCCTATTTACACCCTGGTTATTGCCGCATTTATTCCGAACCGGCCCATTCTGGGTGGCTTTTTTGGTTTGCGGGCGGCGGTGATGTTGAGTCTTTACGTGCTGGGCTTTTTGGCGGCGCTGTTTACGGCGCGGTTGCTAAAGTCTTCTATCCTCAAGGCAAGTTCGGCGCCTTTTATCCTGGAATTGCCACAATACCGGTGGCCGACGCTGCGCTCGATTGGATTGCGGCTGATGGACCGCGGCACGGTTTTCGTCAAGCAGACCGGGACCGTAATTCTGGCGGTTACGTTTACCTTGTGGCTGCTGAGTATTGTGCCGTTCCATGCTGGTGCGGTCGCTCCGCTTACAGAAAGTGTGATTGGCAAGTTGGGGCACTTCATTGAACCGGTACTGCATCCCCTGGGGTTCAACTGGAAGATCGGCATCGGACTGCTCAGTTCAGTGATCGCGCGGGAAGTGATCGTGGGCACGCTGGGGACGCTTTATGGGGCTGATCCTGCTACCCAGTCGGTTGGCCTGCAGGCGGCGCTGCGGCATGACATGACGATCGGCGGCGCCATTGCGCTGGTGGTGTTCTTCGCGTTTGCCATGCAGTGCACCTCGACGCTGGCTGTGGTTCGGCGGGAAACCAACAGCTGGAAATGGCCGGCGGTACAGTTCCTCTATATGACGGGACTGGCCTACGTCGCTGCGTTGGCGACGAATCAGATATTGTCCCGTATCTTCTAGAATTTCACCCGCGATAAACTTGAAAACAGCGCGGGAAAATATTGAGTGGGTGCAGTGGGTTTCGTCCTGGTTGGCGTGGATTATCTGCGAAAATAGAAGTGAATCTAAGAAAACAAGAGACTGAATCATGATTTCTGTCAGCGATGTAACTATGCGTTATGGGTCCAAACTGCTGTTCGAGGAAGTTTCGACACAGTTTATTGCGGGCCGGCGGTATGGTTTGACGGGGCCAAACGGGGCCGGCAAATCGACCTTTATGAAGATCCTGTCGCGGGAGCTGGAGCCGCAGAAGGGCACCGTGGTGCGGCCTAAGAAGGTCGGCGTACTGCGCCAGGACCAGTACGCTTTCGATGCCTTTCGCGTGATCGATACCGTGGTTATGGGCAATCACGGGTTGTGGAAGGCGCTCGCGGAACGAGATGCGATTTATGAAAAGGCCGAACTGACCGATGAGGATGGCATGCGGCTGGGCGAACTGGAAGGCATCGTGGGCGAAGAAGATGGCTATACGGCCGAGAGCGACGCCGCCATTCTGCTGCAGGGCCTGGACATACCGGATGAATTGCACGAACGGAAAATGAGCGAGTTACAGGGGGGGCAGAAGGTCCGCGTGCTGTTGGCACAGGCCCTGTTTGGCAAGCCGCAGGCCCTGCTGCTGGACGAGCCAACGAACTCCCTGGATCTTGACTCGGTGCATTGGCTGCAGAACTTCCTGATGGAATTTGAAGGCACGCTGATCACCATCTCGCACGACCGGCACTTTCTGAACAGCGTGTGCACCCACATCGCGGATATTGATTACGAAACCATCATTACCTACAGCGGCGGCTATGACGATATGGTGCTGGCAAAGACCCAGATCCGCTCTCGTCTGGAGTCGCAGAATGCCCAGCGAGAAAAGAAGATTGCGCAGCTGAACGAGTTCATTGCGCGGTTCTCGGCCGGCACCCGTTCCAGCCAGGTCACGTCCCGCAAAAAAGAAGTGGAGCGGCTGCAAACTACTGAGCTGGCGCGGTCGAATATCCAACGGCCGTACATCCGGTTCGATCTGTTGCGGCCTTCGGGCAAGCACATCCTGGAGTTTGAGCACCTGAGCAAGTCGTACGGGGAACAGAAGGTTATCCGTGATTTCGGCGCAGCCGTGATGCGTGGGGAGAAGGTTTGCCTGATGGGCCGGAACGGCCTGGGGAAGACCACGCTGCTGAAGTCGTTGCTGGTCAAGATGGATCAGGCGGAGCCCGACTTCACCCTGGACGGGGGTACGGTCAAGTGGGGTCACGAGCCACAGATTGGCTACTTCCCTCAGGACCATACCGGTTCCATCGAGAAAGGTATGACGGTTTCCGATTGGCTGCATCAGTTCGATCCCCGGGTGACCAAGGAGGATATTCGCGGCTTGCTGGGACAGATGTTGTTCAGCGGCGAAGAGGGATTGAAGAAGACGGAAGCCTTATCGGGGGGAGAGGCAGCACGGTTGATTTTTTGCCGGTTGATGCTGCAGAAGCCGAATATTCTGATACTCGACGAACCGACGAACCACCTGGATCTGGAAGCTATCAACGCGCTGAATGTCGCCATCCAGCGCTATGAGGGTACGGTGCTGCTGGTCACTCACGACCATGATCTGATCGACGAGGTGGCGACCCGGATCTGGCACTTCGATGAGGGTACGATCGAAGATTTCAAGGGGCCGTACGAGGAATACATGACGGCAACGGCGGCGGCACGGCGCTGACGGAATAAATGCCCCCGATCCTTAATGCCCAGGGAGTCTCGAAGTCATTTGGCGCTGACCCGCTTTTGCGCGACGTCGCGTTCACCGTGGAAGAACGGGCGCGCATTGGGCTGATCGGACCAAATGGGTCGGGTAAGTCGACTCTGCTCGGCATTCTCGCTGGGGACATCGAGCCGGATAGCGGCGAAGTGACCGTGCGTAAGCGGACGCGGCTCAGCTATGTCGCACAACAATCAGAATTTACGCCCGGAACCACGGTCCGCGCGGTGCTCGAAGCTTCACTCAAGCGCATCGCGGCTCCGGCGACGGAGTGGGAAGGACGCATTGGGGAAACCCTGGGGCGGACGGGCTTTGCGGATTTTGCTGTGGATGCTTCCACGCTTTCTGGGGGCTGGCGCAAGCGGCTGGCGATTGCCGAGGCCCTGGTGCAGGCCCCCGATGTGCTGCTGCTGGACGAGCCCACCAATCATCTGGATCTGAGCGGGATCGAGTGGCTGGAAGGCCTGCTCAACACCGCGTCGTTTGCCTCCGTGGTGGTCAGCCACGACCGGTATTTTCTGGAAAACGTATGCACAGAGACGGTGGAACTGAACCGCGCTTACCCTGACGGACTACTGCGGGTAAACGGCAACTACAGCGCGTTTCTGATCAAGAAAGAGGCGTTTCTCGAAGCTCAGGCCAGACGGCAGGATGCTCTGAGCAATCGCGTACGAACCGAAATTGAGTGGCTACGCCGCGGGCCGAAGGCGCGCACCACCAAGTCCAAAGCCAGGATCGACCGGGCGCAGGAGCTGATTGGTGAATTGGCGGAAGTATCCGGACGGAATCGCACGGCTACGGCGTCTATCGAATTTTCTGCCACCGACCGGCAGACCAAGCGATTGGTCGAATTTGAAGACCTGGAGTATGGCTTCGCAGGTCGCAAGCTTTTCGCCGGCCTCAATTTTGCTTTTACCGCCGGAACGCGCATCGGCCTGGTGGGCCCCAATGGCAGCGGCAAGACAACCCTGCTGCGGCTACTGCGGGGCGAGATCGAACCGGGCGAAGGTTCCATCAAACGAGCAACTGCGCTGCGCACCGTTTACTTCGATCAGAATCGGATTCTGGAACCGGACATCACTTTGCGGCGCGCTCTGGCCCCCGATAGCGATTCGGTGATCTATCAGGATCGCGTGATCCATGTGGCTTCCTGGGCGGCGAGATTCTTGTTTAGCGGCGATCAGTTGAATCAGCCGGTAGGTCGTCTGTCGGGGGGGGAACGGGCTCGCGTCCTGATCGCCAGGCTGATGCTGGAGCCGGCTGATTTGCTGCTGCTGGATGAGCCCACCAACGATCTCGATATCCCCACCCTCGAAATTCTGGAAGAAAGCCTGCTGGAGTTTCGCGGAGTCCTGGTGCTGGTCACGCACGACCGTTACATGCTGGATCGTGTCTGCACCAGTGTGCTGGGATTGGATGGACGCGGCAATGCGGAAAGCTTCGCCGACTATTCGCAATGGGACGCCTGGCAACGTCAGCCACAGGCGGAGGCCAAGACGGCTGTCCAGCAGGAAAAGCGTGGGCCAACCGGGAAAAAGAAGCTATCGTACCTGGAAGCGCGCGAGTTTGCCGGTATTGAGGATCGTGTGACCGCTGCCGAGGAGCAGCTTGCGCGGGAGCGCAGCGTGGTTGAGGATCCCGCAGTCGCTACCGACGCAGTGCGGTTGCAGGAAGCTTTGCAAGCCATGGAACACGCGCAGAGTCTGCTCGATGAGCTATACGCAAGATGGGCTGAACTCGAAGCCAAAAACGTTGGGTGACGGAAGCCATAGCAAAGTCGTTTACCCCTTTTTCGTTACCACCCGCTAGAACCTCTCCACTGCTATATCCTTCTCTTGGCAGCAAAAGCCGCAGCGGAATGCTTTGGTTGCCCAACTCATAGAGGAGAATGCTCCAAGCATTGACTTTGACCAAGCTCGCCTGCCCCGTCCTCTCTCGAAAGCTTGCGGTGTCGCGGTTCACGATGTGATACCAATCCGTTTGTTGCCGCTGGCCTTTCTCATGGTCTTGTTGTCCGCCAGCTCCCTTTTGCCGGCGCAGACAGCCGCGGCGCCGCTGACCCTGCAACAGGCCATCGCGCAGGCCCGGGCAAAGAATCCGGCGCTTCTTTCCGGACAGCAGCACGTCATCGCCACCAAGGCCAGCGAAGTCACCGCCGGTCTGCGTCAGAACCCGAACCTAACCCTGAGCGGCACCGATGTGACGCTAGCCGCGAACAATCCCGGCAATCCTTACTCTTATGCAGCCAACGTTTCCCGCCTCTTCGAACGAGGGCAGAAGCGACGCTGGCGTCTTGACCTTGCCCACAGCACCACCGACGTTACCGAAAGTCAATACCAGGACACGGAACGGCAGACCATCCTTGCCGTGAAACAGTCCTTTACGCAAATGCTGGCCGCGAAAGCTGGATTGAAGATAGCGGAGGACAATCTGCAGGGCTATCGCAAGACTGTCGATTTGAGCAGGCAGCGCCTGGATGCCGGCGACATCAGTGCCACCGACTTCGATCGGATTGAGTTACAGCTGGCCGAATTTGAGGCCGATTACGATGACGCGAACTTGAATCTCGTGCAGTCCGGCGATCAGCTAAAAATGCTGCTGGGGATCGACACGCCGGCGCCAACGTTTGACGTCACCGGCACTCTCGATCCCCCGCAAACGAACCTGACGGTGACGGAAGTGGAACAGCGCGCGCTTGCGGAACGTCCTGACTATCGCGCCGCGCAGCAGTCGCTTCGTCTGGCTGAGGCCAACGTCAAGCTGGCAGAAGCTTATGGCACCACCGACCCTACTCTGGGCGGCGAATATGACCGCTCGGGGAATGACAACTCGGGCGGTTTTCAGCTAAGCCTCCCCTTACGGATCTTTGATCGTAATCAAGGGGAAAAGGAACGGACCCGCTATGAGGCGCAGTCCAGCCGCTTCGGGGAGATCGCAGCACGCAACCAGGTGATCAATGACGTCGACCAGGCCTGGGCCGCCTATCAGACGGCAACAGCACAGTCGCGGCGCTACAACGGCCACTATCTTGCACTAGCTTCACGTGTTCGCGACAACCTCGAGTTCAGCTATCGCCACGGAGGCAGCACTCTGCTCGACTACCTCGACGCTCTTCGTGATTACCGTCAAACCAATCTCGACGCCTTGAACGCCAATGTTCAGGTCTGGCTTGGTCTCCACCAACTCAGCTACGTCGCCGCGTCGGAGATGCTTCCATGAGAATTGGACATTGGCTTGCGGCCGTTTCGCTACTCACCTGCCTCGGCTGCCATGATCAGGCCAGCACTACGGCCCAGGAGGCGCCGGAGAAAACACCGATCGAGGTGGCTACCATCCATCCGCAATCAGTGACGGATCGCCTGGTGCTCGCCGCCCGCGTTGTGCCTGACCCCACCCGAGTGGTTCATGTCTACTCTCAGATCACCGGTCGCCTGGTCGAATTGTATGTTCGGCCTGGGCAGGAGGTGACCAAGGGTCAAACCATCGGCCTGATTCAAAGCAGCGAGATTGCCGCGGCACGAGCCGATTACGATAAGGCGAAAATCGAGGCAGCACGTTCCGACCGTCAACTGGACCGCGCCAAGCTCCTGCTGCAGCATGAAGTGATGGCGCAACGCGATTACGATGACCTGGAAGCCGCGGACCAGGCAGCGCATGCGGAGCTTATCCGCACCATACAGCGAATTCACATGCTTGGCTTCTCGCCCGAAGGATCATCGGACTCCGCGGCGCTGCGCGCGCCCATCAGCGGCGCCGTGCTCGACATCGGATCGGCCAGCGGTGAGATGCAGCGTTCTCTCGATAACGCCAACCCGATCGCTACCGTCGCTAACCTCGATTCAGTCTGGATTCTCGGCGATGTCTTTGAAGGGGACCTTAATACGGTCCGCACAGCACAGTCGGTCGAAGTGAGTCTTCCTGCTTATCCGGGCGAGACGTTGCGCGGCACCATTTCCAATATCTCCGATGCCATGGACCCCACCAGTCGAACCCTCAAGGTGCGCGTGGTCCTGCCCAACCCCAGGCATCGTCTCAAGCCCGAAATGTTCGCTAATCTCTCCATTGCCCGCACCACGGCGCCCGAATTTGTTCTGCCGACGACCGCCGTCGTTCATGAAGGCACCTCCAGCTATGTTTTTCTCCAGACTTCTGCCGGAAAGTATGAGCGGCACGAGGTGAGTACGGGAGCGTTGCGCGGCAAAACAGTGGTAGTGACGTCGGGATTGAAAGACGGCGACCAGATTGTCACTGCGGGAGCGGCGCTGCTGCGCGCCCCCACCGGAGACTGAGCATGAAGGCACTGATTCGAACTTTGTTGGACTACAGCTCCATCGTGCTCATCATATTCGTCGTCTCGCTCGAGGTTGGTGTCTACGCCTTTTCGAAACTGGACATCGAAGCGTATCCGGATCCCTCACCACCCCTGGTCGAGGTCATCACGCAAAACCCGTCCTGGTCTGCCGAAGAAATGGAACAGCAGGTGACCGTTCCTGTGGAAGCCACGTTGAACGGCACTCCACACCTCGATCAGGTGCGCTCCATCAGCATTTTCGGCCTCAGCGATGTAAAGCTCTATTTCAATTTCGACAGCGACTATTTCCGGGACAAACAGGAAGTCCTGAACCGTCTGCAGACGCTTTCCTTACCCAACGGCCTACAGCCTCAGCTCTCGCCCTGGTCGCCGATCGGAGAGATCTATCGCTATCAGCTCACCGGCGGCGGCTATTCGCTCAATGAGCTGAAGGCCACGCAAGACTGGCTCGTTCGCCGCGAGCTAAGACAGGTTCCGGGCATCATCGACATCACCACCTTTGGCGGCACAACGCGTCAATATCAAATCGAAGCGGACCCCAACAAGTTGCTGGCCATGAACGTGACCCTGCCCCAGGTCCTCAATGCCATTCAGAACAGCAATGCCAACGCCGGCGGCAACTATCTCACCCTTGGCGATCAAAGCATCAACGTGCGCGCACTGGGTCTATTGAAGAATATCGATGACATCGGCTCCGTCGTGGTCGCCGAACGGAACGGCGCTCCGGTGCTGGTGCGCGATGTGGGGGAAGTGAAAGAAGGGGTCCAGCCTCGACTGGGAAAGGTCGGCCGCAATGGCGACCCAGACGTCGTGCTGGGCATCGTCTTGCTGCAGAAGGAAGAGAAGTCCCTTCCCGCACTGGAGGGCCTGAAAAAGAAAATTCATGAATTGAATCATGGCAGTCTGCTGCCTCCGGGCATGCACATCAGCACCATCTATGACCGCACCAACCTCATCAACACCACCACCCGCACGGTCCGCCACATTGTCTTCTCCGGCCTATTTCTGGTGACCCTGGTGTTGATCTCCATGCTGGGCGACTTGCGCATCAGCTTCCTCGCCGCCATCACCATCCCGTTCGCGGTGCTCTTTGCCTTTTCCATGATGGTGCTCACCGGGCAGTCTGCCAATTTGATATCGATTGGGGCCATAGATTTTGGCATTCTCGTCGATGCCTCGATCGTCGTTCTGGAAAGCATCTATCGCAAGCTTTCACGCGGCACAGAGGACGAAAACAACGTCGACCTCATCATCGAAGGCGCAAGCACCGCGGCGAAGCCCGTGCTTTTTGCCACCGTGATCATTCTGGTTGCCTTCATCCCGCTTTTCACCATGCAGGGAGTTCCCGGCAAGATCTTCGCGCCCATGTCGGTAACCTATGGGTTTGCGCTGTCGGGTGCGCTCATTTTTTCGCTCATCTTTGCACCCGTGCTGGCGAAACTGGTCGTTCCCACCCAAATCAAGCAGGAGAAGCACGAGACGTTCCTGGGGAGCTTTCTCCGCCGCCGTTATGACAACGGCCTTCCCCGTGTCCTCGCCCATCGGCGATTCACCTGGGTAGTGGCAATCGTATGCCTGGTTGGTTCCGGCGTACTCTTCACCTTCGTGGGGGGAGAGTTCATGCCCCCTCTCGAAGAAGGTAACCTATGGATCCGCGCCACTCTTCCGCAGGATATTTCCTTTGATGCCGCGGCAAATATTGCCGACAGACTGCGGGCGGAGATTGCCAAGTCCCCCGAGGTGACCCAGTCCGTCTCGCAAATGGGCCGCCCGGACGATGGGACCGACGTGGTAACGTTCAACGACGTGGAAGTCTCGGTCGCTCTCAAGCCGCCCGGCCAATGGCGGCCGGGGCTGAGCAAGAACCAGTTGATCGATGAGATGAACCATCGTCTCTCGCAAATTCCCGGTATGGACCTGAATTTCTCGCAGAATATTCAGGACAACGTCGAAGAGGCTATGTCTGGCGTCAAGGGGGAGAATTCGCTCAAGTTGTTTGGAGACGACTTTGACACCCTATCGCGTCTTGCCAACCAGATTGCGCAGGTGATGCAATCCGTCCGAGGCGTCGTGGACGTAGGTATCTTTCGCATTGGTGGCCAGCCGAGCCTGCTCATCCGGATCGACCGCGCCAAGGCTGCGCGTTATGGTCTCGCAGCGGCTGATATCAACGCCACCATTCAAGCGGCGGTCGGTGGTGCAGCCGTAACCCAGGTCATTGAAGGCGATCGCAGGTTCGATCTGACCGTCCGTTTTCCCGAACGATTTCGCAATGGTCCCGCTGCCATTCAGGGCATTCTGCTGCCAACGCCTGACGGAGGCCGGGTTCCCATCGGCCAGATCGCTGATGTAGAGACACGCGATGGCGCGTTCATGATCTATCGTGAGAACGGACGCCGTTACCTTCCCATCAAGTTCAGCGTGCGCGGGCGCGATCTTTCCACCACCATTCAGGATCTACAGCGTGAATTGGCCAACAAGATAAAACTACCGTCGGGTTACAACTACACTTGGGCCGGAGAGTTCGATAGCCTGCGCAAGGAACAGCGCCGTCTGGCCTTCATCATTCCGGTAAGTCTGGTTGCGATTCTGATCCTGCTTTACATCCAATTCCGCACCTGGAAGGACGCATTCATCGTCCTCGGCACATTACCCTTCGGGGCCATCGGTGGGGTACTGACACTGTTCTTCACCGGCACTCCCTTCAGCATTTCAGCTGCCGTCGGCTTCACTTCTCTGACCGGGGTTGCGACGTTGGGCGCTGTCGTTTTCCTCTCTGGCATTCGCCGTGCGCAGGCCGAGGACGGCTTTGACGCGGGGCTAAAGAAAGGCTGCAGCGACGAAATGCGCCCCGTAGTCATGGCCTGCATGGCCGCCGGCCTGGGCCTCTGTCCCGCTGCCCTAGCCAATGGCATTGGCGCCCAGGCGCAACAACCCCTGGCCCGGGTCGTCGTTGGAGGTATGTTCACTACCGTGCTGGCAATCCTGTTTATCATGCCCCTACTTATCCACGGCCTGCGCACCAAGCACGATGGCTAGCGGCTGCCGGTCACTGATCTGAACGGTTATGTTTCAGCAGACAGGAGTGAGGCGCTCGGATAAGCTGCCGGGAACTTCCAGCGCTAAAGCGCATTCATGCGGGGGCTTCCACCCGCTGTTCCTTGTTTCGATAATTGACTAAATCTGCGACGCATTACACTAGCTCCAGCCGGAAATCAAGCTGCAACTTGTTGGGTGCAAAAGGGCTGTTTGAGAGGGAGAAGATCCCTTAGCGGCTTGGACAAGTAAGGTTCCGTGGGTCCTCGATTTTTTGTAAAGTTCGATAAAATTCGATCCTTTTTGGTCTTTTGGGGGCATTGGCAGCGCGTCGGCTCCCTTTAGAGTCTCAGGCGCCAGGTAGAGGGGGTCTTTTCTATCGAGGAAGGGACCCGGCTGTCTGGAGCAGAAGTGGACCCCTGGGCATGAAGTGCCGACGGGGTGGTTTCCGAGGGGCTAAAGGGGCGGGGGAAGATGGATTCGCTGGAGTCAAAGTCAGGGCCGGGGGTAGGGCCAGGGTAGGCAGACGCGTCTGCCGCCGCGGGCCGGGGATGGGGAACGACAGGCCCATCCTGGTCTCGGACAGGGTCCGGGCCGGGCTGGGGGCCGGTGGTTTTGCCCTGCTGCTCGCGAAGCCTGGCGGCGGTATCGATTTGCGGGTGAACGGGCGGAGGGGTGGATTTGTTGTGGGCGGAGGCGGCGCGGCGGTCGTCGTTGCGATTAGGGATCAGGCCTTCGATGGCGACGATCATGGAGAGGGCCTTGATCTGGGCGGACATGCTGTTTCGAGTCATGTCGGGGTCCAGGTCGGCGATTTCCCAGAGGCGGGCCAGGACTCTTTCGCGGCCCAGGTTCAGCCGGCGCTGCTCCTCAGACTGTTGCTGCAGGAGGCGATCTTGCATGGCCGCCCGGTGCTCGAGCATGTAGGCGCGGACCCGGGGTTTGGCTTTGGTGTAGGCGGCGGTGTCGGGGTTGAGACCGGCGGCTTCGGCGGCCTGGCGGTCGGTCATGGTTCCAGAGAGGACCCAGTGGACAAAGGCTATTTCCTGATCGGTGATGAGGTCGCTGACTTGGTTTTTGGGCATAAGTGGCTCCGTTAAGTTGGGAAGTTGAGAAATTGCGAGAGAGGAGCTATGCGCAGAGGTTTCTGAGCTCCGGGAAACAGGGTGGGAATGCAAAACATTCCGCCGCGACGGGATGCCTGGATTGAGTGAACACCGGACTGTGTTATGCCCAGGTTCAGATTCCTTGTCATACTTAAAAGGTAGTTTGGCTTTTACTTGTGTTCAAGGGGGATTAGATGTTCGTTCCAACTAAGTTGGTTAAACTCTAAAGTTTCTGCCGATGCTAAGGGCAAGTTCTGCTTGGGAAATGAAGGTCAACGCGGGCTCTCGGATTAGAATCCGCCCTTCGCAATCTATCCGCAGCGGAACGGCAACTGGGCCCTCCTCGTGCGGTCCGCAGCCTTCCGTTGACACGCCCATGCTCGGTGTGTATTGTCCAAATTGAGAAGCCGTCAAGAGCCGCGACAGATCGCGGCTCTTTTTCCTTTGGAACGAGCCGCGCCGCAAAAGCGCGGCTTTTGTATTCCTAACAGCCCATATCCGGGAGGACACGCGCATGGGGATTTTGGAGGCTGCGAAGCCTGCTGTTGTTATTTGCACTCGAAACCGCGACCGCGCCACGGCATTCTATCGTGACAAGTTGGGGCTCGCGATGGTGCAAGAGGATAATCTCGCGTCTGTTTTCAACGTCGGAGGAATCACGGTGCGCATCTCGACTGTGGTTGATTTCTTGCCGCATAAGCACACCATGCTCGGATTCTGCGTGCCGGATGTGCCGTCAACAGTCAGAGCCTTGCGAGAAACCGGCGTGACCTTCAATATCTACCGAAACTTCCCTCAGGACGAACTCGGCATCCTGACCGCACCTGGCGGTGCAGTACGAGTAGCTTGGTTCTGCGACCCCGATGGCAACGTGCTGAGTGTAACGGACGCTTGACCGGCGTGAGCACCAGCTGCGAACTCGCCATACTGGGACAGAAATGTTCAGCCACCACTTGTCGGCTCCCCTTTACTTAGGTTCTGACTGAAAGTCCGAACTTTTGTCTTCAACCGATGACTTCAGTCTGCAATGCTCTCATCGCGTCCAAGCCGGTCAGATTTTTCCGATTCCTGGCGAGTGGTCGGCTAATCGGAAGTTACTGGTTAAGCACCAACCCGCCAAGAGTGTGAATCCGTTTCCAGCCCCCGCCGCATCGCACCCAGCGTGCGGATTTGCCGCACTGGGCGCACCTGTTTGCTTAGTGCCAAGAGTTATGTGGCCTATCGTGCTGGAGCGACTTTCGCACCTGACCATCGAACGAGCTGGTAGTTGTTAAACAACCCCAGCCGGTCGTATAGCCATTCGCTACTCCACCGCGTCCAACCGCGCAGAACCGGATTGATTTTCGCAATCACAGTCTCGACCGGCCAGCTGACGTGCTGTCGGAAGATCTCCCTGAGCAAAACGCACATACTGGACGCTGGTTGACTTGCCCCTGCGCGTGGTGTCCACCGCCTTCTCCAGCATCCGGTCTACCTCATTCAGATCGAGGTTACTGAGCAACGGTGAAATCACACCGCCGTGGGGAACGCCTTTCTTTCCGGTTGCCTTCAGAATCATCTTAAGCAGACGCATGACCGCATCATCATGGACCCGCCGCGCCACTTTCTCTAACAGCAGGGAGTGCTGCACGTTATCGAAATAGGCGGCTAAATCCAAATCAATGATGCGCGTCTTCTCTTCGACGATCGCTCTGGCCACCCGGGCTACAGCTTCGTGTGCCGTCCGCTTCGGTCGATATCCATCTCCCACCCATGTTGCCTTCCGCCAATGCAAAAGCGTCAGCGTCCTGATTGCATCTTTTCGGAGCTCAATACCCAGCCCACCTGTACCCCTGTTTACGCTTCGCCGAACACCTCTCGGTGTGCAACGCAAAACTCGGGGCCGAGCGGTTCGCTACTCTTTCTCGTAGGACTCTTTCATTCCCTGCTTCATGCCGGTTTACCCCGGCGCACTGCATCGGCGATTTTGCGCTAATCCAGGCGCATCCCTTACTTCGCGGGGTGTCAATCGACCCTTCGCACTCCTGGGGTCCTTACTCATACGTAAAGCGCATGGAAGTCGACGCAGTGGAAATTCGGGTTGATCATCTTTATGCCCATATTGATCGTACCCTCATCGATTGGCGGCCAAAGAAAATTCGAGAGAAGAACTACGCCGCGGCGTCTTTTTTTCGAGAAACCAATAAACGTATTGCAGCCGGCGGACAGACCAGACTTCCAGACAATTTCCTCTTTCCCGTCCGATGAGATGAACCAGCCCAGCGCCACATCCGTTCCGGCAAGAGGTGTGGCTTTGCGCGTCTCAAGCAGTCGCCCAATGGGTGCGCGTAGCTGAGAGTGCGTGAGTCCCATGCATGCCTTGAGGAATACTGTGAGGTTATTAGCTGTTGAGCGGACGTAGCCAGCTCCGGGCATTGCCGGCCAATCCCACAGTTGAGTCGGCTTCATGTCCAGGTCGTGGCCTTGCACCAAGTGCCGCCGCATCTTGTCGGTCAGCGTGATGCGAGTGTCGGCTAGGCTCAGCGGACCGCACACTCGCTCGACAAGCAGCTCTTCGTAGTTCTTGCCAGCGCGGCGGGCGAGCGCTATGCCAAGCAAGCCGAAGCTGAGACTAGCGTATTCGTAATGCGTGCCTGGATCATATTTCGGCACATAGCTCGAGAGAAACTGGTAGAGCTTGGCCTCAGTGTAGTCTCCCATCGGATTGGGATAGGCATACCAGTCTGGCGGCAAATTGCCGGGCATGTTCGGTAGACCTGAAGTATAGGTTGCAAGATCGATAAGCGTAATCGCCCGGCCCTTCTCATGGAGCGTCACCGAAGGCGGAAGATACTTCGCGACGGGATCATCAAAGGTCACCTCGCCGCGCGCCACCATGTCTGCAAGCAAGAGCGAGGTCAGCACCTTCGTAATCGACATGATTTCAAAAACACTATCGCGATCCATAGCGAGATTGGGCACCCCGGAGCTTCCGTAAGAAGTCGTAGGTGTGCCGGCTTCGTCGACCACGACGGCAATCATGCCGGCGACCTTGTCGCGCGTACCCACAGTCTGCTGCAGCGCAGCGCGAATCGGGTCCGTCGCCGGTTCAGCAAGACAATCGCCTCCCAGAGCGACAATCCCAGCACCAATTGAGCTCAACAAGAATTCACGCCGATGCATTATGCCTCACCGCTTTTTGCTTTTGTCCACCGTTTCCCCAAGAAAAGGCCGTAGCGCAGGAAGTTAGCCGTGTGCGGGGCGGGCGATGGGAAACAGCGCAGCAGGTGTTCGTTTCAAAAATGCCCCTTATCCCCAAACTACGTCGGTAACAGCGATACCGTAATTTATACGGTCGCTGGTTCGCAAATGTTCCGCGAATCTGCAGGACACTGGCAGCATTTCATGCCCGTACCGGCCGGACGCGAGTCAAGAGGTCACCGACACGAAGCGCCCAAAGCACTCGATATTGCCGGTTCAGTCTCGATAAGTCTGCAAGGCTCCGCTGATCGGATTCCGCTCAGTCGTGGGTTTACGCCAACAGGCCAACGTACTCATCCAGAGGTTTGAAGGTTAAATCGCGGGTTCCGGTCGGATGGTCGCCCACCCGGAAATTACTAGTTGATGAACATCAAGATGCCTGCAGACTGCTTCGTTCCGCGATTAGTAACGGAAAACGCCCCAGTATCGGGTAATCCTTCCGGGGCGGCGGTTTTTGGATTCCTGCCGCGATGCCGACTTCAAGTCGCTGTATCAGAAGCGCCCATCAAGAGCAGCTCAACGGCCGACCTTCGCTTGCGGGCGCTTCAGATACAGCACTAAGACTTCTCGGGAGTAATTCTCGTTTTGCGAAAACGGTGCCTCGGCTACTTGACGGAAGGCGCACTGGTCCAATGCGGCTGCGCAGCATCCGGCCAGACTAGGCCCGCAGGCAGGAAGCTGATCCAAGTCTCTGCGAGTTTACCGTCCACAATCCGATAGGCCTGCATGCCGGCCTGAGTCTGCGGCTCACCGGTTTTCGTATCTGTCCATTTGAACGCAAAGCGGAACCAAGCTCGGTCACCTGAGAATGAATGATCGTACACGACCACGTGAATGTCCGGTCGATCCTCGTGAAATCTTGGCGACCTCTGCCGAAAAGGCATCCCTTGTCACGGTACGGTCACCTTTCGGGTCGTGGCGGACGTAGGAGTCCGCAACGCGGCTCGGCACCAGGTCAAATTTACCTTCGTTCCAAACTTGTTCCCATCGGTTGAAGAGGTCGATCATCGCTGAATCCTGTGACATATTGGGAAAACCTTTCTGCTTTGACTGGGCTGAGCGTGGCGCTTGGCCTTTCGCGGTGTAAGCGGCGGGGACCATCCCGAAAAGCGCAACGAGCAATACGATATGGGCCCTTCGTTTCATCCCTCGATCATAAAGGGTTGAGCGCCAAGCCGCTTTGGCCCCCGTCTCAAGGTAGCCGGAAGAATAAGTACCGAAAAATGCCCTTCCCGTCATTCGCGGCTCCTATCCTTCTTCGGCTTCTTCATCTTCTTTCGTTGGCACACCGGGCAGCGAAACTGGCGCTTCCCGTGATAGATGTGGCCCTTCAACTCCACCATCGCGACACGGCATCGTTTACAAGTCACACTGCCACTGTCTCATTTCACGCACGCAAGCCCCAATTTCGCAAAGCAAATCCTGACGCCATGCCGACTTATCAATAGTAATCACAACTACGCCGCCCTCAATGAACAATCTCCGGCAGTTTCCTGACAGCTCTTCTGGACTTGAGGTCGAAAGATCGCGCAAGATTTCCTGTTGCGTTCCAAAAGGAACCATGCCATCCTTCCTGTAGGAAACCTAAAGGTTGATCCCTTCATGAAGGAAAAACCCGACGTTTTGCAAGGAACGCTTGCCCTGATGGTGCTCAAAACCCTCGATGTTCTGGGCCCGCAGCACGGCTACGGTATCGCCCGCCGCATTGAGCAGATCAGCGGAGACATTCTGGCCCTCAACCAGGGCACGCTCTATCCCCTGCTGCTCAAGCTTGAGCATGAGGGCTCCATTGTTTCGCAGTGGGGCGCATCGGAGAATAACCGCCGTGCCCGCTTCTATCGCCTTACTACGACGGGCCGAAAACAGCTGCAGGCAGAGACCCGGGACTGGGAGCAAACGGCGGCGATCATCGCACGATTCTTCGAGGTGAAGGCGGAGGATTTGTCATGAGATTCCTGAGAAGGTTTCTGGCGCGATTGGCGAATTTCGTCACGCGGCGCCAAAACAATCAACGGTTGCGTGAAGAGATAGAGGAGCATCTCGCTCAGCAAACGGCCGAGAACCTTCGCGCAGGCATGACGCCCGCGGAGGCGCGCCGTCAGGCGGTGCTGAAATTTGGCGCGGTGCAGGCAATCAGGGAAGCGTTTCACGATGAGCAGGGTCTGCCATTTGTTGAGATCCTGTTGCAGGATGTGCGCTACGCCCTGCGCATGCTTGCCCGGTCGCCCGGCTTCGCCGCTGTCGCGATTCTGACCATGGCCCTGGGCATCGGCGCCACCACGGCCATCTTCAGCGTGGTCGACGCGACGCTCCTGCATCCCTTGTCCTATCCAAGGCCGGACCAGTTGGTGCGCATCGAGGACGATCTTCCAGGCGCAGGTGCGCTGGATGCTGGTCTGTCGGTACCGGAGTTGAAGGACTTTCAGCGTTCGGGAATTTTCCAATACGTCTCGGGTGACTGGAGCATCTCAGGGAACCTGACCGGATCGTCCCAGCCTTTGCGCATCGCTCTCAAAATGGTTGCGCCGAATTATTTCGCATTGCTGGGTGTGAATCCGCAGTTGGGCCGCACCTTCGATCCCCATGATGAAACTCCCGGAATGAGCCTCGAAGTGGTCATCAGCGATGGGCTTTGGAGGCGGGCGTTTGGCGGCGACCCGCATATTATCGGCAAGAGTTTGCGAGAGGACAACGACGAATATCATGTCGTCGGCGTCATGCCTCCCGGTTTTCGCGATGAGGGAAGGACAACGGAGGAAAGGAACACGGACTTGTGGGGGGCAGCCGGGTTCGCCGTCGTTCCTTTCCCCCCGCCAGTGCGCAACTTACGGTTTGTTCCCGGAGCCATCGCGCGCATCGCTCCAGGCATGACCCTGGCCGCCGCGCAGAGCCGGATGGACGCGCTTGTTGCATCCTTGGAAAAACAGTATCCCGCCGACTATCCCATCCAAAGTGTGTGGAGAGTCCGGCTGGTACCGCTGCAGGAGAGCGCGGTCGGAAATGTTCGCCAGTCCCTGATGCTGCTGCTGGGCGCGGTGGGATTGGTTTTGCTGATCGGATATGGGAACGTCGCGAATCTGCTGCTGGCGCGCGCCAGCGCCAGGGGGCGCGAGATCGCCGTTCGCCAGGCGCTGGGAGCGGCAAGATCCCGCCTGGTGCGGCAACTGCTCACCGAGAGCCTTCTGCTTTCGTTGCTCGGCGGCTTGGCGGGTATAGCCATCCTGTTCGCAACCAAGGGGCTATTGCTGCGCATGGTGCCGGACAGCCTGCCGCGGCACAACGACATATCCATCAATTGGAACGTCCTGCTGTTTGCGCTCTTTCTCTCAGTGGTTGCAGGCATCCTCTTCGGCCTGGCTCCCGCTTTGCAGGCGAGCCGGCTTAACCTCACTGCCAAGCTCAAGGCGGAAGGGCGCGGCACAACCGGATCGGGCGAGCAGGCGCGCACGCGGCGCGTGCTGGTGGTGACGGAATTTGCGCTCTCGCTGGTGCTGATGATCGCGGCGGGGCTTCTGCTGCGTAGTTTCTGGGACGTGTTCAACGTGAGGTTGGGGTTCAATCCGCAGAA
>Ga0302325_10000824_pt1 | contig 82903 bp, 76 predicted proteins | sample Palsa_T0_2_FD_201948 | JGI IMG/M metagenome (GOLD analysis project Ga0302325, IMG submission 201948) | Peat permafrost microbial communities from Stordalen Mire near Abisko, Sweden - Palsa_T0_2 | ecosystem: Environmental > Terrestrial > Soil > Palsa > Peat permafrost | place: Sweden: Abisko... | reverse complement strand
CGAGGGCGTTGGAGACGTACAGCTCGGCCGAGGTTGCGGTCGAGGCGGCGGCCAGGTCCCAGGGGCCGACGATGTTGCTGTTGGTGATGGTCTCCACGGGGGTCCCCTGGTCGTTCAGCACGATGAGGCAGCCGGCTGGGAGGAGGCCGGGCAACGTCCCGCCGTTATCGGTGGGGAGACTTCCGACGACCACCCAGCCGCCGGGCAGGACGGCGAGCGCGGTGCTCAGGCCGATGCCGCCCGGGCAGGCCTGGCCCGCCGGGAGGCTGGAGGGCGAAAGCTGGGCGAACAGTTGTGTCGAGCCGGTGGAGGAGACCTCGACGATGGTCGTGCCCGTGCCTTGCACGTTTGCCTTGTCATTGAAGTTGCTCACCAGGGTGTCGCCTGCGGTGAGCCGCCCGGCGGTGGCCGCTACCACGGCCACGCCGTAGGGGTTGATATCGCCATTGGCGGGCACGGTGGAAGCGACCTGGGTGACGGTGTGGAGCTGGCCGAGGAACGACGCCGGGGCCGACGCGGGCGGTGACGCCGGTTTGGCGGTGGACGAGGAGCTGCACGCCGCAGCCACAAGGACCAGTGTCGCCGCCACAGCTGCCGCGCGGTAATGGGATCTCACTTCGTACCCTGCCTTTCGATAGGGGCGGACGCCGTCACGACGCCAGCCGACACACGTCGAACCGAAACGATCCGCGCCAGACAAGCTGCGGACAGCACCACGATGCCGGCGAGCTCCACGGTGAGCGCCAGACGGGCAAAGGCCGCGCCCAGGCTGTCCTTGAAGCCGAACAGGCCCACGTTGATTGACAACACCAGCCCGGCGACGGTCGACGCCAGGAAAGCGATGCCGGCCAGTGCCGGTACCAGTCTGCGTGTTCCGGCCACGACCGCGGCAAGCACGAAGCCCGCGATCGACTGGAATAGGAACAGGCGCCCGATCGTGGGAATGCTGCGGTAGCTGGAATGCCACAAGTCGAGATGGATGGCTGCCGACCAGGCGATCAGCGCGGCGCCGGCCACCATGGCGGCGTTTGTGGCCGCCGTCAGCGCGATCGGCCGGTCCCTGCGCCGAACGACTTCGCCCGCAATGCCCCAGGTGACGCTTGATGAATGGTCCATGGTGGGGTATACGGCTGATAGGCCGGGATGGTTTGGCACAGTTCGTCCCGCCCACACCAAATCGGCGACCGCCAGGCTTGTTCCACCCGGCCGAGGACTTCAGAACCGGGATCGGACCGGAGAGTGTCGCTTGTCGGGAAACGACCGGCCGACGAACCCCTCTATCCCTTCGCGGCCATGTGGGTCATGCCGCGGGCGGCCTAGTCGGCATGGACGTGGGGCGCTGGGTATCCCGCTGGTGTGAGACTGGACCGGTTGGGCCCCTGCTTGGCCCTTGGACTGACACGACACGATCGGAGCCGACCATGACCACTCCCGCCACCATCTCGGAGGGCGCGACCGGACCAGACGTCCGGTGGGCGCAGTACCGCATCGCTCTCACCCGCCAGACATTGAGCGACACCCAGATCGACGGCAACTTCGGACCCGTGACCAAGGCGGCGGTCGAGCAGTTCCAAACCGGAGCCAACCTGGTGGTCGACGGCATCATCGGCCCGCTCACTTGGGCTGCGTTGGGCGGGGATGGGGCCGAGCCGCCCACGCTGAGCGAGGGTTCGCAGGGCCCGACCGTGCAGCTGCTGCAGACGGCGCTGAACGAGGGCCGGGGCGGCTTCACACCCAGTTCCAACCCCGTCTTGGTCGTCGACGGCGTGTACGGCCCGGAGACCACGACCGCCGTGAAGGGGGCGCAGGCGTCGGCCGGTATCCCGGTCGACGGTGTGGTGGGCCTGCAGACCTGGGCGCTGCCGATCCATGCCGCGGGCCAGATCCTGGGTGATCTGTGCGGCGTCGTGTAACCGAGTGAGCTTCTCGCGGCACGTGCGACGTCGTGCCCACCGAGTGGCCAAGGCACCCCGGATCGGCTGGCAGCGGACCTACCATTACGTGGGACGGCACTTGGGGTCGGCCGGGGTCGCCACTATTCCCCTCAGTGAGGATGCCCCCTACAGCGACCAGGACGCCCGCTTCTGGGACTGGGTGGCAGCGACCGCGCTTTCGCTCCTCCTCGTCGGGGCTGTCGTTCTTGGGTGGCACATCGTCGCCTGACGAGGCTTTGCTCACAAACCCGACTTGCACCAAGAAGTCGGCCGATTACCAGGTCACCAGGCCGATGATCCGGCCGGTCACGGGCGGTCGCATGGGCCCGGCACAACGGGTCCGGTTGTTTGCATGGTCAAGGGTTGACATGTCATGCCCTCGCCCCTATGGTACCTCGCGCAATCCCGGAAACTAGCAGGCTGCCTGAAAGTAGCAGTCGTGGTAGGACCCTGCCGTCCCGGTACAGGTTGGGGAACTGAGTAGGAAGACACATGTCAACACATGATCGACGAGGTGCCGACTCGCCGCGCCGGTCTGGCCGATCAGAAGTGGCGCACGCCCCACCCAGGGCGCCCTCACAGCATCTCGTCAAATTCGAAACGGCCAGGAGGCCAACAGCATGTCGATACCAAATTGTGACAACGAGAAGGCCGGTGCCGTCCCGGTAGGAGCGATCCGTACCCGCCGTCGTCGTCATGCCGGTCGGGTCACCGCGATCACCCTTGCGGCGTCAATGGCGGCGTTGGCGCTCGCCGCTCCAGCGTCGGCCCAACCGACGTCCAAGCCTGCTCCGGTCCCGAACACGGTGATCAACACGATCTCGGTGCCCATTATCCCGGAGTTCACGTCGGTCGACCCCGGCCGAGGAGTCGTCTGGATGTCGGGCCTTCCGCCGTCGTTTAGTAACGGCGCGGCCGTTGAGATCAAGGAATCCAACGACAAGATCATCCGCACCGTCAACTTCGAGGCGGGGGACTATCCCATTGGTGGCACGGTGATCGACCCGGTCACCGGCAACCTCATCGAGGCCACCACCGACGGCCTGGTGATACTGGTCAACGAGACCACAGGTGCCCAGACCTACATCCCGGTGGCCAACAAATTGAACCAGGAGGCCGAAGGCGTCGGGGTCGATACGGTCACCGGGAACATCTACGTCAGCGACCAGGGCGCGCCGAACCACGACACCACCGTTTCGGAGATCAGCCAGCAGACCGACTCGGTGATCGACTCGATCGACGTTCCGAGCGAAGCCGAGGCGGTCTCGGTCGATTCGGCCACCGGAACCGTCTACGTATCGACCCTGGTTCAGTCCCTCAGCCCCTTGGTCCTCGCCGGCTCGGTACTGGTCATCAAGGAGTCGACCAACAAAATCGTGGACACGATCACCAACGTGGGCAACCTGCCGTACTCCATGACCCTCGACCCGATAAGTGGCAGGCTGTTCGTGTCCGACTACTTCGCGGGCTCGTTGGCGGTCATCAACTTGAAGACCAACAAGATCACCACGCAGGTCGTGTTCCCCAAGGGCTTCGCCGCCGACACGCCGGCGGCGGACTCGGTCAACGGGATGGTCTATGTGAACGACTTCGACGAAGGCGTCGAGTTTGTCGTGAGCGAGAAGACTGACGCGCTGGTCGCCACGATCTCTGTTCCCGACGCGGCCGGCGGTCTCGCGGTCGATCCCGCTCGAGCCCTCGTGTTCGCCGGCTCCGAATCTCCCGGGACCGGGAGCTTGGCAATCATCCAAGCCGCCCCGCCCTCGCTGTGATCTTTCACTGACCCGAGGAGGTGGCGCCCGGGCCCCGCTGAACGCTGGACAGGGCACATATGCCGAGCGTGAGGGTCCGAGTGGTTCGGCTTGAACGGCAGCGCATGGTTTCGTTACTCAAAATGGAGGTAGAGGTTGTCTAATTTCGGTTTGTCTTCACATCGGGGGGTCGGTCGTCGATACAGATGGCCGGCAATCGTCTCGGTGGTAGCGCTGGCGGCGGGCGCCGCGGCGTTTTCTGGTGCCGCTCAGGCCGCTGCCGCTCCAACGCAGCCTCCGGCGGGTCCGACCGCGGGGACGACGTTCACGGCGACGACGAGCATCGCCGAGGGGACCGGAGTCCCCTCAGGGATCGCGATCGGCGACCTTCACGACACCAGTGCGGCCGCTCTTGCGGCGAACGCGGCGGCATGCAGCCCGGGCGTGGGGATTCCGGCCCTGCCCGGATGCGTCAATGATCTGGTGGTCGACGGTTTCGGTTCGAGCGGCGGTCCCGAGTTGGATGTGGCCACCAAGGACGCCGGTGACAGCGGGTTCACCCAGACAGCGACGGCGGCCCCGCTCGGCAATCTCCCGTATGGGGTCGCGATCGGTGACTTCAACGGCGACGGCATCAACGACCTGGTGGAGGCCAACTCCGAATCGGACTCCTTGTACATCTTCTACGGCAACGGCAGTGGCGGCTACGGGTACAGCCAAGCCATCACATTGCCCGACGCCACCGCCTGCGCCACCCCGTTTGTCAAGTCTGTCGCCGTGGGGGACCTGGGCAACGGCCGCGCCGACATCGTGGCCACCGTCATCAATGGGTGTATCCCCAGTGGCGGCCATCTGGCCGTGTTGATGAATAACGGGGTCGTTGACCAATACGGGCAGGCCACCTTCACCGAGACGGACCTTCCGACCGGCACATCGCTGGGGAGCGCCCCCGTCGATGTGGTCATCGGCGATCTGGGCAATGGCCGCAACGACATCGCGGTCGCGGACTTCGGAGATGACAACCTCGGTGAGTTCGGCAACCCGGGCGTGGATGTGTTCATGAACAATGGCGGCGGTTTCACGACGCCGGGCGGTTACACGAGCGAGTTCTTGAACACAGGGCTACCGGCACAACCGCACGGGGACTCGCCGGTTTCGATCGCGATCGGCGATTTCAACGGCGACGGCCGGCCCGACCTGGTGACCGCCGACTACGGCGGCGGGATCTCGGTGTTCATGAACCAGGGCCGTGCCAAGTTCACCCAGACCTACATCCCGGGCGACCCGACCGCCACCCTCCAGATCGCAGCCGGTGATCTCAACGGTGACGGCCTGGCTGACTTCGCCACCGTTGACGAGTCGAACGATGTGTTGGCGGTCTACGTGACCAGCTTGGACCCGGCCAGTACCAGCCCGGCAGGGATCAGCTTCACCAAGACGGTCCTGCCGACCGGGGTCGCCCCCTCGGCCATCGCGATCGGGCATCTGAACAGCGCCGACGGCGCCAACGACATTGCGATCACCAACTTCTCGAGCAACAACGTCGAGGTGTACACCAACACCACGCCCCAGGCACCGCCGGTGGTGCGGGACTCGGGGAGCGCCCTGGCCAGTACGGCCAAGGTGGCCGGCCTCGCCGTGAAAACTGGTGACCTGGCGGTCGCCTACGTCAGTGCCGACGGCCCCAAGACGGGCGGCCAGACGGCCTTCGTGAGCGGCGGCGGCCTCAACTGGACCCTGGCCGCCCGGGAGAACGGCGAACCGGGCGACAGCGAGGTCTGGTCGGCCCGTGTCCCCGCCGGCACACCGAAACAGATCACGGTCACCGCGACCGCCGGGATCGCCGGGTACAAGGTGGCGTTGACCGCGGTGTCGTACTCGCATGCCGATGGGATCGGGGCCACCGCGGCCGTCGGCGGTTCGCACGCCCCGAGCGCCACGCTCACCACCACCGCCGGCAACTCGTGGGTGTGGGCGGTGGGCACCGACTGGCTTTCGGCGACTGCCCGCAAGGTCGGCGCCGGGCAGACCCTGGTCCAACAGAACCTGACGGCTTCCGATGAGACCTACTGGGTGCAGTCTCAGACGGTTCCCACGGGGGCGGCCGGGACGTCAGTGAAGTCCAACGACACCGCACCCTCGACCGACCCGTACAACCTGGTCGCTGTCGAGATCATCCCGTAAGGGAGCAACAACAGCAGCGACACCGGCCGGGACTCCCTCGGGGGCCTCGGCCGGTTCGCGTGCCGCGGGCCAACCGATCTGTTCGCAATGGTGGCAGTGAAACAGTCGGGGGCCGTACCGCAGTGGGGTGTTGACTGCTTCAATAGGACTGCCGGGCTCGGAGCTCGTCAATGCCGGGCTTTGACGTGGTGTCTCCGATCGACAACGCCGAGCACGCCTCACATGCACTGCTACGCACGTGGCGGGCCAAGTTAGGGTTTGATGCCCGCGAAACTCTCACCAGTGCCGCCGGTCAGATTGGTCACGCCCTGGTTGAGTTGCTCCCAGTAATACTCCCTGACCTTTTCCGGATCAAACGTCAGGAACGTGCCGCCGGAGGAGAAATGTTGGACGAATACCTTGCCAACGGCGAATGTCGAGGCGCTGGAGAAGATCGCGGTAGTGGCTGCGTTGGCCAGCCACCCCGCTACCGGCACGAGGTGAAGGAGAAGGTGAGCGGCCGCGCTCGAGGCAAGATAGGACCCGCCGGCGCCGACCAGGGAGCCGATCACCGACCCTCCCAGCTCCTCGGAGAATTCGACGTCGTATTCGTGCGACAACCGCGATAGCATCCGCAACTGGATCGCAGTCACCGCCGCGACGTCCACGACCGGCACCGGAACGAGCCCGACGGCCAGCGCCACCAGCATGTGGTTCTTGACTATCCGGTTGGCCGCGGCGTCCGTCACCGTCGGGTCCATCGAGCCTCCGGGTGACGAACCGTTGTCGTCGGCCGCCGTCGGTGTCATTCGAAGAACCGCCAGTCCTCGACGTAGTGGCTCAGAATGGATTTCGGGTAGCCGGCGTCGGCCCGCCAAGTGACGGTGTCGTACCGGATATATTGGTTGCCTCGAAAAAAGAGGACCTTCCCATTGCCCCAATACGTGGCAGCATCGATGCGGTCGAAGGTCACCCCGGCCCACCGCCTGCTGACGATGTCGGGATAGCCGTCGTCGACCTGATTGGTCAGGGTGTTGAACCGGACGTACTTCGCACCGCAGAAGAAGTACACGGCGTCCGGTGACACATTGACCGTGGCATCGATACGGGGAAAATCGACTCCGGGCCATCCCTCGCCGATGGCCCGGGGGTAGCCGGGGTCGATCGAGTGCGTGTCGATGTCCCAGCGAACGTAGATGTCCCGGTTGAAAAGGAACAACTTCCGGCCCAGGTCGGTCCCGTCGGAGGCGCGCAGGTACCGACCGAGAAAGCCGGCGTCGAGGCGTTCGAAACCTACCCGGATCAGCTCTCCCCAGTTTTCCTGGATTGGCCTAGGTTTGCTGGTCTCTCGCCTGTCCAAGTCGTAGGTGTAGTACTTGTCGTCCTCGAAGAAGTGGATTCGGTTGTCGAAATTGAGCAGAACGCGGAGCGACGAGAAGATGGTCTCTTCTTGGTACGCCTCCATCAGCGCCTGGGCCTTGGCCGTGTCGCGTAGGAGGGTCCACATGCCCACGACTTCGATCTCGATGACCTGAGGGTTATCCGAGACAGTCGACACCCACTCGTTGTAGGTCAGAGAATCGAGCGATTCGAGGGTTGCCAGCTTCAACTCGTCGCCGCCGCTCCCGAAGACGGTGCACTGCGAATTGCTCTGGAGTTTCTCCATGCTGCGCTTGTCGGTGGTGCTCAGGCTGGCACTGCCGTAAGCGACGGCGGACGCCTTGATACCTGTTTGAATATCGGAGGCTGTCATGTCCGATTGCTTGCTGACGGTCAGGGCCAGGGTTGCCTTGCCGCCCAGCCACGCTCGCGACACATAGTGGGTGCCGTAGCGATCGAAGAACCTGGCGTAGTCCTTCCGCCTCGAATGACTGAAAGGTGTCGGGATGTCGAGGTCGAAATCGGCGTCGCTCACGGTGGAGGTGTCGCGGACGTACAGGGCCCACAGCGGGATGAACGACGTCCGGGTGGCGTAATAGGACTCTTCTTCCCTGCGCAGCTGTTTGGTCTGGGCGGCGTTGACGTTGACCGAGAACGGCGCGGCACCCACCGCGAGGTTTGCGTCGAGGCTGGTTCTCTGTTCAAACCTGTCCCAGGATTCCTCGACAAGCACCTGGTTGAGCGATTGGGTAGACGGCATCGGCGGGCTGTCGTCCACCTCGTACCTTTCGGGCACGCCGTACGTCTGACCGGTCTGCTCGGCGTAATACGGAATCGCTCCGCTCTGCGGAAAGATGACATCCTTCAAGACATAGGTCGCCTGCGGTCGGAGGTAGATGCCTCGACCGACGACCTCGGTGCCGGGAATGCGCCGGAGTTGCGGCAGCTTTGTCGGCATCACGCCGGTCCCGGCCGGGCGTCGCCAGGCACTACTTGGTCGAGCGCGTCGTCCCCGTCGCGGCCGCGGGCACCGGGGTAGGGGCCACCGTTGTCCGGTGGGTCGCTCCCCGTACGATGGCCCGGCCCCCGAATGCCAGTCCCTCCGCGATCGGACCGCCGAGCCCGACACCGATGAGGGCTCCAACGACTCCGCCGACAAAGCTTCCTACCCCTGGGATGGGGAGGGCGATGGTGCCGGCGTGAACCCCGGAAACAAAACCGGTGACCCCGCCGGCCGCCCGCCCTATGTGCTTGGGACTGTCAAACAGTTCAGACATTGGTGTCCTTCCTCGACCTGTGCTTTCGTCTGTATGTTCTGGGTCAGTCGGCCACCAGCGGCCGCCGACCGCACCTGTGCTTATTGTAGTCCGGGGGGCCGGACGCTGCTCACGACGCAATCAGGGAGTCCTCGGCAGAGAATCATGCCGTCCGATCCGCCGACGGCTGGCTTCCTCCGTTTTGCTTGGCCCCCTCCTCGGCCGCCAGGTCCTGATAGTCAGACGCCACCTCGGCGGCGAGCACGCGAAGTTTGAAGCCCGCCCCGATCCCGGCCCGGGCGGCGCTTCGAAGCCACGGTTTCACATACGGGGCCGCGGCGACGCCAACGACAAAGGGGACCAGGACACCCACGACGGGCCGGACACGGGCCATGTCAGTTCACCTCCATGCTCGTTCGGAGGCCGATCGGGGGCCGCCGCTGGTCACCATAGTCAGCCTGCATCCAGGCCCTCCGGTATAGCTTCGCCGTGGCCCGAGGTTCTCGCCGTATGGCGGGACCCGAAGGGGATGACCAGGGGAGTCCCGGTGATCGGGTCGGGGATGATGTGGCTGTCGAGGTTGAACACCGTCTTGACCAGTGCCGTCGTGACAATGTCTCCCGGCCGTCCCTCGGCCACGATATGGCCGTCTGCCATGGCGATGAGATGGTGGGCGTAGCGACAGGCGTGGTTGAGGTCGTGCAGCACGATCGCGATGGTGCGGCCCCGCGTTTCGTTGAGCTCGGCCAAGAGGTCAAGGACCTCGATCTGGTGGGCGATGTCGAGGAACGTCGTCGGCTCGTCGAGCAACATGATTCCCGTGTCCTGCGCCAGGGCCATGGCGATCCACGCCCGTTGGCGCTGGCCTCCCGACAACTCGTCGACTTGGCGAGCCGCCAGGTCGGTCATGGTGGTCGCCTCAAGGGCTGCTTGGACGGCCCGCTCGTCCTCGAGCGACCATTGCCGGAACCATCGCTGGTGGGGGTAGCGGCCATGGGCGACGAGGTTGGCCACGGTCAGGCCGCTTGGCGCGGTGGGAGACTGCGCCAGGATGCCCACCCGGACTGCCAGTTCCCGGGCGGGCATACGGGCGATGTCCTGGCCGTCGAGCAACACGGTGCCGTTCCGAGGCTTCAGGAGGCGGGCCATCCCCCGCAGCAGGGTCGACTTGCCGCACGCGTTGGCTCCGACGAAGACGGTCACCTGGCCCGGGTGGAGCGTGACGGAGAGGTTGTCGACGATCAGCGTCTCGTCGTAGCCCAGGCTCAGCCTGTCTGCCCGCAGGACTTCGGTCGCCTCGTCGGTGGGCTTTGTTTGCTCGTCGGTGGTCATAGGAGCGCCCCTCAGGCCTTGCTCGTGTCGGACCGGGCCAGGAACCAGAGGAGGTAGGGAGCGCCCAGGATGCCGGTGATGACGCCGACCGGAACGTCGGTACTGCCCGGGACCACTCGCCCGACGAGCTCGGCGGAACACATCAACGCCGCCCCGACCAAGCCCGCTGACATCAGGGCGGCGCTGGTGGTACGGGCCAGGCGCCGCCCGAGCTGTGGCGCAACCAGGGCGACGAACAAGACGGGCCCGGCCGACGCGGTCGCCGCCGCCGCCAAGACCGCGGCCCCAAGCAGGAGGATCCGCCGGTTGGCCTCGACGTGCACCCCGAGTCCGTGCGCCGTGTCGTCTCCCAATTGCAGGGCACCGAGCTGACGGCTCATGAGGGGCGCGAAAGGCAGGATCACGAGCAAGGCGACCTCCACCGGGTAGAGGTCGGTCCAGCCCCGGTTCGCCAGGCTACCGCTCAGCCAGACAATCGCGGCTTGGGCGGTCGACAGCGTGGCTCGGGTCAGCAGGTAGGAGGTGATGCCGGTCAGCGCCGATGCGATGGAGATCCCGATAAGGATCAGCCGGTAGCCGGACGTACCGGTTCGCCGATAAGCGAGAAGGTAGACGGCGGAGGCAGCCACAAGGCCCCCGACGAGGGCCGCCACATCGACGTTGCGCGCCGTGCTGCCGACCGTGACGATGATCAGCACGGCTGCAATGGCTGCCCCTGACTCCACCCCGAGCACGTCGGGGCTGGCCAAGGGATTGCCGGTGACGCTCTGGAAGATCGCCCCCGAGACGCCGAACGCCAACCCCGACAGCACGGCATCGAGCGATTCGGGCAACCGCAGTGTTTGGACGATGAAGTTCGTGGTGCGGTCACTCAACCCGAACATGGCGGGCAGGACCTTGACCAACGGGACCGTGTACTGGCCGACGCTCACGTTGACGGCAACGGTGACGACGATCAAGATGGCCAGGACGCAGACCACCTTGGCCGCCCGCAGGGAGACACGGGCCGAGACACGGGGTGCGGACAGCCTGATCGCAACCTGGTTGGGATCGAGCGACCGAAGCCGTTGCACCGCAACGCGCCCCCGAGCCGCCTCAGAGGTCTTCACAGCTCGGCAATTTTGCTGCGCCGTATCATGGCAATGAAGACCGGAGTGCCTATGACCGCAGTGATGATCGAAACCTCGATCTCGGAGGGGCGAACGACGAGCCGGCCAATGATGTCCGCCCCGAGGAGCAAGATGGCGCCGAGCACGGCTGAGTAGGGCATCACCCACCGGTAGTCCGGGCCGACGATCGCCCGGGCAATGTGCGGGACGATGAGGCCGATGAAGGCGATGGGTCCGGCGGCGGAGACGGCGCCTCCCACCAACAGCAGGACGGAGGTGGCAGCCAGGGCCCGGGCCCGCTCAACCCGTTGGCCGAGGGAGCGCGCCGCGTCATCCCCCAGGCCCAGCACATTGAGTGCCGGGGCGGACGCCAACGCCATGACCGTCCCGACGACCAGGAAGGGAAGGACCTCGATGAGGACGTGCGAGCTGCGGCCGGTCAGCGACCCGACCGACCAGAAACGAAAGGTGCTGTAGACCGCGCTGTCGTTCAGGAGGATTGCCGTTGTCAACGACCCGAGGAACGCGGTCATGGCCGCACCGGCCAACGCCAGGGTGACTGGGGTCGCACCTCGCCGGCCCCGGGAACCGAGGACGTACACTGCGATACTGGCGGCTGCGGCGCCGGCAAAGGCAAACCATACGTACCCCAGTGGCGTGGTCACGCCGAAGACGAAGACACCAAGGACCACGGCCAAGGAGGCGCCGGCGTTTACACCCAGGATGCCCGGATCGGCCAGGGGATTACGGGTAACGCCCTGCATGACAGCGCCCGCCAGCCCCAAGGAGGCACCCACCGCCAGCCCCAGCAGGGTCCGGGGGACGCGCAACCCACGCACCACGATGTCGTTGGTCGAACCGGTGTCGTGCACCAAAGCATGGAAAACCGTCCCGAATCCAATGGTCTTGCTGCCCAAAGCGATGCTGGCCACGATGATGAGCGCCAGGGCGACAAACAGGACGGACAGCCACCCCGCCCGAGCGGTCGGTGCCCGCACCGATCCCTGACCGTCCGGCGACGCGCCCGAGCCTGTGGGGGCGCCGGGGCGCGAGTGGAGCACGGGTCAGGTGACGACGTGGGCTTTTGTGATTGCCTGGGCTATGGCATTGAGATCCTGAGCCAGCACCTTGTCACTGAAGGGGTCGAGGACCCGCCAGGGCAGGAGCTGGCCCGCCTTTACCGCGGGTAGAGCAGCCCAGGTAGGGACGCTGGCTAGCTGGCTGGGGGTTTCGGCGCCCGGCAGGTCTGAGTACAAGATGATGTCAGCGGGGTACTTGCCGGCCAACTCAAAGCTGTCGAACTCGTAGAAGAAAGCGTTGTAGTTGGTGTTCTCGTCGCCCGGCGTGCTGGTGATGGGGACAAAGTCGACGCCCAGCTGGGAGTAGAGGCGGAAGGTCGGATGTTGGTCGGGGCGGGTAAAGGCAATTCCCTTGCCCTGGAAAGCGGCGATCGCGATCACCTTGATTCCCGGGTTGTTCTTGGTCGCCGTCTGCACGTTCTTCGACGCCGTGGCGAAGGCCTGGTGCGCATTCTTCACGACCGAGCCGCCCAGGTCGACTCCGAGCGCCTGTGCCAGCTGTTCGAACCGGTTGATGACAGGCGTGATGTCCTTGACCGAGTTGATGGCAACGATAGGAGCCAGTTGCTGGACCTTGGCCTGGGTTGCCGTGTCCGGGAACCCGATCAACGGACCACTGAGGCGCGGGTCGTAGATCGTCACGATGAGGTCTGGTCGGACCGACGCCAGCAGCTCGAGGTCGAGGTCGCCATAGGTCGAACTGATGGTTGCGACCCCGGTGAGGTCAAGGCCGCTCAACGTGGGGTTCTGGTTGAGCGGGTAGGAGGCGAAGATCCCCACGCAATTCAATCCGAGATTCATGAGGCCGGCCGCGGCAATGTCGTAGGCTACGATGCGCTTCGGCTGCGACTTCAACGAGACTTTGACGCCCCGGTCGTCGGTGAAGGTCCAGGGGCCGGAATTGGCGCTGGATGACGAGCCCCCGCAACCCGCCAGCAACACCGCCAATCCGGCCGCGCTGGCACCCAGGAAATCACGCCGGGTCAAACCGTTCATGCCGAGCTCCTCTCTTGAGTGTCGGGTCCCGGGCCGCCGGTGTGCGGCCCGGTCACGACACGTCACCGATCTGGCGACGCCACAAGGCGGCGTAAAGCTCGCCTCGCTCCACCAACTCGTCATGGGTGCCTTCCTCCGCAATGCCTCCAGGACCGAGCACATAGATCCGGTCGGCATTGCGAACGGTGGACAGGCGGTGCGCGATCACGATGAGCGTACGGCCCTGGGCGAAGCCCTGAAGGGCATCTTGGATTGCCGCTTCGGTCTCGTTGTCCACGGCGGAGGTGGCCTCGTCCAGGATGAGGATCGGCGCCGCCTTCACGATCACCCGGGCGAGCGAGATCCGTTGCCGCTGCCCGCCTGAGAGGGTTATCCCCTTCTCGCCCACCATCGTGTCGTACTTCTTGGGAAGGCGGTCTATGAAGGTGTCGGCAGCCGCCAGGCGGGCGGCATCGGCAATCCGATCGTCGCCCGCTCCGAACGTGCCATATCTGATGTTGTCGGCGACGGTCCCGTCGAAGAGGAACGGGTCCTGGCTGACGAAGCCGATGCAGCCCCGCAGGTCGGCCAGCTTGACCTCCCGGACGTCGATGTCGTCGAGGAGGACTCGTCCGGCACCCACATCGTAGAGACGTAGCAGCAGCTTGACGATCGTCGTCTTCCCGGCGCCCGTGACGCCGACGATCCCTATCGTCTCACCGGCCGGGAACCGAAGGGAGAGATTCTCGAAGACCGGAGTCCGACCGGGGTACGCGAAGGTCACGTTGTCCAGCACGATCTCGCCGCGGACGGTCGCCACGTCCAGGTCCGCACCGACGTCGATAGGTTCGATCGGGATATCGAACAACTCCTCGACCCGCTGCAAAGAGACGACGGTCTTTTGGTACTGCTCGATCGATGAGCCCATGCCCGGAATTCTTCCATGGAGGAGGAACGGGAGCCCGACCAAGGCCTGGAAGACGGGAAACGTGAGATGGCCCCAAATAACCGTAAGGCCGCCCAGCACAAGCACACCGAAGAAAGCGGCTGTGGCCAGGAGTTGCATGGTCTGGAGATAGACGCCCGTGCGGGTGTCGGCATGGAGGTTGCTGTAGCGGAATGCATCGCTGAGCCGGCGAATGTGGTTGGTCTCGTATTCCTCGGCCACCAGGCTCTTAATCGTCGTGCTGGCTTCCATGTTGTTGACCAACTGGCCCGTCAGACGGGAACCGGCGTCGCCTCGGTCTCCGTACTCGATGGTGACCTTTTCCTGGTAGGTAAATGACATCCAGGCTATGAGTGGCACGGGGAGGAATGCGACCCACAGCAGGCTGGCCGATGTGACCAGGAAGATGGGAATGAGAATCACAAAACTGGCCAGAAGTTGCAGGAGGTCCCCGATTGGGCCGGACAAGAAGCCGCCGAGCTGGTCGATATCGCTGGACATGACCTCAGCCAAACGCGTCGCCTTGTCACCGTCCAGCTGTTCGAGCTCCGCCCGTTGCACGTGTGCGTACAGCCGGGTCCGCCAGTCGTGCTGCACGTCCTGGCTGAGCTTCTTCCAGGCGACACCGGAAAGTTGGGTGAAGACGGCGAAGCCGACCAGCAAGATCCCGACAATCGCAACCAGGAAAAGATGCTGCCCGGCTGCGGTGGCGATCCCGATGCCGGTCAAACCGGCGATCGGCCCGCTGATGAGGACAATCCAGGAAAAAATCAGAACGATGCCGGGCGCCAGGAAAAGCATCTGGGCCACGACCGAGAGAATGGATGCCCGGTAAAGCTGCCCCATCCGATTGCCCACGATCTGGCGTATCGGGCGTCTGGTCGATCTTCGAGACGTCCTTCCCTGGCGTTCGGTGGACGCGCGCCACCCGCGCCGTACGACCAGCACGGTCGAGCCAACAACGCCCACAAGGCTCAGCACGGGAGATCCGCAGACGGCGCCGACCGCCGCCACGGCCATGCCGGCGATGGCTATTCCCAGGCCCGGGCGACGGCGACGTGAGCCAGGTTGCGCCTCGGGCGCGGATCGGCCATCGGGTCCCACCGCAACGTCGGGGGCGTCGTCAGGAACGATAAGGGTGGCGGCGCGGCTGACCAGGTCTGCCACCGCCTCATCGGTCATCGTCTCGTCATAGGTGACCAGGACACGTCCGGTCAGAATGTTGGCTTCGACCGAAATGTTGCCCGGGGCGTCCAGCAAGGCGGCGACGAGGATCTCAGCCAAATCCCGTCGTCCCTTGATAGCCGGAACATTCCAACGCTGCCGGCCAGGGACCACCGACCGCGGGCTCGCTCGGTGGTCGGAAGGCGCGGCCGCGAGACTGGCGAGAGACACGGTCAGCCGGCCTCGCCGACGGGCGAAGGCCGCGGATCGCCGACGAGGCGGTACCGACCGGATCCCTCGAAGGGCGCGGTCGTACAACGACGGGATGCCACCGCAGGCACGTCCAAGCCTGGATCGTTCGCCACCGACCACCCTCCCAAACGCACGCCGACCTACTGCCAGGCCCGGCCCCGAAAGACACATCCTAGGCGCGACCTCTGGGACCTGGCAATGTCAGCCAGATCACTCAAGTCGGAATAAGTGACATTTATTTTCGTGGACAATTCAAACAAAAGTACGTTAATCGGGGCCTCGTCGGCGGGTCCGGCGGGCCTTCATCAGCAGGGTTGTCACCGCAGCGTGGGTCCGGCCGGAACTACGGCGCTGCCTATGCTCGACCTGATCGTCGATCGAAAGGTGGAATCAAGGGCATGGCGAATGGACGGCCGAATGTTGTCATGGTGGTGCTCGACGACCTCGGGTTCTCCGACTTCGGCTGCTACGGGTCGGGTATCGCCACCCCGAACGTCGACCGGCTCGCGGCGGAAGGCCTGCGATTCAACCGCTTTCACGTCACGCCGCTGTGTGCGCCGTCGCGGGCGTGCCTCCTCACCGGCCGCAATCACCACCGTGTTGGCGTCGGCTTCCTGACGCATGTTTCCAGCGATCTCCCTGGCTACACCGCCCGCCTGCCGAGATCCGCGGGGTCAGTAGCGCGCATCTTGCGCGATGGCGGCTTCAACACCATGGCCGTCGGCAAGTGGCATCTCACGCCGCAATACGAGTTGGGTCCGGCCGGGCCATTCGATCGCTGGCCGCTCGGCCTGGGGTTCGAGCGCTTCTACGGCTTTCTTCACGGCATGACCGACGAATACTCGCCCGAGCTGGTGCGTGACAACGGGTTCATCGAACCGCCGTCGTCACCCGAGGACGGCTATCACTTGACTGAGGACCTGGCCACCCAGGCAATCCGCATGATCCAGGACCAGCATCAGGCGCGACCGGACCGGCCTTTCTTCTTGTACTTCGCTCCCGGGGCAGTCCACGGACCACACCAGGTCCGGCCGGAGTGGTCGGCGCCGTATTGCCACCGGTTCGACGAGGGCTGGGACGTGGAGCGAGAACGACGGTTCCGCAAGCAGCAAGAGGCGGGCCTCGTACCCCCCTCAACAACGCTGACCGATCGAGCGTCCTGGGTGAGCGCCTGGGGCGATCTCCCTGACGACAAGAAGCGCCTCTACGCGCGGCAGATGGAGGTATACGCGGGGTTCGTGGCACATACCGATGCCCAGATTGGCAGGCTGCTCGACTACCTGGTCGCGGCCTCCTTACTTGAGGACACCCTCGTCATGGTGTTGTCGGACAACGGCGCCGAGGGAGCGGCCCTCGATGGGGCGCTCACCCTCTTCGGCCAGGCGACCGATGCGCCGACCACGCTCGACGAGTTGGGCGGGGTTGGGTCGTATTCGCTCTATCCCGCCGGGTGGGCGTCGGCCTGCAATACCCCGTTCCGACTCTGGAAGTGCTACACCTGGCTGGGGGGAGTCCGGGTCCCGCTCGTCGTCCGCTGGCCCGGAGGGATACCCCAGGCCGACCGGGGTATGGTCCGCCCGCAATTCGCCCACGCCATCGACTTGATGCCCACGATCCTCGACGCCGCTGGGGTCGAGGTCCCTGAGTCCCTCGACGGCACGTGGCAACAGCCGCTGGACGGTCGAACCCTGCTCGGGACGTTCGAATCGGCTGACGCGCCCAGCTCCCGCGATACGCAGTACTTCGAGATGCTCGGCTCTCGCTCCATCTACTTCGACGGGTGGAAGGCGACGACCGACCACGTGATCGCCGAGGATGCTCCAGCCCGAGGCAGCCGAGACTTTGATGCTGACCACTGGGCGTTGTTCTGCCTCGACCGCGACTACTCCGAAGCCTGCGACGTCTCGGGGGAGGAACCCGAGCGGCTGCGCCGGATGGTCGAACTTTGGTGGGCCGAGGCCGGCCGCAACCAGGTGTTGCCACTGCTCGACTCGTGGAGGCGACCGGAAAGCCCGCGCCATCCGCCGTTCCCTGCTGTCAACCCCGCTCGGAGCCGCTTGGCGTGTTTCGCAGGCAGCGGCCCCGTCGTGACGCCGTATCCGTTTGGCCGCGATTTCACCTTCACCGCCGAGCTGGACCTGGGCCAAGAGGAGATGGCATCAGGGATGATCTGCTCCCAGCACCTGCGGATGAGCGGAGTATGGAGCCTCCGACCGCTGTGGGCGTGCTACCTGATCGACCGACGGCCGGTTGTCACGTTCAGCATCACGGGAAGACCCGAGACGCTCCGGATGGACCAGCCATTCCCGGCCGGGTCCCATGAACTTGGGGTTGCCTATCGAATAGGCGAGGTCAGCGACGCCGTGGTGACGGTGACGATCGACGGCGCAGTAGCGGCAACGGGTACGGTCGATCCAAGGTTGGCCGTTCCCACCATAGGGTTCAACGGGATGCTTCTGGTGGGCTGGGGTCGCGGAATTCCGATATGCCACGACTACCGCTTACCCTTCGATTTCACCGGCAACGTGCGACAAGCGGTGTGGCAGCAGGGCTGACGAACTCCGCCGGGAGCGGATTGTCGTCAGCGTTCAGCCGCGTCACTCAGCATCGCTGTGCCTGCCTTGGCACCTCGAACGATGGCGTCGCCTGCCACAACGAGCCCATCGCCCACCAGCCGACCCAGGCCACTGCCCACGACGCCCCCTACGACCGCGCCGACGAAGGGGCCGACCCAGGGAATCGGAATGCCGATGAGCCCGATCTTCGCCCCGCCGACGACGCCGGCCACCAAGCCGGCGACGCCACCAGCCGTGCCCGCGTCCTGTAGTGCCCTGGTCTCAGCCATCCCGTCCCTCCTTCTGCTTGGCATCAACTGTAGTCGTCGGTGGCCGTGCCGACGAGAAGAGTACCCCCAACTGAATGCCTGCCAGGACCCGGGCGAGGACTATCGGTCGGTGATCCGCCGCTCCCTGGAGGCCGTCGAGAGCGTTGTCGTGGTCATAGGTGACCATTGGGAGCCAGAACGCCTGGCTGACGCAAGCGATGATGTCCGCATCGAGGTCGAGGCCGCCTTGAACGCGGGGAAGTTCATCCTGCCGGTGTTCGTCGGCGGTGGTCAGATCCCGGAAGCGGCATCGCTTCCAGAGTCGATACGACAGTTCGCCAATCGCAATGGCATACCGCTGAGGCCAGGACGGGACTTTCGTCTCGATTATCATCGATCGATGGGGCGCATCTCTGCCGTGCTGACACCAACGTCGCAATGATCGACGCGGAAGAGCTGGGCCCCCGTACCCAGGCCCAGCTCCCCGGTCCGACCTCAGTTGGTTAGAACGTCTTGATGAGCGTGGCCACCGAGACGTGCGGCCAGCTCAGGCCGAGGAAGTTCAACAGCACCGTTTGGGTGTACTGCAGCTGCATGAACGAGCCGCCGTTGGCGTCTTGGACCGTCTCGATCCAGAAGGTGGACGAAACCGAGGCGGCATTGGCGTTGTTGACGACAAACGGAATGTTCTCGACGCCACCCGAAGGGGAGGTCGACACGTCGAGTACACCGGTATTGGTGACGGTCAGGCCGACCAGCGCCGCGGTCAGGGCGCTGTTGGGGTTGGTGATCATCGCCTGGGTGATGCCGGCCGGGACCGGGCTGGTACGAAATGCGTTGGGGGCGCCGAGGTTGTACTCGGGGAAGCCGTTGGCCGTGCCCGTCGCAGGCGGGGTGCCGCCGATGGGGAAGGGCACCGTGTTGGCGGGAGCGATGACCGGGCCGCCCGACACGGAAAGGCCCTTGCCCTGGGCGTTCATGGCGTCGCCGTGGGGAATGGTGGCCAGTCGAGCCACGGTCGCCGCGGCCGGCGGGTCGGTCGTGGCCGGGATGTTCAGCCAGATACCGGGCTCGATGTGCAATGCCCCGCCCGTGGTGGCATCACTGATCTGCTGGAGGTAGTGAACGCCGAACAGGCTGATGTCGTTCTGGCCGCTGCCCCGGTTGGGAATGGGGCTACCGATGGCGAAGAAGTCGAGCGTCTCCCGGGTCAGGTTCAGCTCCAGGAAAATGTCGTTGTGACCCTGGAAATCGGGCCGGGCAATGATGTTGAAGCCCTCTCCGAACCAGCGGCCAGGGAGCTCCTTGAGCAGGGCCAGGCTGTCGCCCAGCACCGTGTAATCCGGAACCGCCCGGAACGAGCTGACATTCTCCGCGGTCAGGGCGGGGGCGCCAATGGGCAGATGGAGCGCACCCAGCCGGGCGACGGCGTCGGCGATGGTGGTAGTTGCGGCGACCGGAGCGGGGGCCGGAGCCGGAGCAGGGGCCGGCCTTGTCACGGGTGTGGACACGTCAGGCATCGATCATGATCCTTTCCAGAACGGGGGGAGCACCGCGAATCAGAAGTTCGGATGACACGTGAACGGTACCTGTACAAATCCTATCTAGGGCGGAATACAATCCAAAGAGATAATCCGCGTATCATTTCGGGCCCTTCGAAAGTGGTTGCCTATTGCAAGGAATAGCGCTCCCCTTTTCCGCTGGGTTAGCGTTCGTTCGATGACGGGCCCGAAGCGGGTGAGATGGCACGCCCGCGCCGCCTTCATCGACGGCGTGGTCGAGAACGTGCTTTTGGAGTCGGAGGGCGAGCGCCTGGTCCGGGTGCAGGCGGGGACCCCCAGACCAGCCGACGCCATCGCCCTCGACGGCTTCACCATCCCCGGCCTGGCCAACGCCCACTCGCACGCCTTCCACCGGGCGCTGCGGGGCCGGGCGGAGGGCCCGGGCGACTTCTGGGCCTGGCGCCGGCGGATGTACCAGGTGGCCGAGCGCCTCGACCCCGACCGCTACCACGCCCTGGCCCGGGCGTGCTTCGCCGAGATGGCGCTGGCCGGCATCACCGCCGTGGGCGAGTTCCACTACCTGCACCACGGCCCGGGCGGCGTCGGTTACGACGAACCCAACGCCATGGGCCTCGCCGTCATCGCCGCCGCGGCGGAGGCGGGCGTGCGCCTCACCCTGCTCGACACCTGCTATCTGCGGGCCGGCTTCGACGGCGAGGCGCTGGACCCGGTGCAGGCGCGGTTCTCCGACGGCGACGCCGATGCCTGGGCGGCCCGGGTAGCGCAGCTCAAACCGAACGACGGCCTGCGAATTGGGGCCGCTATTCACAGCGTGCGTGCCGTCGACCAAGCAGGGATGGGAAAAGTGGCCAACGCTGCGGCGGGCCGCCCCCTTCACCTGCATCTGGCCGAGCAACCGGCGGAGGGGGAACGTTGCCTGGCGGTAACCGGGCATTCCCCCGCTCAGCTGGCCGCCGAGGCGGGTGCCCTCGGCCCCACGACCACCGCCATCCACGCCACTCACGTGGACGCGAACGACCAGGCGTTGCTGGCCGAGGCGGGGGTAGGCGTGTGCCTGTGCCCCACCACCGAACGCGACCTGGGCGACGGCATCGGCCCGGCGCAGCGTTTCGTGGCCTTGGGCATGGCGCTGTCACTGGGAAGCGACAGCCATGCCGTGATCGACCTGCTGGAAGAAGCCCGGGCGGTGGAGCTGGACGTCCGGCTGGCCGAGCGCCGGCGGGGGCTCCTCGGCCCGTCGGCGTTGCTCGGGGCGGCCACGGCGGGTGGCGCCGCCGCCCTGGGCTGGGGAAGTGGGCGGCTGGCGGTGGGCGAGCTGGCCGATTTCACCACCATCGGCCTGGGCTCGGTCCGCTTGGCCGGGGCGCGCACGTCAGACCTGGTGGCACACACCGTGTTCGCCGCCATGGCGGCCGATGTGACCGACGTGGTGGTGGGAGGACGGGAGGTGGTGCGAGACGGCCGCCACCTGACCGTCCCCGATGTGCCGGGTGCCCTGGACGCGGCTTTGTCCGTGCTCGAGACATGAACGAGTTGCGGTGCTTGAGCGGCGGGGGGAAGCTGGTGCGCGTGTGGGGACGTCGAATCGCGGTGGGCGCGCTGGTGTTCGCCGTCACCGCGCTCGGCCCGATCCAGCACACGTTGATTCCGGTGGCGCTGGCGCCCCCGGCCCCTCATCCCGCCGTGCTCATCACCGCTGCGGCGGTCATAGCCGCGCCCGTTCCCGTTGTCCCGCCACCCACGACCGTTCCACCACCACCGCCCCGTCCGGTCAGCGTGTGCGTTCCCGCCCCCATGCCCGCTCTCGCAGCAAGTACCGAGCTGGCCACGCCCACTCAGCCCGGCAGCCTGGCCTACTCCGCCGCGCCGGGCGGTGGGGCGGTCGGGCGCCTGCCCGCCACCACGTGGGGTGGGCCCACGGTACGGCCGGTGGTCGGGGCGGCCGCCGGATGGCTCCAGATCCGCCTGGACAGTCGGCCCAATGGGTCGACCGGGTGGGTGGCGCAGCAGGACGTCACCCTCACCGACAGCGCTTATGAGATCGTGGTCTCCACCTGCCGGCGCACGCTCACGCTGTACGAACAGGGTCAGCCCATTTTCTCGTCGCCCGTCGGGGTGGGGCGCCCCGGGTCGCCGACGCCGTTGGGACCGTCGTTCGTGGACGCCGTTGTTGCCACCCCCCGAAGCCAGCTGTCCGTCTATGGGCCAACCGTGCTCATCACCGGGTCCCATTCCAACGTGTACACCGACTTCGATGGGGGCGACGGCACGGTCGGGATCCACGGCTACCCGTCCGACCCGGCGTCGACCGAGGGAGTGGCCTCGTCCCACGGCTGTGTGCGGGCCAATCCCACCACCGTCAACGCCATCAAGGTGGTCCCGGTCGGCACCCCGATCGACATCATCTCGTAGTCGTATTCCCGCCCGTGGAGCTGTCAAAGCAGCCCTACTAGCGGACGTCGTCGAAGTCGGCCGCGATGTCGGAAATTTTGCGGACTAGGCGGTTGCTATCCGGTGCCGTGCGGACGAACCCAAAGTTTTCGTAGAACTTGATCGCTCGGTCGTCGATAGCCTCGACGACAAGCAGCCTTGCTGCCACCTGTTGCGTCGCGACAAGTACCCGCTCGAGGGCGTCGACGAATTCCGCGCTGTCCTATATCGGCGGACAGCCGTGCTCAACTCCGCATTCTTTTGAGCCGGAGCGTCCAAGGCGGCCAGCATCTGGTCGAAGAAACTCAGCAGAGACCGTCGTTGTTGACCAGTTCGCGATGACCACCTCTGGAGATGCCGCACTCCCCTGACATGCGGTTTTGGTCGGGTCGGCGGGATTTGAACCCGCGGCCCCTAGACCCCCAGTCTAGTGCGCTACCGAGCTGCGCCACGACCCGTGGACCTCGTAAACCCTAGTCCAAAACCAGCTTGAGCGCCGTGCGTTACAGCTTGTGGGCCAGCCATTCCACCCCCTGGTAGGCCCGGTAGCCCAGGTACACCACGATCCCGACCAGGAGGAATTTGAAGTGCCAGGGCGCCTTCTTGACCGGGGCGATGACCTCGCCGCACTTCGGGCACTCCCCTTCCTTGCCCATGGCGGGCGGGCTCCAGAACTTGCTGCACGTCTCACACCACGGCACGGGTCGACCCCCTCGGCCCGGCCTGGGCTACCCGGCTGGACACCGAATGGCCCACCAACGCCGCCATCATCGCGCTGACCTCGAGCAACGCCGACAGATCGACCCCTGTTGCCACCCCCATGTCGTCGAGCAGGTACACGAAGTCCTCGGTCGCCAGGTTGCCGCCCGCCCCCGGGGCAAACGGCGATCCCCCGAGGCCGCCCACGGCGCAGTCGAAGCGGGTCACGCCGGCATGCACCGCGGCGTAGGCGTTGACCAGGGCGGTGCCCCGGCTGTCGTGCAGGTGCAGCCCCACGTCGGGACCCGTCTCGTCCAGCACCGAACCCAGGCGGGGCGGTGTGGCCATGCCCGTGGTGTCGGCCAGTGTGACCTCGGTCGCGCCCCCGTCTCGCAGCCGCCGGACCAGCGCCCCCACCACGGCGGGCGAGATGTCGCCCTCGAACGGGGACCCAAAGGCGCAGGAAATGACGGCGTCCACCGGCACCCGGCCGTCGGTCATACCAGCGATGCGCTCGGCCTCCACCACCGATTCCTCAACCGTGCGGCCGACATTTTTCCCCGAATACGCCTCGGAGGCCGAGACCGTGACCGACAGCCCGTCTGCCGCAGCCTCCAACGCCATCGACGCCCCTCGGAGGTTGGGCACCAGCGCCCAGTAACGCACCCCGGCCTGCCTGTGCAGGCCAGCCATCACTGACGCCGCCCCGTCCATGGCGGGCACGAGCCGGGGGGAGACGAATGCCACCGCCTCGATGTCGTCCAGCCCCGCCGCGGCCAGCGCCTCGATCAGGGCAACGCGCTCCCCCACCCCGAGCGGCGCCTCGCCCTGCAGCCCGTCGCGGGGGCCGACCTCGCGGATGCGGACGTTCATACCGGGGGGACGCCGTGGTGGCGCTCGCTGAAAGTCCGGTCCTTGCCGCCCGCGGCCTGGAAACGCAGCACCAGCTCGTCGCGCAGCTCCGCCGGCTCGACCACGGCATCGATGACCAGGTCCGAGGCCAGACGCAGCAAGTCGACGTCGGCCTCGTACTCGGCCCGACGATCAGCCACGAATTGCGCCCTTTCCTGCAGGTCGTCGATGGCCGCGATCTTGTTGGCGTACACGGCATTGACCGCCGCCTCGGGTCCCATCACCGCTATGTGGGCCGACGGTAGGGCGATGCAGGCGTCGGGCTCGAAGGCCGGGCCGGCCATGGCGTACAGCCCCGCCCCGTACGCCTTGCGCACGATCACCGACACCTTGGGCACCGTGGCCTCGGACACCGCCGTGATCATCTTGGCACCGTGGCGGATGATGCCCTGGCGCTCCACCTGGGTGCCCACCATGAAGCCGGGCACGTCGCACAGGAAGAGCAACGGGATGTTGAAGGCGTCGCAGCACCAGATGAACCGGGCCGCCTTGTCGGCCGAGTCGACGAACAGCACGCCCCCCTTCACTGCTGGGTTGTTGGCCACCACGCCGATCGGGTTGCCGTCCAGCCGGGCCAGGGCGATGACCAGCTCGGGCGCCCACAGTGCCTTGACCTCGAACAGGCTGCCCTCGTCGACCAGCGCCTCGATGACGATGCGGATGTCGTATCCCTCGGTCGGGGAAAAGGGGATCATGGTGGCGGTGAGGCTGGTGGCCGGCTTGCCCGCCTCGGCCACCGGCGGGGCCTCGCGCCAGTTGGTGGGGAAATAGGACAGCCAGGTCCGGGCCAGGGCGATGGCGTCGGCGTCGTTGTCGGCCAGGGTGTCGCCCGAGCCCGATACCGAGGCGTGCATGCGGGCACCGCCCATCTCTTCCAGCGTGGCGTGCTCACCGATCACCATTTCCGCCATGCGGGGCGAGCCCAGGTACATGGAGGCGTTGCCCTCCACCATGAACACGGCGTCACAGAAGCTGGGGATGTACGCCCCACCCGCGGCCGAGGGCCCGAACAGGCAGCACACCTGGGGCACCCGGCCCGAGAGCCGGACCTGGTTGTAGAAGATGCGCCCCGCCCCCCGCCGCCCCGGAAACAACTGCACCTGGTCGGTGATCCGCGCCCCCGCCGAGTCGACCAGCCACACCACTGGGAGCTCATGGTCCAGGGCGTACTCGGTGAGTCGGATGATCTTCTCCACCGTACGGGCACCCCACGACCCCGCCTTGACGGTGGAGTCGTTGGCCATCACGCACACCGGTCGGCCGTCCACTTGCCCCCGACCGGTGATCACCCCGTCGGCCGGGAGGTCGTCGGTCGGGGCGAGCGAGTTGGCCAGGAGCCCGTCCTCGACGAAGCTCCCCTCGTCCAGCAGCAGGGTCAGGCGGTCGCGCACGAACAACTTGTTGCTCCGGGCCAGCCGCTCGCGTTCGCGTTCGCGTTCCGCGTTGCCCCTTCGGGCGCGGGCGGCGGCTTCGGTGATGTCTCGCTCGGGCATGGCAGTTGTTCAGTCTCGCCGACTGGGCGGGGCTACAGGCGGCGAAGCGTCATGGCCGTGCAGCGGATCATGATGTCGCCCGGCGGGGCGGCATGGCGGACCCGACCGCTGCCACGATTGCCTGCGCGTGGGCGAGGTCGGTCGCCAGGAGGCGACCAGTGATGGGCTGATGGTCGTACTCACTTCGGTTCCTCACTTGGCGCATCCGGTCGAAAGCCCGAAGGTGAGGGATCGCTGGGGCGGCTGGGATCACGGCCTGTCCGTACAGTGCGACTGCTTGATGGGCACCGGGACGGTTCGCGGCGCGGTATCCGTTCGCCCAGCATGTGGCCAATAATGGCCTTGCGGGCAGCGTCGTACTGCACCATGTAGGCCATCGTCGGATCGGGCCTGGCCAACGCGGCCGAGGACTTGAGGTGGAGCCTTGCCTCCTCGAGGCGCTCCCACGCCGGACGGGGGGTGTGTGAGTAGTGGGGGCATACACCCCCACTACTCACACCCCCCTTGGCCGAGGACGGTGCCTGCATCACTGCTCGCCCCCAGGGGGCGAAGCCAAGTCCACCGGCAACCACGACCGCATGTGGGGCGCCCTCACCCGAGCCCTCGAACTCTTCGACCTCACCGCAGCCGACCCCCGCTGGGCAGGCCGGCGACGAAAGGAAATCCTGCGCGCCCGGGAGGTCACCTGCGACACCCTGGCGGGTGACAACACCTACGCCACCACCCCCGAATCCCTCGACCGCTACTTCACCTCCTTCGCCGTCCTCGCCCGCCAACCAGACCAAATCCACCTGCCGGCACGCATCTGGGGCTAAACCAGCAGGCCATGCTTTGATCCAGAATCTGCGGCAAGGCCATTACCAGCTCGGTGTCGAATCGGCTGGCCGCCGGGTCCATGGGCCCGGCCATCCACGTCATCCACCCCGTCCCGCCGTCAACTCACAGCTTCGTGCATGATGCCTGTCGATCCGATCCCAGGTGCCTGGGCTTGCTGATGATTGCCGATCAAGTCCCCCTAGCGACGGCTCAGGCGGCGGAGGCGGAGCGGGATTGTTCCCAGCGATCGTCGATCAAGGTGACGTCGAAACCGCGGCGGTCGAGCAGGGAACACGCCAACGCGGCCCGGTACCCGGCTGCGCAATGCACCCACACCGGTCGGTCCTGGGGCAGGCTGCCGATCGCCCCTTCTAGGTCGGGAACCGCAATGTGCATGGCACCGGCCAGGTGGCCGGCGTCCCATTCGTGCTGGTGGCGGACATCAAGCACGAGCAGGTCCTCGTCGGCCCGGGACCTGGCGGAGAGGTCGGAAAACCCGGCCACAGGATATGAGCGTGTGTCGGCGCAGCGCATCAGGTCCTCCTGACTGGCCGTCGCCTCCCCCACCACGTCCTCCAAGCCGATGCGGGACACGTGGCGCCGCGCCGCAGCCAGGTCCTCATCACTCGCGGCCATCAGCGACAAGGGTGAGCCCCAGGGGAAGACCCACCCGAGATAGGTGGCCAGCTGGTTGCCCAGCTCAACGTTGATGGTGCCCTCCAGGTGGTGGCCGGCGAAGGCCCGGCGGTCCCGCACATCGACCACCCACTCCCCCCGACGGGCCCGGGCGAGTAGCGCGTCGAGCGTCGCCGGGCGTGACCGATCGAGTTGTGCGGCCGCCGCGCCGATGCGGTTGATCGGGGCCATGTGGCCGTAGTAGCGGGGATAGGGGACCAGTCGCGCCAGCAGATCCCGGATGAAGTCCTCCTGGGCCAGGACCAGAGCAGGGTTGCCCGCACGTTCATGACGCATGGTCGGGGCGGGCGCCGTGGCGGGGATGCTGGCTGTGCCGACCGAGCAGAAGCTGCCGAAGCCATGCGTCGGGTGGACGGTCGCCTCCAACGGAAGGATGGCGGCCAGGTGGCGAATCGAGGTCCACTGGGCGCCCGCCATGACCGACGTCAGCCCGGGCCCGGCCAGGTCTGTCCGTCCCGCTCCCCCGTAGAGCAGCGATCCTCCGGAGAACAGCGCCTGCTGGTCACCGCTGCTGGCGCCGCGGTGCGACACCACATACGAAAGGTGGTTGGGCGTGTGCCCGGGCGTGGCGACCACACGGACTGTCAGCTCCCCCACCCGGAACCGGTCCCCGTCCGCCAGCGGGTCTCGTTCGGCCGCGAAGGCGACGGCCTCGTCGCGGCACACGCCATAGCGAGCGCCGGTCAATCGCGCCAGGGCCAAGCCGCCGCTGAGGTAGTCGTTGTGGATGTGGGTCTCGACCACGTGGGCGATGCGCACGCCCCGTACGGATGCCGCGGCCACGAAGCGATCGATGTCCCGTTGCGGGTCGATCACCAACGCCTGATGGCCGTCGGTGACTATGTAACTGCGGTCCCCTATTTCGGGCGTTTCGAGGGTGACGATCTCCATCACACCGCCTCCTGGTAAGGACCGAGGTCTCGCTCGGTCGTGTTGGCTCGGCCCGCCAGGCGAAGCATGGGGCCCAACCGCGCCGCCACGGTGGCCGCCTGACGGCGCAACTCGGGAACTGCGGTCGTCTCCCAATCGGTCCCTTGGCGCAGCGACCCGATGGCCCACAGCCGGCCCGACGCGTCGCCCACCCCGTCGATCACGGCCCCATCGGCGCCCACCGCCAGGCCCATACCCAGGTCGCCCGACCGGGCCAACCCGCGAGCCAGCATCGAATCGAGCAGTGGGTCACCGAGCGCCCGGACGTCGGTCTGGGGGCCGGTGCAGTTGACCAGGTAGTCGACGTCCATGGTCGTGGCCTCCCGCGAGGCCCGCTCCAGCACCTCCATCCGCAGGCCCTGGGGACCGGTCTCGCACCGCAGCAATCGACCGGCGCGGACGGTGAACTGTCCCGCCGCCCGCAGGTCGCCGATCCATTGCGCTACCTGGGGTGCCATGCGGTGGCGATGGATGCACCAGTAGGAGCGCAGGTGGCGCAGGACCCGTTGCTGCTCGACCGGCGGGAGGCCGGCCCAGATCAAGTTGCTCTCGCCCCGCAGGCCGTCGATGACCGACCGCCAGTCTCCTCCACTCGCCTCGGCCGCCGCGACCTGCTGGCGGATGGAGACCAGCAGGTCGCGGGCCGACGTGGCAGGTGCGCCCAGACCAAGGGATCGAGCCGTGGCCGGGCGCCCGGCCGGCAGGTCGCGATGGGACTCGGGCAGCAGGCCGTGGCGCGACAGGGCAAGGATCGGTCCCCGGTGCCCATTCCCGCTCAGCGTCAATGCCGTGTCCACCGCCGTCAGGCCCGATCCGAGCAGCATGACGGTGGCATCGGGGGCGATGGCGCTCAGCGCGGACGCCGACCACGGATCGCCCAGGTATCGGCCGCTTGCCGAGGCGGACGGGCTGACGGCGGAGGGCCGAGCGGGGGCGAAGTTGCCCACCGCCAACACCACGGCGTCCGCCTCGAGGCTCCGGCCCTGGGCGCACGACAGGTTCAGGCGCCGCCCCGGACGCCGGGCAATGTCGATCACGTGGTCCTGGACCACCTCGAAGGACATGCCCCTCCGCTGCCGCGCCTCCCGCAGGACGGTCTTCAGGTACTGGCCGTACAGGCCACGGCTGACGAATGAACCAGCGTGAACCCCGCCTTGGTATGGGCGCAGCCAGCGGACGAAGTCGTCGGGATCGTGGGGAAAGGCGCTCATGTCGCCCGCTCGGACGTTGAGCAGGTGCCGATCGCACGTGGTGCGGTAGGCGATGCCGCGGCTCACATCGGGGGTCCGTTCCACCAGCACGATGCGGGCCCGGTGGCGTCCCTCCCCCGCCTGCGCCAGCAGGTGAACTGCGGCCAGCGTCCCGCTGCATCCGCCGCCGACGATGGCCACCGTGGGGGTACCAGGCACTCCGTCTGCTCCTTTCCGATCCTGAACCCACGGTAGGTCGTTATTCCATACGTTTCAAGTCGGAATAGTCGATAAAGATGACCCGGATTGTCAACAATCGATCGGGAACCGTCGCCACGGTGACCGTGGCGTGCGGCCCGCGCCACCAGGCGGCTCGTTCGACTCCCTTTGAAGCCCAGCGGACTGGGCCCAGCCCGTCGAGCTCAACGACGTCGCTGGCGGGAACGTGAAGTTCCGGGAGGTTCTCTTCGCCGGCCACGGGCTCGTGGTCGTCAGTGCGGGCGCGGCGGTCGACGACCAACCGGGGCTCTATTCATCGGGCCCTCCGCCGCTGAACTTTGGTCTCGACCAGGCCTTCGGGAACGGCCCGGGTATTTGCTGCCGATGCTGCCAACAAACCCCAATATGCCGCTCATTGTCCTCGGGACGAGCGGTTTTCCGAGGGGCACAGTTCTCAACTACACCGTGTATGTCACGACCGGAATAGCGCCGAATCTGGCGTCGGTGATTTCGGTCCAGGCCCTCGCCGGCCAGTGCGATGCGTTCTTTCTCTTCTACCGTGGTAAGAACGCCAAACACCCGAATGACCCGTTATGTCCGCCGCACCGCAAGAATGGCCACGTCGTCGCTCAGCGGTTCGGAGGCGAAATCCCGGGCCGCCTCCAGGAGCACCTTGCACAATGTGGTGGCATCTTGCCCCGGGTCGCGCTTGACGATATTGGCAATCCGGTCTTCGCCGAACAGCTGACCCCCGGAGCGGGCTTCGGACAGCCCGTCGGTGTACATCAAAAGCAGGTCGCCCGCGTCCAGCGGCATTTCACGGGAATGGAAGCTCCCCGTCGGGTCAAGGGTGAGCAACGGTCCGGTGGCCCGCAGCGCATTCAGCTCCCCGTCGTGCCACAGCCACACCGCGGGATGCCCGGCCGAGGCATAGCGCACCGTCCCCGCCGCGGTGTCGAACACCACGGCGCACACTGAGACCAGGTCCTCGGGGCGGCCGGTGGTCGACAGCACCACGTTCAGCTCCTCCAGCGCCTGGGCCGGGTCGCGGTACTGGCGCAGGAAGTTGCGCAACAGGTATTTGACCTGGAAGGCGGTGATGGACGGCTCGATGCCGTGCCCCGCCACGTCGCCGATCACGCACGCCACCCGGTCCCGGCCGTTCAGGTAGACGTCGTAGAAATCCCCCGCCATCATCCCGGTGCCTGGCTCGTACACCCGGCCCAGCTCGAAGCCTTCGACCGCCGGCAGGTCGGACGGGGCCAGCCGGGCGGCCCAGCGGCGGGGCGCCAGTTCCTCCTGGGCCAGTACCTCGGCCGCTCGGCGTTCCAGCGACGCCCGTTGCTCGGCCAAGCGGGCCTCGCCCAGGAACTTGGGGGCGAAACGGATCGACGCCACGATGGGCACCGCCACCGCCAGCAGGGGCAGCGATACCCACGGGGCGCTGGACCACGAGGCGAAAAAGAACCCGACGGCCAGCACGGCGTACAGCACGGTGGCGTGCAGGTCCTTCTGCCAGGCGCTGCGGGCCAACTCGACCGCGTCGCGCCCGCCCACCGAGCTGGCGTTCTGTGCCTCGATTCTCGATGCCGCCCGCTCCAGCCGTCGGGCCGATCGCCCCCAGAGCACGGCGGCGATGGCGCATCCGAAGGCCAGGGCCAGCAGCCACGGCCGGTCGAGCATGGTAAGACGGTACTGGACAAACCGGCGTCAGGCTGGGCCGGTGGCACCACCGCGACTGGCAGCCGGGGGTGGTCAGTCGCTACGGCGGCGAACCCGGAGCTTGAGCGGGGTCGGGCCGAACTCGAAATGCTCCCGGATCCGCCGTTCCAGGTACCGCAGGTAGGTCGGGGGAATGGTCTTGGTGGCGAACAGGGTGAAGGTGGGTGGGTTTGTGGCTCCCTGCGTGGCATACAGGACCCGACCCCCGGGCGAGGGATGGGTGAGCTGCGCTTCGGAGATCAGCTTGTTCAACTCACGGGTGGGAACTCGCCGGTGGTACGCCTCCACTGCCGCCGCCAATTTGGGCACCAACTTGTGCACGCCCAGCCCGCTCAGGGCGCTGATCTTCAGTATCGGGGCGTAGGCCAGAAAGGACAGCCGGTCCTGCACGTCCTCCAATACCTGGGCCCGACGTGGGGCGTCGAGCAGTTCCCATTTGTTCAGCACGACCACGATGGGATTGCCCGCCGCGTCGACCCGCTCGGCCAGCCGCTGGTCCTGATGGGTCACCCCCTCGGTGGCATCGATGACAAAAAGCGCCGCCTCTGCCTGGTCGATCGCCTGCAGGGCGCGCACCAGTGAGTAGTACTCGGCCCCTTCGGCTTCCTTGGCCCGGCGCCGCAGCCCCGCCGTGTCGACGAAACGAATCGGCCCGTCGGGCGTCTCGACCACGGTGTCGACCGAGTCGCGGGTGGTGCCCGGCATGTCGTGCACCACCGAGCGCTCCTCGCCGATCAAGCGGTTGAACAACGTCGATTTGCCGACATTGGGCCGCCCCACGATGGCGACGGAAATGGCATGGACATCTGCCGCCACACCGACGGCCTCCCCGTCCGTTCCGTCGGGAACAACCGGCGCCTCTATTGCGTCGCCCTTCAAGGCGGGCAGCCGGGCCACCACCTCATCCAGTAGGTCGCCCGCCCCCCGCCCGTGCAGGGCGCTGACCATGACCGGGTCGCCCAGGCCCAGGCGCTCGAAGGTCCAGGCGTCGGACTCCCGGGTGTTGGCGTCGACCTTGTTGGCTACCACCAGCGAGGGGCGCTTGCTGCGGCGCAGGATGGACGCCACCCGGGCGTCCTCGTCGGTCACGCCCACCGTGGTGTCGACCACCAGCAGGATCACATCGGCGGTGCTGATGGCCCGCTCGGCCTGGGCCGTGACCCGCTGCTCCAGCGTGTTGCCCCCCGGGACCCAACCGCCGGTGTCGACCACCGAGAACTCCCGGCCCCGCCATTCGGCCGGCAACACCTTGCGGTCCCGGGTGACCCCCGGTCGCTCCTCCACGATGGCGATGCGCTTGCCCACGATGCGGTTGACCAGCGTGCTCTTGCCCACGTTGGGCCGCCCCACGATGGCCACCACCGGTACTCTCACGCCAGGGCCCGGCGCAGCGACGCCCCGTCGGCGGGGATGATCTCGACCGCTCGGGGCAGGTCGCCCGGCGCCATCCCGTCCAGGAAGCGCCCGCCCGACAGGCACACGTCGGGCAGCAGGTAGCGCCTCCCGTGCGGCTGTCCGGCCAGCGCGGCGGCCACGTCTTCTCCCGCCAGCAGCCCGGCCACGGCGATGTTGCCCCCGAAGAACGAGTTTGTCACGGCCAGCACTTGGGCCCCCAGCGGCTCCACCAACGGCGCCAGCACCGCCGCGCCGTAGGTTCCCGTGACCACCGTGACCGGTGCGCCGGGCCGGGGCAGGAGGGTGACGCTCCCCGGCGCCCGCGGCGCTCGGTACCCCGCAGCGGGGGCGCCGTCCACCGACTGGAAGAACCCCCCGGTATGCGGTGTCTGGATGGCGGAACCGTGGAACGAAGCGGCAAAGGCGCTGGCGATGCCCACGCCATTCTCCACCTGGGCCAGGTCCTCATACTGCTTCAAGGGGGGAAAAGAACCCCCGCTCTGCAGGTAGTACTCGTCCGAGGCAAACACCATGCGTCGCCCCAGGGCCGAGACAAAGGTGGTCTGCCAGCCCTCAATAAGTTCCACCGTCTCCGCCGCCTCGGCTGGCGAATGCGGCCGCATGCTGCCCTCGGTCGTGTACTTGCTGACCCCGAGGGGGACGCACGCCACCGACTTCAGCTCGGGGTAGAGGTCGAGCACGCCGGCCAGGGTGTCGTCCAGCACGGCGCCGTCGTTGATACCCGGGCAGACCACCACTTGTCCGTGGACCGCTACGCCCAGATCGAGCAGGGCTCGCAGCCAGCGCAGGCTGGTGGCGCCTCGGCGGTTACGCAGCATGCGGGCGCGGATCTCGGGGTCGGTGGCGTGGATGCTGACCCACAGCGGGGAGAGCCCCTCGGTAACCACCCGTTCCAGGTCGGACTCGGTGAAACGGGTCAGCGTGGTGAAGTTGCCATAGAGAAAGGACAGGCGGTAGTCGTCGTCCTTGACGTACAGGCTCTTCCGCATGCCCTTGGGCAGTTGGTAAATGAAGCAGAACTCGCAGTGGTTGTCGCACGTGCGCACCTGGTCGAACAGGGCGGCGTCGACCTCGATGCCCAGCGCCTCATTGCCTTCCCGGACCACGGTGAGGGGCATTTCCAGGCCGCCGCGACGAAGGTCGAGCTCGAGCACGGGCTCGTCGGCCAGCAGGTGATATTGGATGACATCTCGGGGGACTTGGCCGCCCATGGCGACGATTTCGTCACCGGGGGCCAGGCCGGCCCGGGCGGCGGGAGACCCAGGGGCCACCGCCACCACGCGCGGCAGTGACATAACCGGTCCAGATTACCGGGCTTCGCTCCCACTCCCTTGCGTTCTCGCTGGGCCAAGAGGGGCGAGGGAGGCTCTACCCTCAAAGGAATGGACGTCGACGAGGTGCTGCTGGCCGCCCCCCGGGGGTTCTGCGCCGGGGTGGAGATGGCCATCAAGGCATTGGGCTGGATGGTGCGGGTGTTCGAGCCGCCCGTGTACTGCTACCACGAGATCGTGCACAACCAGGTGGTGGTGGACCGGTTCCGCTCCCTCGGGGTGATCTTCGTCAATGACGTGTCCGAGGTGCCGGCGGGCGCTCCGCTCATGTTGTCGGCCCACGGCTCGGCCCCCGACGTGGTGGCGGCGGCCCGGGCCAACGGCGGGATCGTGGTCGACGCCGTGTGCCCGTTGGTGACCAAGGTCCACCACGAGGTGCGGGTGCGGGCGGGCAAGGGCTACACCGTGGTGTACGTGGGCCACCAGGGCCACGACGAAGCGGTAGGCACGGTGGCGGTGGCGCCCGACGCCGTGCGCCTGGTGGAGACGGAAGCGGATGTGCGGGCGCTGGCCGACCCGGGCACCCCGGTGGCGTTTTTGGCCCAGACCACGTTGTCGCTGGACGAGTGGCGATCGGTCCTGGCCTCGGCCGAGGAGCGATTCCCCGAGCTGTGGATGCCGGGACGCAGCGACTTGTGCTTCGCCACCACCAACCGCCAAACCGCCCTCAAGGCGATCGCGGGCAAGGCGGACGCGGTGATCGTGATCGGCTCCCCCAACTCGTCCAACACCCTGGCCCTGGAGCGCACCGCCCACGGGGTGGGCGCGGCCCGGGTCATGCGGGTCAACGGTCCCGACGAGCTGCCCGACGACCTGCACGGTGTGGTCGGCGTTACCGCCGGCGCATCGGCCCCCGAGGAACTGGTGCGAGCGGTTATCGAGCGCCTCAACCCCCGCCGGGGCACCACCGAGGTCACGGTCACCGACGAGGACGAATATTTCCCCCTCCCGCCGGAGCTACGCGAGTTGTTGCGGGCCGTGGCCGGGGTCGCCGCACTGTCGTTGTTCGCACCGCCCGGCGGTGGCGGTGAGATCCTGCCCGAAGACCGGCAAATCGCAGCCAGCGACGTGCTCGACGCCCTCACCCGCTGAATCCACAGGTTTCTACAGGTCATTGAAACTTGTGACACTGCGTTTACATTCGCGACGGTAGCCTGCGGCCCCGTGGCCAGCCCCGAGAGCCCGCCGACTGGCTTGACGGCCGCCTTGACGGCCGACGAGGCGCCCCGGCCCATGGGGCGGCCCCGGGCCATGGGTGGCGTGCCCACAGGCTCGCCTCGCGACGAGATCATCGCCGCCGCCGGGCGGCTGTTCATCGAGCGGGGTTACGCCCAGGTGACGATGAGCGACATCGCCCGGGCGGCCGGGCTGCAGCAATCGTCGCTCTACTACTGGTTCCGCAAGAAGGAGTTGATCCTCCAAGCCACATTCTCGGTCAACCGGGTGCCGCTCGAGTTCATCAACCGCATCGGCGCCCGGTCGGGCTCCCCCGCATTGAAGCTGTACCGCCTGGTCAGGTTCGACACGCTGCAACTTTGCAACTCGCCGTGCGACGTGAACGAATTGGAGCGCTTGGCCGAGGGCCAACCGGACCTTTTCGCCGGGTTTTGGGAGGACCGTCAGCGCCTGCACGATTGGGTCGTGACGCTGGTCGCCGCCGCGATGGAAGAGGGCCAGTTCGTCGACTGTGACCCCGACCTGGTGGCGGTCAGCCTGCTGTCATTCGACGAGGGCATCCAGAAGCGCTTCCGCCACCAGGACCAACATCGCGCCGGTACGGCCAGCGCGTTCTGCCATCAACCCCGCGGCGCGGAAGAACTGGCCGAGTTCGCGGCGGGCACCATGATGCGGGCGCTGCTGCGCCGGCCCGGTGATCTGGCCCGCCTGCAACGCCAAGCGGCCGATTTCGTCGACGACTGGCGCGTCACATGAGCGACAGAGAATCGATATAGCATCGAAACTAGACCGACCGATGCCGGAAATCTGACGTTCCTAGCGTCTGACCATGCTCGTCGAGAGCCCGCGCGCACTGTTGCCGGTCGACGCCTACCGGGGTGATCAATGGTTCGACCGGGAGCAGCAACGCCTGTTCGCCGACCGATGGGTCCTGGTGGCCTCGGTCGACGAGCTGACGGCCCCCGGCGACTTTGTCACCACCGTGGCCGGCCGCTCGCCCCTGGTGGTGGTGCGGGGTCACGACGGTGAGCTGCGGGCCTTCCACAACATCTGCCGCCACCGGGGCGCCGTGCTGTTGCAGGGCTCGGGCGCGGTCAACTCGACGGTGAACTGCTTCTACCATCAGTGGCGCTACCAACTCGACGGCGCACTGGTGGTGGTGCCCCAGCGGCGGGAACAGTTTCCCACCCTCGACCTGGCCGACTGGGGCCTGTTGCCCGCGTCGGTGGCGCTATGGCAGGGCATGGTGTTCGCCCATCCCGCCCCCATCGCTCCTCCACTACTGGCCGCCCTGGAGGGCATTCCGGAGAACCTGGGGAGCCACCAGCCGGGCCTGTTGCGCCAGGTGGCCACGGCCCAGATCGAGGCCAAGTGCAACTGGAAGCTGTTCGTGGAGAACCACATCGACGTGTACCACCTGTGGTACCTGCACGCCGACACGCTGGGTGACTACGACCACACCCACTTCCAGCACCACTTCGTGGGCTCCAACTGGGTCAGCTACGAGGCGCTGAAGCCCAACCGGCAACTGGAGAACGCGGCACTCATCAAGGGCACCGCTCCCATCCGCCACCTGGCCACGGCCGACCGGATCGGGCTGCGGGCCCAGTTGGTGTTCCCCAACTTGATGATCGCCACCTCGTCGGAGTTCTGGGCCACCTATGTGGCCCGCCCCGTGGCGCCCGACCGCAGCGTCATCGACCTGCGGATCCGGGCCGAGCCGGAGGCCGACGCCGAGGCCCTCTTGGAGGCGCTGCACTCGTTCATCGTGGAGGACATCGCGGCGTGCGAGGCCATCCAGCAGGCCACGGGCAGCCCGGCATTCGCCGTGGGCCCGTTGGCCCAGGACCACGAGCGGCCGATCACCACGTTCCACAGCAACCTCCTGGCAGCGATGGCGGCCATGGACGCAGCGTGACGTTCGACGTGGACGGCGCCTGGACCCGCCAGTCGGTGACCGTCGGCGGCAGCGAGGCGTTCGAGACCCAGCGGGTGTACTGGCTGCAGGTTGGTGGTTGTTACGCCGACCTCCGGGTCCCGTTCCATCCGTCCGGGGGCACGGCGTGTTTCGCCGGGCGCAGTGGCTGGGATGGCGACCGCTACCGCTGGACCCACCGGCTCGACCTGGAGGACCCCGCCGTCATGGGCCTGGGCGGCGGCCCCGGGGGCGACGACGTGGGCCAACTCCACTGGGAGGGCGAGCACCTGATCGAGCGCGGGCTGCTGGGAGCGGTCCCCTACGAGGAGGTCTGGGTGCGACTACCCGGGGGCGAGGGCGAGCCCCAAATCCTCGAGGCCGACAACGGCTGCCACGTGCAAGCGGGCGGCCATGCCATCACCATCCTGGACGAGCGCGCCGCGGGCGGCGGGTTCAATGCGTGCTACCGGGTCCGACGTGGCGACGGCGAGTGGGAGATCCGGGCGCAAATCGGGGAGATCCCGGTAGGTCCGATACATCTTCGGTGTCCCAACACCGAAGATGTATCGGACCTAGCCCGGTTGGCCCCATGAGCCCGGCCCGAAGGTGGGAGGAGCAGGCGTGGCCCGAACTCCAGGATTTGGCCGCCCAGGGTGAGGGCGAGGTGGGGCTGGTCCCGGTGGGGGCGACCGAGCAGCACGGGCCGCACCTGCCCACGGGCACCGACACGATCATTGCCACCGCCCTGTGCAACTTGGCGTCCGAGCGCACCCAAGCCCCCGTCTTGCCCGCCATACCGGTGGCGTGCAGCTACGGCCACGGAACGGTCATGCCCGGCACCCTTTCGTTGTCGCCCCAGTTGTTGGCCGCGGTGGCGGTCGCCTACGCCGAGTGGGCCGCCACATCGGGACTGACCCGCCTGATCTTCGTCAACGCCCATTTCGGCAACGCCGCCAGCTTGGGCACGGCGACCGACCACCTGCGCCTGTTCCGCCCCGACCTGCGGGTGGCGGCGATCGACTGGTGGACGCTCGATCCCGACGTGGGGCGGGAAATGATCGTCGATGGCGACGACGTCCACTCCAACCGGGGTGAGACGTCGATGATGCTGTCCGTCGCGCCCCGGCTGGTCGACATGCAAAAGGCCCGCACGGCCGACGATGCCGACCGCACCGAGGGCCTGGTGTTCCGCTATACCGCCCCTGCTCTGTCCACCAATGGCGTCACCGGCCGCCCCTCGGAGGCAACGCTCGAGCTTGGTACCAAGCTCCGCGAGCTGACGGTCACGGCCCTGGCCGCGCTGATCGAACGGGCACGCACGGAGAAGCCGCCGCTCGGGCCCGCCCCTTTCCCCACCATTCAGCCACAGAAGGACACCCATGGATACCGTCCAACCGATTGACCCTGAGCACGCCGGCCTGGCCGAGCGATTGGCCGGCCAGGGCGTCGAATACGTGCTCGGTGGCTGGATCGACGCCATGGGCCGCACCAAGTCCAAGATGGTCCCGATCAGCCACCTGCCCGACCTGCTGGCCGGGTCCGAGCGCTACACCCCCCGGGGTATGGGCGACCTGGGGCAGATGACGCCGGACGAGGACGAATGCGTGGGCATGCCCGACTTGTCCACCCTCACCATCTGCCCGTGGGACCGGCGGGTGGCGTGGACCGCGGCCGACCTGCTGTGGGGGGGCAAAGAGCCCTTCGCCCTGTGCACCCGTTCCGTGCTCAAGCGCCAGGTGGCGCTGGCGGCAGCAGAGGGTTACGTGTGCAACTTGGGGGTGGAAACAGAGCTGTATGTGTTCCGACCGGAGTCGCTCGAGCGGGCGGACGGCTACCTCGAGCCCATGACGCATGCGGGCAAGCTGCGCCCGACCCAGGCGTACGACGCCGAATCGGTGATGGACGCCCTCCCCTGGCTCGACCCCATGGCCAAGTACATGGCCGAGACGGGCTTCGGCCTGTTCAGCTTCGATGCCGAAGGGGGCGACGCCCAGTACGAGTTCGACTTCAATTACGCCCCGGTGCTGGCCATGGCCGATCGCATCAGCTTCTTCCGCCTCATGGCCAAGCAAGTGGCCAAGCAGGCTGGGCTGCTGGCCACGTTCATGCCCAAGCCGTACACCGACGCTTGGGGCTCGGGGCACCACTTCAATATGAGCCTGGAGGACGCGGAGACGGGCGCCAACCTGTTCCGCGACGCCGACGACGCCCGGGGGCAACGCTCGGGCGGGCTGGGCTGGAGCAAGCTGGCCTACTCGTTCGTGGCCGGCATCCTGCGCCACGCCCGGGCCCTCGCCGCGGTGGCCACGCCCACGGTGAACTCGTACAAGCGGTTGGCCCCCCGCCTGGCCGACGGCAGCGTGTCGTGGGCCCCCATCTACGCCGCCTACGGGGACAACAACCGCTCGTGCATGCTGCGCCTGCCCCGCAACCGCCCCGCCATCGAGAACCGGGGCGTTGACTCGGCCGCCAACACCTACCTGGCCAGCGCCCTGATGCTGGCGGCGGGGCTGGAGGGGATCCGCCTCGGGCTCGACCCGGGCGAGCCGGTGGAAGAGCTGACCTACGACTGGGCCCCCGCGGGCGGGGCGCCCCAGAAGGAAGCAGCCAGTCGGGTGCGCCTCCCCCGCACGCTGCTGGAGGCGGTCGATGCCTTCGTGGACGACCCGCTGGTCTACGAGGTGTTCCCGGCCCAGTTGGTGAGTGCCTACGCCGAGATGAAGCAGGGCGAGTGGGACGAGTACCACCGCCAGGTCAGCGCCTGGGAACGGACCAAGTACTTGCTGGCCTTCTAGATGCCCAGGAGCAGCCCGAGCGGGGTCGCGGTGGTCACCGGCGGCGGCCGGGGCCTGGGTCGTGGCATCGCCCTGGCTCTGGCCCAAAGCGGTTTCGACCTGGTGCTGGGCTGGGTCTCGGACCCCGAGGCGGCGGCCGCCACCGCCCGCCAGGTGGAAGCACACGACCGAAAAGCCAGCCTCGTGCAGGGCAGCGTGGCCGACCCCTCCACGGCCAAGCTGCTGCTGGACGCCGCCGTGAGCCTGGGCGGGCCCACGGCCTGGGTCAACAACGCCGGCGTCTCCGTGCTCGCCCCTGTGCTCGACACCGACCCGGCGGACATGGCCCGCATGGTCGAGGTCAACCTGCTGGGAACGTTCCACGGGGTGCAGGCGGCGGGCCGCTGGTTCACCACCGAAAGGAGACCAGGGCGCATTGTGAACCTGGCCTCCGATCTGGGCGTGCAGGCGTGCGCCAACTTGGGCGGCTACTCGGCCACCAAGTTCGCCGTGGTGGGCCTGACCCAAGCGGCGGCGGTCGAGCTTGCGCCGCACGGGATCACGGTCAACGCCGTGTGCCCGGGCACGGCGGAGACCGACATGGTGCTGGCCGAGCGGGCCAGCGAGGTGGCGCTGGGGGGCGAGGGGGCGAACCCCGAGGCGGTCCGGCAGAGCTACCTCGACGCCATCCCGGCCGGCCGGTTCTGCACCCCGGACGACGTGGGCCAGCTGGTGGCCTGGTTGTGCGGACCGGGCGCGGCCTACGTCACCGGCCAGGCAATTTGTGTCAACGGCGGATCGGTCCTGCATTGAGCGCAGCCCAACGAACCCTGAACACCCACCAAGGAGTCACCATGTCCCCAAGGCGCCCCAAGTCCCGTACCGTCATGGCGCTGGCCGCCTGCCTCATGGTCACCGCCGCCGCGTGCAGCAGCTCCTCCAAGCCGTCGGCCGGGGGGACGGCCACCACCACCGGTGCGGGGGTGACGGCGCCCTCGGTCATCAACATCGGCTACGTGGCCGACATGCAGGTCCCCGACCCCGACGTCTTTTACCAAATCGAGGGCAACTCGGTCGTCACCTCGGTGTACGAGGGACTGGTGGCCTACGCCGACAACAGCACCAAGATCATCCCCGCCCTGGCCACCAGTTGGACCATCTCACCCGACGGGCTGACCTATACCTTCAACCTGCGGCCCAACGTCATGTTCCACGACGGCACCATGATGACCTCGCATGACGCCGAGGTCAGCTTCATGCGGCGTACCGCCCTGGGCTCCACCGTGTCCGCCCCGGCCTACATGCTGGCCGACGTGGCGGGCTACGCCACCCCCAGCCCGCTGGTCTTCGTCATCACCCTGAAGGTGCCGGTGGCACCGTTCATGGACTACATGGCCGCCCCCTACGGACCAAAGATCTCCAGCTCGACCGCCCTGGCGGCACACGCGGGCACCGACATGGACCAGACGTGGCTGGACACCCACGACGCGGGGACGGGGCCGTTCACCATCACCAACTTCATTCCTGGCCAGCAGTACACCCTCACCGCCTTCCCCAGCTACTGGGGCGGTGCGCCCAAGGTGTCCGAGATCCACATCTCGATCATCCCCGACATCACCACCCAGCAAGAGGAGCTGCAAAGCGGCCAACTCCAGATGATCATCCACGGCCTGAACAAGCAGGACATCCAGAGTTACGAGAACAACCCCAAGTACCAGGTCCAGCGGTTCCCGGCCAACTTCAAGGACATGATGATGGTCAACGAGAACAAGGGCCCGTTCACCAGCCAAGCGCTGCGCAGTGCCTTGCAGCAGGACGTCAACAAGTCCGAGATCGTCAGCGACGTGTACGGCAACGACGCCAGCATCTCCAATCAGATCTACCCGGCGGGCGAGCTGCCGGTGGGGATGGCGTCGGACACACCGACCTACGACCCGTCGGTCCTGGCCGGCCTGGTCAAGGGCCTGAGCGACAAGAACGTGGACATCGCCTACACCAGTGACGACGCCCGCAATCAGCAGGTCGCCGAGATCATCCAGACCGAGCTGCAGACGGCGGGGATGAACGCCACGGTGCGGGCCATGCCCATCGCCGTGGCCTTCAACCTCCCCACCGACCCCAAGGACGCTCCCGACCTGCTGGTCTCCACCCTGAACCCGGATGACTCCGCCCCCGACGGCTGGGTGCGCATCTTCATGCACACCTTCGACGGCACCAATGGCACCCTCAACTGGCTGCTGTGCTCCGACAAGTCGGCCGACGCGGCGATGGACAAGGGCCAGAACCTGACCGATCCCACTGCCATCCAGGCGGCCTACGCCCAGTCGGGTGACGACCTGTACCAGTCCGGCTGCTTCGTCACCATCGCCGACGTGAAGGACGTGGTGGTGGCCGACGCCGGCTACAGCAACTGGATGCACCAGCTCCCCACCGTCTTCAGCGTCGAGTTCGGCAAGCTGACCCTGCATTCGTAATGTTGTCGTCATCTGGCCGAGACGGCTCGGCAACACCGGAACCATACGGTCAAGCTGTGGCCGCGGTCGAGAAGATCGAGCGGGGAAAAGGCCCCCCGCCCCCCGACTCGCCCGCGGCCGAAGGACTCGCCCCGGGCCCGCCGGGCACGGCGGCCGGTGCCGCCGGGACCGGGGAAATGCCCGCCGGCCCGTTGGTCTCCACCAAGAACCTGTATGTCACATTCCAACGCGGCGGCCAGGCCGTGCCCGCCCTGCGGGGAATCGACCTGGACATCGCCCGGGGCGAGATCCTGGGCCTGGTCGGTGAGTCGGGGTCGGGCAAGAGCGTGCTGGGGTTGTCGTTGCTCGGCCTGCTGTCGAGCGATCCGCCCCCCGCCGTGAGCGGCTCGGCCGTCGTGTGCGGGGTCGACATGGTGACCGCCACGGCGGAGCAACGGCGCCGCGTCCGGGGCAAGGACCTGGGGGCGGTATTCCAGGACCCCATGACGTCGCTCAACCCCACGATGCGGGTCGGCCGCCAGGTGGCCGAGGTGGCGGGGACGGAGTCCGAGGTGGTCCGCCTGCTCGACTCGGTGGGCATCCCCGAGCCCCGGCGGCGCCTGCGGTCCTATCCCCATGAGTTGTCGGGTGGCCTGCGTCAGCGGGTCATGATCGCCATGGCGGTGGCCGGAGAACCTTCGCTGGTGGTGGCGGACGAGCCCACCACCGCCCTGGACGTGACGGTGCAGGCGCAGATCCTGGAGTTGTTGCGCCACCTGTGCGACACCAGCGGGTGCACATTCGTCCTGGTGACCCACGACCTGGGGGTGGCGGCCCAGGTGGCCGACCGGGTGGCGGTGCTGTACGCCGGTCGGTTGGCGGAGATCGGCAAGGCGGCGGATGTGCTCAACCTGCCGGCCCATCCCTACAGCGTGGGGCTGCTGCGCTCCCGGCTCACGCTGGAGGCGCGCCGCGATGGGCCGTTGCCCACGCTGCCCGGGGAGCCGCCCGACCCCCGCGCCCTGCCGCCTGGCTGCCCCTTTGGGCCCCGGTGCAGCCTGCACACCGACGAATGCGACACCAAGCTACCGGCGCTGGTGGCCGCCGGGCGCCATCCCGGCGTGGCGGCGTGCATCCGGCTGTCCAGCGCCGATCTGTCCGCTCCCCCGGCGTTTGTCCCCTGGCGCGAGTCGATCAGAGCCGCAGGCCCGGCGGCCGAGGCTGCTGTGCCTGCGGCCGCGCCGGCAGTGCCGGCGGCGGTAGCTGCGGTGGCGGTGCGGCTGACCGGGATCGAGAAGGAGTTCGTGCTGCGTAGCGGTTGGCGGAGCAAGGATCGGCTCCACGCCCTGCGCGGGATCGACCTGGAGGTGGGCGAGGGCGAGTCGTTGGCCCTGGTGGGCGAAAGCGGCTGCGGCAAATCGACCCTGCTGCGGGTGGTGGCCGGCCTGCTCTCCCCCACCCGGGGCACGATCGAGTTGGGGAAGGGCGCCCGCCCCCAGATGGTGTTCCAGGACGCCGGGGCATCGCTCACGCCGTGGATGAAGGTGGGCGAGCTGGTGGGTGAGCGGCTGCGGGCCGAGGGAACGGGCCGCAGCGACCGGGCCCTCCAGGTGCGCGCCGCCTTGGCCCTGGTCGGGCTGCCGGCCGAGGTGGCGGACGCCAAGTCGGCCCAGCTGTCAGGCGGGCAACGCCAGCGCGTCGCCCTGGCCCGGGCCACCATCGTGCCCCCCGAGGTGCTGCTGTGCGACGAGCCCACCAGTGCGCTCGACGTGTCCCTGGCCGCCACCGTGCTCAACCTGCTGGGCCGAATCCGCCGCGAACTGGGCATGGCCATGCTGTTCGTGACCCACGACCTGGGCGCGGCCCGGGTGGTGGCCGACCGCATCGCCGTCATGTACCTGGGCCGCATCGTGGAGATCGGACCAGCCGAAGACGTGGTGGCCGATCCCAAGCACCCGTACACCAAGGCGCTGCTCGGGGCCGTGCCCGCCGTCGGGGTGGTCCGCTCCCCGTTGCAGGGCGAGCCGGCCAGTCCGCTGCGGCCGCCGTCGGGCTGCCCGTTCCACCCTCGCTGCGACGTGGCTCTGGAATCGTGCTCGACCGCCGAGGTGCCCCTCATCCAGGTCGGGCGGCGGTCGGTGGCGTGCGTGCGGGCCACTGACGACGCACCGGGGCCCCCCGTGGAAATGGAGGTGGCCGTTGCCTCCCCCCGCTGACGGAGGTTTCTATGGCCGTCGCTGAGCCCTATCTCCCACCCAGCATGGGCACGCTGCGCAGCCGGGCCTTTACCCGGGTCAAGCGCCGCCGCCGCTCCCACGCCGCCGTGCTCGACCGGGTGGCCATCGGGTTCCTGGTGGTCCTGACGCTGGCCGCCTTCATTATCCCGTTCCTCGCCCCCTACAAGCCCGACATCATCGCCGGCAACTCGTTCACGCCGCCCAGCATCCACTTCCTGTTCGGCACCGACGAGGTGGGGCGCGACATCTTCAGCCGGGTGCTGTACGGCCTGCAGGCCAGCTGGTTCGCCTCGCTCGAGGTGATCGCCTCGGGCGTTTTCATCGGTGGGCTGATCGGCCTGGTGGCGGGCACCGCCGGGGGCTGGATCGACGACGTGCTGATGCGCATCACCGACGTCTTCCTGGCCCTACCCGGGCCCATTCTGGCCATCGCCGTGGTGGCAGCCCTCGGCCCGTCGCTGCAGCACACCCTTATCGCGGTGGCCATCGTGTGGTGGCCGTTCTACGCCCGCATCGTCCGGGGCGAGGTCAAGGCGCTGGCCGCCCGGCCCCACCTGGAAGCCGCTCGCCTGGCCGGCGTGGGCAAGGTCCGCCTGGCCGTGCGCCACCTTATGCCCGGCGCCATCCCGGCCACCGTGGTCACCGCCAGCTTGGACGTGGGCAACCTGGTGCTCACGCTGGCCATCCTGTCCTTCCTCGGGCTGGGCGCTCCTTCGCCCGCCCCCGAGTTGGGGGCGATGGTGGCTCGGGGGCTGACCTACCTGCTCCAGGAGTGGTGGGTGCCGATCATGCCCGGGCTGGCCGTCATGCTCCTGGCCTTCGTGGCCAACTTGGCGGGCGATGGCATCCGGGACCTGCTGGGGATGGCGTAATGGCCCGCCTCATCGCCCGGCGCGTCGGGGCTATGGTCCTGGTGCTGCTGTTCCTGGTGGTGGTCGTGTTCACCCTGCAGCACATCTCACCCACCGATCCGGTCCACTCCTTCCTCGGGGCCAACGCCTCCCAGGCCGCCATCAAGGCGGAGCGCCACAAGCTGGGCTACGACCGGCCGCTGGTGGTGCAGTACGTCCGCTACGTGGACGGGCTGATCCACGGCAACCTGCAGATGTCGCTGCGCACCCGCCGTCCCGTGGCCACCGATCTGGCCGATTACCTCCCCGCCACCGCCGAGCTGGCGCTGTACGCCATGCTGCTGGCCTTCCTACTGGGCGGGATCCTGGGCGTGGTGACGGCGGCCAAGTTCAGGGGTGCCGCCATTTTCCGCTTCATCACCTTGTCCGGGGCCTCGGCACCCCAGTTCCTGCTGGCCGAGCTGGGGATCCTGCTGTTCTACCGCCACCTCCACTGGCTTCCGGCCACGGGGCGGACGTCGCTGGCCAACCCGCCCACCGGGCCCACCGGGTTTCTCACCATCGACACCTTGGTGCACGGCAACATCCACGGCTTCGTCGACGCCTTCGCCCACTTGTTGCTGCCCGCCTTGTGCATCGCCCTCATCCCCGCCGTGTCGATCGGGCGGGTCCTGCGCTCCAGCCTGGTGTCGACCATGCGCACCGACTACGTGCGCACCGCCCGGGCCAAGGGCCTGCGGGAGGTGGTGGTGCTGTGGCGCCACGCCATCCGCAACTCCATCGGACCGGCCCTGTCGATGGGTGGCCTGCAGGTGGGCCTGATGTTCGCTGGGGTGGTGGTGATCGAGCAGATCTTCGCCTGGCCGGGCATCGGGCTGTACGTCTACCAGTCGATCCCGGCCAGCGACTTTCCCGCCATCGCGGGCGTGACGCTGGTGCTGGGCGCGGGTTATGTGCTGGTCAACACCGTGGTCGACGTGCTCCAAGCGATCGCCGACCCTCGCATCAAGCTGTGATCGCAAGTAGCATGTTTTCTGGCGGAAGGTAGCGAATAGGTAAACTGGCGCGAGGAGGTGGTTGGAATGACTGAAGTTGCCGTCCACCAAGGCCCAAGCAGGGATGACACCGTCCGCAGCACGACCTTGCGCGAACTTGCCGATCGGGCCGATCGAGCACGCGCCCAGGCCGTGGCCAACTGCCAGGCCCTGGCCCGGGCCATGTCACGCACGCGGGCGTTCGAACCCAGCGTGGACGGCCGCGTGCGGCACGGCTCCGTCGATGCCGAAGACCGGGTTCGTGAGATGCAGGAAACCATCGACGGCCTGTTGAAGCGCATCGAGTCGCAGGGGCCGATCGAGCAGGCCAAGGGCATCATCATGGCTCAGACCCACTGCACCGCCGACCAGGCGTTCGAGATCCTCCGGCGGGCTTCGCAGCGATCGAACACCAAGCTGCGCCTGCTGGCCCTCGACCTGGTGGCCAAGACCAGCAGGACCGAAGTTCCCTCCTAGGGCTGAGGATCGTCGGTTAGCTCCTGCATCGACAGGATGACGCCGGTCGAGCCTTCGATGACCAGCGGCGAGGCGATGACGCGAATGCGTAGGTGGCGGCCCCGGCGGTTGACGGCTTCGAGGACCAGTTCCTCGCGCGCCGACTGCCCGTCGCGGCAGGCATGGATGATCTTCAGCAGTCCCTCGGCCGGCAACATCCCGAAATCGAGGTCCATCAGGGCCTTGCCCACTACTTCCTCGGGGCGCAGGCCCCACAGCTCCACCGCCGCGCTGTTCCAACTCTGCACCCGCAGCTGGGAGTCGATGGCGATGACGGCGGCCGGTTCGGACGCCAGGATGGACACCAGGAACGAGTTGGTCTTGTCCAGCTCGTTGCCCCGGCTGCGCAGCTCCTCGTTTGTCGTCTCGAGCTCTTCGTTGGTCGCCTGGAGCTCCTCGTTCATGGTCTCCAGCTCCTCGTTGGCGGACTGGAGCTCCTCGTTGGTCGTCTCCAGCTCCTCTACGGTGGCTTGCAGCTCCTCGTTGCTGGTCTCCAGCTCCTCGTTGGCCGCTTGGAGCTCCTCGTACGCCATTTCCAACTCCTGGCTGGAGCGCTTCAGCTCGCCCTGCAAGACGGTGAATGCGGTGACGTCGGTGTAGCCGATCAACACCCCGACCGGGTTGCCCTCGCCGTTGACCGGCAGGGGCTGGATCACCACATCGAGGTACTGCGCCTGCCCGTTGGGGAACAACCGCTCGACACTCCGCACCTGGACCATGCGCCGCTCGGTATAGGCCTGCTCGATACGGGAGCGAAGCTCGATCGGCCGGTAGGACAGTTCCAGGTCCTGCAGCGGGCGGCCGACGTCGCGGGAATGCACGCCGAACATGGCCCGGGCGTGGTCGTTGACCGACACCACGGTGCCGTCCAGGTTCAGCAGGATCAGGGCCACGGGCATCGCATCGAACGCGAACTCGCGCAGCTGGCGGATCCCGTTGGTCACCACCACTCCCCCCTTGGGGTCGGTGCGGGGCGGACGCGCCCGGACTTCGGTGCCGCCGGCCCGGCGAAAAATGCGGGACTTGACGTCCAACGGATTGAACAGGCCGTGGGTTAGCAGCATCTCGGCCCGTCCCAAGAACAAGTAGCCATCGGGACTGAGGGCAAAGTTGAGCCTTTCCAGGACGCCGTGCTGTGCCTCGGCGTTCAGGTACATCAACGTGTTGCGGCACACCAGCAGGTCGAGCCGAGAGATCGGGGCGTCCACCGTCAGGTCGTGGCGCCCGAAGATGATGGAGCGCCGCAGGTCGCTGCGAAAGACGAAGCGGCTGTCCACCGCGTCGAAGTACTTCTCCCGCAGCTCGGGGTCAAGCGCCTCGGTGACTCTCGACGGGTACGCGCCTTGCCGGGCCACCGACAACGCGCCCTCATCGATGTCGGTTGCGTAGATCTTGACTCGTTCGCGGAAATCAGCCTCCCCCAGCGCCTCGACCAGGACGATGGCCAGGGTGTACGCCTCCTCGCCCGACGAGCACCCGGCGCTCCAGATTCGCACCGCCTCGCCCTCGGTGATGGCGGGAATGACCTCCGATGCCAACGTGGCCCAGGCCTCGGGGTCACGGAAAAAGCTGGTGACGTTGATCAACACGGTGTCGAACAGCTGGGCGAACTCGTCGGTGTGCACTTCCAGGTAGTCCATGTAGTCCTCGAACGTGAGGACCTGGACCTCGCCCATGCGCTTGGCCACCCGCCGGCACAACGTCGCTCGCTTGTAGCTGGTGAAATCGAAACCGCGGGTCTGGCGCATGTATTGGAGGAGGGCCTCGAACGACGGGCCCGGCTCCAGGCTGGTCACAGCCTCTCTCCTCGCACCAGTGTCTCCAGCACGGGCGCGATCCCGTCCAGGGGAAGAATCAGGTCGACCGCCCCAGTCTCGATGGCCCGGCCCGGCATGCCGAAGAACTGCGAGGTTGCCCTGTCCTGGGCAATCACCGTGCCCCCCGCCTTCTTGACCGCTTGCACCCCCATGTCGCCGTCACTCCCGGTGCCCGTCAGCACGACGGCGATGACCCGATCCCCGAAGCTGGCCGCGGCGGACGAAAACAGCATGTCGGCCGCTGGCCGCACGAAGTGCACCTGGTCGGCTGCGGAGAGCGACACCCTGCCGTTGGCCTGCACCAGGAGATGGCGATCGGGGGTGGCCACCATCACCTCACCGGGGGCCACCGCCGCCCCCTCGGTCGCCATCGCCACCTTCAGCGCGGTGCGTCGGCCCAGGATGTCGCCCATCAGGCTCTTGTAGTGCGGGTCGAGGTGCTGGACCACCAACACGGCGGCGGGAAAGTCGGCCGGCAAGGCGCCCAGCACCGCGCTCAATGCAGCCAGCCCACCAGCCGAGGCCGCCATGACGACAAGGTCAGGCCGACGGGTCCCCGGGAGGGACCGCTCGGGCGCGACCTCGTGGTCGACGTTCACGGTCCGGGCCGACAGATGGAAGGGGGCGACCCCGCAGCAGATCGAGCGGGCACTGCACACTCCAATTCTCCTGGAATCGTCTGTACCAGAGAGGGTATCCGACCTCAGTGATTCAGCTGGGATGTATGTACCTTCCATACCCTTCGGCCTCTGGGCCGTGTTCTGCCGTGAAGACGGTGCGACCGCGGACCAGGGTTCGCACGACGCGGGCGGGCAGCGTGCGTCCCGCGAAGGGCGATTGGGGGTGCCGTGTCCACGACGTTTGCGGTCCCACCACCCAGGGACGGTCTCGGTCCACCAGCACCAAGTCGGCGTCAAACCCAGGCGCCAGGCGACCCTTGCGCCCCAACCGCAACAGCCGCGCCGCGTCGGTGGTCAGCCGGACCACCTCGGTCAGGGGCAGTCGGCCGTCGGACAGCAACAAGGGCAGGGTCAGGCCAACCCCATCCACCCCGGCCCACGGTGCCGGTCCCTCCTTCAGCGCCGGCGGGCAGGGGGAATGGTCCGACGCCACCGTGTCGATCATCCCCAGCCGGAGCCGTTCCCACAGCTGCGCTGCGTTGTCGCCCCCTCGGATGGGCGGGTGGCAATGCGCCGCCGCACCAGCTTCGAGGGCCGCCGCGGCGTCGAGGAACAGGTAGTGGGGGCAGGTCTCCACGCTGACCCCGGGCCAGGCGCGGGCCTCGTCCACCGCTTCCGCGGCCGAGGTATGGACCACGTGCAAATGGGCCCGGGCGGCAGTGGCCAGTCGAGCGGCCAGGCGCACCGCCGCCACCTCGGACTCGACGCTGTGGCCGAGCTCGGACAGCTCGCAGTGGACCGCCACGGGCAGGCCGAGGCGCGCCCCAGCCGCCAGACCGAGCGCCAGTGTCGCCTCGTCCGACGCCGGGAACTCGTCCCAGCCGCTCGGGCAGGCGAAGGCCTTGAACCCGGCCACCCCGGCTGCCGCCATGGCGTCGAGCTCGGTCACCGAGGCGGGGATGAGCCCACCCCACAGTGCCACGTCGACCCGGCTGTGGCGCTGTAGGGCAGCCACCTTGGCTTCGACCGCGGCCGCCGTCACGGTGGGTGGATCACAGTCGATGGGCATGTCGACCACGGTGGTCACCCCTCCTGCCGCCGCCGCCGCGCTCCCGGTGGCGAAGCCCTCCCAAGCCTCCCGGCCCGGCTCCTGGAAGTGGACGTGGGCGTCCACCATGCCCGGCAGGAGCAGGAGGCCGTCGCCCTCGATAGTCGTCATGGCGGTGGCATCGGCCGTGCCCGGGGCCTCGATGGCGGCGATTTTGCCGCCCCTCACCACCACATCGGCCGCCTGCACCCCGCCTGCGGTGACCACGCTGGCCCCGCGCACGACCAGGTTCGGACCCACCGCGACGACCTTAGGAAACGCCGTGGCTCAGCGGCGACAACCACGACAGAGAGCCGAAACACTCACTTAATGGTTCGGTTCAGCCTCTCGTAACACGGGCCTCCTAGTTTGCGTTCGGCGTGCAGGATCACCGGGATCTTCTGGAGAGTCCGTGCGCCTGAGCCCGAGCGACATCGACAAGCTGTTGGTCTCGATGGCCGCCATGGTGGCACGGGACCGGCAAGCGCGGGGCGTGGTGCTCAATGCCCCCGAGGCAACTGCCCTGCTGTCGTCGTTCGTCCTGGAGGGGGCCCGGGATGGACGCACGGTGGCCGACCTGATGTCGAGTGGGCGGGAGGTGCTGCACCGCCGCGATGTGATGGAGGGTGTCCCGGAGATGCTGCACGAAGTGCAGGTGGAGGCAACCTTTCCCGACGGCACCAAGCTGGTGACGTTGCACCAGCCCATCCCATGATCCCGGGCGAGGTGGTGGCGGCCGACGGCGACATCGAGTTGAACCCGGGCCGGGCCCGGCTGACGCTGGTGGTGGAGAACACGGGCGACCGCCCGGTCCAGGTGGGCTCGCATTTCCACTTTCCCGACGTCAATAAGGCGCTGGCCTTCGACCGCGCGGCCGCGCACGGGTTTCGCCTCGACGTGCCGGCGGGGACGGGCGTGCGCTTCGAGCCCGGCATCAGCCGAGAGGTCACGCTCGTGGCACTGGCGGGCATGGGACGGATACCGGGCCTCCAGATCAAGCCCCCGTCATGAGGTCCGCTCCATGAGGATGGACCGTCGGCGCTACGCCGAGCTGTACGGCCCGACGGTGGGCGACCGGGTTCGGCTGGCCGATACCGACCTGTGGATCAGCCCGACCGTGGACTACTGCGCCCCGGCCGGTCCCGGGCCGGGGGACGAGGCGGTGTTCGGGGGTGGCAAAGTCATCCGCGAATCCATGGGCCAGGCCCTCTCCGGCACGATCGATCTGGTCATCACCAACGTCGTGATCCTCGACCACTGGTGCGTGGTCAAGGCCGACGTCGGGGTGCGCGACGGGCGCATCGCGGCCATTGGCAAGGCGGGAAACCCCGACATCATGGATGGCGTCCATCCCGACCTGGTCATCGGCCCGGGCACCGAGGTGCTGGCGGGCGAGGGCCGGATCCTCACCGCGGGCATCGTCGACTGCCACGTCCACCTGATCTGCCCCCAGGTCATCGAGGTGGCGCTGGCCGCCGGGACCACCACCATCATCGGCGGCGGCACCGGCCCGCCCGAGGGCACCCGGGCCACCACCGTCACCCCAGGGGCATGGAACTTGGCCCGCATGCTGGAAGCGCTCGACCGCTGGCCCATCAACGTGGCGCTGCTGGGCAAGGGCAACACCGTTTCCCGCGAAGCCCTCCTGGCCCAAGGCCGGGCCGGGGCGTCGGGATTCAAGCTGCACGAAGACTGGGGCACGACCCCCGCCGCCATCGACGCCTGCCTCAGCGCGGCGGACGAGTTGGGCGTGCAGGTAGCCATCCACACCGACACGCTGAACGAGGCTGGTTTCGTGGCCGACACCCTGGCCGCCATCGCCGGGCGCTCGATCCACGCTTATCACACCGAAGGGGCTGGGGGCGGCCACGCCCCCGACATCATCACCGTTGCCTCGGCCCCCAATGTGCTGCCCAGCTCCACCAACCCGACCCGACCCCACACCGTGAACACCATCGACGAGCACCTGGACATGCTCATGGTGTGCCACCACCTGAACCCCCGGGTGGCCGAAGACCTGGCCTTTGCCGAGAGCCGGATCCGCCCTTCCACCATCGCGGCCGAGGACTACCTGCACGACCTGGGCGCCATCTCCATCATCGGCTCCGATTCGCAGGCCATGGGCCGCATCGGCGAGGTGTCGGTGCGCACGTGGCAGACGGCACACGTGATGAAGGCCCGGGTGGGGGCGCTGCCGGGCGAGCCGGTGGCCGGGGCCGACAACCTGCGGGCCCGGCGCTACATCGCCAAGATCACCATCTGCCCCGCCGTGGCCCATGGATTGGAGGGCGAGGTGGGTTCCATCGAGGTGGGAAAAATGGCCGACCTGGTGCTGTGGAACCCGCAGTGGTTCGGTATCCGCCCCGACGTGGTGCTGAAGGGCGGGTTGGCGGCATGGGCGCAAATGGGTGACGCCAACGCCTCGATTCCCACCCCCCAGCCGGTGCTGGCCCGGCCCATGTTCGGCGACACCATCGCCGGTACCCTGTCGGTGGCGTGGGTCGCCCCCGCCGCGCTGGAAGACGGCCTGGCCGACCGCCTGCGCATCACCCGTCCCCTGGTGGCGGTGGCCAACACCCGGGCCCGGGGCAAGGCCGACCTGCCCGAGAACACCGCCACCCCCCACATCGAGGTCGACCCGTCCACCTTCGCCGTGCGCATCGACGGCGACCTGGTGACCCCCGATCCGGTGTCCGTCCTACCCCTGGCCCAGCGCTACAGCCTGTTTTGACCATGCTCAGCGCCCTCTTGCTTGGCGATGGACGCTTTCCCGGGGGCGGCCATGCCCATTCCGGTGGGCTGGAGGCGGCCGTTGCCGACGGTTCCGTGGACCCGGCTGGCCCTTTTCCCACCTTTGAAGCATTTGTGGTCGGGCGTTTGAGCACCACAGGCACCATCGACGCCTGGTTGGCCGCCGCCGCTTGTTTGGGGGGCGACGAGGCGGCGCTCGATGCCGAGGCGGACGCCCGCTGCCCCTCGCCCGCCCTGCGGGTCGCCTCTCGCCGTTTGGGGCGCGGGCTGCGCCGGGCCGCTGGGCGCAGCTTTCCCGACCTGGTGGAGGGCCCGGGGGAACACCATCCCGTCGTGGTCGGTGTGGTGGCCCGGGCCGCCGGGCTGTCGCCGTTGGACGCGTCGCGGCTGGTGGTGCACCACCTGGTGGTCGGGGCGGCGTCGGCCGCGGTGCGGCTGCTGCCGGTGGACGCGGCTGACGCCATGGCCGTGGCCCTGCGACTGACGCCGTTGGCCGAGCAGGTGGCGGCTTCGGGGTGCCTCTCCGCCGCTGGGCCGCTGTGTGACGGTCCGGCCTGGTCGGCGCCCCTGGTCGAGTTGCGGGCCGAGGACCACGCCCGCTGGGAGGTGCGTCTCTTTGCCTCGTGAACCTTTGCGCGTGGGGATCGGCGGGCCCGTTGGGTCGGGCAAGACGGCGCTGGTCGCCGCCCTGTGCCGTGCCCTGGCCGGGCGATACCAGACGGCGGTGGTGACCAACGACATCTACACCCGGGAGGACGCCGAGGCGTTGCTGCGTATGGGCGTGCTCCCCCCGGAGCGGATCGTGGCGGTGGAGACCGGGTGTTGCCCCCATACCGCCATCCGGGACGACGTGTCGGCCAACTTGGAGGCGGTGGCCGAGCTGGTCGAGCGGGTGCCGGGGCTGGAGCTGGTGCTGATCGAGTCGGGGGGCGACAACCTCACCGCCACCTTCAGCCCCGCCCTGGCCGACGTGCAGCTGTTCGTGATTGACGTGGCCGGGGGTGACAAGGTGCCCCGAAAGGGCGGTCCCGGCGTCACCCGTTCCGACCTGCTGGTCATCAACAAGACCGACCTGGCGCCCCTGGTGCACGCCGACCTGTCGGTCATGCAGCGCGACGCGGCGGCGGCCCGGGGCGCTCGGCCGACCGTGTTCACCTCGCTTGTCTCGGTCGAGGGCGCGGCTTCGGTCGCCGCATTCATCGAGGAGCGGTTGGCCGGGGTCGGGTCGCGGTGAACGGCGGGCTCGATGTCCTGGTTGAAGGGTCGACCGTGGTCCGCCTGGTGGCCACGCCTCCGCTGGCGGCCAAGGTGCTGCCCGGCCCGACCCTGATGGTGGTGGGTTCGGCCGCCGGCCTGCTGGCGGGCGACACCATTCGTATCCGCATCTCGCTGGCGCCGGGCGCGTCGCTCACCGTGCGTACCACCGCCGCCACCATTGCCCATCCCTGCCCCGACGGGGGGTCGACCGCCCTCGAGATCGACTGCCGGCTGGGCCAGGGGGCGCAGTTGGTGTGGCTTCCCGAACCGCTCATCGCGTGCGCCGGTTGCCGGCATACCGGGCGCACTCGCCTGTCGCTTGGCTGTGATTCGGTCGTCACCTGGCTCGAAACCGTGGCCCTGGGGCGCACGGGCGAGTCCCCGGGATGGCTGGAACAGCGCCTAGATGCCTCGGTGGAGGGCCGGCCCCTTCTCCGGGAGGGCCTGCGCATCGGCCCTGGCTGGGATGGTCCAGCTGTGCTCGGCCCACACCGCCACCTGGCCACGCTGCACCTGTTGGGCCGCCGGCTGCCCCTCGACCTGCCGGGCGTCATGCAGCTGGCCGGACCGGGTACCACTGCTCGTTTCGTCGCCCGCCGGGGTGACGAGCTGAGCCGCCAGATCGAAACACTGTTGCCGTTGTTCGCCCATCTGCCCGGTTCCCCCGGTCCCCCCGGTCCCCCCGGGGACCGTGCCAAGGAGGCCGTCCATGTCTGACCCCACCGCCTGAGCCCTTGGTTGTAAGCTTGTAACTGGGCGAGGATCCAGTCTTTGGGCGTGTCAAACCTCGGTTTTTGTGGCCCGGACACGCCCAAAGCCCCAGATCACGCCCAGTTTGCAACGCAAAGTCCGGGAGCCACGCGTCGGGCGGCTGGCGGGGCGGCTGGCGGGCGGTGTCAGCCCGCCGGCGGGGTGTCGGCCTCGGGCGGCGCTGCACCAGGTGCCACCACCGGCCGGACCGGGCGGCCCTCGGCCTGGTCGAACAGGCCCTGCAGTTCCACCTGCAGTTGAGCGGTCAACTCGTGCACGTGGCGGCGGCTGCCCCGCGTTCCTGCGCCTTCCCGGGGCGGTGGTTGGATCGGCGTGCCCACCAGCATGCGGATCTTGACCGGGTGGAGGAACTTGGACCCCTTGGGCATGGCGCCCGCGCTGCCCCCGATCCCGACGGGAATGATGGGAACGCCCCCCCGCAGCGCCACGAACGCCGCCCCCTGGTACAGGTCGACGATGTCGGGCCCGGACCGGCGGGTGCCCTCGGGGAAGATCACCACCGGCTCGCCCCGGCGCAACGCCGCTTCACAGGTGCGCAACGCATCGCGATCGGCCGTATCCCGGTTCACCGGGAACCCACCAAGTGCGGTGATCACCCGGGCCGACCAGCCGTACTTCCACAGGCTGTCTTTGGCCATGTAGCGCAGGTGACGCCGGCTCACGAAGGCCATCAGGATGGTGTCGATGTTGGACCGGTGGACGGGCGACACGACGTAGGGCCGATCGGTCGGCACGTTCTCCAGGCCGTGGATCTCGACGCGCCAGTACAGGCGACCGAAGATGATGAAGGTCAACCGGGCGAACTGGTAGAAGGCCCGCTCCCCCTTGGTCAGGGGCCGGTCCGTCGCCGCCACCGCCGCCTTCCTGGCGTCGGCGTGGGCCTCGGCGTCGCTCATGGCTGGGGCTCCGCCGACTCGGGCAGCAGCGCCATGACCCGGTCCACCACCTTGTCGATGGACAACCCGGTGGTGTCCACCGTGATCGCTCCATCGGCCACCATCAACGGGGCGGCGACACGGCTGGAGTCGGCGTAATCGCGGCGGGCAATGTCGGCGGCCACCGAGTCGTAGTCCAGGTCCAGCACCTCTTTGCTGCGACGCCCCGCCCGCTCGCTGTCGCTGGCCGTCAGGTACACCTTGAGCTCGGCGTCGGGGAAGACCACGCTACCGATGTCCCGGCCTTCGATCACCCCGCCGCCGTGATCCGCTGCCCATTCCCGCTGGCGCCGCCGCAACTCCCGGCGCACCTCGGGGTTGGCGGCCACCGCCGAGACGGCCCGGGTCACCTCCGGGCCCCGGATCTCGATGGTGGCGTCGACGCCGTCCACGGTCACGATTTCGGCCACGTCGATGTCGATCTGACCAGCCAGCCGGGCCACGGTGGCCGCGTCGTCGGGGTCGATGCCCCGCCGCAGGGCAGCGAAGGTGACGCCTCGGTACATCGCCCCGGTGTCCAGGTAGTCCAGCCCCAGCCGGGTGGCCAGAGCCCGGGCTACGGTCGACTTTCCCGAACCCGCGGGCCCGTCGATCGCTATGACACGCACCTGCGGAGGTCCTCCTCGAAGCCCGGATAACTCGTGGCGACGGCTTCCCATCCTGCTACAACCGTGGGACCCGTCGCGTCAATCCCGGCCACGGCCAAGGCCATGGCGACGCGGTGGTCGCCCCGGGTGTCGATCGCGCCACCTCCGAGGGGTCGGCCACCGTTGCCCCGCACCACCAGGCCGTCGGGCCGGCCCTCGACCCCCACGCCTACCGCGTGCAGGGCCGAGACCATGGACGCCACCCGATCGCTTTCCTTCACCCGCAGCTCGGCGGCGTCGGCAAAGGTGGTCACGCCCTCGGCCCGAGCCGCCGCCACGGCCAACACCGGGATCTCGTCGATCAGGCCCGGGACCTCGGCCCCACCCACGTCGGTGGCGTGCAGCGGCGCGTACCGGGCCCGGATATCGGCCGTCTTGCGTCGCTCGTCCACCTCCTCCAGGGATATGTCGGCACCCATCCGGCGCAACACGTCGAGGAAGTCGGCCCGGCCCGGCCCGATGTAGGTGTCCTCCAGCACCAGGTCGCTGCCCGGCACGATGCACGCCGCTACCACCCAGAAGGCGGCTTGCGAGGGGTCGGCCGGGATGTCGAGGCGGAACGGGGCGAGCGTGGAACGCCGAACCGTGACCGCCCCGGCGACCACGTCGATGTCGGCGCCGCATGCCGCCAGCATTTCCTCGGTGTGGGCCCGGGTGGGGAGGTCTTCGCGCACGGTGGTCTGACCCTCGGCCGCCAGTCCCGCCAGCAGGATGGCCGTCTTGACCTGGGCGCTGGCCACGGGTAGGCGGTAGTCGATGCCCGTCAGGTCGCCGCCCCGCACCACGAGCGGGGGAAGCCGGCCGTTGTCCCGTCCGTCGATCCGCGCGCCCATGGTCCGCAGCGGTTCCACTACCCGGCCCATCGGGCGGGCCGCGATGGAGGCGTCGCCCTGGAGGACGGTGAGCCAGCCGAAGCCGGCACACCAACCGGCCAGGAGGCGAATGCCGGTGCCCGAGTTGCCCACGTCGATGACCGCCGACGGTTCGTGTAGGCGGGCCCGCCCGCCCGTGACCGTGATCGTCCCGCCCACACCGGCCGCGCCCTCGATGTGGGCACCGCACGCCGCCATGGCGACGAGGCTGTGGGCCACGTCGTCGCCCGTGGAGAGCTGTCGCAGCTCCGAGCGACCCTCGGCCAGGGCGGCCAGGAGGACGGCACGGTGTGAGATCGATTTGTCGCCCGGGGCCCGCAGCCGGCCGGTCAACGGGCCCGACGAGCCGGGGATCACCAGTTCGGTCATGGCGCCAGATCGGTCATGGCGCCAGCCGGCGCGGCGTCGGGTGATAGCCGCGCTCGGTCAGAGCCGAGATGGCGAGGCCCGCTTCGCCCGCGTCGACCGCCAAAACCAGGACGCCTCGGGGTCCCTCGGCCGAGTGGGCGATCTCCAGGTCGTAGATGTTCACACTGCGCTCCCCCAGCAGGGTGGTGACCTCGGCCAGGACCCCGGGTCGGTCCGGCACCGGCACCCGGATCTCGACCACTTCGTCGGCGTGCAACATCCGGGCCGGGAGGTTGAGCCGGGCTTCTCGGGCTCGCTCCAGCACCGTGAGGATGCCACCCCGGTCACCGTCGGCCACCATGGTGCGCAGTCCGCCCACGGCATCGAGCAGCCGGTCGAGGGTCTCGGTTATGGCCACCCGGTTGTCCAGGCACAGGTCGGGCCAGATCCCGGGATGGCCGGCCGCGATGCGGGTCATGTCGCGGAACCCGCCGGCCGCCATGCGCAGCAAGGTGGCTTGCTCGGCCGCCGCTTCCGATGCCAGCATCATGAGGGCGGCAGCGGTCAGATGGGGGACGTGGGACACCATCGCCACCATGTCGTCATGGCGGGCCGCAGGCATGGCCACGGCATCGGCCCCGAACGACGACACGACGGCGAGCACCCGGGAGTAGGCAGCCGGATCGGTGCTGTCGGACGGCGTGAGGACCCAGGTGGCACCCTCGAACAGGCTCCCGTCCGAGCCTTCCACGCCCTCCTGCTCCGACCCCGCCATGGGGTGGCCGCCCACGAACCGGGGATCATCGATCGCGCCCACGATGGGCGTCTTGACCCCCGCCACATCGGTGACCACCATGTCCGGACCGCCGCGCACCAGCGCCTGGCGGGCCGCCGCCACCACGGCCCCGGCCGGCGTGGCCACGAAGGTGAGGCCGGCGTCGGGGTCGGTCCCCACCGCATCGAGGGCGCCCAGTTCCAGCGCCCGGGCGGCTCGGGCCGCGTCTCGGTCCTGACCCGTGACGTGCCATCCCCGGCGCCGCAGGGCCAACCCGATGGAGCCGCCGATCAGGCCGGTGCCGATGACGGCAGCCCGGCGGGGCGGGCCATCAGTCCGGGAGGTCATCGCGCAGCCCGCGGGCTCCTTCGAGGTACACGTGGTGCAGCTCGGATCGAGACATGCTCGTGTTCAGGTGCATCAACACCCGGATGCACAGCGTGGCGCCCCCAACCACGTCCAGCTCGCGGGCGCAGATGAGCGGCACGTCGCCCAGCCCTACGGTCCGGGCGGCGGTGGCGGGGAACATGGAATGAATGTCGTCGGTGGCGGTAAACAGCACGCTGATCAGGTCGTCCTTGTCCACCCCGTTGCGCGCCAACATGGCGTTGACGAGAGCCTGGACACGTTCGTTGACCTGGGCGACGGTGTCGGTGTCGACGGTGGTGGCGCCGCGAAGCGCTCGGACGGCGGAAGGCACGACGTCGGAGCCTACGTGTCGCGCGGCCCCCTGCTACCGTGAGTTCTCCGTTTCCCCCCTCTCAGTTCTAAGTCCGTGGAGGGCTGCATGGCCGTAGCGCTCGCCGCTGAGGGGCTCCGCAAGTCGTACGGAACCGTCGAGGCGGTGAAGGGCGTCACCTTCCAGGTCGAGGAGGGTGAAGTGTTCGCCCTGCTCGGGCCCAACGGCGCCGGGAAGACGACGATCGTCGAGATCCTGGAGGGTTACCGCAAGCGCACTGCGGGGACCGTCGAGGTGCTGGGCGTGGACCCCGAGAAGGGGGGCCGCCGCCTCAAGGAGCGCATCGGCATCGTCCTGCAAGAGTCGACCACCGAGCCTTACCTCACCGTCGAGGAGATCCTGCGCCAGCGCACCTACTGGTATCCCCATCCCTCCCAGGTCGACGACGTGATCGGCTTGGTGGGCCTGGAGGAGAAGCGCCGAGCCCGGCTGCGCACCCTCTCGGGCGGCCAACAACGGCGTCTCGATCTCGCCCTGGCCCTCATCGGCGACCCCGACCTGATTTTTCTGGACGAGCCCACCACCGGCTTCGACCCGTCGGCTCGGCGGGCCAGCTGGGTCATCATCCGCAACCTGTGCTCGTTGGGCAAGACGGTGTTGTTGACCACGCACTACATGGACGAGGCGCAGCACCTGGCCAACCGGGTGGCGGTCATCGCGGCCGGGCAGTTCGTGGCCGAGGGCACGCCCGATTCGCTGGGCGGTCGCAACCGCGCCGCCGCCCACATTCGTTTCACCCTGCCCGACGGCGTCGCCCTGGGTGACCTGCCCGTCCTCGTCGCCGTTGACGGCACGGCGGGCGAGGTGATGCTGGAGACCCAGCAGCCGACCGCTGCCCTGGCCCAGCTCACGGGTTGGGCGGTGCAGCGAGGCGTTGAGCTGCCCGGCCTCACCGTGTCACGGCCCAGCCTGGAGGACGTGTACCTGGAGCTGGCGGGCGACAACGGCACCGCCCCGGCCGCCCAGGCGGCCACATGAGCAACGACGTCGAGCTGCTCGGTCGCCAGGTCGGGTGGGAACAGCGCTCGTACTGGCGCAACCCGACCGCGGCCGGGTTCTCCTTCGTCTTCCCCATGTTGCTGCTGGTGATCTTCTCCAGCGCCTTCGGGAACACCAAGGTGAGCGACCTGGGCAATATCAACTACACCCAGTACTACATCCCGGCCATCGTGGCCTTCGGGATCATGGGGGCCACGTTCACCAACCTGGCCATCAACGTGACATTCAAGCGGGAGGCGGGCACCCTCAAGCGGATCAAGGGATCGCCCGTCCCGGCGTGGATCTACCTGGGCGGGATCATCGGCAATTCCATCGTCGTGGCCATCCTGTTGACCGCCCTGGTCGTGGCGTTCGGCATCGTGGTGTACGGCGTGTCGATCCCGGGCAATATCGCCGCCCTCATCCTGACGCTCGTGGTGGGGGCGTCGTCGTTCTGCGCCCTCGGGTTGGCGCTTACCACCATCGTGCCCAACGCCGACGCCGCGCCCGCCATCGTCAACCTGGTGATCCTCCCGTTGCTGTTCATCTCGGGGACGTTCTTCCCCATCAGCAAGGGTTCGGCGCTGACCAAGATCGCATCGGTGTTCCCGGTCCGCCACTTCATCACCGGGACCTTCGCGGCGTTCGACCCCCACGCCCAGAGCAGCCTGCGAGGCTGGGACCTGCTGATCATGGGCGCCTGGGGTGCCGCCGGGTTGATCGTGGCCGCCCGCCGCTTCAAGTGGGAGCCAAGCAAGAAGTAGCGGTCTGCTGGTGGAGTACTCAGCGTATGGAGGGCGAGCTCGTCTCCGCCGCGGCCTCGGACAGGCTGCGCACTTCGGCCGGAGTCAGCTCCCGCCATTGGCCGGGCGCCAGGCGACGGTCCACCAGGGGACCGATACGGGTGCGAACGAGACGCTTGACCGGGTGGCCCACCGCCTCGCACATGCGCCGGATCTGGCGGTTGCGACCCTCGTGGATCACGATGCGCAGTGTGTCGGGTGCAACCAAGGCGACCCGGGCGGGTGCCGTGGGCCCGTCTTCCAGGTCGACGCCTTGGCGCAGGCGGCGCACCGTCCCGGGCGTGGGGCGTCCCTCCACCTGGGCCAGGTACTCCTTGTCCACGCCGAAACGAGGATGGGTCAGGTGGTGTGCCAGCTCCCCGTCGTTGGTCAGCAGCATCAGTCCCTCGGTCGGCGCGTCCAGCCGGCCGACCGGGAACACCCGAGGCGTCGGGGCAACGAGCGATACCACGGTGGGCCGGCCCTCCGGGTCCGACGCGGTCGAGACCACGCCGATGGGCTTGTTGAGCAGGTAGTAGACCAGGCCCGGGCGCACCCCGATCGGGGCCCCGTCCACCGCCACCAGGTCTACCGCCACATCCACCCGTCGGCCCAGTGACGCCACATCGCCGTTCACGGTGATCCGGCCGTCGGCGATCATCTCCTCGACATTGCGCCGGCTGGCCAGTCCCGCCCGGGCCAGCACCTTCTGGAGCCGCTCCCCCTCAGCCGCGGGATCAGCGTTGCCCGCCCCGCCGCTCACGGCTCCAGCTCCCCCAGGTCCAGCTCGTCGGTGTCGAGCACCTCCCTTCGGTCCTCCACCTCGCCATCGGTGGCCGCCTCCTCGGCATCCGGGGCTGCTTCGATCGGGTCCTCGGCGAGCGCTAAATCCGGATCGGGGGGAGCATCCTCGGGGGTCGCCTTGCCGTGGCGCAGGCCGGCGTCCAGGGCTTCGATCACCTCGGGGCCGGGGACGAACTGGGCCAGGGCGGGCAGCTGCTCCAACGAGTCGATGCCCAGCTTCTCCAGGAACCGGGTGGTGGTGCCGTAGAGGACCGCCTGTCCCGGCCCCGGATCGCGGCCCACTTCGGCCACATAACCCCGGTGCTGCAGGGTCCGCATGACCCCGTCCACGCTCACGCCCCGGACCTCGGACACCTGCGCCCTCGACACCGGCTGCTTGTACGCCACCAGGGCCAGGGTCTCGAGCGCGGCGGCCGACAGCCGGCTCGACTGGCCCTCCAGGGCGAAGCGCTCCACGTAGCCCGACAGGTCGGGATGGCTCTGGAAGCGGTAGCCCCCGGCCACCCGTACCAGCTCGAAGCCCCTGTCGTCGGCCTGGTACGACTCGGCCAGTTGGGCGCACAGCTCCTCCACCCGGGCCGGCGGAACCTCCAGGATCTGGGCCAGCAGGTGGGGCCCGATGGGCTCCTCGGCCACCATCACAATGGCCTCGATGGCGCGCTCGACCTCGGACGCCATCAGCCCTGGTACTCCTCGATGGGGAAAAGGGCGGGCGGCTCGCGGCCCTCGCCCTCGGTGCCCATCCACGTCACGGTGAGATCGGCGAAGTTGCCGAACTGGGCCAACTCAATCCACCCCCGCTTGAACAGCTCGAGGATGGCAAGAAAGCGGACGATCACCTCCAGCCGCTCGACCAGCCCAGCGGTAAGCCGGCCGAAGCTGATGGGGCCCGACCGGGGCAACTCCTCCAGCAACTCGGCCACGGCGTCGGCCACACTGAGCCGGATCGGGGCCACGTGGTGCAGGTCGACCCGGGGAACGGGCCGGGGAGTCAGGGCGCTCAGGCATGCCTTGCGCAGGCGTTCGGGGGTGACCCCCGCCATCAGGTCCGGGGTCAGCTCCAGGAACCGTTCTTCCAGCCCGGTGATGCGGGGAAATGACCTGCCGGCGGCGTCCATCATGCGTTGCAGCGCGCCCGCCGCATCCTTGAACGTCTTGCACTCGAACAGCCGGGCCAGCAGGAGGTCGCGCTCCTCCCACAGGGCCAGCTCCTCCTCATCCTCCACCTCGTCGCTGCCCGGCAGCAGCCGGCGGGCCTTGAGCTCCAACAGCACCGCGGCGATCAGCAGGAATTCCGTGGCCACTTCCAGGTCGACCGTGGGCAGGTGCTCGATCTCGGCCACGTAGGCGTCGACGATGGAAGCCAGCGACACCTGGTAGATGTCGACCTGCTGGCGGGTGATGAGGTGCAACAGCAGGTCGAACGGGCCCTCGAAGACGGCGGTGGAGACCTCGTAGGGCATGGGGGCGAGAATACCGGGGGGTTGTGACGGTAACGACGAATACCATCGACTGCCGTGACCCGAGTCCTGTCCGGCATCCAACCAACTGGCGACATCCACCTGGGCAACTACCTGGGCGCGCTTCGCTGGTGGGTGGCCGACCAGCACGAGCACGACAGCTTCTTCTGCGTGGTGGACCTGCACGCCCTGACGGTGCCCCGAGATCCGGCCGAGTTGCGGCTCAAGACGGTGCAGTGCGCCAACCTGTTGCTGGCGGTGGGCCTCGACCCCGACGTGTGCACCCTGTTCCTGCAGAGCCACGTGGCCGAGCACACCGCGCTGTGCTGGTTGCTGGAGTGCACGGCCAGCATGGGCGAACTGGAGCGCATGACCCAGTTCAAGGACAAGACGGCCAAGGGCGGTGTGGAATCGGCGCGGGTGGGTTTGTTCACCTACCCCGCGCTCATGGCTGCGGACATCCTGCTGTACGACGCCGACCGGGTGCCCGTGGGCGACGACCAGCGCCAACACCTGGAGCTGACCCGCGACCTGGCCACCCGCTTCAACCAGCGCTATGGCACGACCTTCGTCATTCCCGCCGCCGCCATCCCGGCGGCCGGTCGGGGGGCGAGGATCATGGACCTCCAGCAGCCCAGGGCGAAGATGTCCAAGTCGGCGGAGTCACCCCAGGGCGTGGTGTTGATGCTCGACCCGCCGGCGGCCATCGAGCGAAAGATCAAGCGGGCCGTGACCGACGCCGAGACGGGGCCGGGGGCGGTGCGCTACGACCCAGCGGCCAAGCCCGGGGTTTCCGGCCTGTTGGAGCTGTTGGCCCTGGCCACCGATCGGGGGCCGGCGGAGGTGGCCGCCGACTACCCGAGTGGGCAGTACGGGCCCCTCAAGTCCGACACGGCGGCCGCCGTGGTCGAGCTGTTGCGGCCCGTGCAGGAGCGTTACCGGGAGCTGGACGCCGATCCCGGCACGGCGGCCAAGGCCCTGGCCCAGGGCGCCGACAAGGCCCGAGCGGTGGCCTCGGTCACGCTACGGCGGGCCCGGGACGCGATCGGGCTGGTCCCTCCGCTGTAGCGCTCCCCCGTGCCGCGGGGCGGTAGTAGCTCAGCCTCACGGTTCCCTCGGCTGGGCTGCGGTGGGGCGGGGGCGAACATGGCGGGCCCGGGCGACGTCGAGGTCGGCTCGGGCGAAACGCAGGTGCCCGCCCAGCGTGACCTTGTAGGGCAGTCGGCCGGTGCGGGCCCATTGGTACACCGTGTTCACAGGAAGGCCGAGATAGCGGGCCGCCTCGATGCGGCTCAGCAGCTTCTCTTCGGGGAACGGGAGCGAGTGGCGAGCGGGGTCGTCGGAGACGGGTGGATCAATCAACATCGGTATTGCTCCGTGGTGAAAAGGCCGAGGGGGGCGCACGGCAAGAACCTGTGGCAACTCCGTCTTAGTTGCTTGATCAATCATACCTGGGTACCGAGGCGAATCGGACATGCGCGACCTCCGCACGACCAAATAGTCGTCCAAGATGAACAGATGGAGCCGCTGAATAGTCGGGACCGCCATTGGGCGCTCGTCCTGACGGTGGCCTCGGCGGCCGTGGTCCTGGTGTTGGCGGCTCGGGTCCACCACAGCGCGTCGCCGCTGTGGCTCGATATCCAGGCCCAGCGGGTGGCCGACGGTCACCTGTTCGGCTTCCCCCTGGTGCCCGAGCACGCCGCCCGGCTGCTGGTGTCGCTGGGCAACACGTCGGTCTTCGCTTCCCTGATTGGCGCCGTCGTGCTGGCCGCTGTGCTGCTGCGGGATCGCATCGGCGCCGTCGTGGCCCTGGTGGCGGGCCCCCTGGCCTTGGCCGCCACCGAGCTGGTAGGTAAGCCTTTGGTGGGCCGGCGGGAAGGGGGCGGCTACGGATTCCCTTCGGGGCACACCACGGCCATCGCCACCGTCGTCGCCCTGGCGTTGCTGGTGGCATACCGGCGAGGCGGTCTACGAGGCCTGCTGGTCGTTGCCCCGGTCGCGGTCATCGTGCCCGCCATGGCCTTGGCCCTGATGCGACTGAACTGGCATTTGTTCACCGACACCGTGGCCGGCGCCCTGGTGGGCGGGGGAACCGTCCTCGGGTTGGCCTGGCTGGCGTCGGCCGTCGTCAGCAGGCGGTCCCCGGTCCCGATCCCGGGCTAGTCGTCGTCAGCCGCCTTCAGGGCCAGCCCGAGGCTCGGGGGAACGGTCCAGTGCTCGGCTGCCAGGTGGTGTTCCCGGGCCCAGGCAACCGTGACGGGATCGCTCCCCGCCTGCTCCAGCAACTGAGCGCCGATGGCGTCGTGGCGCAGGTAGCGCGCCGTTCTTCCTTCTCCCTCGGCCAGCCGCTCGCGCCCCCGCGCCAGTGCCAGGGCGGTGACGGCGGCGCGGCGGAACGGGCCGGTGCCAGATGCCACCTTGCCTACGTCGTGCAGCAGGGCGGCGGGCATGGCGCGAGGCGCGGCGGTCGGGTCGGTCGTGGCCGCCACGCGACGGGCGACCCCAACGGCGTGGCGGCGGTCCGGCCCGCTCATCTGGGCCCAGAGGGCCGGCTCGCCCTCGACCAGGAAGGACCGCGCCCAGGCGTCGTCGGCCGGTTTCGGGCCCCCTGGCCACAGCATGCCCACGAACCGTCGGACCAGGTGGCCCGCACCTCCGAATCCTTGGTTCACTGCTGGACTAGGCGCAGCCACAGGTTCTCAACCGGGATGAACACATGCTGCGCCAAGAACGAGCCATCGAGCAGCACCAGTCCCATGAGGACCAGCATGCCGTAGGGGCGGATCTTGTTGTATGTCTGCTGCCAGTCCTTGGGTAGCACCCGTTCGACCACCGATGATCCGTCGAGCGGGGGAATGGGAAGCAGGTTGAACGCGGCCAGGATGACGTTGACCAACCCCAGTGCCAGCGGGATGCGCTGCGCCCACGGCCCGCCGGTCAACGAGAGCCCGTGCTCTTGGCGCAACCAAAAGGCAGCCGCGACGGCGATCACGATGTTGGTGGCGGGGCCGGCCAGGCTGACCAGGACAGTGTCGTTGCGGGGGTGGCGCATGCGGCTCGGGTCGACCGGCACCGGCTTGGCGTAGCCGAACACGGGCAGGCCGGCGATGGCCAGGGCGGCGGGAATGATGAGGGTCCCCAGGATGTCGATGTGGGGGACCGGGTTCAGCGTGAGGCGGCCTGCCTTCTTGGCCGTGTCGTCACCCGCCCATAAGGCGGCGACACCGTGCGAGATCTCGTGGAGGATGATCGAAGGGATCACCACGATGAGGTACACCCACGTCTCCGACGTGATGACTTGCTTGGCCACGGCCAGGACGATCAGTGCCACGACGATCGCACCGATGACGATGCGCTCGCGGGTCATGGCCTCATGCTGACAGGTCGCCGGCGCCTTCCGTCACCGAGCCCCCAGCCAGCGCCCGAGGGCAGAGTGCGGGTCAGCGCTTGCTAGCGCAGTCGATGCACAGGCGGGCGGCCGGCTTGGCCTCCAGGCGAAGTGCGCCGATGGGCTGGCCACAGGACTCGCAGTGGCCGTACGTGTCGTTATCGAGCTTGTCCAGGGCGTGCTCCACCTCGGCCAAGGTCTGCTGCAGCTTGGCCTCCAGGGCCTCTGCCTCGCCCCGCTCGGCCGTCACCTGGCTGGAGTCGGCGAAGTTGGAGTCGTAGTCGGCGCCCACAGTGGTGGCGACGCCCAGCTCCGTCAAGCGGGCGCGCAGGGCATCGCGCTCCTGCTCCAGCAGACAACGCACATCCGCGGTTGCTGCATCGGTCGACGTCATGGTCCGAGTGTAACCCTCGCGTCATCTGGGCGACGCTTTGGTGGGCCCCGATGTTCAGCCCCCCGTGCGCCCCCGGGCCCGGGGGTGGGCGGCGTCGTAGGCCGACCGGAGGCGCTCGGTCGAGACCTTGGTGTACACCTGGGTGGTGGCAATGGAGGCGTGTCCCAGCAGCTCCTGCACCACCCGGATGTCGGCCCCATGGTCGAGCATGTGGGTGGCGCAACTGTGGCGCAGCACGTGTGGGGTCAAGCGATCGCCCAGGCCGACCTTGTCCCCGTAGCCCCGCACGATGCCCCACGCCCCTTGGCGCGACAGCCGACCGCCTCGGCTGTTCAGGAACACCGCCTCCGAATCGCCCCGCCGGGCCCAGCGGGCCGGTGACATGGCGTCGCGACCGTTGTTCGACAACCAGTCGTCCAATGCCGCGCGGGCGAAACGGCCCAGCGGTACCAGCCGCTCCTTGGAGCCCTTCCCGAACACCCGGACCACGTCGGAGTCGAGCGCCAGGTCGTGCAAAGACAGGCCGACCAACTCCGAGATGCGCATCCCGGTGCCGTACAGCAACTCGAGAATGGCTCGATCCCGCCGCGCCGTTGCGTCCTCCCCCACGACAGCACTCAGCAGGCTGACGACATCTTCTTCGGTCAGCGCCTTGGGCAGGCCCTGGGGCACCTTGGGATTGCCCACGTCGCCCGTCGGATCAGTGCCCGCGTGCCCCTCATCCAGGAGGAAATGGTGCAGGGATCGCACCGCCACCAGCGCCCGGGCGACGCTCGAAGGTGCCCGGCCGGATGCCCACAGGGCGGCGAGGTACGCCAGCACGTCGGCTTCAGTCACGCCGGTCAGCGTCAGGTGGTTCTGGCGAAGCCACGCCTCATAGGCGCGCAGGTCGCGCCGGTAGGCAGCGAGGGTGTTGGCCGCCCTACCCCGTTCCACTGCCAACCAGGACAGGAACTCTTCGCCGTCCAGGCTGAGCGGCGCCATGGGGGCAGTGGCCGCCACCGCTTGCCCTTTTCCCCCGGTGGTTGTCGTCAAACGGATTCCGCAAAAGGATCGGCGCACGGCACGCCCAGCGCCTGGGCCACCGCCTCGTTGGTCACCTGGCCGGCCACGGTGTTGACGCCGCCCCACAAGGCCGATTCCGCGGCCACCGTAGCCAGGCCCCCGTTGGCCACCTCGACCACGTAGGGCAGGGTGGCGTTGGTCAGGGCGTAGGTGGACGTGTGGGGCACCGCTCCGGGCATGTTGCCCACGGCGTAATGCAGCACACCGTGCGCCAGGTACACCGGGTCGGTGTGAGTGGTTTCGTGCGTTGTGGCCACGCAACCACCCTGGTCGACCGCCACGTCGACGATCACCGAGCCTGGTTTCATGGCCGCCACCATGTCCTCGGTCACCACCACGGGCGCCCGTCCCCCGGCCACCAGGACCGCCCCGATCACCAGGTCGGCCTCGACCACGGCCCGCTCGATTGCCCCTCGGTTGGACGTCAGCGTCATGATGCGGCCCTTGTGGATCTGGTCGACCCAGCGCAGGCGGTCGATGTTGCGGTCCAGCAGGATGACCTCGGCCTCCATGCCCTGGGCGATCCACGCCGCGTTCCAGCCCACGTTGCCCGCCCCCAGCACGACGACCCGGGCTGGGCGCACCCCCGGGGAGCCGCCCAGCAGGACGCCCCGGCCGCCGTTGGTGCGCTCCAGGTAGTGGGCCCCGACCTGGGTGGCCATTCGGCCTGCCACCTCGCTCATGGGGGCGAGCAGGGGCAGCGAGCCGTCGGGCAGCTGGACCGTCTCGTAGCCCAGGCTGGTGGTGCGCGCCGCCAACAGCGCCCGGGCCACCTCGGGATAAGCGGCCAGGTGGAGGTAGGTGAACAGGGTCAGGTCGGGGCGCAGGTAGGCGAACTCCTCGGGTTGCGGCTCCTTCACCTTGACCACCAGGTCAGCGGCCCAGGCGTCGGCGGCCTCTCCCACCAGGTCGGCGCCCGCCCGTGCAAAGTCCTGGTCGGGAATGGAGGAGCCATCGCCTGCGCCCGCCTCCACCAGCACCGTGTGCCCATGCGAGGTCAATTCCCGGACTCCGTCGGGAGTGAGCGAGACCCGGTTCTCGGAGGTCTTGACCTCGGCTGGTACTCCGATGATCACGCCAGCGAGCGTAGCGGCGCCCTTCCTCGAACGACGCCGGGCTGCTTCGCGGAGGCACCTGCCATCGGCGGCGCGGCGGCGCTACCTTTCTGACGGGTGCAACGTCTCGGTCGACATGCGGTACGCGTCATGCCGATAGCCATCGTCGCCGCGACCCTGAGTTGGGCTCTCCCGGGCGCCGTGGCCGCGCCCCGTCTGGCTCCGCGCCTACGGGCGGGAGACGCCATCACGCCTTACGCCCCGGAGGTGCCGCTGGTCAGCGCCATGGACGCCCCCACGGCGGTGGCGGTGGACACGCCGGGCAACGTGTACATCGCCGACAGCGGTAATCAGCGGGTGCTCAAAGTGACCGCCGCCGGGGTCCAGTCGGCCCTGTCGGTGACCGGCCTGGTCGACCCCGACGGCATTGCGGTGGACCGAGCGGGCGACGTGTTCGTGAGCGATCGGGGCACCCACTCGGTGGTCAAGCTGAGCGACAAGGACATCCAGACCACCGTCGGGTTCAGCGGTCTGGGAGCGGTCGGCGGGGTCGCAGTCGACGCCTCGGGCCAGGTTTACGTCTCCTCCAACGCCCGCGTGCTGATGCTGACCAACGCCGGATCCCAGGAGACCTTGCCCATAGGAAATCTGGTGGCGCCCGCGGGCATCGCAGTGAGCCCGAGCGGCGACGTTTTTGTTGCCGACCCTGGGCAGGACAAGGTGGTGGAGTTGCCCCAGGGCGGGACCGCCTCCACCCTGCCCATCGGGGGCCTGATTGACCCAGTGGGTGTGGCGGTCGACGCCGTCGGTGACGTGTTTGTGGTCGACGCGGGCCAGGGCAAGGTGGTGGAACGAGCGGCCGACGGGACTGTTCGCACGCTGGCCACCCCCAGCTTGTGGCAGCCCCAGGGCGTGGCGGTGAGCGGCGCGGGCAACGTAGTCGTGGCCGACACGAGCGACAACCGGGTGATCTCGGTCCCCACCACGGGGGGCGCGAGCAGCGTTGCTGGGACCCTGCCTCCGGACGCCACCTCCGGTCCGTCGGGCGTGGCCATTGATCGGTTGGGCGACGTGTTCCTGGCCGACGCGGTCGACGATCGGGTGATGGAGCTGACCAAGAGCGGGGAGCGCAGCATTCTGCCCTTCACCGGCCTGGCGTCACCACAGGCCCTGGCGGTCGATCCCTTCGGCAACGTGTTCGTGGCCGACACCGACAACAACCGCATCCTGGAGCTGGCCGCCGGGAGCACCAGCCAGACGGTGCTGGGGTTTCGCGGGCTGGCGCGCCCCCAAGGCGTCGCCGTCGACGTGTACGGCGACGTGTTCGTGGCCGACACGTACGACAACCGGGTCGTCGAGTTGCCCAAGGGCAAAGCGCAGGTCACGCTGCCGCTCGGTCTCACCCTGCCCTTCGGCCTGGCGGTCGACGCGGCCGGGGATTTGTTCGTGGCGGACAGCGGCGACGGGCGCATCCTGGCGCTGGCCCGGTCGGGAGCGGTGGCCGTGGTGCCCGTGGCCGGCTTGGTGTTTCCCCAGTCGGTGGCCATCGACGCGGCCGGGGACCTGTTTGTGGCCGACACCTACACCAGCCGGATCATCGAGCTGCCGGCGGGCGGGGCGCAGGCCACGCTGCACCTGAACGGCCTGGTCCGCCCCCAGCGCCTGGCGGTGGACGGACCGGGGGACGTGTTCGTTGTGGCACCTACTACCAACCAGGTGGTGGAGCTCCCGGTCGACGAGGCCACGTTCGTCTATCCCACCAACGGACTGATCGGGGTCAACAGCAGGCTGCCGTTCGTGTGGTCCGCCATCCCCCGGGCGGAGGCCTACGACCTGGTCATCGGCACCTACCCCCGGGGCCGTGACCTGTACAACTCGGGCATCCTGCCCGCCACTCAGACGTCAATCAACCCGCCCGCGCTGCCGTTCGGCCAGACGCTTTACGCCACCATCCTGACCGAGATCGGGGCCAGTTTCGAATACTTCCAGGGCATCTCGTTCTCCGTGGCACCGCTCGGGGCCATGTTCACCAATCCTCGCAACGGCGACAGCAACATCGACACCACCAAGCCGTTCACCTGGACCAAGGTGGACGGTGTGCAGGGATACACGGTCACCATCGGGACCACGCCGTCGGGGGACGACGTGTTGGACAGCGGCATCCTGCCGGCCACGCAGCAATCGCTCGACGTGGGGGCGCTGCCCACGGGCGAGACGTTGTACGCCGCCCTGCTGACCGAGTCCAATGGCGTGGTCGGTCCCCCGCAGGCCATCACGTTCACCGCCGCGCTGGGCAAGGCGGAGTTCACCTACCCACTGAACGGGCAGACCGGGGTGAGCCCGACGACGGCGTTCACCTGGTCGACCGTGCCCCAGTCGGGGGGGTACCTGCTGACGATCGGCACCACGCTGTACGGGACCAATGTGTTGAAGACCGATGCCCTGCCGGCCGGTCAGGGTTCCTTTGACATCCCCCCGCTGACCGCGGGGCAGACGTACTACGCCACTTTGCTGACCAAGGTGAACGGGGTGTACTCCCGCTCCGTGTCGGTCGGTTTCACCGTGGGCTGAGGGGGGGTGGCGCGATATTTAGTGTGTACACACTCCTTATCGCGCCACCCCCCTCTCAGGCCAGGGCGTCACGGGCCAGGGTGAGGCCGATGATGGTCTTGGCGTCAACGATTTCCCGGCTGGCGATCAGCTTGCCCACGTCGGCCAGGGCGATGCGCTCCACGGTCATGTACTGCTCCTCGATGCCGTGCGCCTCCGGTGCGGTCGCTTCGAGATCGAGGCCCAGGAACACGAAGGAATGCTCGTCGCAGAACCCGGGTGAGTTGTAGAACTCGGCCAACAGCTCCAGCCGGCCCGCCGTCATCCCGATCTCCTCAGCCAGCTCCCGCTGCGCCGTCACCTCGGGCGGCTCCCCCGCCACGTCGCGCTTGCCCGCCACCACTTCGAGCAGGTCGGCGTCGATGGCGGCCCGGTACTGGCGGACCAGGATCACCTGGTGGGCCCCTTCCGGCCCGGATTCCACCGCCACCACCGACACAGCGCCGGGGTGGTGGACCACGTCGCGCTCGAACGTCGAGCCGTCGGGCGCCTCGAACGTAGCCGTGGTCAGGCTGATGAGCATCCCCTGGTACCGCAGCTCCTCGCCCAGCTGGCGAAAGCCGGGGCTCACGCTCCCTGACCCACGCTCTCGGGGGAGGGTGCGTCGGCAGACACGCCAGCTGCGGCCACGGCGACGGGCCCGGCCACGGACCCCGGCCCGGGCAGCGTGTTGACGTCGAGCAGACGTGGCGTGCGACCCTCAGCTCGGGCCAGGGCGGCGCCCACCAGCTCCCGGAACAGGGGGTGGGGCCGGTCGGGCCGGCTCTTGAACTCGGGGTGGGCCTGGGTCCCGATCCACATGGGATGCCCGGGAAGTTCAATGAACTCGACCAGCCTGTCGTCGGGCGAGGTCCCGCTGCACACCAGCCCGCGGTCCTCCAGCCGGCTGCGGTAGGAGTTGTTGACCTCGTAACGGTGGCGGTGGCGCTCGTACACCACCGTGTCGTGGTACGCCCGGGCCACCTGGCTGCCTGGCTGCAACCGGGCCACATATGCCCCCAGCCGCATGCTCCCGCCCATGTCGACGATCTCACGCTGCTCGTCCATCAGGTCGATGACCAGATGGGGCGACACGGAGTCGAACTCCCGCGAGTTGGCCCCGGCCAGGCCGCACACGTTGCGGGCGTACTCGATGACCATGACCTGCAGGCCCAGGCACAGCCCGAGGCACGGGATGTTGTGCTCCCGGGCATAGCCCGCCGCCGCGATCTTGCCCTCGATACCCCGCTCCCCGAAGCCCCCAGGGATCACGATCCCATCCAGGTCCCGCAGCCGCCCGTCGGCCAACAGGCCCTCCACATCCTCGGCCTGGATCCACTCCAGCTCGATCCTGGCCCCGTGGTAGTAGCCGCCATGGCGCAACGCCTCGCCCACCGACAGGTAGGCGTCGGGCAGGTTCACGTACTTGCCGATGAGCCCGATGCGCACCGGACGGGTGGCCGCCTCGACCCGGTCGACCAGTCGTTCCCAGTCGGTCAGGTCGAGCGGGTGGCGGGCGTCGTCGAAGTGGAGCAGGCGGCACACGTAGGCATCAAGGCCCTCCTCATGCAACGCCAACGGGATCTCGTACAGGTTGGGCGCGTCCACGCACGACACGACGGCCTCGATGGGCACGTCGCACAACAGCGAGATCTTGCGCTTCAGCCCGGCCGAGATGTCCCGGTCGCTGCGGCAGATGATGACGTCGGGCTGGATGCCCCGGCTGCGCAGCTCGGTCACCGAGTGCTGCGTCGGCTTGGTCTTCTGCTCCCCCGACGGTCCCAAGTAGGGAACGAGGGTCACGTGGACATAGCACACGTTGTCCCGGCCCACGTCCTTGCGGAACTGGCGGATGGCCTCGAGGAAGGGGAGGATCTCGATGTCGCCCACCGTGCCCCCGACCTCGGTGATGACCACGTCGACCGAGTCCTTGGCCAGACGCTTGATGCGACCTTTGATCTCGTCGGTGATATGGGGGATCACCTGCACCGTCTTGCCCAGGAAGTCCCCCCGGCGCTCCTTGGCGATGACCGACTGGTAGATCGACCCGGTGGTGGCGTTGGAATCCCGTCGCAGGTTCTCGTCGATGAAGCGCTCGTAGTGCCCCAGGTCGAGGTCGGTCTCACCCCCGTCCTCGGTCACGAAGACCTCGCCGTGTTCGAACGGGTTCATCGTGCCCGGGTCGACGTTGATGTACGGGTCGAGCTTCTGCATCGTGACCCGCAGCCCCCGGCTCTTCAGCAGCCGGCCGAGTGACGACGCCGTCAAGCCCTTTCCCAGGGAACTGGCAACCCCGCCGGTGACGAAGATGTGCTTCGCCATCTCTGCTCCTCCCGCTCGCTGGACCTAATGGTCGCCAACGGGGGCGGCCGACCCAGGTTACCGCGGCTCGCCACCCTCACTGGCGGATGGCCTGGTTCGGCCGTCGATCCGGACCCGGGCCCGCCGCCCAGGTGTGTTCAGAGGCCGGCCATGGTCTGCTGGGCCAGCGACAGCAACTCTTGGGCGTGGCGGCGAGCGGCTGGGCTGTCGGGCTGGCCCGAAAGCATCCGCGACAGCTCGACCACGCGTCCGGCCTCGTCCAGCCGGGTCACGGTGGCAATGGTTCGCCCGTTCGCCTCGTCCTTGGTCACCGCGATCTGTTGGTCGGCGAAGGCGGCCACCTGGGGCAGGTGGGTCACGACCAGCACCTGATGGCGCCGCGCCAGGTCAGCCAGCGCTCGGCCCACTGCCAGCGCCGCCTCGCCCCCGATCCCCGCGTCCACCTCGTCGAAGATCAGCGTCGCCGCGCCCTGCTCCGCGTCGCCGGTGCGGGCACCGGTCGGGCCGAGGGCCAGGCGGACGGCCAGCATGGTCCGGGCCAGCTCGCCCCCGGATGCCACCTTGGCCAGCGGGCGGGCCGGCTCGCCCGGGTTGGCGCTCAACAGCCACGTCACCTCGTTGCCCGCCCGGTCCTCACCCACTCGCACCTCGACAGTGGCCCGGGGCATGGCCAGGGTGTGCAGGCGCTCCTCGATGGCGGCGGCCAAGCGCCCGGCGGCGGCCCGGCGCTGCTCCCCCACCGCAGCCTCGGCGCTCGCCAGGTGGCGAGTCGCCTGGTCCCGCTCGTGTTCCAACTCGGCCGCACGACGCTCGAAGGAGTCCACCTCGACCAGACGTGCCCCGGCCGATTTTCGGTACTCCGACACGTCGGCCAGCGTCTCGCCATACTTTCGTCGCAGCTGGCGCAGGAGTTGGCGGCGCTCCCGAATCCACGCCAGGCGACCGGGATCGTCCTCCAGCCCGTCGGCCAGCGCACGCAGGTCGCTGGCCGTGTCCCCCAACTCGATGGCCAATGCGGCCAGGCGCTGGTGGATGGCGACCAGCGGCGGGTGGCCGGCCAACCGGGCGATGGTGCCCCCCAGCGTGTCGGCCGCACCACCGTCGCCGCTGAGGGCAACCACTGTCTCGTCCGCTGCGTCGCGATGGGACCGGGCGTTGGCCAGGCGTTCCTCCTCTTCGCTCAGCACGTCGTCTTCGTCGGGGTCGGTCAGCTCCGCCGCGTCGATCTCGTTGACCTGGAAGGCCAACATGTCGTGCTCCCGGGCCCGGCTGGCCGCGTCGCCCCCCAAGGCGGCCAAGCCATCGGTCGCTTGGCGCTGGTCGCGGCTGGCCCGGGCGATGGGCGACAGGTCGATCTGGGCGAATGCATCCAGGCCCGCTCGCTGCGCCGCGGGCAACAACAGCGATTGGTGGCTGTGCTGGCCGTGCAGATCTACCAGGGCCCCGGCCGACTGGTCGAGCGCCGACATGGGCGACATCCGGCCGTTCACATAGGCGCGAGACCGTCCGGCCACCGGAACGACCCGGGTAAGGATCAGGTCGTCGTCGCCATCGGACAGGGTGAAACGCCCCTCGATGATCGCTTCCTCCGCGCCTGGGCGGACCAGCACGGGATCGGCCCGACCGCCCAGCAACAGCTCTATGGCCTCGACCACCAGCGTTTTCCCGGCTCCCGTCTCGCCCGTCAAGGCGATCATCCCGGGCCCGAGAAGCAGCCCGAGATCGGCGATCACGCCGAGCTCCTTGACCCGCAGCTCGACCAGCATCAGCGCTCCGGGGAGCCGAACTTCTGCTTGAGGACGTGGTGAAAGTCGCGCCCGCCGAACTCGATGAAGCGGGCGTTGTGGTCCCCGGCCCGGCAATGCACCACGTCGCCCGCGGTGAGGCAGGCGGCGCTCTGGCCGTCCACCACCAGCTCGACTCGCAGGTCGCCCATCACCTCGAAGGTGATGTCCTCGTCCTCGGCCAGCACCAGCGAACGGTCGAACAGCATGTGGGCTGCCACCGGCGTCATGACCAGCACCCGGGCCCGGGGCGAGGCGATCGGTCCCCGAGCCGACAAGTTGTAGGCGGTGGAGCCGGTCGGGGTGGTGACGATCATGGAGTCGGCGGTATAGGTGAGGAACGGGGTGCCGTTGAGCGACACCGCCAAGCGCACCGTGTGCCCCGACGAGGTGCGCTGGAGCACGGCGTCGTTCAGCGCCGTGGTGGTGCGCACCGGCCCCCCGCCCGGTTTGGGGCGGATCTCGACTGCCAGCGTCAGCCGTTCCTCGATGCGGTACGCGCCCGTCAGGAACTGGGTCAGCGCCTGGGGCAACTCCTCGGGGCACACCTCGGTCAGGAAGCCCATGTGCCCCACGTTGACCCCGAGCAGCGGGACGCCGTAGGGCGAGACCAGGTCCACCACCCGCAGCATGGTTCCGTCGCCCCCCAGGCTGACCGCTAGGTCGAGCCCTCGGGCCATTTCCCGCTGCGCCGGGTCCCAGTCGTTGGGCGCATCGACGTCGGTGAACTCGTCGTCCGAGAAGACCGGGGCTTGGTGGCCCTGGGCCGCCACCCAGGCGGCGGTGGCGATGGCCAGGTTGACGGCGTTGGGGCGGTTGGGGTGGGGAATGAAGCCGATGGTGGCCATCACGGCGCTCCCCTGCTGTGCGCTGCCCGCGCCTCGCCCACGACGGCGGCGATCGCCGTGCCGAGGAGCGCTGCACTCGGGCCTGCGTCGGTGTGGGCCGTGAGGTGAGCCAGGAACTCGACGTTGCCGTCGGCACCGGTCAACGGGGAGACCATGACGCCCATCATCGCGGCTTGGAGGTCGCTGAGCGCGCCAATGACCTCGAACAGGACGCGTGACCACACAGCGGGGTCGCGGATGACGCCTCGTCCGGCCGAGGCAAGCTGGCGTCCCGCTTCGAACTGCGGCTTCACCAGCACCACGACATCGGCGCCCGGAGCGCTCAGGCTGCCCAGCAGGACCGGGGCCACGGTGCGCAACGAGATGAACGACAGGTCGGCCACGATCACCTGAAACGGGATGCCCGCAACGTCGTCCAGCGTGAGGTGGCGGATGTTGGTGCGTTCCCGGGACTGCACGCGGGGGTCAGCGGCTAAACGTTGGTGGAGCTGGCCCCGTCCCACGTCGACCGCCAGCACGCTGGCCGCCCCTCGCTGCAGCAGGGCGTCGGTGAAGCCGCCGGTCGAGGCGCCCGCGTCGAGGGCGCGGCGTGCCGTCACATCAATGGCGAAGCGCTCCAGCGCGGCATCCAGCTTCACCCCGCCTCGGCTGACGAAGGGCGCAGCGGCCCCGGCCAGGGTCACCGGATCGCCCGGGGCAACCAGGCGTGAAGGCTTGTCCGCCACCGCACCGCCCACCAGGACCTGGCCCGCCAACACGGCGGCTTGCGCCTGTTCCCGACTGGTGGCCAGGCCCCGCCGGACCATTTCGAGGTCAAGTCGCCGCCTGCTGCTCACCGACGCCGGTGCGGGTTAGGACCTGAGAAAGAACTAGTTGGGCGGCGCTGGTGCACTCTTCTTGGCCACCGCCTTCTTGGGAGCGGCTTTCTTGGCCGGCGCGACCTTTTGAGCGGGTGCCTCGGCCGCCACCGCCGCCTTTTTGGCCGGCGATTTTTTGGCCGGCGATTTCTTGGCCGGTACCTTGGCCTCAGCGGGAGGCTGTGCCACCTTCCTGGGCGCTCTCGCAGCGCTGGGTTTCGCCGGTTCCGATTCCGTGGGCGGCCCCGGCGTTGCTTCGGTCGCTGTGCTGGTGGCGGCAGCGCTCATTGTGTTCAGGCGGCGCTCCAGGGCACGCAATTCGTCGCGCAGTGTGGTGCCCAGGTCCGCCAGCTGCGACGAGACCTCCTTGCGCACGATGGCGACCAGGTGATCGCTGTTGCGCCGGCTGCGCTCGATGATCTCGTCCACCTGGGTCTGGAATTGATCGCGCTGGATTTCGCCCGCCTTGAGCAGATCGCGGGCGATTTCCTCGGCTCGCGCTTTTGTCGTGGCGGTGAATGCCAATCCGGCGTCGAAGTACCGTTTCCACGAATCGCGCTGCGCCATGGCACCAGGGTAATCCCGCGCGTACTACTCAGGACCCAGCTCCTGGTCGACGATGTCGGCCAATGTGGCCCCGATCAGATCGGGGGTGGGGACGACAGGCAAGTCGGCGGCCTTGGTCACCCCGGACAGCACCAGCCCGAAGCGCGACTTGGTGGCCTGGGCGAAAAGGCCGTCGGTGTCGGGTCTATCCCCGATCGACACCTCGACCAGCCCCAGCCGCTGTGCCACCAGCACCGCCGCGGCGGGCGCCGGCTTGCCCGCCACCAGCGGTTCGACACCGGTTGCCACCTGCAAGAACGCAATGATGGCGCCCGCCCCCGGTACCGGCCCGGCGGGCGTCGGCATCGTGGCGTCGGTGTTGGTGGCGACGAATCGGGCGCCCGCCCGAATGGCGGTTGCGGCGGCTGACAGCTCGTCGAACGACAGGTTGGTGGTGCGGCCCACTACCACCGCCGTGGGATGGGCATGGGCCGGGACCACCTCGACACCGTGGGCGATCAGCGCCTCGGTCACCCCGGGCCCGCCGATCACGGCGGCCGTTGACCCGGCTTCCAGGAGCGATGCGGCGGCTTGCGACGAGGTCAGGATCTCCTCGGCTCCCGCCACGATCCCGACCTCGGCCAAGGCCGCCAGGTGCTGCGCCATGGTGGGCGCCGAATTGTTGGTGAAGTACACCACTCGCTGCCCGCTGTTACGCAGGCGCTCGATGGCATGGGCCGAACCGGCGATGGCGTTACCCGTGAGCCACACCACGCCGTCCAGGTCCAGCAGCCAGGTCATAGCCAGCGAGTCTGCCAGGGAGCGACCCGGTCGCTCGGGTTGCCCTTGGCGTCGGGCCTTGGTACGCAGGAGTTGTGCCCCGCTTCGAGCCGTTCCCCGGACTGCGTTACGCCGCCGATCGCGTTTCCCTCTCCCAGGTGGTCGCGCCTCCCTATGACGTCATATCCCCCGAAGAGCGCGCTGAGCTGGTCTCGCACTCCCCCTACAACGCCGTCCGCATCGAGCTCCCGGAGGGCGCTGCCGGCTATGAGGAGGCGGCCCGCCAGCTGGCTGACTGGGAAGCGGACGGGATCCTCCGGCGCGACTCCGACGCCTGCTTCTACGGGTATCGGATGTCCTACGTCGACGACGGCGGGAGCGCCCGCCAGACCGTCGGTGTGCTCGGTGCCCTCGGCTTGGAGCCCCCGGGGACGGCAGGAATTTTCCCCCATGAGCGCACCACACCCAAGGCCAAGAGTGACCGGTTGCAGCTCCTCGAGGCGACCAGGTTCAACACCTCCCCCATCTGGGGGTTGTCGTTGGCAGCGGGCCTGTCCGACCTCCTCGTGCTGCCCGATTCGGCTGACCGGATCGTGGACGACGAGGGGATCCAACACGAATCGTGGCCCATCGGTGACCCCGCGGCCATCGGCGCCATTTCGGCCGCCGTCTCCTCGGCGCCGGTGGTGATCGCGGATGGCCATCATCGCTTTGAGACTGCCCTGACTTATCAGGGCAGGCGCCGCGCCGACGGCGCGCCGGAGGCGGGCGGCGCCGCCGACCTGGTCATGGCGTTGGTGGTGGAATTGGTGGAAGAACAGCTGTCGGTGCAAGCCATTCATCGCCTGATCAGCGGCCTACCGCCGGATTTTGACCTGGTGAGCGCCTTGGCCCGCCATTTCGAGCTCACCCCGACCGGGCCGCCCGATGCCACGATGGCGCAGCGGTTGGGGCGCAGCGAGTCGCTTGGCTTGGTCACGCCCGAGGGAACCTGGTTGCTGCGACCCACCGCCGAGACCATGGCCACGGCCAGCCACGACCTCGATGCCAGCCGAGTCGAGTTGGCATTGGCCTCGTTGCCCCCCCATGAGGTCGTCTACCAACACGGGTGGCAACAGGCGACCGATGCCGTGGCGCGGGGGGATGCCCAAGCGGCGGTGTTGTTGCGCCCCGTGTCGGTGGCCCAGATCGCGTCGACCGGACGGGGCGGTGAGCGCATGCCACCCAAGACGACGTTTTTCTGGCCCAAGCCCCGCACCGGCTTCGTGTTCCGCGAGGTCCCCGACTGACGGCCCCCGACACGGCCACGCTGTATGACTGGGAGTGCCGCCATGTGCTCCATCGCAGCGACCAGGACCTGGCCTTCTGGCTGGCCACGGCGCACCGGGTCGGTGGCCCGGTGCTGGAGCTGGCCTGTGGCACGGGACGGCTGACTCTTGGGCTGGCCACGGCCGGGGTCCCCATTGTCGGGCTGGACAACGATCCGGTGATGTTGGCGGCGGCCATGCGACGCCGGGACGGGCTGCCTGCGGCGCCTGCGGTGCCTGCGGTGGCGCTGTTCGTGGCCGCCGACATGCGCCGCTTTGCCCTGGCCCGCCGGTTCGGCCTCGTCTTCGTGGGCTACAACAGCCTCCAGCTGCTGTGCGGGCCCGGGGACATGGTGCGCTGCCTCGACCAGGCTCGGCGGCATCTGGCTCCGGGCGGGCTGATTGGCCTGGAGGTCACCGACTTTCAAGTTGGCGGGGCGGACGGGGCGAGTGACGAACCGATGGTGCTGGCCGAGGCGGAGGGGATTCGCCTGTCGGGCACGCTGGCCCACGATCTCCAGGCCCGTACCTCGCTGTACCGGCGCCACTTCGAGGGCGAAGGCTGGGCGGTGGACGACCAGATCCGGGTGCGGTCCCTCGATGCCGCCGAACTTAAATCGGTGGTCGCCCAAGCCGGCCTCCGTTTGGTGTGGACCTGGGCCGCGGGAACGATGGTCCGGGCGGTAGCGGAGCAATAGCCGAAAGGCCCTTCCGACCGTCGATAGATGGCGTTTTCGGGGATAGTGGGAAACGCGGTCCCGCCGATGTTCGGGAATAAGGGACGATTGGACCGAAAGGACCGATAGCGGACGATGGCTACGAGAGCGAAGTGGGTTGGGTGGCTGGGATCGGCATCCGCCCTGGTGCTGGTGGCGGCGGCCGTGGCCGCCGTGGGTGCCCCGCCCGCCGGCGCGGCCACGACGACCACCACCCCCGTGGGCAGCGCCCCGACCCTGCCCGCCCACGCCGTGGTGCAGGGATCGGTGGCGCCGGCCACCCCGCTCAGGCTGACCGTGGCCTTCAAGTCGCGCGATCCCCAGGGCCTGGAGGCGGCGGCCTTGGCGGTGTCGGACGTGGGCTCGCCCACCTATCGCCAGTTCCTCACCCCGGCCCAGTTCGCCCAGCAGTACGGTCCCACCGCCGCCACCCTCACCGCGGTCGAGAACGACCTGGCCAGCCTGGGTGTGCACCCGGGCGCCGTGTCGGCCAACGGGCTGGCGTTGTCGGTGACGGCCACGGCGGCCGAGGCACAATCGGCCTTCGGGATCGAGCTGCACAACGTGCGGCTGGCCAATGGTCAGGTGGTGTACGCCAACAACGCCGCGCCCCGGGTGCCTGCCACCGTGGCCTCGGCCGTCTCGGGGATCCTGGGCCTCGACAACCTGACGGCGGCCCGACCCCTGTGGCAGCGCGCCGCCCCCGCGACCCCCAGCAGCACCGCCAGCCACACCACCACCACCCAGTCGCGCACCAGTACCGCCGCCGAGCCCCAGAGTGTGGCTGTGGCCGGGCCCCAGCCGTGTGGCGCGGCTAGCACGGCGGGCTCACAGCAGGGCGGCTATACCGCCAATCAGATCGCCAAGGCGTACAGCTTCGGCGGGCTGTATGCCAACAGCACCCTGGGTACGGGCATCACGGTAGCCATCTACGAGCTGTCCACCTACAACGCCGCCGACATCTCCTCGTTCCAGGCTTGCTACGGCACCTCGGCCTCGGTGACCAACGAGAACATCGACGGGGGGCCGACCGACGCCAACGGCGACGTCGAGGACGAGCTGGACATCGAGGGCGTCATCGGCATGGCCCCCAAGGCCGCCATCAAGGTGTACCTGGGTCCCAACGACGAAAGCGGCGCCCTGGACATCTACACCCAGATTGTGAGCGACGACACAGCCAGTGTGGTCAGCACCAGCTGGGGCAACTGCGAAGCATCCGAGGGGTCAACCGACGCCTCGGCCGAGAACACCACCTTCGAGGAGGCGGCGCTGCAGGGCCAGACCATCGTGGCCGCCTCGGGTGACAACGGGTCGGAGGACTGCCAGCCGTCCAACCAGAGCACCGCTCTGTCGGTCGACGATCCCTCGTCCCAACCCTTCGTGACCGGCGTGGGCGGGACCAGTCTCACCGCTCTCGGCCCGGCACCCACCGAAACGGTGTGGAACGACGGGCTGGGGGCGGGAGGCGGCGGCATCTCCTCGCTGTGGCAGATGCCGCCGGTGCAGCACGGCAACGGTGTGATCAACACGTATTCCACCCGGACCACGTGCGGCGCCCCGGTCGGCTCGTCCTGCCGGGAATCGCCTGACGTCTCGGCCTCGGCCGACCCCGACAGCGGTTACATGGTGTACTACACCGGCTCGGCCACCGGCTTTTCGGGCTGGCAGTCGATCGCCGGGACCAGCGCCGCCGCTCCCCTGTGGGCCTCGCTCACCGCACTGGCCGACCAGAACTGCGGCTGCGCCCTGGGCTTCCTCAACACCGCCCTGTACAACATCGCGGCTGCCGGCTCAGGATCGTTCAACGACATCACGGTGGGCAACAACGACTACCTGGGCGACCACAAGGGGGCCTACCCCGCCACCACCGGGTATGACATGGCCTCGGGGCTGGGGTCGCCCATCGCCGCCACCTTGGCCGCGCAGCTGAACCCCAACTCGCAGGCGCCCACCTTCACCGCCGACAGCCCGCCCACCACCGACACCGTCAACAGCCCGTACAGCTACACCTTCACCGCGTCGGGCCACCCCGCCCCGACCTTCGCCCTGAACAGCGGAACCCTGCCCACCGGCCTGACCCTGAACTCGACCAACGGCGTGTTGTCGGG